>ERZ773187.197-NODE-197-length-62757-cov-11.970782_pt1 | contig 62757 bp, 50 predicted proteins | sample MGYA00511242_ERZ773187 | MGnify/ENA primary metagenome ERZ773187 (study PRJEB29015, sample SAMEA2737744) | human gut metagenome | biome: human gut; feature: human-associated habitat; material: faeces | place: China | collected 2012 ...
AAGAAAGTTGGAGACAGCATATAGGAGAAGAATTCGACAAGCAGTATTTTGTTGATCTCACAAACTTCGTAAAAGAGGAATACCTGCGTACGCCCTGTTATCCTCCGGGCCGCTTGATTTTCAATGCCTTCAATCTCTGTCCTTTTGATGATGTAAAGGTCGTGATTATCGGACAGGATCCCTATCATGAGCCAGGGCAGGCGATGGGATTAAGTTTCTCTGTGCCTGAAGGAATTACTTTCCCACCATCATTGATTAATATATTCAAAGAGATTCAGTTGGATCTCGGTACTCCGATGCCCGCTACAGGTGATTTGACCCGCTGGGCAAAGCAGGGAGTATTGTTGCTCAACGCCACGCTTACCGTTCGTGCCCATCAAGCGGCAAGTCATCAGCGCAAAGGCTGGGAGGAGTTTACCGATGCTGCCATCAAGGCGCTCAGCAAGGATAAGGAGCACTTGGTGTTTATCCTTTGGGGTGGTTATGCCCGAAGCAAGGCAAAGCTCATCGACACGAGCAAGCACCTGATATTGGAAAGTGTGCATCCATCGCCATTATCTGCCAACCGTGGCGGATGGTTTGGCAATCATCATTTCTCCCGCTGCAATGCGTATCTGCAGCAGAATGGTATTTCGCCTATCCAATGGTAGGCACACCTAATTATATATAGCTATCCACTCATGGGTAGCTATCATTATTTTTATTATACACTCAAAGAAATTTATTCATCTCAAAAACATTATGAAGAAAGACGAACTGCGTATTCTGCAGGTGGGCAACGTATTGGTTTCACCTGATATCATCACCGAAAAGTTCTGTTGCGATCTTGATGTCTGCAAGGGCGAGTGCTGCATCGAAGGCGATGCGGGAGCTCCTGTTTCCTTGGATGAGGTCATGGAAATAGAGAATGCGTTGGATGTCGTTTGGGATGATCTATCGGCTTCAGCACAGGCTGTTATTGACAAGCAGGGTGTTGCATATACAGATATCGAAGGTGATTTGGTAACAAGTATTGTAAATGGTAAGGATTGCGTGTTTACTTGCTACCAAGACCTTCAGGATATGAATGATGGTCATACGATACCTAATTGCTGTCTCTGTGCTTTGGAACGTGCGTATCGTGAAGGAAAATCTCATTTTATGAAACCTATCTCATGTGCACTTTATCCCATCCGCGTCAAGCATTTTGGTAATGAAGTGTATGGCATTAACTATAACAAATGGCGTATCTGTAAGGCTGCCATTAAAAAAGGTCAGGAATTAAATCTTCCTGTATATAAGTTTTTGGAAGGACCTTTAGTACAGCGTTTTGGTCAGCCTTGGTACGATGAATTATGCGATGTTGCTGCTCAGGTTCAAGATTCTGATATTGCTTCAGACTAATGCCGATATGTTTTTTTACCAATTCAGATAAGGTACACTGATTCTTATAGTGTACTAATTCTGCAATCTTTTTTATTGGCATTTGTTTTTTGTTTGTATATTCTGCTATGAGACAGACATACGTTACAAGACGCTTTTGTATATATTCTCTAGGGCTTTGCTCGATGGTACTTCGTACAATCTTCTCTAATTTGCCTGGTGAAATATTGAGGAGTTTGTGATATTCAGAAATATTCCTTTGAGTAAAAATGTTCTTCTCAACTGAATCGACGAATTGTTCAAATAATTGCAGGTCTTTTGTTTGTTCATCGTATTTGTCGTAGAAAATCGCTTGTGACAATGATAGCTCTATGATAACATGGACAAGTTCAAAAGTCATTTGATATCTATTTTGTTTCTTGTCCATGAATGTCTTTATTTGTGTCAGTAAACAGTTTATGCTATATATGTCGTCTGTACCAATTTTTACTTTGTCTATGCTATTTAATTTGTTTGTTAAAGTAGAAATATTGGTGAAATTTTCAGCAAGCTGGCTAATGTTTGAAGTTTTTATAAGTAAAGCCTTTCCTTTAAAAGTAGAAGACATAACTCTGAAGTGATCTACATGTTGTCCACTCGCGAAATAGAGGATACTGTTTTTCTCTGCAATAACAGTATGTCCATTTGTATCATAACGTAGAGTTCCTTCCAAACATAAAATAAGAGTGATACATTTCACTTCCGTTTTCTCTGATGGCAGGTCTTCTACGTCAATATCTTCAATATAGCAAATTTCGTCATTTAAAAATTTGCATTCAGACTTGATTTCTTTTGCTTGTGCAATAGAAATCTCTTTTTTTGTATTTAAATTTGTCATGGTTTTAGGATTATATTTTTATTTTTTTTGTGTGTTAGAATATTCTTTATTCATTTTCTAATCCCTCTATGTTAACAATTTGAGATTCTTTGAAATACTGAGAATTACTGTAGATTTTAATAATTCTTTGGCTTTTATTAGTGAATCTTCGGAATGCTTGTTCATCTAATTCGCCATTACAAGTATATATAAATCCATCCATGTTAATAGTCTCTTTTCTTTTAGCTTCTCTTAATGTTATTCTTGGCGTTCCCTTGAACGCCTTGCCAAAGTCGTAATAAATACTCTTTTGGTCACGATAAACATCTATTGGAGTCATAATATGTCGAATAGTACAAAGTTTACGCTCAAAAGGATTGTTAATCAACTTGTTGTCCATTGATTGATTGTAAGCTCCTAATGGATTTAACCACTTTGATCTATCGAAATCCGGAGACTTCCACTGGTTGTCATAACTGCATGCGTCAAATGCTTCTATTTCTTTTTTGACATAGCATCCTTTTAGTATGCAACATTTCCAGTCTCCATTTGCTTTATGGTAGAAATATTTACCCTTAGCATCATATCCATAATATTCCATAGAAAGTTGTTTGGATGGCTCTCTACCACTTTCTGGAGCGTACCATACAGCAATCGTATTCTTATGCGGTTGCAGAAACCTTGTTATATCATATGTATATATGAAAACCGTTGCAGAGTCAGGATTACAGAAATAGGCTTTTGGGCTAATATTTCTTTCGTTGACAAATACCTTTATTCTTCCACAGCTTGCAAAAGAAATGCTTCCCTGTTTGGGTTTCCCTTGTGAAGGAAAAACGTGGCAGAAAAGAACTTCTGACGAGTCGTTGGGTGTAGGGTAGGAAATCCAATGAGTACTAAATTCGTGTGCATTCGAATTTAGTACCCAAAGCATTGCCAATATAAAAGTTTCGATTCTTTTCATCTGAGAACTTTCTTTGTTCCTTTCTTAAGTGTTATTTTTTGAGATTTCCCGTTGTAGTTTACGGTTAATCTTCCATCCGCATGGCTAATAATCTCTGCCTTTGAAACCTTCTTGTCTTTCCAATAGAGGTTGAGGGTGTAGTTTCCTCTGGCTTTGATTCCCTGGATGTTTCCTTGCTGCCATGAGTCTGGGAGTGCAGGAAGCAAGTCCATGTTTTCTCCATCACACTGCATAAGCATCTCACAGATGCCAGCTGTTCCACCGAAATTACCATCTATCTGGAATGGCGGATGCGCATCAAACAGGTTAGGATAGGTTCCACCAGAATGATGTTTCCGGTCCTTGTATTTCTCAGGGCTCACATATGTAAGCAACTTGCGCAGTATTTGATAAGCTTTGTCCTGACGATGTAGGCGTGCCCATAGATTGATGCGCCATCCTGTGCTCCATCCTGTAGATTTATCGCCCTTTATTTCCAATGTCTTTGTTGCAGCTTGCGCCAAATCCGGCGTTTGCGCTAACGAGATTTGATGGAAAGGGTATAGACCTAGTAAGTGTGATTGGTGTCTGTGATGCCAGTCCTGATCGTCCCAGTCGTGATACCATTCCATGAGATTACCTCTTTTTCCTATATGATAAGGGCGTAAGCGCTCTAATGAACTTTGCAGGCGTACTTGGTAATCTTTGTCTATTCCAAGTGCTTGGGCACCTTTAATCGTATTTTTGAATAGTTCCCTGATAATCGCCAAGTCTGCTGTGCCGCCATATAGTGAACTTCCTCGATATCCTTTGTCGGTGATGTAGTCAGCTTCTGGAGATGTACATGGTGCAGTTATCAGTTGTGCGGGATTATGAGGATCTTCTATGAGCCATTCAAGCATGAAATCACAAGCCCCTTTCATGAGAGGATAGGCAGTATCTCTTAAGTAATTAATATCTCTTGTATAGTCATAATGATCCCATAGTGTCTGTACAAGCCAGGCACCTCCCATCGCCCAATTACTCCATTGAGGGCTTTCGTTACCGGTTCCTACAGGATTTGACATAGCCCATGCGTCAGTATTATGTCCTGCACACCAACCTTTGTTTATGCCATAAAAATGTTGGGCATTATGGCGACCTGTTACAGCCATTCCTTTTACAAGTCCATCAACAGGCATTACCAGTTCAGGGAGATTGGTTGATTCTGCTGGCCAATAATTCTCTTCCAAATTGATATTGATGGTGTAATTTCCTCTCCAAGGTGACTTGAGTGCAGGAGCCCAGAGACCCTGAAGATTGGCTGGTACGCCATTTGTTCGTGAACAGCTGATAAGCAAGTATCTGCCATATTGGAAATAGAGCATTTCCAGATAAGGATTATGCTTATTTTCGTCACTATACGATAGCAATTGTTTATCTGTTGGATTCTGGACATCATATTTCGCATCAGACAAGTTGAATTTTACCCGATCAAAGAGTTTTTTGTAGTCTGATAGATGTCTTTGTCGTAATTCTTTGTATGTAAAATTTGTCAGATGCCAGATATCGTCAGTGACATTTTCTAAATAGGGTGCTCCTTCTTTGACAGGATGTTTGTCAAAACCATTATAACTGGTCTCATTGACCAGATAGATAATAGCTTCTGTTACTCCTGTAAGGTGTAGGGTAGAGTCACTGGCACTAATGCTACCATCTGTGTTTTTTACTTGCAGTATGGAGCAATAGTGTATGCTGTTTTCTTCCTCACCCATAACATGTCCCGACATAGTGAGTTGTTTTTCGGATGCTTTCACTCGATGAGGAATGAGCGACGTGAGAGAAATATCACTATTGATGGCTCCTTTTTTAGAGGCGCTCAGTCTTATGGCAATCATTTTGTCCGGATGAGAGGCGAAGTATTCTTTATTGAAGGTAACTTCATTACGCACAAAACTGATGGATACCAGACTGCTATCTAAGCTTAATTGGCGATGATAGTTGCTGATCTTTCCTTGATTAAAGTCCTTTATCTGAATCAGGCCTAAAGGCTGGTAATATTCCGAGTTGTGTCCTTGCACGAAATGTTGCAAGGAATCGGCTGTCTTATAATCTTCCTTAAACAGAGCTTCCCGTATTTTGGGTATCCATTTATATGCATCACCTCCTTCTTGAGGATTAACAGGTTGTCCTGTCCACAAAGTGATGTCGTTCAGGTAGATAGAATCATTATCAGCTCCACCATAAACTAATGCTCCTAACTTGCCATTGCCGATAGGTAGTGATTCCTCAAAGGCATGTGCCTCTTGGTTATACCATAAGGTAAGTGGAAGTTGCGTTGTATTTGCCTTCTTATGTGCATTTGCTGTAAAACTTATAGCACATAGAGTAAGGCTAAAAAAAAATTCTTTAGTCATTATATTTCCGGTTAATAAGGTAATATTACTGAATATAAATACAAGGCAGGCTTGTTTAATGAGCCTGCCTTGTATTTATTATGCGTCAATATTAGCGTAGGTCGCATTTTGTTCAATGAATTCTCGACGAGGTTCAACATCATCACCCATCAACATAGAGAAGATTTCATCTGCTTGTGCAGCATTCTCTATTGTAACCTGTTTGAGTAATCGTGTAGATGGATCCATAGTAGTTTCCCACAATTGTTCTGGATTCATCTCACCCAAACCTTTGTATCGTTGTGTGTGAATGTTTTTATCCTCTTGTCCTTCTCCGTATTTGTCAATGAAAGCCTGACGCTGCTGCTCTGTATAGCAGTATTCGCTGACTTTATTCTTGAATGAGCATTTGTAGAGAGGTGGAGTTGCAATATAGAGATGTCCTTCCTCGATAACCTTAGGCATAAAGCGATAGAAGAGAGTCATGATAAGTGTGTCGATGTGAGAACCATCGACATCGGCATCGGTCATGATGATAATCTTGTCATATCTCAACTTTTCTGTATTAGCCTCTTTGCTGTCTTCACCATCTACTCCAAAGCGTACGCCGATACTCTGGATGATATTCATAACGGACTCAGCCTCAAAGACTTTGTGCCATTGTACTTTTTCTACATTCAGAATTTTACCGCGCAAAGGAAGAATTGCTTGATGGAATCTGTCGCGACCTTGTTTTGCGGAACCGCCAGCGGAGTCACCCTCGACAAGGAAAATCTCGCATTCCTTAGGGTCCTTGATAGAGCAGTCTGCAAGTTTTCCAGGGAGACCGCCACCAGTCATGAAGTTCTTTCGTTGTACGCTTTCACGAGCTTTGCGGGCTGCAATACGTGCTGTCGCTGCCAAAACAACTTTTTCGCAGATGCGCTTAGCTTCATCTGGGTGTTCTTCCAGATAATCAGCCAAAGCTTCGTTGACAGCCTGCTGAACGGCACCCTGTACTTCGCTGTTTCCTAATTTGGTCTTAGTCTGGCCTTCAAACTGTGGTTCTGCAACCTTGATAGAGATGACTGCGGTAAGGCCTTCGCGGAAATCTTCAGGAGCAATCTCTACCTTAGCCTTTTCAATCTGCTTGGAGATTGATGGATCAGCTTCTGCGTAAGCTTTGAGCGTACGGGTTAAAGCCATGCGGAAACCAGTAAGGTGAGTACCACCCTCTATCGTGTTGATATTATTTACGTAGGAGTGGATGTTTTCTGTATAGTCTGTATTATACATGATGGCAATCTCTATAGGAATGCCTTGCTTCTCTGTCTTGAGATAGATGACATCATCAAACAGGTGAGTGCGATGGCGGTCAACGTATCTTACAAACTCTTTCAGACCATCTTTTGCATGGAAAACCTCTTGTTTGGTTTTACCTTCTTCGTCAGGACGGAGATCTGTAAGGGTAATCTTTATACCAGCATTGAGGAATGCCAACTCGCGCATACGGCTTGCGATGATATCCCATTTGTAAATGGTGTGGGTGAAGATTGTAGGGTCTGGCCAGAATTGCTGGCATGTACCTCGCTTTTCTGTCTCACCAACAACCTTGACAGGGTAGAGGGGCTTACCTTTTTCGTATTCTTGCTGATATATTTTACCTCCACGGAATACCTGAGATTTCATGTGTGAAGAGAGTGCGTTTACACAACTTACACCTACACCATGCAAACCACCAGATACCTTGTAGGAACCTTTGTCAAATTTACCACCTGCGTGAAGTACTGTCATAACGACTTCGAGTGCGGATTTGTGAAGCTTTTCATGCATATCAACAGGGATACCACGACCATTGTCTTCTACGGTGATAGAATTGTCTTCATTGATTGTAACTTCAATGTCTGTACAATATCCAGCCATGGCTTCATCAATGGAGTTGTCAACGGTCTCGTTGACCAAATGGTGGAGACCCTTTTCTGAGATGTCACCAATGTACATCGCAGGACGCTTACGAACAGCTTCCAAGCCTTCGAGGACTTGAATGTTGCTCGCTGAATAATTATTTGCGTTGTTTGTATTTTCTGCCATTTCTTTGCTTAGTATTATTATCGTGCAAAGATACGGAAAAAACATGAGAATATGTAATTTTTGTTGCTAAAAAACTGCAAAAAATAGTGAAATGCTTAGTTTTGATATAAAATAAATAAGGTTGCAATTCGAAAGAATTGCAACCTTATATATCTTTTTAGCTTTTAACGTTGTATTAGCCCAACTTAGCAATGTGCTGAGCCAAACCTGACTTCAAGTTTGCAGCCTTGTTGCTATGGATAACGTTAATCTTAGCCAATTTGTCTAAAAGCTTCTGAACTGTAGGATAGAGCTTTACAGCCTCTTCCTTATCAGTCATGTTGCGCAACTTGCGTACAGCGTTACGCATTGTCTTTGCATAGTACTTATTGTGCAAAGACTTCTTTTTGTCCTGACGGATTCTCTTGATTGATGATTTATGATTTGCCATCTTAATATTTTATTTTTTTTATTTTCTTATGTAGTCCCTAGCAGAGTCGAACTGCTCTTTAGAGAATGAAAATCTCTCGTCCTAACCGATAGACGAAGGGACCATTTGTTGTTTTGCGGGTGCAAAGTTACTACATTTATTTTAATCCTGCAAATTTTTTCTGGAAAATTTTCTCTAAATGCGTGTTTTTTTGTAATTTTGCCCTCAAAATCATCTAAAAACGTTCGTATGATGGAAAAAACAAGAGCAATTGTCCTACATTCTATTAAATATGGAGAGTCGCAATTTATTGTGGATTTTCTGACGGAATCCAGAGGAAGAGTGTCCTTTTTGGTGAAAATTCCAAAATCTTCAAAGAGTAATTCCAAAAGACAATATTTCCAGCCATTGACTTTGGTGACTTTAGAATTTGATTTCCGGGCTAACCAGAATTTGCAGCGTATTAAAAATATAGGTATTCTCTACCCTTATGAGGATATTCCTTTTTCTCCTATAAAAATATCTGTTTCTCTGTTTTTGGCAGAGTTCCTGCTGTATGCTACCAAATTAGAACAGAAGAATCTTCCTTTGTTTTATTTTGTTTATGATAGTTTGGTTTGGTTTGATGGTGCTCATGAAGGAATTGCTAATTTTCATTTGCTGTTTTTAATGAGATTGAGTTTTTATATGGGAATAGGACCCAATTTGAGTGAAGGACTGGAACAATCTAAGTATTTTGATTTGGATGAGGGGAAGTTTGTACCTTTCGTTCCTGCTCATTCTCATTATTTATCAGAAAGTGATTCTTTTCATCTTTTGCAAATGTTCCGATTAGACTATAAAACAATGCACCTCTACAAGATGTCCCGCCAGGAGCGGAATCATTCTGTAGAGGTGATGATAGAATATTATCGTCTTCATATTCCCGGATTTCCGGAACTGAAGTCTTTATCAGTACTTCAGGAATTGTTCTGCTGAATCCTTTGTGAGGATTTTACTTATGCAAAACTGATGACTCCCTGTACAGGCTCACTTCCATCTGCGTTTCTGTTTTCATCATCTTCGATTTTTCCAGAAGCGATGTTTCGGATTTCTTCAAGAGTCTGTCTTGTACGTTTATATGTTGGTGTGTTCTCTACTTGTAGAATCACATCCTCATTGTCCAGATCTTCTGGCTTGAACAGGAAGATATGTGGGTGACGTTTGTACTGAGTCGTTGTACCGTCACTTCCATAATATCTCTTTCTTCTTTCCTCGTTCTCTGCTCTTTTTTCTTCTTGTTCTGCAATGCGTCTGGATTCTTCTTCTGTATGTTTCTTGAGATGACGGTTCATACCTTCTACATCTTCCAATCCGAAACCTGTAGCCAAGACGGTTACTTTGACTCTGCTTCCTAATTCAGGGTCAATGGCAAGTCCCCATTTCAATTCAAAGTCATCACCAAATTTTTCCATGAAGTCGTTTACGTCATTCATTTCGTCCATGGTAAGACCCGGATTGTCTTTCTTTTCACTTGCAAAGGCAATGCTAAGAAGGATCTTTTTGGAATTGAAAACATCATTGTCATTGAGCAGAGGTGAGTTCAATGCATCAGCTATCGCTTTCTTGACGCGTCCTTCACCTTCACCATAGCCCGTACTCATGATGGCAACGCCTCCGTCTTTGAGGACGGTTTTAACATCATTGAAGTCAAGGTTGATGAGACCGTGTACAGTAATGATTTCTGCGATACTCTTGGCAGCTACACTTAGCGTGTCGTCTGCCTTGCCGAATGCATCCAAAACCGCCAGATCAGGATAAATCTGACGAAGTCTTTCATTGTTGATAACCAACAAGGCATCTACATGTTTAGACATTTCTTCAACGCCGTCGAGTGCTTGGTCGATTTTTCGCGGACCTTCAAATTTGAAAGGAATGGTTACGATGCCGACTGTCAATATGCCCAGTTCTTTGCTGACGCGTGCAATGACAGGAGCAGCTCCAGTACCTGTTCCTCCACCCATACCTGCAGTAATGAAAGCCATCTTGGTACCATCATTAAGCATATGTTTGATGTCTTCCAATGTTTCTTCGGCAGCTTGTTTTGCCTTTTCAGGTTTGTTGCCGGCTCCAAGTCCTTCTTTTCCTAATTGGAGATGGACAGGTACAGGAGAATCATTAAGTGCCTGATTGTCGGTATTACAAAGTACAAAACTTACATCGTGAATGCCTTCCCGGTACATGTGGTTGACTGCATTGCCGCCGCCACCACCAACACCGATTACTTTGATGATGCTATTTTCCTTTTCCGGTTCACCGAAATCAAGGATATGTGGTTTGCTATCTTGCATAATCTTTATATTCTTTTTCTTTAGAGTTTATCCTAATTATAGTCCATTTTTAGAGAGTTTACCCTACTATTCGAGCATTTTATTCTTCTTCAGAGATTGTATCCAGGAAGAAATCCTTGAGCTTTCTGAATCCTTTATGGAGGAAACTGTTTTCTTTGCGCTTTTTCTCTTCGCGCTCTTTTTCTTCCTCTTCTGCGATTTTAGCCAGTCTTTCTTCTTCCTCTTTCTTCTTTCTCAACTCCTCTTCACGTTTTTGAGCAGGAGTAGGTACAACTCCTGTTCCTGCAGTTTCATTAGGGTTGCGAGAAACCTTTGGTGTACTGTCTGCGGCAAGAGGTCGTTCTATGTTATTGGTGAACAAATCGTTGCTGATTTCATCCCCACTGCAGTTCATGTCACCCTTGGCAAGAAGTCCCAGAATGGTATTCATGGTACCATCGTGGTTGTTGATCTTTGCATCTTTCGCTTTTACGGTTTGGGTAACAAACTTAGCAAATCTAATCTTAGGAGTATTGGTGTGGTTTCTGAATACCTTCTCTATTTCAGGCATATTGCTTCCGCCACCCGTAATGATAATACCTCCCAAAAGTTTGTCTGCAAATTCTATAGGGACTTGATACCAGGCATTTTCAACGATTTCCTCTACTCTGGCTTCAACAATTTCTATAAACTTTTTGCTCTCTACTACTCTGTCCTTGTCAATAGAATAGTTGAGAGTTGGGTCGATATTCTTGATGTCTGTATATGCCTTAGCATATTTCAATTTCATTTTCTCAGCCTCTTGCTCTTCTATCTGAAGACAGGTCAAATCCTTGGTGATATTATTACCGCCAAGTGGAATGACTGACAGATGGCGAAGAATATTTTTGTAATATACAGATACCGTCGTCGTGTCAGCACCCAAATCTATCAACGCGCAGCCAGCTCTCTTCTCAGAGTCAGTCAATACGCTGTCTGCCAAGGCGAGAGGTGCCAAGTACATTTCTGCTATCGGAATGTTGGCTTTCTCAAAACAAGCGTAAATATTGTTGTAGAAATTCTTTTTCCACAAGATATTGAGGAAAATACCTTCCAGATGATTGCATTGTATGCCGACAGGGTCTATCTGATATTGGTTATCTATCTTATATTCCTGTGTCGCAGCATCCAAGATCTCCTGATCAGGATATGTCATGTTGCGGTTGATATCCATCAGTTCATTAATCATTTCCTGAGTTATGATGGTTGCGGTAGGTAAATCTTTTACAATTATGTTCTTGACGCTCTTGATAGATCTTCCTCCTACGCCGACATAGACCTGAGAAATGTCTTGCTTGAGAATTGTTTTCAATTTATTTATGATGTTAGTCAAGCTCTGGCAAGTCTTGTCTATGTTATAGATGACACCTTTTCTGATGCAAGAAGACGAGTCTTCCTCCACGAGTGCTAGTACAGTGATGCTGCCATCTAAATTCTTCTGGCCTGCTATACCCGTCATCTTGGATGACCCTAGCTCTATTGCTACTATAAATTCCTTTGGCATAGTCTTTATATATTATCTGATTCTTTTTTATTTTTATTAGCTATTTATACTAGCTGTTGCTATTATGCTTTTTGCAAATAATCTGGTTGTCAAATTCCAGATTGATATATGAGTATTTGTTCCAACCAGCTTTGGATAGTCCATATTTGTAGAAATTTTCCAAGCGTGACATCTTTCGGTTTACGAAGTCTTGAATGTCTTTCTCCCGTTTTTCCACAGCGTTTGCTTCTGGAAGATTGCCCAGATAGACGACATGGTTTCCTACTCGAGGAACAAGTTCTATTCCTTTATCTTGTAGAACGTTAATTTGTTCTATTTGATTTCTCCACAACTCGTTAGTCATCAATGCCTTGCTTAATAACGAGACATATTTTTGAGCATACCATTTATTGATGTATCCCGTGGCGATAATCATATCGCTGGTGTATTTGGTGTTGGGCATAATCTGATAATGGTCATCTACATAATAGTCTTCATTATTGATGCTCTTGATTCTTACGATCGGCATGCGTTGAGTAAGGTTGATATCAACGAGACCGTCTTGAGTCTTGTAGCATTCGGCAGATTTGACGAAAGGACTTTGCATCAGAGTCTCCTCTATATGGCGAGTACTAATCTTGTTCAAAGGTTTCTCTAAAGGATAGATCTTTTTTGCTTTCAGTCTCTTTTTTATTTCTTTTGCATCAAGAAAGCCATTGGTCATCTCATCTTGTATGTTGATGTTTACCTTGGTGCATATTAAGTTTGATTCATCAGGCTTGTTCAGCTTGGTGAATGCAAACACCAGATATATACCTATGGCGAAATCCAGTGTGATGATAATCGTTTTCTTCCAGTTGATGCGCATTATTTCTGCTTAAGAATTTCTGTCATTTGCGGAACGTAGTTGTCCAAGTCGCCAGCTCCCAATACGATAAGAACATCGAAATCTCTACTTTTTACAAGATCCAGTACATCTTCTTTGTGTATCATGCTCTTTTCTACTCCTGGCTTGAGATTGTCGTAGATGAGCTTTGAGGTCACTCCTGGTATCGGAGCCTCTCTTGCTGGATAGATGTCACACAGGATTACTTCATCAAGCATGCTCAGGCTTTCTGCAAAATCCTTGTAGAAATCTCGTGTTCTGGTATAAAGATGAGGCTGGAAGATTGCAGTAATCTTTCGTGTCTTATACAGCTCTCTGATGCTCTTTACACTCTGGTAGATTTCTTTTGGATGATGGGCATAGTCTGATAGGAATACGTGCTTGGCATCTTTGATTTTGAAATCAAAGCGTCTTTCAACGCCTTCGTATGTCTTCATTCCTTGTCTGAGTTCTTCTGCCTTGCAACCATTCAATTGTGCCATTGCCATTGCGGCAATACCATTTTCGATGTTGATTGGCACAGGCTGACCGAGTTCTACGTTCTCTACATTTTCGATAGGAGAAATGAAGTCGAATGTGATTTCGCCATTCTCTATCTTGATGTTTTCTGCGTGGAAATCTCCTTCATGAAGACTGTACTCGTAGATTCTAACTCCATCCTGTACGTTCTGTTTCATTTCCAGATTCTTATGGATGATGAGTGCACCTCCTGGTTGGATAAGTTCTGTATAATGACGGAAACTTTCCAGATATGCTTCTTTTGTTCCATAGATGTCCAGATGGTCTGGGTCTGTTGCTGTAATTACGCTCATCCAAGGACGCAACCAATGGAAACTACGATCGAATTCATCAGCTTCTATGACTACATAGTCGCTCTTGTCGGAAAGTATGTAGTTGGTGCCGTAATTTTTAGAAATACCGCCCAAGAAAGCGTTACAGTCTATATGACTCTGATGCATGATGTGGGCGCACATGGTTGATGTTGAGGTCTTACCATGAGTTCCTGCTACGCACAAACCCTTATGTGTGCGAGTCAAAGTACCTAATACCTGTGCACGTTTTTCGATAGTAAATCCATTCTCATGGAAATACACAAGTTCCTTGTGCTCTGCTGGGATGGCTGGAGTAAAGATGACCAATGTTGTTTTTGGATCCTTGCAAGCCTCTGGTATCAGGTCTGTATTCTCCTCATAATGGATGAGCATGCCTTCTTTCTCCAAATCATGTGTAAGGTGAGAAGGGGTCTTGTCGTAACCAGCAACAACCAACTTTTTGTTGAGGAAATATCTTGCGATAGCGCTCATGCCTATACCGCCAGCTCCTACGAAATATACTGCTTTAATATCTTTCAGTTCCATTACTTTCTTGCTAATTTTACAACTTCGTCGGCAATGACGTCGGCAGAGTTCTTTAAACCTAATTTTTTAATATTCTCACTGAGTGAGTTTAATTTCTGAATATCTGTGACTGTATTGATAGCCTTGTCGATAAGTATGCCAGGTGCTTCGCAGTCTTTTACATAGATGGCTGCATCTTTATTTACCAGTGCCATGGCATTCTTCGTTTGGTGATCTTCTGCTACATTAGGACTTGGAACCAGAATGACAGGTTTGCCTATAAGACAGAATTCGCTGATACTGCTGGCACCAGCTCTACTGATAACTAAGTCAGCAGCTTTGTATGCCGCTCCCATGTCGCTGATAAAATCCATGATTTTGAGATTTGGCAATTCCTTGCCTTTCATCTGTTCAGCGATGGATGCCTTGTAATACTTACCTGTTTGCCAGATAAACTGGATATCACTTTTGGCAATTTTATCCAAGTTTTGCAATACGCTTTCATTGATGGTTCTTGCTCCGAGGCTACCACCTACCAGAAGAATGGTTTTCTTTTCAGGTGCAAGTCCGAATTGTTTTCTTGCTTCTTCCACCGTAACAGTAGTCTCCAATACGTTTTGGCGTACAGGGTTTCCTGTCATGATGATCTTGTCAGCAGGGAAGAAACGTTCCATTCCTTCGTATGCCACACAAATTCTGTCAGCTTTCTTTGCGAGTAACTTGTTGGTTACTCCTGCATATGAATTCTGTTCCTGAATTAAACAAGGAATACCCTTGCTTGCACATACGTTAAGAGTAGGGCCGCTGGCATAACCACCAACACCGACTGCAGCCATTGGCTTGAAGTCGTTGATGATTTTCTTTGCCATTCTTTGGCTTTTCCATATTTTGAAGAGCACGGCAATATTCTTGAACAGATGCTTACGATCAAAGCCGCAGATAGGTAATCCCTTAATCTCATATCCGGCAGCAGGAACACGTTGCATTTCCATTCTGCCTAATGCTCCAACAAATAAAATCTTTGCTTCAGGGTATTTGGCCTTGATGGCATTGGCGATGGATACAGCTGGGAAAATATGTCCTCCAGTTCCACCTCCACTTATTATAATTCTCAGTTCATTATTCATAATTTTCTAATTTATTACGCAAAGATAAATAAAAAAATCAACAATACTACATTTTTCACTATTTTTTATAGTGTTTTTTTATGCAGTAGCCAATTTTGATGTATTTGCTTCTGTATTGCACTCGTCTTTTTTCTTGGCACTTCTACTGATACTCAATATGATTCCAACATATAGACAGTTGATGACGGTGGAAGTTCCACCTCTACTGATGAGTGGAAGCGGCTGACCGGTAACTGGTGCTAAACCTACTGCTACGAGCATATTGAACAATGCCTGAGTGACGAGCAGTATGGCAAGTCCCATGGCGAGAAATGCAGGAAAGTTGTTCTCACATCTGTTGGCTATACTTCCTACTCTATATAATAATATAATGTATAGGAAGACCACAAATACGGCTCCGGTTATTCCCATCTCTTCTATGATGATGGCGTAGATGAAGTCGGAGAAGGCTTGTGACAGGAAGTCTCGCTCAACCGAGTTGCCTGGTCCTTTGCCCACGATGTTGGATGAGGCTATGGCTATGTTTGCATGAGCAACCTGTGCGTCTTTATCCAAGTCAACATCTTCTGGAGCAACATCTTTGTGGTCCAGGAATTTGTCTATTCGTGACTTCCACGTATCTGCTCTATGGAATAGCTTTTCGATGGAGCCAGGTTCTTTTTCCTCTTTCTTGATATTCTCTGTAAGCGTATTGTCACCTGTTGACTGATTCTTGTCTTTTCCTACAAGCATCACCGTTGCAATTACTATCGCTCCAGATGCTATGGCTAATCCCAATAGTTTTCCGAGTTGTGCCTTAGGAATTCTTCCAATGATCATCATGAAAAAGATGGTGAGACATAGCAGCATGGCTGTGGATAAGTTCTCAAGACCAATCAGCAGGATGAAAATGGATGATGCAACGATAATATACTTGAGCGCACGCTTATCGGCGCCATTCTCTGTCTGCATGGCACTGAGAATCTGGGCCACGGCCAGAATAACTGCTCCCTTAGCAAATTCGGAAGGCTGAAATTGGAAACCAATGAAGTTTACCCACCTTGATGCACCATTGGTAGCCTGACCGGCTATCAATACCCAGATCAGCATGATTAAAGAAATGGCAAGCATGAATGGAGTGGCAATCTTGAAGTATTTGCATTTTACTTTGAGCATGCAAATCATGGTGAAGATTCCAAAGATGATGAATCCTATATGTCGGATGACAGGCTTCATGTAATTGCCGCTTTTGTATGTTAGCGAACTTGAGGCAGAATATACCTCAATAATGCTAATCATGCAAAGGAAGAAAAACACCATCCATATTACCTTGTCTCCTTTAAATATGTTGCCTATTTTCTTGTTCATTTGATTATTTCCTATCTTTATTATAATCTGACTAAAGTCTTGAATTGCTCGCCTCGATCTTCCATGTTCTTGAACAGATCAAAACTTGCACAACAAGGACTCAGTAAAACGGTATCGCCAGGCTTAGCAAGTTCTTTGCAGGCAGCTACACAGTCCTTCATGCTATGGGTGTCACGTACAGGAATACCCAGCTCGTCAAAATTATCGTGTAACTTCTGGTTGTCTGCTCCGAGATATACGATGCCGGCACACTTCTGCTTTACCAGGTCTTTTATTTGATTGTAATCGTTACCTTTGTCCTTACCTCCAATGATAAGAATAGTAGGAGTTGTCATACTTTCAAGTGCATACCAGCATGCATCCACGTTTGTCGCCTTGGAATCGTTGACATAATATACACCATCAAACTTTCCTACTTTTTCCAGACGATGCTCCACGCCAGGGAAGTCGCTTAATCCCTTATGGAGGATTTCTTTGCTGATGCCTACAATGTTGCAAGCCAGACCTGCAGCCAGACTGTTGTAGATGTTATGCTTTCCGCTGAGGCTCATGTCTGCCTGTGGCATTTCAAATGCCTGTGGAAAATCGAGTATGTACTTGCCATTCTCTATGTAGCCAACAGTTCCTTCTTCTTTGTTCTCTGCAAATGCACAAAGATGTGACTTGAGGTTGTATTTCTCTAATTCTTTTTTCACGATAGGATCGTCGTTCCAGTAGATGAAACTATCTTCCTCAGTCTGATTCTGTGTGATGCGCATCTTGGCATCAGTATAGTTCTGCATGCAGAAATCGTAGCGGTCCAGGTGGTCTGGAGTAATGTTCAGCAAGATAGCCACGTTAGCTCTGAACTGATACATATTGTCTAATTGGAAACTGCTCAGCTCAATGACATAGTATTGATGAGGAGTTTCTGCAACCTGTAATGCAAGACTTTTGCCGATATTGCCAGCTAAACCTACGTCATAGCCAGCCGATTTGATGATATGATATATCAGAGAAGTAGTTGTGGTCTTACCGTTACTACCTGTGATGCAGATCATCTTAGCATCTGTATATCTGCCAGCAAATTCGATTTCACTGATGATAGGTGTGCCTTTAGCTGTCAACTTCTGAATCATAGGTGCTTCCTTAGGAATACCAGGACTCTTGATAACTTCATCGGCATCCAGAATTTTCTCTTCCGTATGATGACCTTCTTCCCATTCGATATTGTGGTCATCCATCTGTTTCTTATAGTTGTCTTTGATTTTTGACATATCAGAGACGAAAACCTCGAAACCTTCCTTCTTTGCCAGCACGGCTGCACCTGCACCGCTTTCGCCGGCTCCTAAAATTACAATTTTTTTCATATTGTTATTTTATATGTCTGACAATTACTGCCAGTTTATCTAATCTTCAGAGTTATGATGGTCAATGCGGCCAGAATAATGGTAACAATCCAGAAGCGGATCGTAATCTTAGACTCATGGAATGCACCCTTTGGCTTCTTGAGAAGATACTTGCATTCTGGGTCCAGTTGGCTTTCCTGCGTACGGAAGTTGTCGTGTATAGGAGTGCGCTTGAAGATGCGTTGTTTTACTCCTTTTCGCTTTCCGAGCTTGTAGTAATATACCTGAACGATAACACTCAGACTTTCTACAAAGAAGATACCGCAGAGGATAGGTAACATCAATTCCTTGTGGATGATGATGGCACCTACAGCGATAATTCCACCGATGGTCAGCGAACCGGTATCGCCCATGAATACTTGAGCAGGGTAGGCGTTGTACCATAGGAAACCGATGAGCGCTCCAATGAATGCGCAGAAGAAAACTACCAGTTCCTCTGAACCCGGAATATACATGATGTTGAGGTAGGCGGCAAATTGGATATGTGACGAAACGTATGCCAAAATGCCTAATGCCACACCTATAATTGCTGAATTTCCTGCACACATACCATCCATTCCGTCATTGAGGTTGGCGCCATTTGAAACGGCTGTAACCACGAAAATAGTCATGATGACGAACAGTATCCAACCGGCAGCAGTCTTGTATTTACCACAGAAACTTGTGATGTTGGAATAGTCCAGGTTGTGCCCCTTGATGAAAGGAATGGTAGTCTTCAGAGATTTTGTAGCTTCCGTACGATGCTTGACTACAGTTTCCTGTCCCTGACGCTCAATGGCTAAGTTTTCGTTCATCTTCACATCCGGAGAAGCCCATAGCACAAGTCCAACGATAAGTCCAATACCTACCTGGCCTACGATTTTATATCTTCCTTTTAATCCTTCCTTGTCTTTCTTGAAAATCTTGATGAAATCATCCATGCCTCCAAGGAATCCCAACCAGACGGTGGTAATAATCATCAGGATGAGATAGATGTTGCGCAGACGGCCCAACAGAATCACAGGAATCAGAATGGCCATGATGATGATGACACCTCCCATGGAAGGAACACCGATTTTCTTGACTCCGAATGGGTCAATGCTCGCATCACGCTGTGTTTCTGTGATTTGCTTACTCTTGAGGAACTTGATGAACTTTTCGCCAAACCAGGCAGAGATGATCAATGATACAATCAGAGCCAGCAGCGCGCGGAATGAAATGTATCCCCACATGTGAGAGCCAGAGATACCCCATTGCTCCAGAAATCTAAAGAGATAGTATAACATTTTCTTATTTTTCTTTTAAAGTTTCTTCTTTTCTATTTGATTCCTCAGATTATTTTTGGCTGATTCCAAATATATCACGTATTACTTCCTTATCATCGAAATGATGCTTTACGCCCTTGATTTCCTGATAATCTTCGTGACCCTTTCCTGCAACGAGGATTACATCGCCCTTCTTGGCCATCATGCAAGCTGTACGAATCGCTTCCTTGCGATCTACAATGCTAATGACTTTCTTCATCTGTTGCGCATTCAGACCTGCAAGCATATCGTTGATGATGTCCTGTGGTTCCTCGAAACGTGGATTGTCACTGGTGATGATCACTTTGTCGCTCTGCTTTACTGCCTCCTGTGCCATGAGAGGACGCTTACCCTTGTCTCGGTTACCGCCAGCTCCGCATACGGTGATGACTTCACCTCCCTTGCCGTCCAGTACCTCGTGGATAGCATTGAGTACATTCTCCAATGCGTCTGGAGTATGTGCATAGTCAACGATTGCGGTATAGCCTTCTGGTGATTGGATTGGTTCCAAACGACCGTTGACACTATGCAAAGTGCTCATTACTACGAGTATATCTTCTGGCTGTTTTCCCAGCATAATGGCTGCGCCATATACGGCAAGCAGGTTGCTTACGTTGAATTTGCCAATAAACTGCACCCCAACTTCTCTGCCATCTACCTCAAGATACATACCTCCGAAATGGCATTCCAAAATTCTTGCCTTGAAGTCTGCCATGCTTCTGGTAGAGTAGGTCTTGATAGTTGCCTTGCAGTTCTGTACCATAATCATGCCGTTCTTGTCGTCAGCATTCGTAATAGCGAAAGCTGTCTTTGGAAGACCGTCGAAGAATGCTTTCTTGGCATTACGGTAGTTCTCGAATGTCTTGTGATAGTCGAGATGGTCACGGGTCAGGTTGGTAAAGATACCGCCTGCGAAATTCAAGCCGCCGATACGCTTTTGTGCAATAGCATGAGAAGAACATTCCATGAATGCATATTCGCATCCTGCCTCTACCATTCTCCCAAGAAGTTCATTCAGTTCTATCGGGTCAGGTGTGGTGTGGTCTGCTGGTATTGCCTCGTCCTCAATATAGTTGCATACTGTAGAAAGAAGACCGCATTTATGGCCGAACTTTCTGAACATATTATATAATAAGGTGGCGATGGTAGTCTTTCCATTTGTACCGGTGACACCTACAAGTTTCAATTTTCGGGATGGGTCGCCATAGAAGATGGTAGCAGCTTTTCCGACAGCATCCTCTGTAGAAGCTACTTGAATATAGGTAACCCCTTCAACAGGTTCCTGAGGTAAATCTTCACACAATATGGATTTCGCCCCAAGCTCAATGGCCTTTGGGATAAATTTGTGTCCATCTACTTGTGTTCCTTTCATTGCAACAAAGAGATGACCATCCTTAATCTTTCGAGAGTCGATGTTCACTCCTGTGACTTCGATTTCTGCATCTCCGATTATTTGGATCGGTTTGATGTTTTTGAGCAATTCTTGTAACTTCATATATCGTTTCTTTTTTATATGTTACTATTATATATATTAAATAGGTATATCATATACCTTATTATATTGACTTTATCGTTTTGCAGCAAAATGTAGCAGAAAGATGAAATCTGTGCTCATCACTCAAGTGTGATGACACAGAAGGCACCTTGCTTAACCGGTTTGCCCGCCATGAGGGATTGTTTGGTAACTTTTCCTCTTCCGTACAACCTGGTTTTTATGCCTCTGCTTTCCATCATGAATACTGCATCTCGGGCTCCCATACCGATGATGTCTGGTACCGTTCCCTTACCGTATTGCTTCTGCTTTTCAAGTTTCACATAACGGTTGCCAACTTTTTCGGCTTTTCCCCAAATTGGATTTCCTGTCAGGTAACTTCCGCTCCAGTTGGTATTGGTCTTTATACCGAGATGGGTCAGGACGTAGTCAGCAGCCAGTATGTTTCCGTTCTTAACATCTGGTATGATGACTGATGCAGAGTCTTGTGCATCTTTTACATCCAGTTTCAGACTTTGAGCCATGATACCTTCTGAGATTTCATGGAAGACCTTACCACTCATTCCGCCACCTGATGCAGGAAGTCCTGATTTCTGTATGCAGACGATGCAACTGTAGCGTGGGTTGTCTGCAGGGAAATAACCGGCAAAACTCAGGAGGTAGTTGACGCCACCTGATTTATAACCGCCAGCACCTTTAGACATTTGGGCAGTTCCGGTCTTTCCTGCAACGAGGAAGTTAGGTGAACCTGCTTTCTTTCCCAATCCGATACTGACCACCTGCTCAAGGATGGTCTGTATCTTCTTGATGCTTTGCTCCTTGGCTATACGCTCATGGAGAACTTCCGGTGGAAATTCCATGATTGTTTCTCCATCCTTGACAACCTTCGTTACAAAACGGGGTCTCATCATCTTGCCGTTGTTGGCGATTGCGTTGTAGAACGTGAGCGTAGAGATAGGCGGAACCTGCGTCTCGTAGCCGATACTCATCCATGGCAAAGCCGTCTTGCTCCAGTTGTCGTACTGTCCATGACTGTTTTTGTGAGGCATTCGGATTCTTGCCGGTGTTGCACCTACAAGTGGAATTTTTAAATCATCTGCCAGACCTATACGATGTATGCCTTTTACAAACTTTTCAGGGTTGTTGCGATAATGATCATCGATGATTCTGCTCACGCCGATGTTTGAACTGTACCATAATGTCTGGGCAAAAGTAAGTCTTCCATATCCTCCCTTTCGCCAGTTATGGTCTTTCATGTCTCGTCCGTACATCGGCCATACACCTCCGCCGGTCTCTACAGAGTAAGTTGTGTCAACCACACCGTCGTCGAGAGCCACCAGTAACGAGGCGGTCTTGAATACCGAACCTGGTTCCAGCAAGTCGCTGACAGCATGGTTGTGGATTTCCCTGTATTCGCCATCAAAGCATTTTTCCATGTTTACAATGGCTTTGATGTCGCCAGTCTTCACATCCATCACGATGGCTACGCCTACGTTTCCGTTGATTTCCTTCAACTCGTTAATGACCGAACGTTCTGCAAGGTCTTGCATACCGACATCAATTGTGGTTACGATATCTGCACCATCAATAGGTGGAGTGTCGGTAATGTCAAGGAACTTGTTGCGAACTTTTCTTCTGTGTACAATACCATTGGTACCGCGAAGAATGGAGTCGTACGACAATTCCAGTCCGAATCTCGCCGTATCTTTAGCGCCGAACATCGCACCGATAGTTCTGCCAGCCAGCGAACCGTACGAACGTTTACGGGCATTGTATTCCTCCCAATGGAATCCACTCTTGTTGGTTCCAAGTCTGAAGAGAGGCAAATCTTTCACTTCTGTGAAGGTATTGTAGTTGATACGCTCGTTGTAGATCACCCAATGCCTCTTCTTCTTGGCTTTTCCTTCTTCCAGGTGAGCCTTAAACTCTGCAGCACTCTTGTCTGGGAATATTTTATGAAGTCCATCGCAGATGGAATCTTCCTTGACGTTCCATAAGGAGTCTCCTTTTGCCTCGCTGAGGGCAACAAAGTCCATGAATACCTTGAACTCAGGCAAGGAACTGGCAAGGAGTTGTCCTGTACAGCTCAGGATATTTCCTCGGTTAGGCTTAACGGTCACCGAGTCTTTCTTCTGTCTGCTGGCTACCTTCATCCAGTAGTCGCGCTTGGCAGTCATGATATATAGTGACTTGCCGACTACTAATACGGCAAAGAAAATCAGGCCAAATGAAATGGCACGATATCTGGGCATCACTTTTTTTGCATCAAACTTGCTCATTGTTCGGGTACATTTATTATATATGGAGGTTGTGTGGCAATGTGCAGAACGCTGTCCTTATTGTTTTTGAGCATTTCTAATACGTTGCTTTCACGACTCTTCTCTGTTATCTGGCTACTGCTGGAAAGTGCTTTGTATTTAGCATCCTGCAGTTCTTTTTGCAATTGGTCTATTTCTATCAAGTCTTTTTGAATACTATATCTGTTGGATATGTAAATGATGACGAAAAAAACGACCAGGATGACTAACCATATCTGCCGTCGTATGATGCGTGCAGTCAGGATGTCACCACCAAGGATTTTGCGTAGCGAGAAGTTGGAAGATAGGGGAGCTTCACCCTCTATCGCCTGTTCTGCGATAACTTGTTTCAGTTCAAGCTTATCGTTGTTTTCCCTCGGCTCGCCTTTAGTCTTGTCTTCCTTCAGTTCCTGCTTGGACTTATCTTCTTCGGCCTCCAGCTTGGACTTGTCTTCTTTATTGTCTTCCATCATTTCTTTTCTGCGATTCTAAGTTTGGCACTTCTGCTTCTTGGGTTTCTTTCCTGCTCTTCAGCGTTAGGGACGATTACCTTATTGTTGATAAGTTTAAACGGAGTCTCTATTCTGCCGAAGAAGTCTTGCGTGATTTTTCCCTCGGAATTGCCTGATTTCATGACGTTCTTGACGATTCTGTCTTCCAGGGAGTGGTAAGTGATGACGGAAAGTCTTCCACCAGGTTTCAATATTTCTGTAGCAGACTTCAGCATTTCCTTGAGTGCATCCATTTCGTGGTTTACTTCGATGCGGAGCGCCTGGAAGAGCTTAGCCATATCTTTCTTCTCCCGTTCTCTCTTGAAAAGAGGCTCTACTGCCTTGATGAAGTCGGTAGTAGTCTCTATCCTTTTTTCTGTTCTGGCTTTGACGAGAGCAGAGGCGATACGTCGGGAATTCTTTAGTTCTCCATAGAGATAGAAAATATCTGCCAGCCTGCTTCCTTCATAGTCATTCACAATGTCTGCAGCAGTTTTTCCAGCTCTCTTGTTCATTCTCATGTCGAGTGGGGAATCATATCTGAAAGAAAAGCCGCGTGTCTCGTCATCAAAATGATGACTGGAAACACCTAAGTCTGCGAGCAGACCATCGATTCCGTCCACACCATAGTATCTCATCCAGTTTTTCAAATATCTGAAGTTGGAACATACAAAGGTGAAGTCTTTATTGGCCACAACATTTCTTTCAGCATCGGCATCTTGGTCGAAACTGTAGAGATGGCCGTTGCCATTGATTCTGGCAAGGATTTCCTTAGAGTGTCCACCACCTCCAAAGGTAACATCCACGTAGATGCCACCTGGTTGTATATTTAGCCCATCAATACTCTCGTTGAGAAGTACCGGCACATGATATGTTTCTGCTGTCTTTACCATCTCTCTTGTAGCTTAATCTTCGTTATTAAATGACATTACTTCCTGTAATGCCTTACTGAACTCTTCCTGTTCCATGAAGGTTTCTCCTTCTTCCTCGTTTTTCCAGATTTCTATGGTATCTCCCATGCCGACGAAGCGGATGCTCTGTTCTATGTCAGCCTGTTTGAGCAGTCTCTTCGGAATCAAAAAACGTCCGTTGCCATCGAGCGTCAGCAAGATGGCGTCTGCTATGAAAGTTCTGTATATCTGCTGTTCCTTGGCATTCCATCGGTTGAGTTTCTTTCTCAACTGGTCCAGCAGTTCATTCCATACGGATTCAGGATAAACGACCAGGCAGGGCTGAAAGACGTCTTTTCTGAGGACAAGGTTTTCCTCGCCAGAAACTTGTAGAATCTTGCGGAAAGAAGCTGGCAGGAAGGCACGTCCCTTCGCGTCAGTTTTAGCCTCTATGTTGCCTAAAAAGCGCATACGTACATCTTATATAAAAGAATTCGGGTTCAAAGGTACACATTTTTCCCCATATTCCCCCACTTTTCCCCACAAATTTTTAAAAACTTAATAAAAAAGTTGATTGTGTGGGGAAACGAGCTTGTTTCGTAAGTGTACTTTGATGCGAGGAAAAAAGTATTAAAGTGGGCAAAAATAAAGAGAAAACTGCCTTTTTCCAACTAAATTTATGTGTTTTTTGATTTTTTTTCGCAAAAATGGCACGTATTTAAAAAAGTTGAGTTATTTTTGCAGCTAGTTTAGCTGAATAATGAAATGAGTGAAGCAATAGAAAAGACAATCGACATAGATAGGATACTGAAAGGCAAGATGGGTGCAAAGGCTAAATTTGTGCCTGGATTTGTCGTGTCTTGGCTCAAGAAACTCGTTCACGAAGACGAGGTTAATAAGTTCTTATGGGAAAGTCGCCATCTGTCGGGTACGGAGTGGCTGACTGAGTGTGTGAAATATCTGAAGATGGATATTGAAATTGTAGGAGCTGAAAATTTGCCTGACAAGAATGACGGCAAGCTCTATACTTTTGTTTCTAATCACCCTTTGGGTGGTCAGGATGGAGTGGCTTTGGGTTCCATCATCGGACAGCATTATGATGGTAATTTCCGTTATCTGGTGAATGATCTCCTGCTCAATCTTCCTGGTTTGAAACCTGTGAGCATCGGTATCAACAAAACCGGACGTAACAGTCGTGACTTCCCTCGTATGGTAGAGGCTGGTTTCCAGAGCAAAAATCACATGTTGATGTTCCCTGCAGGACTTAATAGTCGCAAGCGTGATGATGGTACGATTCATGACATCCCTTGGAAAAAGACTTTCATTTCTAAGAGTGTTGAATATCAGAGAGATGTCGTGCCGATTCATTTCGGCGGTCAGAACTCAGAACGTTTCTATCGTATTGCCAGATTTAGTGACAAGCATCTGCCGTTCAATCTCGCCATGATGTTTCTGGTAGATGAGATGTACAAGAATGTGGGCAAGCATTTCAGAATAGCAATAGGAAAGCCGATTCCGTGGCAAACTTTTGATAAAAGTAAAACGGCTACAGAGTGGGCGCAGTATGTAGAAGATAAAGTTTACGAATTATAGGATTTCTATAAAAAGAAAATGGAAGAAGAGATTATACAACCAATAGACAAAGCCTTGCTGAAGAGTGAGTTAACTCCCGACAAGCAACTTCGTATGACTAATAAAAGTCATAACGAAATCTATATTGTAACGGCTAATGATTCTCCTAATGTACTGAAGGAAATCGGCCGCTTGCGTGAGATTGCTTTCCGTACCGCTGGTGGTGGTTCTGGAAAGTCGATGGACTTGGATGAGTTTGATTTCGGAGAGAATTGCTATAAGCAACTCATTGTCTGGAATCCCGAGGCTGATGAAATTATCGGTGGTTATCGCTATTTGTTGGGAAAGGACTGGAAATTGGATGAGAACGGACAGCCTATATTGGCTACAAGTCACATGTTCCACTTTTCTGATAAATTTTTAAAGGAGTATATGCCTTATACGGCAGAATTGGGTCGCTCATTTGTTTCTCTTGATTATCAGAATGTGCGCAAGAATTCGAAAAGTATCTTTGCTTTAGATAATCTATGGGATGGTTTGGGAGCCTTGACGGTTCTTTATCCTGAACTCAAGTATTTCTTTGGCAAGATGACGATGTATCCTTCCTACATCCGTCGAGGTCGCGACATGATTCTCTACTTCCTCAAGAAGCATTTTGATGATAAGGAAAACCTGGTTATTCCGATGAAACCTCTTCGACTGGAAACTCCAGAGTCTGAGTTGGCTGCCATCTTTACTGAGTCTGATTTCAAGGCAGACTATCGTATTTTGAATAGCGAGGTGCGTAAACTTGGTTTCAACATTCCTCCGTTGGTTAATGCCTACATGAATTTGAGTCCTACGATGAAGCTCTTCGGCACAGCCATCAACTATGGTTTTGGTGATGTGGAGGAGACCGGCATCTTGATTGCCGTTGATGAAATCTTGGAAGAAAAGCGTGTGCGCCACATCAATACGTTTATCCAAGAACATCCTGAAGCTCTTAAGATTACGAGTGGAGCTAACAATGTTATTTATAAAGAAAAAGACAATTAACCATGATATTTTGTGCTCCCATTTTCTCTTCTTGAATAGGTGAGGAAGTGGGAGCGTTTTTTTTGTTCTTATGTAATATGAAAAGTAGAATTATTCTATTTTTACTAACATTTCTCTTGCTGATAACACTAAGTGCCTGCAGGCATCGATATCCTAAGGTCTTGGTAGAGACGGATTGTTTGATTTGTTCGAATCCCCAAATAGCTTTGGCAAAATTGGATTCTATTGCGAGTAACATGGATACTACAAAAACGGAAGACGTTATGTATCTTCGTTTGTTAAAGATGATGGCAAAAGATAAATTGTATATGCCTTTAGGAAACTTAGATAGTATTAGTACATTGGTGGATTTTTATAAAACCAATGATGATTACCCATTGTTGGCAAAAGCGTATTATTTGTTGGGAAGGAAACAAAGCGATATGGGAAATTATCCATCTGCTTTAATAAGTTTTCGAAAAGTCGTCGCTCTATTGGATGAAAATGAGGATATAAAGCTACGAGGCTTAACCAATGCACAGTTAGGAGAAATCTTTGGACATGAAGAAAATCTTAGCTTAGCTATTTCTTTTTTCAAAGAATCCTACCGTTGCGATAGTATAATGAAAGATAAAAATGGTTTGTTGTATGATTTGAGGGACATCGGGCTTTCTTATGATTATTTAGGTTATATGGATAGTGCTCTGTTTGTTTATAATCGGGCAATACCCCTAGCGAAAGAGCTCAAAGACAAGGAGTTGGAACGTGAAATATATCTTCAAATATCAAATTGCTATATAGATAATAATTCAGATTCGGTAGTAAAATATATGTCTTTAGTAAATTCGATGTCAAGCACATTCGATGCCGAGGAAATATATGTAAAAGCGGTTTATCATCAGATGAAAGGTGATGATAGTTTGGCTGCATCTTTGTTCCATAAAATATTGCCGATTTCTGAAAGAACTTTCAGACTTGAAATTTTAAGGAGATTAATATGTATAGATGGCAACCAATTGAATGTTCAAGAGGCAAATAAATATGTAACAGAGTACTTTGAACTATCGGATTCTTTGAAGCGGATAGATGCTGACGAACAAGCAGCTAAAGGTAAGGCATTGTTTGATTACGCTTATCAAATCGAGAAAGTGGGTGAATTGGAAATACAAAATAAAAATAAACAGTTAGAGTTGTTGGCGCTAATAGCTATTGTTGTAATAATATTTTTTCTCATTTTCCTTTTATTGGGAATTGAGTCTTGTAAAAAAGTTGAAGCTTCAGAATAAAATCAAAGATTGGAAACTCATGGCTTTGGGAAAAACTTCAAGTAAGAAAGGTTTTATGTCAACTAAATGGAATTATTACTTGACAAAAAACAAACATTTAACAGATGAAGAATGGGGGAAGTTGGAGATGGAAGTAGAACGGTCTTATCCAAAATTTAAGGATAAATTATATAGTTGCAATAAACTGTCTAGTCAGCAGTTTCATGTATGTCTGTTAGTCAAAATTAAAATGCCAACATCAAAGATAGCAATATTGACTAGTAAAGCTCCTTCTACAATATCAACGACAAAACAGCGGCTCTATGAAAAGATAACTTCTAATAAAGGAAAAGCAGAAGATTTGGATGATTTCTTGGAACTGATTTAGTCGATGAAATCGGAGGTTTTGAAATGTGAATCTTAATGCGAATGCTGGTTTGATGAATTTTCTCTGTTTTTTTATACTTTTGCGGCATTGAATGTTTTAATATTAAAAAGTATGAAAAAAGTATTTTTATTATTTTTAGCGTTAGGGCTATTTATGAGTGTTGGTGCTTCAAATATGAACGGAAGACGTGTCGTTATGAGACCAACGGCAAATGGGTGGTTTAGCACCCATAGACCACATCGTGTTCCTGCTAAGGAACTTGTGAGTCTCTATCAAGAGAATGATATTTTGCATATAAATGCAGAAGTTGAGTTAATGATGACGATTACAATTAAGGATGAGGAAGGTAATGTTCTTTCTCAGACAATTGTATATAGTTCTGAAAATGATGTTGTTGTTCCAACCGATGGAACCATTGTTGAGGTGAGCTATAATGATATTGATTTAGTGGGTATATTGTACTAAATTTTGTAAGGCTTATGAAATTAAAAAATAAATTATTATTATTCTCTTTTCTATCTTGTAGTTTGGAATTTAGTGCCCAAAATAAGATAGGCTTTAGCTATGATGAGGCAGGAAATCGAGTAAAAAGAGAAATTATTATGTGTCAATCTCAGAGTAATGCTAAAAAACGATCTGTTTCGTATTCTGATATGGTTTCAGATAGGCAAATTAAGATTTCTCCCAATCCAACAAAGGGAGTACTACATGTTGAGTTACTGAATAATAAGGAACAAGTAGCTGGGAATATTGCTGTTTATTCACTTTCAGGGGCAAAAATTACGTCTTGTCCTATAGCGAACAATAGGGCTGATGTTGACATTAGTTTTAGTGCCAGTGGCATCTATGTGCTTCGTATAAACATAGGTGAGTATTCTAGTAGTTGGAAAATTATAAAGGAATAATATCATGAAACAAAGAATACTTTTTCATTCAGTACTGACAATGCTGTTGGTGTTGATGCAATTTTCATTTGTGTTTGCGGATAACATATCTACAAGCAAGAGTGTTGGTACTCCAAAGGGTGTATTGGAAGTTTCTGCGACGGGAGCAGCGACTTATACAATCCCTATTAGCTGCCCGAAAGGTTATGGCAATATGACACCTAATTTGTCTTTGGTGTATAATAGTCAATCTGGTTATGGGTATGTTGGCTATGGTTGTAATGTCTCGGGCTTGTCTGTGATTACGCGTGGTTGTAAGGATATATATCATGATGGAACGGCATCTGGGGTTAAATATGCAAATGACGATGCTTATTTCTTGGATGGGAAACGGTTGATTTATCAATCTGTTGAACAAGGTGAAGCAGTGTATGTTCCGGAAGGTGAGCCTTTTTCCAAGGTGATTTTTCATGTCAACGAAGGCTGGCTGGAACTGAAAACCAATGACGGCCTTGATTATTGTTATGGAAAATGGTCTGATTCTAGACAAACGATAGATAATTTATCAGACAATCCAGTGAATGCATGGTATTTGACTTATGTCTCTGACACCCAGCACAGATTTATGCGTATCTATTACTCAAAACGTTCCTTGTCCATTTATCCTTCTTCAGTTTCCTATGGAATGGAGGGAGGAGTGACTAGCACAATTCGTTTTACTTATGAGAATATAAAAAATAAGAATACCGCTAAGTTTAATATGGGTGGTACGGAGGATGCTATTCTTGTGCGGCTAAAAAACATAACCACAGAGACTAACAACCAGGTGTTTCGTAAGTATGAGTGCGTATATGACTCTACGCTGGATGCTTCTGGTGTTAAGTACTCTCGATTAACACAAGTAATAGAGAAAAATGGCAAGGGAGAGGCTTTGAATCCAATTCAGATAACTTGGAAAGGTCTTCCTAATGTTAGTTATAAGATGAACTTGCCAGAGATTCAATTTCTGCGTACAAGAAATATAAATTCCAGAATATTCTATAGTGGGGATGTAAATGGTGACGGTTTATGTGATGTCATAGAATTTACAGATGTAACAGATGAGGGTAATAGAAGTGTATATGCAACTTATTATTTGGCTAATCCTAACAAGGATGGAACGTTGCGTTTTGGTCTTTCAAAATCCTACAATTTAGGTCCTAATTTCTCTACGAAATGGATAGGCAGCAATAGCTCCAGTTTGCTCATGGACATTGATGGAGATGGCATCAACGAGATGGCTTCACCGTCAATAAACAGTGCTAAGGGTGTGCCAGCTACGGTATTTGCCAGGTATTATAAATATGGTAAAACGGATCCTATAGGGCATGCTTTCAATCTAAAGGTAAGCGAGGGGATGCCTCTTTTTGTTTCCTTTGATGCAGACAAAGATGGAAAGGATGAATTCATAGGTTTAGAAGTGGACGGAAAGAACGGAAAGTATGCTGGCTTCTTTGACAAGTTGGCTTCTGGCACAAACTTTGAAACAACTGATTTTACTTTAAGTTTGCCACAGCAGCCTAAGCGTCTTTTTGTTGGCGACTACAATAATGATGGCTTGGCAGACCTTTTGGTTCTCTATCAAGATGGTTATACTGTCTTTTATAATCAAGGAGGTAGAAATCTGCGAACATTATTTGATGACAACCATAAGTATAGTTCGAATACCATCTCGGAAAAATGGCGTATAGAACAAGGTGACTTTGACGGTGATGGCTTGGTGGATTTTATTTATGCAGAAAAAAGCGGTGATACATATTTCGCCTTGAATAAGGGAAATGGAACATTTGAAACGAAGTATGCCATAAAACTTGATATGGTAGATAAAAAGACCGGGCAGGATGATGAGCGGTTCTCTTTCTTGACTTTTGATATGGATGGTGATGGAAAGATGGATTTGTTGGCAGCAAAGACGGACTATGGTTATCATGGCGGAATTTTTCATACAAAGCATTATACTTATAGGGAGACTAGAATGGAATGGTTGCGTTCTAATGGTAACAATTTGGTGTTGGATAAGACAGTACTAACTAATAATGAGGATGATGCACGTAATGGATATGTTATAGCAGGTGATTTCACGGGGAATGGACATACTCAAGTTCTCAACTATGGCAAGAATATTTATGATGCAAATCCTTCCGATGTGGTTAAGTTGAGAATGTATTGTAATACTAATCTCAATGTAGCTTCTGGGAAAGTATGCAAGATTGTGGATGGCTTAGGGAACGAGAGTACGTTAAATTATGCATCTTTGTTGGATAGGTCAGTAAACCTTGCTACTTTAAATAATTATGGACTTTCAACTTCAAATTCGAGTTCGTATCCTGTTCTTCATGTCTCTGTTCCTCTTTCTGTTGTAAGGAGTATGCAGTCCAATGGTAATGTCATTAATTATCAATATGGTAATTTGAAAGTGCATGTGTTGGGCAAGGGCATGTTAGGCTTTGATAAATTGATTGCCAAGAATGAAACAACAGGCGAAACAGTCGAAAATATCGTTGAAAAATGGGATTCTACATATTGGACACCGACAAAAACGAGAGTACGCACTCTGGTGGGAGAGGATTGCGCATATACAAATTCCACTAATACCGTAGTTCCATTGAACCATACTTATTTCTCATATATGTCCCGTCAAGATAATACGGATTTGGATGATGATTATACTTGTTCTGAGTATGTTTACAATACGCAGTATGGTTATTTGATGTCTCAAAAGACAAATTATAGAAATGACAGTATGTATAAGTTAACCAGATATGATAGCTATGTTAAAATAGGTAGAGTTTATCTTCCAACAGAGATGATAGAGAGCAAAATGCATGCTGATAGTAATGAAGAGACGTTTATAAGAACCTTTTGGGGATATGATGACTATGGACAAATTGTGCTTAAGGAAAGACATGGTGAATCAACTTTGACCACTCATTATGAACGAGATAAGTTTGGAAACATTGTTTCCATGCGACAAGTAGGTCATAAGGTTTCTTCTGTTCAAAAAAAATACGAATATGATTCAACTGGTAGATTCCTTGTAAAGGAGTATAGCGTTCCTTCTTTTACAACGATATGTTATTCGGTCGATAATTGGGGTAATATTACTTCTCGAACGGATTTAACAAACGAGAACCATCCATTAGTAACAACTTACACTTTGGATAATTGGGGCAATGTGATACGTACAGAGGCACCAACTGGCGTAATAAAAACGGTAACAACAAAATGGGGTAACTCAAAAGAACGCAGGTATGCTGTTGTAGAAGAAGAAACTGATATGCCTGCTGTTACAACTTGGTATGATAGCCAGGGAAGGACAGTAGAGAGTAGTTACTATGGTCTTTTGGGTACTCCATTCAAAAAGGCCTACAGCTATGATAAGAAAGGACTCTTGATTGAGGAGACTCAACAGAAAGGAGAAAATTGTATCAAGGACATAAAGAACTATGATGCAAGAGGTCGGGTAGTTTCTGAAATAAACAATTCAAAGAGCATATCTTATTCTTATTGTCCAAAAACAGTGACGACTCGGATAGCAGAAAAAACATATACGAAATCGTGGGATGCCTGGGGTAATCTCCATTACATAGAAGATCCTTTAAATACGGTCTTTTTTACCTATAGCTCAGTAGGAAAGCCTGAAAATATAAGTATAGGAAAAGTCTCCATAAAAATGGGCTATGATGATGTTGGCAATAGACTTCGGTTGGACGATCCTAATGCTGGAACCATACTGTCAGAATATACGGCAGACGATAAAGTTCTATCTACAACAGATGCAAGAGGTGTGGTTACTAATTACGCATATGACGAGTTTGGACGTTTGTCCTCTATTAATGTAGGTGGCATCGTTACGACTTATCAATATGGTGGAAGTTCAGACCTTATGCAACTAAAAAGTATAACGCAAGGTGATAAAAAAGAATCTTATGAGTATGATGAATATGGGAGAATGATAACCAAAAGGAGAACGATTGGTAATAAGGGGTCTTATGAGTACAATTATTCCTACGACTCCTCTAATAGGCTGTTGACAAAAACATATCCTGGTGGGTTAGTTGTGTATTATGACTATGATGCAGGCTTGTTGAGAAGGATTATGACTAATAGTAATATTGTATATTTTTTGGCAAAAGACGATGGATATGTACAAAAAGTATCTGTAAACGATGGTAAAATGCAGTATGATTCTACCTTGGACGAGCGTGGTAAGCTCTCTAATATAAACGTCAAGAATCCGTTGACAGGTAAAGAACTTTTCGACATGAACTTGTCTTATGATGCCAATACAGACAACCTTATGTCTCGTACCGGTATGAGGCCTGAAAAAGAAACTTTTGCTTATGACAAGCTGGACAGACTCGTCTCTGTTTCTCAAGGCGATTCCATGACAATGAATGTTAAATATTCAGCGGATGGCAATATTTTGTACAAGACCAACGTTGGTAATTATGAATATGGACTAAAACCTCATGCAGTGATGAACGTAGAAAATCCAATAGGCTTGATACCTCATGCAAGCTTGACAACCCAATTCAATGAATTGGGTAAGGTTGAGCGTATTGAAGACGGCAATACCTTGCAGTCTTTAGAAGTGGAGTATGGACCAGACCACGAACGTTGGATTTCTACTTTGTCTCGTAATAATCAGATGGCAAGTACTCGAATATACTTTGACGATTATGAGAAAACAACGGACTCGGCAGGAACTCATGAGATTTACTATCTGGGCGACCGTTCCATTTACATTCGGGATAATGGTGGCGATTTTAAGTGCTATTTCTTGGTCAAGGACAATTTGGGCAGTATTGTCAAAGCTTACGACACAGATGATAACCTCGTTTATGAGGCTTCTTATGATGCCTGGGGCAAGCAGACCGTCACGAAAGATTCAATAGGCTTGTATCGTGGCTATTGCGGTCATGAGATGTTGAATGATTTTGACATCATCAACATGAATGGTCGTTTGTATGACCCAGTACTCGGTCGTTTTTTGAGTCCGGACAACTATGTCCAAATGCCAGATAACAGCCAGAACTTCAATCGTTATAGCTATTGCTTGAATAATCCATTGAAGTATATTGACCCAAGTGGCAATTTGTTTGGTATAGATGATGCAATATGGGCATTTGCGTTTTTTGGTGCAACATCAAATGCTATATTGGCAAATAAATCTGGAAAATCGCCTTGGACTGGAGCCTTGGTAGGTGGTTTGTCATCATTGGCAAGTTATGGGGTAGGTTCCTTGTTTGGACATGGTATGGGTACCTTTGGTCACGAATTACTTCGTGCAGGTGCTCATGGTCTAACTTCTGGAACATTAAATTGGATAAATGGTGATAATTTCTTTACTGGTGCGGCGAGCGGAACAGCTGCGTCACTGATGGGGTCAGGTGCTCAGTCTCTTCGTTTTGGGGCAGAAGGAGTTTTGGCGGCCGCTTCAATAGGTGGTGGCATTGGATCTTTGGCAACAGGGGGCAATTTCATGGATGGCTTTGGGATTGGTTTTAATATAGGCTCTTTAAATCATAACGGAAAAGCTGGAAAAATAATAACTATTGAGAGGGAATTACCTCCAGTTGTGTGTGTCGCAGATAATTTAAGCTATCGTAAAACATTTGGGTATTGGTTGTTAGGAGTTGGTAGTGGAGCATCTTCTGGTCCTTATAGAATGTGGAATCCTGATGCGTTTAGTATTGATGTAGGAGGAAGCATTCAGGTCTTTAATTGTTGTTATTCTGGTCACTTGGGTTTTATTACCAATGGGTCTGAAAATGCGTTCTATATGTCGGGTTTCAGTGGAATGAGTGTACAGCCAGGATTTGCTGCAAATTGCCAAGTTTCTACAACTTTTTATGTTAACTCTGCTGACGAGTATTTAAGTTTAGTCTCTTATGCAGGTAGAGGTAATATCTATGGAGTTGATTTAGGCTTGTTGTCTTTGGATTATGGCGGTGGAGTAAACGCAAAAGGTATGTTTGATGTCTCTAAATTTTCTTCCTTGGGTATTGGTGTTGGAGTAGGTAAAAGCTTTGGCTTTGGGTATGGACTTCATGGTGGCGTTGTAGAAAATTCTTATATATTTAATTTTTAAATTATGGATGATTTTAAAAATATATCAAAAATATTTGGAATATTATTTTTCTTTGTAGTGTGGTTTACATTTCAATTTCGTCTTTGGGAAACCGATGATGATGTGAAGAAAAGAATTTTGCAAGAAGAAATTCCTAAAAAATATGATTTTAAAATTATTTCTTGTGATTTATATAGGGGCTATAATTTTGTAGGAATTAATGCAAAAGGTGATACTGTTTTAGATTCCATCTCTCCATTTTGGGATTTGCATGGACGATATTCGATAGGCGATAAAATTATGAAGAAAGGAGGAAAACTGCAGATGTTGTTGATACGTAAAAATGGTGATACTGTTAATGTTCATTTGTATTACAAAAGAACGGAAATAACAAATTAACTATTTGGAATGTGCATAGTATCTCTGATAGATAGAAATCTGTGTTTCGGGTTTACTGGTGGTTTTACTAGGTTTGGTTATATTTATTGATGAAAATGGAAGATTTAAAAAATATATTTAAAGTTGTTTCTGTTCTTCTGCTTGGAATGGCTTGGTTCTTTTTTGAGTTCCATTTGTCTGATACAGATGCGAATAAAATAAAAGCAAAATATGTAGGAATGTTCCAAGGACAGCGCGTTTTTGAAAGTAGTATGTTGGGCTCAATTGTGAGTGATAATTATTCTGCTTTTACGCTGCCAGATATAGGCATATTTGCAGGTAATGGAGTGTTTTCTAGTAGCAGAATTGATGGGATTGTGATGATGCAGCATGAATTTAGTCATGTCCTTCAAGCTCGAAAAGTGGGGATGCGTTTTTATTACGATGTGATTGCGAAAGAAAGTTCGATGAATTGTAATGGTATTTGGCCGTACAATGGTATTTCACATGATGAGTTTTGGACAGAGACTTGGGCGAATTATCTTTCTAAACAATATTTCAGAGATAGAAGGCTTGGAATGGAAATAAAATTTTCTGGTCATTACCACCTCTATTATCCATCAAAAAATGTTAGTGCATCATTTTTGATGAGGAAATTATTGTTATCTTTTTAATTATAGATTTTTTATCATGCAAATAGAAGTAATGAAAAAAGTTTTAGTGTTAATAGGTTTCAACTTATTGTGTTCTTGTAGTGCTTGTGTTATGGATAGGCGTAGTTTCTTTCAAATTAAAAATTGTACCAATGATACATTGATGATAGATTTCTCTGGGGTAGATACATTGAGAGACTGGAAATATTGGAATGAGCAATTGCAGAGCATTGAATTACCTATTGATGCAAAGGCTAAAATGGAGTTTTATAAGGCGACAATTGGTTCAATTGCCTTGCCTGATTCTTGTGTGATTGCGGATCCGGATATGTTTTGCCTTTATGATACTTGTTACATCTATGTAATCAAGTTGCAGGTTGCTAAGTCTTATCCGATGCAGAAAATTCGTGCAGAGAAACGTTATGACAAAAGGACTGTGACAAAAAGTGATTTTTGTGATCGCGTATTTGATTTTAGATAGCATTGTTAAAAATGAATGTATGAAGAAGTTTACATTGCTCTTTGCCTTGCTGATGGCAATGGGTGTAAGTGCTAAGGCACAACAATTCAGCAAGTGGCCTGTTACACCTAGGGTGGGCGTGAACATCTCGAATGTCGTGAGAGGTAAAGCCCCTGGGGATCCGGTGCTCAGTCTCTCCATTTGGGAGCAGAAGGAGTCCTGGCAGCTGCTACAATGGTAGTGTGCCTTTGTCTTTGTCGGCTTTGGAAGGACAAGGGTATAATGCTGGCGTGACTTTGGGAGTGGGTTCTTTGGATTATGGTGTTGGTGTTGATTGGCTTGGTCTTCCAACAAGTGCCCAATACGAATCATATGGTATAGGTATTGGACCTGGTGTCGGTGTCCATGGTAACTTCTCAACAACACAATATCTTGTACATTATTAATAACATTGGCTATGGAAGATTTAAAAAATATAATTAAAATTGTAGGTTGTTTAGTTGGCGGATTGTTGTTCTTCTATTTTTATTTCTTTATTTTGCCTTCTAGGAATGAAGATATTGACAAAGATGTGTTAGATAACTGTTTACCTTTGCAGTATGACTTTAAAGTAATGTCGTTTTATAGTGACCGATATTATAATTTTGAGGGTAGAACAAAAGAAGGGCGTGTTGTCAGGTACAAATTACCTCGTAATTGGAGTCTTGAAAACGTATGTACAGAAGGTGATAGTATTCATAAACTGGCAGGTGAAAAAGAACTTTATTTGATAAAAACAGACACAGTTATTAAATTGCCATTAAAAGTACATGGTGAAGGAATATAATTGTTAAGGTTTTAGATTGGAGTAATTTATGAAACAGCTAAGAAAAAAAATATCAATAATATTGAATGGATTGAACATCGTTGTCGGCTGTGTATTGCTTGGTTATGTGATGTTCCGTTTTTCACACAAACAATATGTTATGGATGATGATGTAAAGGAATATTGTGTGTCAATGCATTATGATTTTAAAATTTTGGATGCTAATGAAAATTCATTTTACAATTTTTATGGCGTGACACGAGAAGGAAAACGAGTAACCTTTAAGATTCCAAAAGTTTGGAATCTTAAAGGTGTTTATTCCGTAGGTGATAGTATTTGTAAAATCTCAGGAGATAGTGTCCTTCGTGTTGTAAAATCAAATGGTGTCGTGTCGTTAAATCTAAATGAATAAGCTACTCTCCATGCCTTTGACTTTGGGTATGGACTTCATGGTGGCGTTGTAGAAAATCCTTATATATTTAATTTTTAAATTATGGATGATTTTAAAAATATATTTAAAGTTGTTTCTGTTCTTCTGCTTGGAATGGCTTGGTTCTTTTTTGAGTTCCATTTGTCTGATACAGATGCGAATAAAAAAAAGCAACTTATAGAGACAGAACTTCCCAAGGAGTGTGATTTTCGTATAGAAACGTATGAAGAATACCGTGGCTTTAATTTTATGGGAAAGAATAAATTTAATGAAACGAATTTCTGTAAGTTTTCTTCTTCTTGGGATTTAGATCAAAAGTATCATATTGGTGATAGAATTGTGAAGAAAAAAGGTTCTTTAGAAATCTTGCTGATTCGTCAGGATATTGATACTATTAAGGCTCATTTGTATTTCAAAGGAGATGAAATCTTGGAAGAAAAGCGTGTGCGCCACATCAATACGTTTATCCAAGAACATCCTGAAGCTCTTAAGATTACGAGTGGAGCTAACAATGTTATTTATAAAGAAAAAGACAATTAACCATGATATTTTGTGCTCCCATTTTCTCTTCTTGAATAGGTGAGGAAGTGGGAGCGTTTTTTGTCTCTGTACCCACTTTTATTTTTCCCTGCCCACGGAAAAATTCTTGCGTGGGCAGGGAGAAAAATATACCAGGGCAGAGAAGGGATTGATAACTACCATCTTACAGAAATCTATATTGCTTATTCCCTAAGTACAAATGACTTGTTTACAACTCGTATCTCTGATAGATAGAAATCTGTGTTTCGGGTTTACGGGTGGTGTCTGACTTGTGCACCTTTGTGCTTTTCGGGGGCACAATTGTGCTCTTACCCGAGTACAAAGGTGCCCTTGCCTTGGCGCAATAGTGCCCTTCCTAAGGCATTTTACTATCTTGGCGAAACAAGAACAACTGCTTGGCATTCTGTTCTCTTGTTTCCTTATTATAGGAAATGTTAGTAGCGGTATTTATATAAAATGTATGTGGTGGGTTTGGGAAAAATATTTATAGCGTAGAAAAAATAAAATCGGAATGCGATTTTACCCTTCACCCTTCATCTTTTCTCCTGAAATGCCGATAAACACAGGAGGTCTGAGGGTGAAGGGTAATTTTAAGTTATTTCCATTGTAACCGCTTGTATGTCAGGCGTTTATGATATATTAGTGAAGGGCGAAGGCTTTTTCTCGTTTCGCTCTTCAAATTTTCGATTACCTTCCGGATTACACAATCGGTAAACTGATGCCATTGATTTTCTGATAGATGTCTAATGCGTAGATATCTGTCATGCCGCTGATGTAATCTATCACGGCCATGATGCGCTCTTCCAAATCGGGATTGTTGATGTCGTATTGGCTGCTTACACGGCGGATGAGTTGCTGGGAATAGAAACGGGTCGGGTTGATGGCGGCATCAATAAATACCTCCATCAGCGTAGCCATAATTTTATAACCGGACAGTTCAATGTCAAGTACAGGTTTGCTGTGGTAAATCTTGGCAAAGGAAATTTTTTCGCATTGCTTGTAGGCATTGCGTTGTTGCTCTGCAATATGGTCGATGAGGCTCCCCTGGAAAGTGCCGGCAAGTATTTTGTCCTCATGCTCGATGAAAGTCTTGACGCATTCGTTCTCCAGCTTGCCGATAACGCTGGCTCGCATATAAACCACCTTTTCGTTTTCATCGGTTACCCCTTCGTCGATTATTCGCTGTCGAATCCTGCGCTGGGTGTCCTCATCAAAGAAAGCTAAGAGCAACTCTTCTGTTTCCTTGAATGATAGGATTTTCAACTTGTGGGAATCCTCAATATCCATGATTTCGTAGCAGATGTCGTCTGCGGCCTCTACCATATATACTAAGGGATGACGGGCATACTTGAGTGGTTCGCCAGGTTGGGAAAAACAGGTAATGCCCAATTCTTCCGCAATTCGCTGATATGATTCTGTCTCGGAAGTGAAAAAACCGAACTTGCCGTGACTTCCAGCCAGACTGCTGGCAAATGGATATTTCACGATGGAAGCAAGCATGGAATAGGTCATCACAAAACCGCCCTGACGTCTTCCCTTAAAACAATGAGTAAGGATGCGGAAGGCGTTGGCATTTCCCTCAAAATGGGTGATGTCGTCCCAAAACTTCTTGCTAACCTTGTCTTTAACTGCAAGTCCTGCTCCTTCAGTAAAAAAGGTCTGGATGGCTTTCTCGCCTGAATGGCCGAATGGAGGATTGCCTAAGTCGTGGGCAAGACAGGCAGCACTCACGATGGTGCCGATTTCTTCGAAAAGAGTGTCTTTTAATTCAGGACGTTTCTCTATGATGCGGCGGGAAATATCGTTGCCAAGCGACATTCCGACACTCGCCACTTCCAGACTGTGGGTGAGACGGTTATGCACGAAGATGCTACCTGGCAGAGGGAATACCTGGGTCTTGTTTTGCAAGCGACGGAAAGCTGAGGAGAAAATAAGGCGATCGTAATCGCGCTTGAATTCAGAGCGATCGTCATGGCGCTCGGCATGCTTATGCTCTTGTCCGAAACGCTTGTTTGATATGAGTTTTTTCCATTCCATGACGCAAAAATACACCTTTATTTGCATAATGCAAAATAAAAAGCACTTATTTTTGTTTAAAATCTTGCATTTTTCTTTCAAAAATTCCTTATTGTGCTCAAAAAGCAGTATTTTTGCACAATCTATGCTGTGCTTTACTTTAAAAAGCCAAGCAACTTGAAATATTTAAAAGTGTAATTATGATTAAAATCCAGATTATCAACAAGGGGCGCCAGCCTCTGCCAACATACGCCACACCTCAGAGTGCGGGCATGGACTTGCGTGCTAACATTGACGAGCCTATCGTACTCCATCCCATGGAGAGAAGACTTGTGCCTACAGGACTTTATATGGCTTTGCCTGCAGGATTGGAGGCGCAGATTCGCCCTCGCAGCGGTCTTGCTCTGAAGCATGGCATTACCGTGCTCAATACTCCTGGAACAATCGATGCTGACTATCGTGGTGAAATCATGGTATTGCTCATCAATTTCTCTCAGGAAGATTTCGTTATAAATGAGGGTGAGCGTATTGCACAAATGGTTATTGCCAAGCACGAACAAGGGGAATTCGTTGAGGTGGAAAGTCTTGATGAAACTGAACGTGGCGAAGGCGGATATGGACATACTGGAGTCAAATAAGATATAAGGTATTCTGGTGTTAAATCAATACTGGTGTTAAATCAATATTTTTTAAGAGGAAACGATTAACGTGAAGATTAGTGCTAAATATATAGCTTTGGGAATGGTGGCTCTGTTGCTCGGAACTGCCACTTTGCCATCTTTGGCGCGTAAGAAAAAGCAAGTTAAAGCTGTTGCTGTTGAACAGGATACAATTCCTGCAAATGATAAGAAACGCTTTGATTACTTCTTCCTGGAGGCCATCCGCCAACAAGGTGCAGGCAACTATAGTGCTGCCTTCGACTTGTTGGAGCATGCCCGTGCCATCAATCCCCATGCGGCTGAGGTGTATTATTTCCAGTCGGTGTATTACTCACAAATGAAAAAGGATTCCGTCGCTTTAGCCTGTCTGGAAAAGGCTGTTAGTCTTAATCCTGAAAACCAGACCTATCCGGAGCGACTGGCGCAGTACTATATTGGCAATCAACAGTATGACAAAGCGATAGATTCGTATGAACTGATTTATGCGCATAATCATGATAATACGGATGCTTTGCGCATTCTTCTCCAACTTTATCAGCAGAAAAATGATTTCTCGAAAATGCTTTCTACGATTGCCCGATTAGAAAAGGAAGAGGGCGAGAGTGAGCAGTTTACCCTGTCTAAAATGCGTGTCTATGAAATGATGGGGGATAGCAAAGCTGCTTATCGGGAATTGGAAAGCCTTTCTGATAAGCACCCTCTTGATATGGTCTATAAGACGATGTTGGGTAACTGGCTGATGCAGCACGACAGACAAAAGGAAGCATATAAGCTCTTTACGGATGTTCTCAAGGAGGAACCTGACAATGCCTATGCGGAGTCTTCGCTATATGATTATTACAATGCTACTGGTCAGAAAGAACAGGCACGACAGATGCTGGACCGTATCTTGCTGGGAAAAAATACGGAATTGGAAACAAAAATCGTGATGATTCGTTCTTTTATTCAGGAGAATGAACGTAATGGCGGTGATTCGACTGAGGTCTTGAATCTCTTCACGAAGATACTCAATGTGCCTAAACCTTCTGGTGAATTGGCAGAACTGAGAGCTGCTTATATGGACTTGAAGAAGATGCCGCAGGATTCTGTAGATGCTGCTTTCCAGAAAGTTCTGACGATTGCTCCCGATCATGCGAGTGCCCGTTTGCAACTGGTACAAAGTCTATGGGAACAAAAGAAATATGATGAGGTTATTGACATGACCAACCAGGCTCAGGCATACAATCCTGATGAGATGGTATTCTATTATTTTGGAGGAATGGCGCATTATATGAAAGGGGATGATGATGCTACTCTCGTGACTTTCCGAAAGGGATTGGCACAGATAAATGAAAAGAGTTCACCTGCCTTGGTATCTGACCTGTATATGATTATGGGAGATATCTTGAACAAGAAAGGTTTGGAAGATGAGTCGTTTGCTGCCTATGATTCCTGTTTGCAATGGAAGGATGATAATGTGGCTGCGCTCAATAACTATGCTTATTATATCAGCTTGAAGGGAAAAGAGTTGCACAAGGCGGAGCAGATGAGTTTTAAGACCATCAAGGCGGAACCGAAAAATGGTACTTATCTGGATACCTATGCCTGGATTCTCTTCATGGAAGAGCGTTATCATGAGGCAAAAATCTATATCGACCAGGCTATTGCCAATCTGGATTCGACTCAGAACAACAATACCGTCATCGAGCATGCTGGGGATATTTATGCTATGAATGGACTAACAGAAGAAGCTCTGAAGTTTTGGAAACAGTCGTATGATGCTGGCAATAAATCGGAAGGTATCATGACGAAAATTAAGAATAAAAGATACATCACGGAGGAAGAAATCAAGAGAATGACAGGTGGTTCGGCTGTAACTCCTGATCGCAAATCTCAAAGTCGAAGTGGTGCGAAAAAGAATAATAAATTGAGAAATGGAAAGAAAAAATAAAAACTTCGTCAAAGTGATAGCTCTTTGTCTGCCGCTTTTGCTGGGTGCATGTGGTACCAAGAAGGTTGTAGAAGGGAATGGTTCGACTTCTACTTCCCAGTCCCAGAATGCAAATTCCAGTCGCGGACACCAGAGTGAAGCGTTAAAGAAATTGACCTTCGTGCAGAAAGTTTCTGACAACCAGGTCTATTCTAAGAATATTGTTGGCAATATGTCGTTCAGTCTTCAGATGGGCAGCAAGGACATTTCTGTGCCAGGTGCTCTTCGCATGAGAAAGGACCAGGTGATTCGTATCCAACTTTTTATTCCTATCTTAGGTACAGAGGTTGGCAGACTGGAATTCACTCCAGACTATGTGCTGATTATCGACCGTTTGCACAAGGAATATATCAAGGCGGATTACAATCAAGTGGATTTCCTGAAGAAACAGGGAGTTAATTTCTATTCCTTGCAAGCCTTGTTCTGGAATCAACTCTTGTTGCCTGGTAACCAGAGAGTTTCTGAATCAGACTTGAAGAAATTTGATGCCGACTTGGATGCTGCCGGCGATGTGGTGCCTGTTACTTTCAAACAGGGGAACATGACCTACGCCTGGGGTGCTGACCGTAATACAGGTCGTATCTTACAGTCTGATGTGAAGTATAAGACAGCCAACAGCAATTCGGTGCTTCATATAGACTATAGCAATTTTAAAAATGTAGGAGTAAAACAATTCCCAGCCTCTCTGAAACTGAAGTTTATGACCGATTTGGCGAAATCTGACAAAGAAATGCAGATTTCCATTGATATGAATGCGGTAAAGACAGATAGTAATTGGGAGGCAGAGACTAAGGTGTCAGATAAATATAAAAAGGTATCTCCTGAGGATGTCCTCAGTAAAATCATGAATATGTAATGAGACGTATATTATTATTCATATTAGCACTTTCTTTTACGCTTTCTCCTTTTGCGCAACATAAAACTACGAGGAAGAAAGCGACCGTAACTGCTCACAAGAAGGCAGATCGTAAGACTCCTCAAAAGAAAGTTGTAAGAAGAAAGCCGGTTGCCAGGAAAACAACTCATGCTACCCCTTCTCAAGCAGAGAGAAAGGCTGCTACTTATAGCAATGCTTCTATCAGAGGATTGCAGGGGCAGCGTGCCAATATCCAAAAGAAAATCAGGGAGCAGGAACTGGCTCTTCGTAGGAATAAGGAGGATGTGAAGAAACGCTTGCAAGACCTGATGGCTATCAATGGTGAGATAGATCAGCGACAGAAGAATATTGAAGGCATCCAGAAGGATATTCAGCATATTGAGGGCAATATCGGTATTTTGAATGCCCAGCTCAAGACCTTGGAACAGCAGTTGCAGGACCGTAAAAACAAGTATATCCGCTCGATGAGATATATGAGCCGTCATCATTCGGTACAGGAGAAGCTGATGTTTATTTTTAGTGCCAAGAGTTTGTCACAGATGTATCGCCGCCTGTCTTTCATCCGTCAATATTCTGCTTTCCAAAAAGCTCAGGGTGAAGCTGTTAAGGCGAAACAAAACCAGGTGAATGACAAGCACAGACAACTGCAGACGGTCAAGGGTCATAAGAATAATCTGTTGTATAAAGGAAAACAGGAGAAGACTGTACTGGAAGGAAAACAGCAGGAACAGAAAGTGGTAGTTCAGGGACTTCAAAAGCAACAGAAGACTATTCAGGCTGTTATTGCAGACCAGCGCAAGAAGGATGCTGCCATCAATGCTCAGATTGATCGGTTGATAGCACAGGAAGTTGCAAAAGCCCGTGCCCGTGCTGCAGCTGAGGCTAAACGCAAGGCTGCTGCAGCTGCTGCAGCCAAAAAGCGAGCTGCAGAATTGGCTCGTAAGAAAGCTGCTGCAGAAGCTGCTGCTCGTGAAAATGCCCGACGAATTGCTGAGGCAAAAGCGCGCGAAGCTGCTGCTGAGGCTGCAAGACGTAAGGCTGCTGAAGAAGCAAGATTGGCACAGGAGGCTGCAAAGAAAGCTCAAGAGGAAGCTGCCCGACAAGCTGAGGCTAAAGCAAAGGCGAAGGCTCAGGCTGCTGCTCGTGCTGCTGCAGAAGCTGCTGCCAGAGCTGCTGCAGAACAGGCTGCCAAACAAGCTGCTGCAGAACAGGCTGCCCGTGAGGCTGAGGCTAATCGTAAGGCTGCCGAGTTGAAGGCTAAAGCTGATGCTGAGCGCAGTAAGAAGGAAATTGCTGAGGCTAAACAGGATGCGCAGGAAGCGGCTACCCTGAGTACGGTTGACCGTATGTTGAGTGGTGGTTTCGAGTCTAATCGTGGTCGCTTGCCGATGCCGATTAGCGGCAGTTATCGCATTGTGAGTCATTTCGGACAATATAATGTAGAAGGCTTAAAGGGCGTCACACTGGATAATAAGGGTATCAATATCTTAGGTAAACCTGGTTGTGTGGCTCGTAGCATTTATGATGGTGAGGTTAGTGCTGTCTTCGGATATGGAGGAATGTGGAATGTCCTTGTTCGTCATGGTGCTTATATCTCTGTCTATTGTAACTTGAAATCTGTCAGCGTTCATAAGGGACAGCGAGTTTCGGCTCGTCAGGCTTTAGGTGCTGTAGGATCTGATCATATTCTCCAATTCCAGTTGCGTAAGGAAACGGCAAAACTGAATCCTGAAGCTTGGCTTGGAAGATAGAAAATATAGGGTGGCGGCTAACGAATTGCATAATTTGTTGGCCGCCATCTTTTGTTGTTATATATAAGGATTTTTTTTGTAAGAAACACTTTCTTGAAAACCTGTTCAAAAGTTCAGATATTTGTGCAAACGTTTGCTCACGAAAAACTTGGGAATTTCTTAATATCTTGCTAATAGTTAGGGAATTTATGGATATTTTTGCAAACGGAATAAATTCGCAACTAAATATCTTAAACTTAATTATGCAAAAGAATTACTTATTATTTAACTTGCTTGTCTTGCTTTTTGGCATGACATTTAATGGCTTAGTTGTTCAGCCTTCTTCGGCTGCCGTAATGGCAAACGACTATACGCCAGCGGTTACTGAAGATGAGGTCTCTGTGTTCTTGGAGACAAGTTATGACAATGCCAAGATTTGGGCCTGGAATGACAAGGTTAAACAGTTTACTACTGCAGCTTGGCCTGGAGATGCCATGACCTTGATGGGAACTAAAGATGGCAAGAATGTCTTTAAATGGACATATACAGCTGGTACTGAAATTCCTACTGGTGTGATTTTTACTCATGATGGTGGGCAGAAGCTGAATGGCGGTGATCAGGAATTCAAGAATCATGGTTATTACGTAGAAGGTAAATATACCAAGACGATTGAAGGTCCTGCTGGCAAGGTGATGGTTTTCTTCGACAATAGTACAGCCAATCTTAAGGATGTTTACTGCTACATTTACAATGGTACTACTGCAGCGCAGGAATGGCCAGGTATGAAAATGTCACTTGACAACGAAACTGAGTATAATGGCAAAAAAGGTTATTATACAGTAGAAGTTCCTCAGGCATTCTTTACTGGTTATTTCGTTATTAATAATGGAGCAGCAGCTTCTAATCTTGCAGGTGAAACCGTTTATGTGAATGGTACTGTAACGGCTATCGAGACTACAACTATGACAGATGTCAAGAAGACAACAAATGATGCTTGGTACACCATCTCTGGTATCCGCATCAAGAAGCCTACTCAGGCTGGTCTCTATATTCACAATGGTAAAAAAGTAATCATCAGATAATAATAGCAGATTATGAAAAAGACAATCAATTATGGTCTTCTGATGTTGGTGATGCTGTTCACCATGGCATCCAACATCTTCGCAGACAACAAATATGGTCTTAAAGACAATATTCAGGATGGTGTCATCCTTCATTGTTTCGACTGGACGTTGGCAGATATCCAGGAAGAAATTCCTAATATCGCCAAGGCAGGCTTTACTGCAGTTCAGACTTCTCCTGTTCACGAAAGAGCAGGTAAAGGATCCGTTTGGTATGATGTTTATCGTCCATACGATTTTAAAATAGGTAATGGACTTGGTTCTGAAGCAGACCTGAAGGCCCTCTGTGCTAAGGCTCATGAGTATGGTGTTAAGGTGATTGTGGATGTTGTTGCCAACCATACCGACCATCCTAACGTGGCTGAACGCTTGAAGGACGAGAGTCTTTATCATGAACGATTTGGTGTTGGTAACTGGCACGACCGTCATCAGGTGACATTTGGCATGATTGGTATGTGGGACCTCGATACCAACAATCCTACTGTGCAAGCCATCATCAAACAATACATCCAGGATTTGAAGGCCTGTGGCGTGGATGGTATCCGTTGGGATGCTATCAAGCACATTGGTTTGCCTTCTGAGGGTGACTCTTTTATGCAGAATGTAGTGGATCAGGAGATGTACAACTATGGTGAGATCCTTGACAGTACTGGTGGTGATGATAATGTCCTTTTCCCTGAGTATCAGACATACATGAGTATTACTGATAATGGTTATGGTAACGGATTTGCCAATTCCTTTGCCGGTGGTTCTATCAACGAGTCTGAAGGTAATTTCAATCAGAGAAAGGCAAAGACTGAAAAGTTGGTTTATTGGGGTGAAAGCCATGATACTTATGCCAACGATGGTGGTGAGTCAAAGAATAAAAGCCAGAATGTTATCGACCGTGCGTATGCTGTCGTAGCTGGTAATAATGGAGCTACAGCTCTTTATTTCTCCCGTCCTGCTCAGAAGGCAAAGAATGATATCAAATTTGGTGATAAGGGAAGCGTTCACTTCAAAGATGCTGAAGTAGCTCAGGTAAACCACATGCACAATGTTTGTGCTGGCGAGCCAAACTATTATGTAAAAGGTAATGGCGTTTGTGCTCAGGTTCGTAAGAGTGGCGCTATTATCGTGTTGGGAAGTGGTTCTGACCGTGACGTGACTGTAGCCAATGGTGCTGGCGACGGCAAGTGGCTCAAGTCTGGTACGTATAAGGATATGGTAGGCGGTGGTGCTTTCACCGTCAATGCTTCTACAATCTCTGGTCATGTTGGCGAGTCAGGTATTGCTGTCATCTATAATGCTGGTCCTATCGTGCTGACTCCTGAGGTTGTTTTCAATCCAGCTGATGGTACAGCTTTCTCTGATGAGTCTCTCACTGTGACTGCTACTCCTTTGAATGCTGTTTCTGCCTGGATTCAGGTGAATGATGGTGCTAAGCAGACTTTTACTGCTGCCAAGCAGTTTACTGTAGGTGCTGATGTTGCCTATGGTAAGAATGTCACTATCACTTGGGGTGCAACCGACAAGGAAGGCAAGACAGAAACAGGTTCGGTCACTTACAAGAAGGTGAAGGCTTACGTTCCAGAATTGGGCAAGGCTGATGAAATCTCCTGTTTCTTGGAGACATCTAATGCGGCAGCAGCCGTATATGTATGGAATGACAAGGTTAGTCCTGTAATTCAGCATGCTGGTGCATGGAATGATGCTATCAATAAAAAGTTGCCTCTTGTAGGTAAGAGTGTTTCTGGAAAGAATGTCTTCAAGTGGACTTATGATGGCACCGAGACAAGTGCTCCTACTCAAATCATTTTCTTGGATGGTAATGGAAATAAGATAACTGCTGACGTGGAGTTTGTCAACCACGGCTACTATGTTGACGGAACATACAGCAATACTGTGACCAAGGTACATGAAGATGAGATTGTTGATCCAGAGTATGTTTACTTCGATAACGCTTCCAACTGGGAGAATGTTTATTGCTACTTCTATAATGGTAAAACATCTTCTTCTGTATGGCCAGGTGTAAAGATGACTTACGATGCTTCTGCTTCTCATAATGGTAAGACAGGATGGTATAAGGCAACGATTCCTACAGCATACCTCAATGCTAAGTTCTTTATCAACGATGGTACTCCTGGTACTGCTATCAATGGCGCAAATGCTTCTGCTGAACAGGTAGTGAAGTAATTCTGCAGGTAAACATATATAATAAGGTATAATAGATGAATAGAATTGAGCTCTTAGATGGCAGCGCCATCTAAGAGCTCTTTGTATTTGGCAATAGCATCAGCTATTTCGCTTATTCTGATAAACTCATCTGCGGAATGGGAGCGGGAAGACTCTCCTGGTCCCAACTTGAAGGAAGGAAATGGCATCAGAGCCTGGTCGCTAAGGGTAGGACTACCGAAAGGCTTCATTCCCATGGCTACACATTTCTTAATAAGAGGATGCTCAGGATCAATACGGGATGATTTCAAACGGAAACTGTGAGCCTTTACTTCACTCTTCAAGTGCTGGCAGATAAAATGATAGACCTCCTCGTTGTCATAAAATTCATTGGTGCGGATATCTACCAGCATCGTACACTTGTCTGGAATCACATTGTGCTGAGTACCTGCATTCACTACCGTTAATGTCATTTTGGTAGGACCTAAGAACTCGCTTACTTTCTCAAACTTGTAATCACGAATCCAGCGCATATCATCCAGTGCCTCATAGATCGCGTTTACTCCTTCGTTACGGGCAGCATGACCGCTCTTGCCATGAGCGATGACATCTAAGACCATTAACCCCTTTTCTGCTACAGCTGGATTCATGCCAGTTGGCTCACCAACGATGGCGAGGTCTATCTTAGGCAATAGCGGTAGAGCACGGCTGATACCATCTTTGCCCGATACTTCCTCTTCAGCAGAAGCCAGATAAATAAGGTTATAGCTCTGTGGCTTCTCTGTAAGCATTCTGAATATCTGTAGTAGTGAGCATAGTCCGCCTCCGCAGTCGTTGCTGCCCAAACCATAAAGAAGGTCGCCTTCTATGGTAGGAGCATAGGGGTGGCGCTGCCATGAGTCTACAGGTTTTACCGTGTCAATGTGTGCATTGAGCAGCAAAGTAGGTTTGCTTTCATCAAAGTGCGGGTCAATCACCCAAATATTGTTGGCTTCCCTCTGAGGTTCAAAACCATAACTGCGGATCGTCTGTTCCATGATATCTGCAGCATCCTTTTCATTACGGCTTACAGATGGGGTGGCGATGAGCTTCTTCAGCAGCTCAACGGCATCATTGGTGAATTGTTCTTGTGTCATCATAATCTCCCTCGTTTTTGAATTCTGTGGCAAAGTTACGAAAAAAAGAGCAGACAAAATGGAAAAAATGCCATTTTTATTTTGTTTTGTCCTCTATTTGCCGTATCTTTGCACCCATATAAATAACAAAAGCTTATGCAAATCAATAGTCATCTTTCAGTACTGATTCACGACTTGGCTAAAAAGTACGGTGATAAACCAGCGCTTACTTTTAAGAAGTTTGGCGGTGAACAATGGCAAACTGTTTCGTGGAATCAGTTCTCTCTGAGAGTGAAACAAGTTAGCAATGCATTGCTCAACCTGAACTTGAAGCCTCAGGACAAGATTGCCGTGTTCTCACAGAACTGTGTACATTATCTATATACTGATTTTGGAGCATACGGAGTGAGAGTTTGTGCTATTCCTTTTTACGCTACAAGTAGTGAGCAACAAATTCAATATATGGTCAACGATGCCCAAGTGCGTATCCTCTTCGTAGGTGAACAGGAACAGTATGACAAGGCCCATCGTGTTTTTGCGCTTTGTCCATCTTTGGAACGCATCGTTATCTTTGATTCCAGTGTACGTATCAGTACTCATGATCCCGCAGCTTTATATTTCAAGGATTTCATCAAGTTGGGTGAGAATCTTCCTCGCCAGACTGAAGTGGAGGAACTTTATAAGCAGGCAAATATGGATGATTTGGCTGATATCCTCTATACCAGTGGTACTACTGGTGATAGCAAGGGAGTGATGCTTACATACGGACAGTATCATGCAGCCATAAAGGCGAATGATGAGTGTGTCCCTGTTACAGACAAGGATCGTGTCATCGACTTTCTGCCTTTCACACATATCTTTGAACGTGCATGGTCTTACCTCTGCTTGAGTGAAGGTGCACGACTTTTTATCAACACTTACCCTCATGAGATACAGGAAAGCATGCGAGAGGTTCATCCTACTTGTATGTGTAGTGTGCCTCGATTCTGGGAGAAAGTGTATATTGCCGTGAAGGCTAAGATGGATGAGGCTCCTTCGTTCAAAAAGAAACTGTTTAATCACGCTTTGGCTGTTGGCCGCAAGCGTAATGTGGAATATCTTGCCAATGGTAAGCGTCCTCCTTTGACACTTGAACTTGAATATAAGGTAGTCAATAAGACAGTCTTGAGCATGGTGCGCAAGCAGTTGGGCTTGGAGAATCCTAATATTTTCCCTACTGCTGGTGCTTACGTGAGTCCTGAAGTTGAGGAATTCATCCTTTCTGTTGGTATCGGAATGGTGGTAGGTTATGGCTTGACCGAAAGTCTTGCTACGGTTTCCTGTGTTCATCTGGATAAGAAATTCACCATTGGTTCCGTAGGTCGTCCTATCTCTAATATTCAGATTAAGATAGGTGAAGACAATGAGGTCTTGTTGAAAGGTCCTACTATTACCAAGGGCTACTACCATCGTGATACGACAAATGCAAATGCGTTTGACGAGGAAGGTTTCTTCCATACAGGTGATGCCGGCTATATGAAGGACGGAGAGTTGTACCTGACTGAACGAATCAAGGATCTCTTTAAGACTTCGAATGGTAAGTATATTGCTCCTCAACAGGTAGAATCTCTGCTCTTAGTGGATAAATTCATCGATCAGGTAGCCGTGATTGCAGACCAGCGTAAGTTCGTTTCAGCCTTGGTTGTGCCGGAGTTCCGATTGGTAGAAGACTGGGCTCGTGAACATCATATTCCTTTCTCTGGAAGAGAAGAACTTTGTGCCAACGAGAAGGTACAGAAGATGTTGATGGAGCGCGTCAAGATCCTTCAGCAGCATTTGGCTTATTATGAGCAGATTAAACGTATTACGCTCTTGCCTCACCATTTCTCTATGGAAGCAGGAGAGTTGACCAATACGCTGAAGATTCGCCGACCAGTTATCAATAAAAACTATAAGGCAGAGATAGACAAGATGTATGAAGAGTAACTTCATGGTAAAGTATCGGAAAAAGAAACAGGAAGTTATTTAAAGGATAAGGTAATAAAAATGATAACAGCTGACCAGTTGAAAGATGTGATGGATCGTGCTGACGCTCTCCATCGTTATCTGAATATAGACCAGAAAAAAGTAGAATTTGAGGAGGAACAGCTCCGCACTCAGGCTCCTGACTTTTGGGAAGATCCTAAGTATGCTCAGGAGCAGATGAAGAAAGTAAAAGGCATCCAGAAATGGCTGGATGGCTATAAACAAGTACGTCTCTATGCTGACGAACTGCAACTTGCTTTCGACTTCTATAAAGATGAGATGGTGACCGAGGAGGAAGTGGATACTGACTATGACAAGGCTATCAAGGCGATAGAAGATTTGGAATTGAAGAATATGCTTCGCCAGAAGGAGGACCCTATGGACTGTGTACTCAAGATCAATTCTGGTGCCGGTGGTACGGAGAGTCAGGATTGGGCTTCGATGTTGATGCGTATGTATATGCGCTGGGCTGAGGCTCATGGATATAAGGTGACCATTACCGACATGCAGGAAGGTGATGAGGCTGGTATCAAGAGCGTCACCATGACGATTGAGGGTGGCGAGTTTGCATACGGCTACTTGAAGAGTGAGAATGGTGTGCACCGTCTGGTGCGTGTATCTCCTTTCAATGCTCAGGGAAAGCGTATGACCAGTTTCGCCAGTGTCTTCGTTACTCCGCTGGTTGATGATACCATCGAAGTGTTTGTAGATCCAGCCAAGTTGTCTTGGGATACATTCCGTTCCAGTGGAGCGGGTGGTCAGAATGTCAACAAGGTAGAGTCTGGTGTCCGATTGAGATATTGGTACACGGATCCTGATACGGGTGAGGAAGAGGAAATCCTTATCGAAAATACTGAGACGCGTGACCAGCCGAAGAACCGTGCTAAGGCATTGTTGCTTTTGAAGAGTCAACTCTACGACCGTGCCATGAAGAAACGTCTCGAAGCTAAGGCTAAGATAGAGGCTGGTAAGAAAAAGATCGAGTGGGGAAGTCAGATTCGAAGCTATGTCTTCGATGACCGTCGTGTGAAAGACCATCGTACAAATTATCAGACATCGGATGTTGATGGTGTAATGGATGGTAAGATAGATGGATTTATCAAGGCATACCTGATGGAATTCCCTTCCGAGAATGAAGAATAGTAATAATAACCTAATATTAAAAGACTATGAGTAGTAATAAAGACTTAAGAAGAGCAAAGCATGCTGCTTATGAGAAGAAGCAGGCTGCGAAAGGTGAGAAAGTCATCAAGTGGATATTTGGCGTGTTGATAGCTTTGGCTATTATCTTCGCTATTTATGCATCTTCTATCGCATAATTTATGAACCGGAAATGGGAAGTTATCTTTATCTGTGATTTCCTGTTTCTAATATGGAAACTATGAGTGGATTAGAAATTGAAAGAAAATTCCTCGTAAAGAAGGGCGACGCATATAAAAGCGCCGCCTTTTCTAATAGCCATATTCAGCAGGGCTATATTCCTGCTGATGGAGCTACCGTGAGGGTACGTATGCGTGATGACAAGGCTTATCTTACGATCAAAGGTAAGTCTGTAAATGGAGGAATGACGCGTTATGAGTTTGAAAAGGAAATCACTATGGATGAGGCTCAACATCTCTTGCAACTTTGTAAGGGTGGTGTCATCGATAAACGTCGCTATCTGGTGAAGAGTGGTAAGCATACTTTTGAAGTGGATGAGTTCTATGGTGATAACGAAGGTCTTGTCATGGCTGAGGTGGAACTTAGTGATGAAAAAGAAACCTACGAGAAACCTGATTTCATAGGAATGGAGGTGACTGGTGATAAGCGCTTCTATAATTCACATTTATTGAATTTCCCTTTTGTGGTTTGGCGCAATACTCTACCAGAAGAATATCGTTAAGGGGTACGGTTTCTGTCGCTTTTTCGGAACAAAAGTGATAAAAAAGTATCTGAAAAGGCATAAAATTGCAAAAAGTGAACTAATTTAAGATATTTACTTTCGATTTATACGTTTAAATGCGAATTATTTTATAATTTTGCACTCGTATAAAGAGAAAGTATTTCAAATGACAGAAAATAGTAGAGGAAGTTTTGGTAGCAAGATTGGTTTGATACTTGCTACGGCTGGTGGTGCTGTTGGACTTGGTAATGTATGGCGTTTCCCTTACATGGCTGGGCAGGAAGGTGGTGCCGCCTTTATTTTGGTATATATTGGTTGTGTATTCCTGTTGGGTATTCCTTGTATGATATCCGAATTTATCATCGGTCGTCATGGAGCATCCAATACGGCTCGTGCTTATACCAAAGTGGCCAATGGTAATTCATGGAAATGGATCGGATATCTGGAGGTGCTTACTGGATTTCTGATTACGGGTTATTATGCAGTTGTATCAGGTTGGTGCTTGCAGTATGTTTATGCCAGTATCATGGGGGAATTGCATGGTGATCCAACTTTTGTGGCTAATTACTTCAAGGATTTCTCTTCAGATCCAATCCGGCCAGTCATGTGGACGGTGGTAATTTTCCTGATTTGTCATTTCGTGATTATTCATGGAGTGAGAGGCGGTATAGAAAAAGCATCTAAGATCATGATGCCTATCCTGTTTATCCTTTTGCTGATCATCGTGGCAGCTGCTTGTCTCTTGCCAGATGCAGGAAAAGGTGTTGAGTTTCTTTTGAAACCAGACTTTGGAAAGGTAGATAGAGGCGTTTTCTTAGGTGCTTTAGGACAGTCTTTCTATTCCTTAAGTATAGGTATGGGCTGTATCTGTACATACGCATCCTATTTTAGCAGACAAACCAATCTCTTCAAATCGGCATTGCAGATCTCGCTCATCGATTTTCTGGTCGCGATTCTTGCCGGTCTGATGATTTTCCCTGCAGCGTTCTCGGTAGGTGTATCTCCAGATAGTGGTCCTTCTTTGATTTTCATCACTTTGCCGAATGTATTCAATGAGGCTTTTGCTTCTATTCCTGTTTTGGGATGGATTGTGTCCTTGTTGTTCTATATACTTTTGTCATTGGCTGCACTTACTTCGCTGATGTCATTGCATGAGGTGAATACTTCTTTCTTCTATGAAGAACTGAAGATAGACCGCAAGAAAGGAGCAATTATCGTTACGGTTTCCTGTGCAATTATCGGTGCTTTCTGTTCGCTCTCTTTGGGTGCTACAGATTCATTGACCTTCTTGGGTAAAACCTTGTTTGATTGGTTTGACTTTGTTACAGGACAGATCTTCTTGCCTATAGCCGGTTTCCTTACCTGCTTGTTCATCGGATGGCATGTACCGAAGAAGTTAGTGAAGGATGAGTTTACCAATTGGGGAACCTTAAAGGGAAATCTTTTTGGTATTTATCTGTTTTTGGTGCGGTTCGTTTGTCCTATTCTGATTCTCTTGGTGTTCCTGAATCAATTGGGAATCTTGGACGGAATCTTGTAATTAATAACCCATGAGTACTTTACCATGATGAATATGGAGTACTTATTAGAATTCTTTCGAAATGGAAAATAGAGGAAGTTTTGGCTCCAAGCTGGGAGTCATTCTGGCTACTGCTGGTTCAGCAGTAGGTTTGGGAAATGTCTGGCGTTTCCCCTATATGGCAGGACAGAATGGAGGTGCTGCTTTCATTCTGATTTACTTGGTATGTATCTTCATGCTGGGTATTCCTGGTATGGTAGGTGAATTTATTATCGGACGTCATTCTGCTGCTAATGCAGCGCGTTCTTATCATAATCTTTCCAATGGAAAACCTTGGGGAATCTTAGGTGTCATGGGAGTTGTTACGTCCATGATTATCCTGGGTTTTTATGCGGTAGTGGCAGGATGGTGCCTGCAGTATCTTTATGCTTCGTTGTTGGGAGGTATTCATGGAGATGTCAGTTATGTAAAGCAATATTTCGTAGAATTCTCTTCTGATCCCATCAAACCGACTTTTTGGACGATTGCTTTTATCTTGATTACCCATTGTGTGGTCGTCAAAGGTGTGCGCAATGGTATAGAGAAAGCTTCCAAAATATTGATGCCAATGCTTTTTGTCTTACTGATTGTTTTGGTCATCTCGTCTTGTTCTCTGCCTGGTGCATTCAAGGGTATAGAGTTTCTGTTGAAGCCTGATTTCTCTAAAGTGGATGAGAACGTGATGCTGGAGGCTTTGGGACAGGCTTTCTTCTCCTTGAGCCTTGGTACAGCTTGTCTTTGTACCTATGCTTCTTATTTTAGCAGACAAACCAATCTCTTGAAATCTGCCACTCAGATAGCATTGATAGATACGATTATTGCCATCATGGCGGGACTGATGATTTTCCCAGCAGCATTCTCTGTAGGTGTTAATCCGGATAGTGGTCCTTCACTCATTTTTATCACTTTGCCTAATGTTTTCCAACAGGCATTTGGTTCTATGCCTGTTGTGGGGTATATTATTTCTGTACTGTTTTACGCATTGTTGGTGTTGGCTGCATTGACTTCCACTATTTCTATGCACGAAATCGGTACTGCCATGTTTTATGAGGAGTTGAAAGTAACTCGCAAGAAGGGTGCCTGGGTAGAGACTATCACCTGTTGTATTATTGGTATCTTCTGTTCTTTGTCTTGTGGAGCCATGCCAGAACTGAGTCTCTTTCATTTGAACTTCCTGGATTTCTGCGACCATCTTACTTCTCAGTTGTTTATGCCGCTGGGTTCCTTTGCAACCTGTATTTTCTTAGGTTGGTATGTGCCGAAAAAAGTGGTCAGAGATGAGTTTACGAATTGGGGAACTTTGAAAGGTTCTCTTTTCGGTGTTTATCTCTTTATGGTGCGTATCGTTTGTCCATTATGTATATTAACTATATTCCTGCATCAGTTAGGAGTGTTTTGATTTGAAATCCAAGGAGGGTGTGTCATTGACTGATGACACACCCTCTTTTAGAATATGATATAGGGTTTTAGTCTCTCTATTTCTGCTGGTGGAAAGTTCTTGAGGAGTTTTAGTTCCTCCAGACTTTTGAAAGGACCTCTTAACCGTCGATAGTCGCAAATTTCTTTCGCTTGGTAGAAGTTGAGGTAGGGGTGACGTCGAAGTTGATTGAGTGAGAGAGAATTGATGTTCAACTTTCTCACTTCTCCAGGAGTAATTTTGATGAAAGACAGAGCTTCTTCTGGCAGTCCATCTATTTCCTTCAGCTGGTTAATGGATGCAAAGCCTCCTAATTGTTCTCTGTATCTTTTGATGCTTTTAGCATAATAACTGCCAATGCCTGGAATCTTCATCAGTTCTGCTGTGTCGGCAGAGTTGACGATGACGTGTTGCCCCGGTCTCAGTTTTTGTGGATAACTGTAGATGTTGTTTCCATTAGCATTTGTAGAATTAGCGCTATTGTTTGCTTGTGAATACGTACTTGTGTTTGCACCATTTTTGTATGGAGAATTTTGATAGCCTCTTTCTTTGCCTCCTCTGCTATTTCCATAATAGTCGGATGCAGGCCGGTAATCTTCACCTATTATAATATAAGGTGCCAGTACTTCGTATTGTTTCTTGGTAAGTCCGTACAGACGGGCAAAATCTGTTTTTTCTCTGAAGATGCCGCCTTTAGCACGAAACCTATAGATACTTCGTACTTGCCATGATTGTAAACCGAGTTTGAGAAGCTGGGTGCTGTCGGCAGTATTAGGGTCGAAAGGAAACAACTCATGAATTGTTCCCTCTACCTTATAATATAAAGGATGCTTTTCGCTAATGCTTTTATCTGCAGTTGATGATTCTTGGTGATTATCGCCAGTCATGCTTTTGGGGTTATTATCTGCAGAATAGTCGTTTTCCAAACTTGATTCTTTCGTATTGACTTTTCCCACAATGATAATGAGAGTAAGACAAATGATGATGATACCGAGCAGAACCAGAATGGCTTGTCGGTCGTTACGTTGTAGATAAAAGAAATCTTTTAGTTTAAGCATATCGTTTTCGCATTTAAAGTTGAAATATAATCTAATGAAGAGTTTACAGGAAGTAAACTCTTAGTTTGGTCGGGATTACTGGACTCGAACCAGCGACCTCATCGTCCCGAACGACGTGCGCTACCAACTGCGCTAAATCCCGCTTTTATTGCCTGCAAAAGTACATAAAATCTGATATATTTCAAAATAAAAAGGCAAATTTTAAACTTTTTTGAAAGAAAAGTGCGGAAAAATTTGGTGGAATCAAATAAAAGTACTACCTTTGCACCCGCAAATGAGAATTCTTGTTTGTTCATATTAGTTGGTGCCATAGCTCAGTTGGTAGAGCAAAGGACTGAAAATCCTTGTGTCCCCGGTTCGATTCCTGGTGGTACCACTTCTTATTAGAAGCCGAATCTTCGTAACAAGATTCGGCTTTTTTAATTTCCCTAATGTTTTATATATTTCGTTTTAATGGCACATTGACACTTATGAAAACGTTTGCGTGTAAAAAGTGAAACGAAAACGTTTGCTGTATCAGAATTTTGGCTACCTTTGCAGCGTAAAAGTAAATCATAAAAACCAAAATAATATATATCTACTAAACATTTTAGTTTAAAATGAAAAAAACTTATTTACTGCTTTTAGCGAGTATGTTTGCTTCCGTTGTTTTTGCGAACAACAAGCAAACCGTTAAAATTGATGGTGTTGTCTCAGACAAAACCGTCACCGAGATTACCTTCGATGGTGATAACGTAACACTCAATTATGCGGACAATTCTTCTGAAACGAAGGATATGTCGCTTGTGTCTCTTTCTTTTTCTTATGATTCTACTACAGGAATCAACAAGATAGAAGAGGTCAAGAAGTCATTGCAGGGTAAGGTTTTTGACCTCAATGGTCAACTCGTAGGTAATTCTCTTGAGGGATTGTCTAAGGGCATCTACATCGTGAATGGTAAGAAAGTAATTATCAAGTAAAAAAGGAGGAACTCAAAATGAAGAAAATGGTATTTACTTTGGCACTCCTCTTGATGAGCTTGAGTGCTGTCATGGCACAGACATGGACATTTGGTGCAATGAGCGAGGCTGATAAGGCTTTATGTGCAGCTGATGCCAATTGGGTATTGGGAACTGATCGCTACGGCTATACCTTAGCTTTGGAGAAAGCGGCTCTTGTTGCAAATGGCTCAGAATTGGCTTATACCAAGGGCTTGAAGTTTACTGCTGGTGCTCCTGCTGATAAATCCGAAGGAAAAGCAAAAGTCCGCTTGAATTATGGCTCTTCTCGCTTGGAATTGAATGGAAATGGTGTTTCTTTGATTATTCCAAGTCTGAAGGCTGGTCAGAAAGTAACAGTTAGCTGCAAGACTGGTAGTACTTCTACTGCTCGTTGTTTAGATGCTGCTAACTTGACTTCGGTTTCTGGTTCTTTTGGTACTCCTACAAAAGATCAGGTTACCAACGTTGGAACTGTAACTGCTGATGGTGATGTCGTGTTGAAAACCAATGGTGGTGGTATGAACATTTATAGCATCAAGGTTGAGACTGTAGGTGGCGGATCTACCGTTACTCCTGGTTCTACCGACAAAATTACCAATGCCGTTGCTCGTAACAGCAAGGTCAATCAGATGTATGTTACCACCAATGCTGGTGATGTGAAGTATTATAATACTGCCGACTTGACAAGTGTTAAGTTCGAAGGTGACAAGACTATTATTACTCCTAAGTCTGGTGCAGAGAATGATGAGTATGATGCTTCTGTTCAAGCCATCAGTTTTGCTAAGAAGGCCGATCAGGGCGAAAGTGGTGATGTTGAAAATCCTGCAGGTGTGATTCAGATTACTGAGGCAAAGGGCTGGCAGGAGTCTGCCTACTTGAAGTGGGCTCCATTCGAGGGCGCTTCTTCTTATAATGTATATGTAGATGACAAGAAGATTGATGCTCAGTTGATTCGTCAGTATGCTTCTTACTATCGTGCTGATGTTCTCGGTTTGAAGGAAGGCACTTATTCTGTAAAGGTTGTTCCTGTAAATGCTGACGGTAAAGAGATTGCTGGTGCCAATACTGCTTCTAATTTGGTAGTAAAGAGCTACAACCGTGAGGGCTTTGCTCATTTCAAGTATGATGGTGTAGGTGCTTATAATAATGATGGTACTTTGAAGGCTGGTGCAAAGGTCCTGTATATTACAGCTAAGACAGCCAAGACCGTTTCTACAACAGTTGATACAGGCAAGCCAGAGACTATTACGGGTCTTCAGGCTATTATTGATGCTTATCAAAAGGGTGAGGATACAACTCCTATCGTCTTTCGAATCATCGGTAAGGTAAGCCTTTCTGACTTGGACGGAATTTCAAGTTCTGCAGAAGGTTTGCAGATTAAGGGTAAGGGTGCTCACTCTGAAATGAACATGACTTTCGAAGGAGTCGGTGATGATGCTACTGTATATGGATTTGGTTTCTTGCTTCGTAATACCAAGAGTGTAGAGTTCCGTAACTTTGCTATTATGCGTTGCTTGGATGATGCCATGTCTCTTGATACCAATAACTCTCATGTTTGGATTCACAACATGGATCTCTTCTATGGCAAGAAGGGTGGCGCTGCCGACCAAGCCAAGGGTGATGGTACTGTAGATATCAAGGGTGACTCCCAGTATATAACTGTAGCATACAACCGCTTCTGGGATAATGGTAAGGCTTCTATGTGTGGTATGACGAGTGAAAGTGGCCCTAACTATATCACTTATCACCACAACTGGTTCGACCATTCAGACTCTCGTATGGCTCGTATTCGTACTATGAGTGTTCACATGTACAACAACTACTATCAGCACAATGATGTTTATGGTATTGGTGCAACCAGTGGTTCAAGTGTGTTCATGGAGTCTAACTACTTTGATGCAACCAAGCGTCCTATCATGAGCTCTCTGCAGGGTACTGATGCCAAGGGTGATGGTACTTTCTCTGGTGAGGATGGTGGTTTGATTAAGGCATACGGCAATGTATTTGCCAACAAGCCTGATAACTTCAGCTATATCCCATACTCAGAAAACAATACAAGCTTCGATGCCTACGAGGTTTCTGATCCAAGTGAGCAGGTTCCTACAAGTGTAAAGACTTTGGTAGGTGGTACTTCTTACAACAACTTTGATACCAACTCAAGCCTCATGTATGCATACGCTGCTGATAAGGCTGCAGATGTTCCTGCTATTGTAGAAGGATTCTATGGTGCAGGTCGTTTGAATCATGGCGATATTGATTTCGTTATTCCTGATGAGACAGTCGTAACAAATGGTCATCAGCAGCCATGGCCTGCTTTGGCAAGCATTCTTGACGCTTATACTTCTGGTGTTGTTAAAGTGTTCGGTGAGAGCAATGCAACTGGCGAAGGTGGTTCTACAGAAGGTGGCGAGACTGGTGGTTCTGGCGAAGGTGGTAGCACTGGCGGCTCTACTGGTGGTTCAGAAGGTGGCAGCACAGTAACTCCTATTGAGGGTACTGTAACATGCAGCTTTACTGTGAACGGAAAAGAGGCTGTTCCTTCTAATAGTGCATTTGTTTTGACAGGTGAAGCTAAGAATGTTAAAAAGGAAGACACAGTTATTGAAGGTACAACTTATACAGCAAGTCTTAAGATGGAAAGTAAAACAGAAGTTTCTTTCACCACATCTAAGAAGATGACTCTGTATGTATATTATGGTCTTTCTGGTACAAATACTAATGTAAAGGTGGATGGCGTAAAGCAGTCTGGTGCTCCAACAACTGTTGTGCTTGAGGCTGGTACCCATAAGATTACAAAGGGTGATAGTTCCGCAATCGCTCTCATCAAACTTGTACCTGTAACTGAATAATAAACATGTTTTTCCCAATGAGGGAAAGATATATGAAATAAAATCAACAAAGGGCTGTCTCTTCTTGACGAGGACAGCCCTTTTTGGAAACAAGAAAAATACTAATTACCCGTTGGCGGAATTAATTTAGCGCATACTTAACCCTGCCAATCGGTCTGTTGTTTACATAATTAATATATTGCAAGACTGTAAATGCGCTGATTTTCCCGATGATTCGGGTAAACAGTCCTGGTGTTTGCTTAGCATAGTTTCGGAAGAGCATGAAGTGATCACAAAGTTGAGAGAAATTTGTCTCGATTCTCTTCCTCGCCTTAGCATAAGGCTTAAATGTTGGTCGCCAATTCTTCATGTTCAAGCGATATGGAACTTCCAACTTGATGCCTACAGAAGAAAACAAGTCTTGCTGTAGTTCCGCACTGAGGTAAGCACGATCGCCAAGGATGCAACAGTCATGGAATTGAAACTTTACATCTTTAAGAAAAT
>ERZ773187.199-NODE-199-length-62638-cov-8.894828_pt1 | contig 62638 bp, 59 predicted proteins | sample MGYA00511242_ERZ773187 | MGnify/ENA primary metagenome ERZ773187 (study PRJEB29015, sample SAMEA2737744) | human gut metagenome | biome: human gut; feature: human-associated habitat; material: faeces | place: China | collected 2012 ...
ACGCCCGGGCGATGGTGAAAATCTGTAAAGAAGAGAGCTTCCACCAGCGTCAGGGCTTTGAAGCCTGCATGGCGCTGTCACAGGGGAGCGAGGCGCAGCGGCAGATGTTGCAGGACGCCATCAACCGCTTCTGGTGGCCAGCGCTGATGATGTTTGGGCCCAACGATGATAACTCACCGAACAGCGCCCGCAGCCTGGCCTGGAAAATCAAACGTTTTGGGAACGATGAGCTGCGTCAGCGCTTTGTCGACAACACCGTGCCGCAGGTTGAGATGCTGGGCATGACCGTGCCGGATCCGGATCTGCATCTGGACGAAGAGAGCGGCCACTACCGCTTCGGCGAAATCAACTGGCAAGAATTTGACGACGTGATCAACGGCCGCGGCGTGTGCAACCACGAGCGCCTGGCCGCCAAGCGTAAAGCCTGGGAAGAGGGGACGTGGGTGCGCGAAGCCGCACTGGCGCACGCCGAAAAACAGCACGTCCGCAACGTCGCGTAGGAGGAAGCACAATGAGCAAAACATACTGGCCGTTATATGAAGTCTTTATCCGCACCAAACAGGGGTTGTCTCACCGTCATGTGGGAAGCCTGCATGCCGCCGATGAGCGCATGGCGCTGGAGAATGCCCGCGATGCCTATACCCGCCGCAGCGAAGGCTGCTCAATCTGGGTGGTGAAGGCGAGCGAAATTGTCGCCTCCCAGCCGGAAGAGCGCGGCGAGTTCTTCGACCCGGCCGAGAGCAAGGTCTATCGCCATCCCACTTTCTACACCATCCCTGATGGCATCGAGCATATGTGAGGTCAGGGATGAAAACATTAACGGCTTATGTACTGCGTCTGGGTGATAACGGGCTGGTGCTCTCCCAGCGCCTTGGCGCATGGTGCGGCCATGCACCGGAGCTGGAGATCGACCTGGCGCTGGCCAATATCGGCCTCGATCTACTGGGGCAGGCGCGCAACTTCTTAACCTATGCCGCCGAGCTGGAAGGGGACGGCGATGAAGATTCGCTGGCCTTCGGGCGAGATGAACGTCAGTTCAGCAATCTGCTGCTGGTGGAGCAACCAAACGGTAACTTTGCCGATACCATCGCGCGCCAGTATTACATCGATGCCTGGCACGTGGCGCTGTATAGCCGTCTGGTGCAGAGCCGCGATGCGCAGCTGGCCGCGATCGCCGCCAAGTCGCTGAAAGAGGTGCGCTACCACCTGCGTTTCAGCCGCGGCTGGCTGGAGCGCCTCGGCAACGGGACAGCACTCTCTGCTGAAAGAATGCAGCAGGCCATCAATGAACTGTGGCGCTTTACCGGGGAGTTGTTTGAGGCCGACGACATTGATCTGGCGCTGAGCGAAGAGGGCATCGCGGTCGATCCGCGTACGCTGCGCGACGCCTGGGAAGCGGAAATCATGGCCGGTCTCAAGGATGCAGACCTGACGGTACCAGAAGAGGCGGCCTACCGCAGCGGCGGCAGGCAGGGTCTGCATACCGAACATCTGGGGCCGATGCTGGCAGAGATGCAATATCTGCAACGCGTCTATCCCGGTCAGCAGTGGTAACAGAGGAGGACGCTATGCAACGTTTCGCTGAACTGGCCCCCGCCGAAGTCCCGCAAATCTGGTCGCTGTTAAGCCAGATCCCGGACCCGGAGATCCCGGTATTAACCATTACCGACCTGGGCATGGTGCGCAGCGTTGAAGCCCAGGGCGACGGCTGGTCGATCGGCTTCACCCCCACCTATTCGGGGTGTCCGGCAACGGATCATCTGATCGGCGCGATCCGCGACACACTGACCGCGCACGGCTTTGCGCCGGTGCAGGTCGCCATTCAGCTCGACCCGGCCTGGACCACCGACTGGATGACCCCGGATGCCCGCGAGCGTCTGCGTCAGTATGGCATTAGCCCACCCGCCGGACACAGTTGCCACGCCCATCTGGCGGCCGAGGTGACCTGCCCGCGTTGCGCCAGCACCTTGACCACCCTTATCAGTGAATTTGGATCCACGGCCTGCAAGGCGCTCTACCGCTGCGATAGCTGCCGTGAACCCTTCGACTATTTCAAATGTATTTGAGGTTGCCATGACAACGTTTCATTCCTTAACGGTGGCAAAAGTGGAGCCCGAAACCCGCGATGCGGTGACCATCACCTTCGCTATCCCACCCACGCTGCAGGAGGCGTATCGCTTCCGTCCCGGTCAGCATTTGACCCTGAAGGCTCGCCTCGGCGATGAGGAGCTGCGCCGCTGCTACTCCATCTGTCGAAGCGTTCATCCGGGGGAGATCAGCGTGGCGGTGAAGGCCATCGACGGCGGGCGTTTCTCGCGCTATGCCCAGGGGGAGATCAAGCAGGGGATGGCGCTGGAGGTGATGGTCCCGCAGGGCCACTTTGGCTATCAGCCGCAGGCGGGACAGCAGGGGAGTTATCTGGCGATTGCCGCCGGATCCGGTATTACCCCGATGCTGGCGATTATCGCCACGACTCTGCAAACCGAACCCGACAGCGAATTCACGCTGATCTACGGCAACCGCAGTAGCCAGAGCATGATGTTCCGCCAGGCGCTGGCGGACCTGAAAGACAGCTACCCGTCGCGCCTGCAACTGGTGCATATCTTCAGCCAGGAGACGCTGGACAGCGCGCTGCTGAGCGGGCGTATCGACGGCGAAAAGCTGCACGCACTGGCACAACGACTGATTGATTTCAGCCAGTTCGATCAGGCCTTTATCTGCGGCCCTATGGCGATGATGGATGACGCTGAAAACGCGCTGAAAGCGCTGGGGATGCCGGAAAAAGCCATCCATCTGGAGCGTTTTAACACCCCGGGTACGGCGGTCAAACGCGCCCATAGCGTACAGGCGCAGGGACAGAAAGTGACCGTCCGCCAGGATGGCCGCGACCGGGAAATCACCCTCGGGGCGGAAGATGAAAGCATTCTTGATGCGGCCCTGCGTCAGGGGGCTGACCTGCCATATGCCTGCAAAGGGGGCGTTTGCGCCACCTGTAAGTGCAAAGTGGTGCGCGGAAAAGTCGAGATGACCACCAACTACAGCCTGGAGCCGGACGAACTGGCCGCAGGCTATGTGCTGAGCTGCCAGGCCCTGCCGCTGACGCCTGACGTGGTAGTCGACTTCGACGCGAAGGGGATGGCATGAGCGAACTGATCCAGACCCGTCATGACCGCGTATTGCAGCTGACGCTAAACCGCCCCGCGGCGCGCAACGCCCTGAATAATGCGCTGCTCGGCCAGCTGGCAGAGGCGCTGGAAGCCGCCGCCGTGGATAACACGATTTCGGTATGCGTCATCACCGGCGATGCCCGCTTCTTTGCCGCCGGGGCCGACCTGAACGAGATGGCGGAAAAAGATCTGCCCGCCACCCTCAACGACGTTCGCCCCCAGCTTTGGGCGCGTATCAACACCTTCAGTAAACCGTTGATTGCCGCCGTGAACGGTTACGCGCTGGGAGCGGGCTGCGAACTGGTCCTGCTCTGTGACGTGGTGATTGCCGGTGAAAGCGCCCGTTTTGGTCTGCCGGAGATCACTTTAGGGATTATGCCGGGCGCCGGGGGCACCCAGCGTCTGATCCGCTGCGTTGGCAAATCGCTGGCCAGCAAAATGGTGCTGACCGGCGAAAGCATCACCGCCCGGCAGGCGCTGGCGGCAGGGCTGGTGAGTGATATTCACCCGGATGCCCTGACTCTGGAGTACGCCCTGCAGCAGGCCGCACAGATGGCCCGCCACTCGCCGCTGGCACTGCAGGCGGCGAAACAGGCGCTGCGCCAGTCGCAGGAAGTTCCTCTGCAGGCGGGGCTTGCCCAGGAGCGTCAGCTCTTTACGCTGCTGGCCGGCACCGAAGATCGTCGCGAAGGGATCGCCGCCTTCCTGCAGAAACGCAGCCCCGAATTTAAAGGACGTTAACCATGGATTTCATTCTTAGTCACGTTGAACACGGGGTGATGACCCTTACCCTCAACCGCCCGGATCGGCTTAACAGCTTCAACGATGTGATGCACCAGCAGCTGGCGGAATGTCTGAAGCAGGCTGAACGCGATGAGACTATCCGCTGCCTGCTGATCACCGGGGCCGGACGCGGGTTTTGCGCCGGGCAGGATCTGAACGACCGTAACGTTGACCCGAACGGCCCTGCGCCGGACCTCGGGATGTCTGTTGAGCGTTTTTACAACCCGCTGGTTCGTCGTCTGGCGGCATTGCCAAAACCGGTGATCTGCGCGGTGAACGGCGTAGCCGCTGGCGCAGGCGCTACCCTCGCGCTGGGCTGCGACATCGTGATTGCCGCGCGTTCGGCAAACTTTGTCATGGCATTCAGCAAGCTGGGGCTGGTGCCGGACTGCGGTGGTACCTGGCTGCTGCCGCGCGTCGCGGGCCGGGCGCGGGCGATGGGGCTGGCGCTGCTGGGTGAAAAGCTCAGCGCAGAGCAGGCGCACGCCTGGGGGATGATCTGGCAGGTGGTGGACGATGCCGCGCTGGTGGATACCGCACAGCAGCTGGCGGTGCATCTGGCCGCTCAGCCCACCTTCGGGCTGGGGTTAATTAAACAGGCCATCAACGCCTCGGAAACCAACACCCTCGATGCTCAGCTCGATCTGGAGCGTGATTATCAGCGTATAGCGGGCCGAAGCGCCGACTATCGCGAAGGGGTCAGTGCGTTTCTCAACAAACGTGCGCCGCACTTCACGGGGAAATAATCATGACGCTATCTGTTCAAACCGTCGCGGTCATCGGCAGCGGCATCATGGGGGCCGGGATCGCTGAAGTGGCGGCCAGTCAGGGCCACCCGGTGCTGGTATATGACATCGACGCCGGGGCGATTGCCCGCGCCATCGAGGGCATCCGCAGCCGTCTGGCATCGCGCGTGGCCCGCGGCAAACTCAGCGCCGAAGCGAGCGAAAAGACGCTCTCCCGACTGACGCCGGTCACCGACATTCAGGCGCTGGCCGCCGCCGATCTGGTGATTGAAGCGGCGTCCGAGCGTATGGAAGTGAAAAAGGCGTTGTTTGCCCAGCTGGCTGAGATCTGCCCGCCGCAGACCCTGCTGACCAGTAACACCTCTTCGATCTCAATTACCGCCATTGCCGCAGGCGTGCTTCACCCCGAGCGCGTGGCGGGTCTGCACTTCTTCAACCCTGCACCGGTGATGAAGCTGGTGGAAGTGGTAAGCGGGTTGGCTACCTCGAACGAAGTGGTTGAGCAGCTGTGCGACCTGGCGATCCGCTGGGGTAAACAGCCGGTGCGCTGCCAGTCTACCCCGGGTTTTATTGTCAATCGTGTGGCGCGTCCGTACTACGCCGAAGCCTGGCGTGCGCTGGAGGAGCAGGTGGCAGCCCCGCAGGATCTGGACGCTGCCCTGCGTGAAGGGGCGGGCTTCCCCATGGGACCGCTGGAGCTTACCGACATGATCGGCCAGGACGTCAACTTTGCCGTGACCTGTTCCGTGTTTAACGCCTTCTGGCAAGAGCGCCGTTTTCTCCCCTCGCTGATGCAGCAGGAGCTGGTGCTGGGCGGCCGTCTTGGCAAGAAGAGCGGACAGGGCGTCTACAACTGGCGCAGCGATAAGCCGACGGTGGGCTGGTATGAGGCGGTAAGCGACAGCGCCAGTTACAGTGAAAAGAGAAGTGACGGTGTCACTAAAATTGACGACCTGCTGCTCATTGAGACGCAGGGGGAGACGGCGCAGGCCTTAGCGGCGCGCTATGCCTGCCCGGTGGTGGTGATTGATCGTCTTGAAGGGGACGTGGCGGTCATCGCCAGCGCCGCCAGCAACCCGGCTTCGGCGACGCGTAAAGCGGTGCATTACCTGCAACAGCGGGGCAAGCGCGTCCTGCAGGTCGCAGACTATCCGGGGCTGATTATCTGGCGCACCCTGGCGATGATCATCAACGAAGCCCTGGACGCGCTGCAAAAAGGGGTGGCCCGGGAAGAGGATATCGATACCGCGATGCGGCTGGGGGTGAACTACCCGCGCGGCCCGCTGGCCTGGGGTGAACAACTCGGCTGGCAACGGGTGCTGATCCTGCTGGAAAACCTGCAACGACACTACGGCGAAGAGCGCTATCGCCCATCTTCCCTGCTGCGCCAGCGTGCGCTTCTGGAGAGTAGCTATGAGTCATAACGCCTGGCGTAACGCCCGAGCCATGTATGAAAAAGACGCCTGCGCCCAGGCGTATGGTATCGACATTATCGAGATGAATGACGGTTATGCCGTACTGACCATGCAGGTCACGCCACAAATGCTGAACGGCCATCAAAGCTGCCACGGCGGCCAGCTGTTTACCCTGGCCGATACCGCCTTCGCCTACGCCTGTAACAGCCAGGGGCTGGCGGCGGTCGCGTCCGGCTGCGCCATCGAGTTTATCCGCCCGGCCTTTGCCGGCGACAGGCTGACCGCCACCGCGCAGGTTCGTCACCAGGGCAAACAGACCGGCGTGTACGACATCGAAATCGTTAATCAACAACAGAAAACCGTCGCCTTCTTCCGTGGGAAATCCCACCGCATCGGCGGCACTATCACAGGAGAAGCATGATGCGTGACGCCTATATTTGTGACGGGATCCGCACTCCGATTGGCCGCTACGCTGGCGCCTTATCAGGCGTACGCACCGACGATCTGGGGGCCATCCCGCTGCGCGAGTTGCTGGCGCGTAATCCCGGTCTGGATGCCGGATGTATTGATGATGTGATTTACGGCTGTGCCAACCAGGCGGGGGAAGATAACCGCAACGTGGCGCGCATGTCGCTGCTGCTGGCCGGGCTGCCCCAGACCGTCTCCGGTACGACGCTGAACCGGCTGTGCGGATCTGGCCTTGACGCACTGGGCTTCGCGGCCCGCGCCATTCGTGCCGGGGATGCCGACCTGATGATCGCCGGGGGAGTGGAGTCGATGTCCCGCGCCCCCTTCGTAATGGGCAAAGCCACCAGCGCCTTTCAGCGCCAGAACGAGATTTTTGATACCACCATCGGCTGGCGTTTTGTGAACCCGCTCATGGCACAGCAATTTGGTACTGACAGCATGCCCGAAACGGCAGAGAATGTAGCCAAATTGTTAAATATTTCCCGTGAGGATCAAGACGCCTTTGCTTACCGCAGCCAACAACGCACCGCCCAGGCGCAGGCCAGCGGCATTCTGGCGCAGGAGATTGTGCCGGTGGTTCTGAAAGGCAAAAAAGGGGCCGTGACCGAAGTGCAGCACGATGAGCACCTGCGACCGGACACCACGCTTGCGATGCTGGCTGGCCTGAAAGCCCCTTTCCGTGCTGATGGGGTGGTGACCGCCGGGAACGCGTCCGGGGTGAACGATGGCGCCGCGGCGCTGATCGTCGCCAGCGCCGACATGGCGGCCAGCCAGGGCTTAACCCCGCGCGCGCGCATTGTAGCGATGGCCACCGCCGGTGTTGAGCCGCGTCTGATGGGGCTTGGCCCGGTGCCAGCCACCCGCAAAGTTCTGGAGCGTGCCGGTTTAAGCATCAACGATATGGACGTGATTGAGCTGAACGAGGCGTTTGCCGCGCAGGCGCTGGGCGTTCTGCGTGAACTGGGTCTGGCGGATGATGCCGCCCACGTCAACCCGAACGGCGGGGCGATTGCGTTAGGCCATCCGCTGGGGATGAGCGGGGCCAGACTGGCGCTGGCGGCCACTCATGAGCTGCACCGCCGCAACGGGCGGTATGCACTCTGCACCATGTGTATCGGCGTGGGTCAGGGCATTGCCATGATCCTTGAGCGTGTTTGATCAACTCTTACTGTGAGCACCCTACAATGACAACGACAACAAAGCTTGATCCGATTGAAACCGCCTCCGTTGATGAACTGCAGGCTTTGCAAACCCAGCGTCTGAAGTGGACGCTAAAACACGCTTACGACAACGTCCCGATGTATCAACGCAAATTCGATGCGGCGGGCGTTCACCCTGAAGATTTCAAAGAGCTGGCGGATATCCGCAAGTTCCCCTGCACCACGAAACAAGATCTGCGTGATAACTATCCGTTCGACACCTTCGCCGTGCCGATGGAGCAGGTGGTGCGCGTCCACGCCTCGTCCGGCACGACCGGAAAGCCGACGGTCGTGGGCTATACGCAGAATGACATCGATAACTGGGCCAACCTGGTTGCGCGCTCGCTGCGTGCAGCGGGCGGCAGCGCAAAAGATAAAATTCACGTCGCCTACGGCTACGGGCTCTTTACCGGCGGGCTGGGTGCCCATTATGGCGCCGAGCGCTTAGGGGCGACGGTGATCCCCATGTCCGGCGGCCAGACCGAAAAACAGGCCCAGCTGATCCGTGATTTCCAGCCGGATATGATTATGGTCACACCTTCCTACTGCCTGAATCTGATCGAAGAGCTGGAGCGTCAAATGGGTGGCGACGCCAGTCAATGTTCCCTGCGCGTCGGGGTGTTTGGTGCCGAGCCGTGGACGCAGGCGATGCGCTGCGAAATCGAAAAACGCCTCGGCATTACCGCTCTGGATATCTATGGTCTGTCGGAAGTGATGGGACCCGGGGTGGCGATGGAGTGCATTGAAACCGCGGACGGTCCGACCATCTGGGAAGATCATTTCTATCCCGAAATCGTCAATCCGAACGATGGTACCCCGCTGGCGGACGGCGAGCAGGGCGAGCTGCTGTTCACTACCCTGACCAAAGAGGCGCTGCCGGTGATTCGCTATCGCACCCGTGACCTGACGCGCCTGCTGCCGGGGACGGCGCGCACCATGCGGCGGATGGATCGCATTAGCGGACGCAGTGACGACATGCTCATCATTCGTGGCGTTAACGTCTTCCCGTCCCAGTTGGAAGAGGAGATCGTCAAGTTTGAACATCTCTCGCCGCATTACCAGCTGGAAGTGAACCGTAACGGCCATCTTGATTCACTTTGTGTGAAGGTCGAGCTGAAACAGAGCAGTCTGACGCTCAGCCATGAACAGCGCTGCCAGGTCTGCCACCAGTTGCGCCATCGTATTAAATCGATGGTGGGGATCTCGACCGATGTCACTATCGTGAACTGTGGCAGCATCCCACGTTCCGAAGGAAAAGCCTGTCGCGTATTCGACCTGCGGAAAATGGCCGCCAACGGCTAGTCCTGACGCTGGTCCTCTCTCTTTTAGGGGCGGGCCAGACGCTTTTCGGCTGTGCTATGATTCATCCTCACTCATAATAACTGCAGAATGAATCACATGAGTAAACTCGACGACTTTATCCAGCATGCGGTCAGTTCTGTACCCGTGAGCGGAACCTCACTGATCGCCTCCCTGTATGGCGATGCGCTCTCCCATCGTGGCGGGGAAATTTGGCTGGGTAGCCTGGCTGCGCTGCTTGAGGGAATGGGATTTGGTGAACGTTTTGTGCGTACCGCGCTGTTTCGCCTGAACAAAGAGGGCTGGCTGGACGTGGCGCGCATTGGACGTCGCAGTTTTTATCGACTGAGTGATAAGGGGCTGCGTTTAACCCGCCGCGCGGAACACAAAATTTACCGGGCGGAACAGCCCGCCTGGGATGGTAAGTGGCTGCTGTTGTTGTCAGAGGGGCTGGATAAATCCACTCTCAATGAGGTGAAAAAGCAGCTCATCTGGCAGGGGTTTGGCGCGCTGGCGCCGAGCCTGATGGCTTCGCCATCCCAGCAGCTGGCCGACGTGCAGTCGCTGCTGCATGAAGCGGGGGTGGCGGATAACGTCATCTGTTTTGAAGCGCACACCCCCCTGGCGCTTTCTCGTGCCGCGCTGCGCGCCCGTGTCGAAGAGTGCTGGCATTTAAGCGAACAGAACCTGATGTACGAAAGCTTTATCGACTCGTTCAGGCCGCTACTGCCGCTGCTGCGCGAAGCCTCTGCGGAGGCATTAACGCCTGAGCGCTGTTTTCAGATCCAGCTGTTGCTGATCCATTTTTACCGTCGCGTGATCCTTAAAGATCCGCTGTTGCCGGAGGAGTTGCTCCCACCGCACTGGGCGGGGCAAACGGCGCGACAACTCTGTATCAACATTTATCAACGCGTGGCGCCCGGGGCGCTGGCGTTTGTCAGTGAAAAGGGCGAGACCACGGTGGGTGAACTGCCTGCGCCGGGATCGCTTTACTGGCAACGCTTTGGCGGCCTGACCAGCGCGTAACGGAGGTTATGTGCCTGTATATCAAATAGATGGTCTGACGCCGGTCGTGGCGCAAGAGAGCTATGTTCATCCGACTGCGGTATTGATTGGCGATGTGATTATTGGCAAAGGGGTCTATATCGGGCCCAATGCCAGCCTGCGCGGCGATTTCGGGCGCATTGTGGTGAAAGACGGGGCTAACGTGCAGGATAACTGCGTGATGCACGGCTTTCCCGAGCAGGATACCGTTGTGGAAGAGTACGGACATATCGGCCACAGCGCCATTTTGCACGGCTGCGTTATCCGCAAGAATGCGCTGGTGGGGATGAATGCGGTGATCATGGACGGTGCGGTGATTGGCGAAAACAGCATTGTTGGCGCGGCGGCCTTTGTGAAAGCGAAGGCGGAAATGCCCGCCAGTCACCTGATTATCGGCAGCCCGGCGAAAGCCATCCGCGCGCTGACGGAGCAGGAAATGGCCTGGAAGAAGCAGGGCACCCGGGAGTATCAGGTGCTGGTGGATCGCTGTAAGCGTACCCTGCATCAGGTGGAACCGCTGCGGGAAGTAGAGCCGGGACGTCAGCGGCTGGTGTTTGATGAAAACCTGCGGCCAAAATCATCCCGCTGATTCTGCATTGCATGAAAGGGTGCGGCTGAGGAGATTCACTAACGCGTTCTCCAGAACGGCCGCACTGCCCATTTCACCCTGCCTTAACGCGCGCTCTGCGCCGCAACGTTCTCTTCTCGCACGTTTACCCCCGCGAGCGCACCCGATTGATGCTCGATACGGTACTCAATCGTCACCTTGTGTTGGCTGGTGGGGGTCACCGCGATCTCCTTGACCTTTTTACCCGAATCGGGAGGGAGCGTCAGGGTCATATTCCCTTTCGCCAGGGCGCGTCCGTTTTGCTTCACCTGCCACGTCAGGCGACAGGCGTCACAGGCTTCCCAGCTATCGTTAATCGCCCACAGGCCTATTCTTGCCTCACTCCCCACGCGCCAGGTTGCGCTAAGGGGTTCAATGGAGGGAAGAATTGGCTGATAAGCGCGCTGCAACGCATAGTAACCCGCTTTCGGTTTACGCAGATAATCCACCACCCCCCAGTTAATTGAGGGCCAGGTTTCCACAAACATAAAGTGGAAGAGGGCTGTGACAGGCTGATACCGCTGCCGACGGTAGCTCTCGGCGGCCATGGCCACCAGTTGCGCCTGATACTCCTGGGTGTTCTTAATCATCTCCTGAATGTTGTTGCCCCGCGGTATTCCCGCAAATTTAAAGGTCTGGAAGGGCTGGAAGTTATGGTATTTCCAGCGCGTCCAGCCTGGGTCGTCGGCTGCGGTACTTTTCGGCCATAACAGGTCAGCAGGAATAATGGTTTTTAGCGTCGACAGCCGGGGCAGCGCCTGGGCGCCAAACTCGGTGATGATCGCGGTCTTCGCCGGGGCAAGCAGGTCGCGCGGCGTGCCGAAGTACCATCCGGCCCAGTAGTGCTCTTCAACGGCGGAAAAACGGTGCACAATGCGCGAACGGTCCTCTGCCAGCGTATCGGCCACCCGGGTCGTCAGCGTCTGGTTCAGGGTTTTATTCCAGTCCGGGAAGCGTTTTTCCATCCAGGGGGAGTTCCAGGGCGGTTCGTTATGGCCGCCCCAGACGATGATTGCCGGCGAATTGCCGAACTGCGCCATCATGTCGCGAGTCTGCCGCACGGCGTTATCGGCAAAGGCGTCGCTGTTGTCGTAGCCCCACTGCAGAGGGACATCCTGCCAGATCATTAGCCCCATCTCATCGGCCACTTCATAGAGGGCGCGACCGGCTACGTGCCCGTGCACGCGTATTGCGTTAGCATTCATCTTCTGCAGCAGCGTGAAATCCCGGCGATACTTCTGGCGCGTCAGGGTGCCGAGCCACGGGGAACCGATATAGTTACTGCCTTTGATAAACAGCCGTCGATCGTTGATGCGCCAGCCTTGATTGTCAGGCTGCTCTTCCAGCTTGCGTAATCCGGTGCGCGTGACAGCGGTGTCCATCACCCCCTGGTCATCCAGCAGCGTGGCGCGGACCCGGTACAGGTTTGGCTTGCCATACCCTGCTGGCCACCACAGCCTGGCCCCCTTCATCGGCAGGCTGACGTTCAGGCTCTGGGGCTTGCCGTTCGCCTGCGTCAGGTTTACCGAAAAGGTCTGCTCAATGCGCTGGCCGTTGAAATTATCTGGCGCAGCAGAGAGGCGCAGCGTCACAGAGCCGGCCGCGAGGGCCCGGTAGCGGATCTCGGCGCGCAAAACAGGGTTTTCCAGTCCATCGCGCCAGTCCGGGCGCAGAATCACGTCGTCTATGGTCACACCGCGGCTCAGGTGCAGTTTCACCGGCGCCCAGATCCCGCCGGAGTTGGCATCCTGCCCGTGCTCAGACCAGGCGCCGCCGGGGCGGGTGTCATGCTGATTAAGGATGCCTTTCATCTGGGTTTTGTGCAGCGGCCAGACGGTTTTGGGATCTTCCCATGGGCTGTTCACCTTGACGGCGAGCCGGTTATGGCGGCGTAGCGTGTCGCTGACGTCCACCGGGAAACGCTGGAAATACCCCTCATGGCGGGCCAGCGTTTTGCCGTTCAGTACGACATCGGCGAAATAGTCCACGCCGTCAAAGACCAGCGTCGCCATGGTATCGGGTGCGCGTTCGGGAAGGGAAAATTCATGCCGGTACCAGAGGGCGCCCTGGTGGTCATATCCGGCGCTGTACCAGTTGGCGGGCACCTGGATAGCGCGCCAGTGACGGTCCGGGGTGTTCACTCCGTCGAAGGTCTCGTCGTTAGCATCATGTACGCGCCATTGACCTGCCAGCGACCAGGTGACGGGCTGGCTGGCCTGCGCCAGCAGAGGAGTGACCATCAGCAGCCCGAGCAATTTACGGATCATGTTTTACCTCCTGCACCCGCTGACGTAGCCATGTCGCGCTGCGCCCGGCCTCATCGAGAAGCTCGCGTCGAAGCGCGCTTAGCCCGGCCAGGTCCAGCGATGCCGCCTCGCTCTCAAGCTGCTGGAGCGTTTCGGTCAGGCCGGTGAAGCCGAGGGTGAGCGCTTCACCGCGTAGCCTGTGCGCCGCCCGGCGTAGTGCTTCGCGATCGTCGTTGTCGATAGCCTGCACGATGGCGGCTATCGACTCGTCAAGTCCGGTGCTGAATAACAGCAGCAGCTCCTGCACCAGGTCAGGATCGTCTGCACACTGCCTGAGCAGGCGCGCCTCGTCCGGCAGTCCCTTATCGATCCCGACGCCAACGCGCGCGATCTCTTGCTGCAAGGCTTCCTGATTCACCGGCTTGGCAATATAGCCATCGAAGCCCATCGCCAGACAACGCTCTTTATCGCCCTGCATGGCGTGGGCGGTCATCACGATGGCGGGCTGGTGGCTGCGCCCCTGCGCGCGCGTCTCTTCCCGAATCAGGCGCAGGGCGGTCTCACCGTCCATTTCGGGCATTTGCAGGTCAATAAAGAGCAGATCCCAGGGCTGCTCGCGCCAGCGCGTCAGCGCTTCCCGGCCGTTATTCACCACTTCGCACCGGTGGCCGAGCCGCTCCAGCAACCGCCTGGCGACTTTCTGGTTCACCAGATTGTCCTCTGCCAGCAGAATGTTCAGTCCACCCACCTCTGTGGCCGGCTCGGCGGCGGGCGGCGGCGGGGCTGTAGCCGGCGCAGGGGCAAGGACGCTGGCAATGACGTGATAGAGTTCGCGATGGGCAACGGGCTTATGCAGATAATGAGCGATCCCAATGCGTTTCAGCATATTGGCATCAAAATGGCGGCTCATTGAACTGAGCATGATGATATGGCTCTGCTCACCCTGCGGCAGGACAGTGATCTCCAGCGCCAGGGAGACGCCGTCCATGTCCGGCATCTGGGCATCCAGCAGAATGAGCGGCCAGCCAGCTTCGGTGCCAGCCAGCCGTAACGCCTCTTTCGCGTTATTCACGCAGGTCGGCGTCAGGTTCATCTGGCGAAGCATGGTATCGAGCAGGCGCAGGTTAGTGCTGTTATCGTCAACCACCAGCACCCGTTCGCCGTTAAAGCCCGTCATAGTGTCGCCGCTGGTCGGCGCAGCCTGCTGGCTCTGCAGCACCAGGGTGAAGGCAAATTCACTACCTACTCCCGGTTCGCTTTGCACGCTGAGCTCTCCCCCCATCAGGCTAACCAGTCGGGCCGAAATGGTTAATCCCAGACCGGTACCGCCGTAGCGGCGGGTGGTGGAACTGTCCGCCTGGCTGAAGGCCTCGAAGATTTTTTTCTGCTTCTCCGGCGGTATGCCGATCCCGCTATCGCGAATGCGAAAGCGCCATTGATCGGGTTCAGCGCCCGGTTCAATGACCAATAGCACTTCGCCCTGATGGGTAAATTTAAGCGCGTTACCCAGCAGGTTGGTCAGGATCTGACGCAGCCGCGGGCCATCCACCATCAGCACTTCCGGCACGCCCGGGGCGATATCCACCAGCAGCTCAATGCCTTTTTCACTGGCGGCGGGCATATGTGGACGAATCAACGCCTGCACGAAAGGGCGGATCTCCAGCGGTTCTTCATCGACCGACATCTTGCCCGACTCAATGCGCGAGAAGTCGAGAATGTCGTTGATAATGTGCAGTAGCGACTGGGCCGAACTCATTACCAGCGTCAGGTATTCCCGTTGGTCTGGATTCAGCGGCGTGTCCAGGCAGAGCTGGGTCATGCCGAGGATCCCGTTCATCGGGGTACGGATTTCGTGGCTCATGTTGGCGAGGAACGCGCTTTTCGCCTCGTTGGCCTCCTGAGCGACTTTCGCCGCCTCAATGGCGAGAAGCTCTGCCTCTTTGCGCCGGGTAATATCCTGCAGCGTGCCGATAACGCGTTCAGCCTCCTGCTGCATGCTGAGGGTCACAACCTGGCCTGAGATGAGCATCCAGCGCCAGCCCTGGGTCGGATGCTGAACGCGTATTTCACATTCAAAAACAGGCATGTGATCCTTTTTCGAGGCGGTCATCGCGTTACGCAGGATGGCCAAATCTTCGGCATGAACCAGATTCAGCAAAAAGCGCAGCGGGTAGTGTAACTGCACGCGCGACTGGCCCACCATCGCCAGCAGCGTATCGTTGACCTGCAGGCTGTCCTGTGAGACTTGCCAGTCCCATATACCTATCTGGATTGTCTCTGCGGTCAGTAAAAAATCGTCGTGCAGCTGGTGGCGTGAGCGCTGTGCCTCATCCAGCCCGGTAATATCCGTATGCAGGCTGATAATGCCGCCATCGTTAAGTCGCTGGTGCTGAACATAGAGCCGTCGGTTTCCGGATTGCCGCACTTCACGGTGGTTCGGCTGACGACAGTTTCGGATGATCGCGTCGCGCAGGGTGCGGCGACGGACGGGATCGATGTGATAGCCCGAATCAATAAATTTCTCGGCCAGGCTCTCCAGCGTGGCGCCAACGGCTAACCAGGGGGTAATGACGGGATAATAGAAGGTGAGCTTGTCATTCCAGCCCTGCAGGCGTTCCGCCGCATCATAGATCATCACCCCCATGGGCAGCGCGTTCAAATCGAAAGGAGAGGTGGATGGCATAGTTAGTCGTCTCCCGCCTGATAGTGAAGCTCCGCCTGGCGGCGCAGATATTCCAGACCGGGCGCTATCGCCATCGCCCAGGCCGTGAGGATCTCCTCATCGCAGAGCGGGTCGCGGGTGCGTACGGTGCTGAGCATCGCTTCTCGCCACAGGGCAAAAAAGCGCGGAGGCAGGCGCAGCCCTTCATCGCTCTGCTCCCGGGCAAGCCGTTCGAGAAAATCGGGTACAAACAGCACGCCGTCGACCGCGAGCATGGCGAAGAAGCTTTTGTAGATCATCTGCTGGCCCTCCTGTTCCGGGCGACGGGCGAAGTGCCGCTCCGTTTCAGGAGACATATGAATGAAGGTGTCCCAGAAGGCCTCAAAAAAGCGTTTTCTGTCGTGCCCGGCGATGACGCGGTTCAGGCTTGCCTCAAAGAGGTCGCGGTAGAATTTCATGGCGTGGCCCTCGCGGCCCGTTCACCCGGAAGACAGAGGCCGGGCGGGTTGAAAGTATCTGACGTGCGGCGCGAGAAATAGCCCGCGTTATCCACCAGACCGTTTTCAAACAGCGGCCCGGCGTTGTGTTTGTACAGCAGGGCTTCCAGCACCATGGCGTTGGTTGAGAGGGTGAGGGTGGGGTTAATGTCCCCGGTTGCCTCGACGCGACCTTCGAACCACCCCTGCTGCGGGCGATTGAGATGGCGAGTCACTGCCATCAGGCTGTCGGTGTAGTCGTTATCCCACAGCGCCCAGAGCACAAAAACCGCTTTGGTCGACACCTGTGCCAGTCGGGGATAATATTTTCCATCGTCTCCCAGCGTGTTCCAGGCATAGCCATTCCCCCAGACGGTATCCTCAACGTGCCAGGGAGCCTGAGTGAGATAAAAGTCGGCGCGCGCGGTAAGGACTTTATCTTGCTCCCAGCGCGTTTTCTGGCTGAGCCATATCCCTTCGGCGCGGGTACGCAGCGTTTTTTGCAGATCGGAGGAGACGCCGGGCATCTGCCAGCCGAACTCCAGCCCCGGTAGCATGGCGGGAAGGGTGGTCAGCAGCGAGGGTTGCCAGGTGGTGCGCGGGTCGCGGGCATCAACGGCGAGCCGACGCTGAAAGAGAATGACATGCTGCGACGGCGGGTTTAGCGCCTTGTCGGGAGCAAACCCCCACAGACGAAACGCGCTGGCGGCATATTCGCTCTCACCGAGACGGAGTTCGTCGCGAATCATCGGCTGCCCGTTCTGCATTGAAGCAGAGCGCAACTCTCCCTCATCGTCGATGACCGGGCAGAAGTTCCAGCGCAGAATGATCTTATCCAGATACTCGCGATACTGAGGAGCGCGCTCAGCGGTGAGCCGCAGGGCCAGCATGAGTCGCGCCATATCCTTTGCCGACCAGCCGCTCTTCGCTGGCTTACCGCTGAAATCAATGGGCGACGCCGTCTGCGTGGAATAAAGTCTGCCTGGCGTGCGGGTGTCGGTTAGCGTCAGGCGATTGAGCGTGCCCAGCAGGCGGGTCAGCCGGGCATCAAACTCAGGCTCGTTAACCAGCCCCAGATCCCGGGCGGCCAGCAGGGCGATAAGCGTATCGCCCATCTGCCACAAGGTTGCGCGCGGCTGTTTGTCGCTACCGTTGACTAACCCGGTTTGCGGCTGGGTATTATTTTCAAAATAGCGCCACGCAATACGCGCCCACTCCCGCTCCTGGGGCGTGAGGGCTTCGATACGCGCGGTGGTGTGCCAGCCCCCTTTGGTTAACCAGCGCCACCCGGCGCCCTCCCGGCTGAACAGCGCCAGCAGGACGACCAATACCACAGCAGAGACCGCCAGCGTGCGGGCTAGGGTTTTAAGCATTGCGCGGTCACCGGGGGTAATTTAACGGGCGCGTCCGCGTTGCAAGAGGCGCACTGGCAAGCCTGGCAGGCGGGTTTCGTCCGCTGCGTAGTGCCGGTCTGTTCACACCAGGTTTTGACGGCCGGCGTACTGTTCAGGAAGGGGCGATTGCGTGCGGTGTTATTCGGCTCAAACAGATCCACCAGCTTTTTGTCCCAGAGCGAAGGGGCGAAATCGCGATTTTTTGGGTTGTCAGTATTGTACTGCAGCAATTTGCCCTCTTTTTTAAACAGCAGCGACTCCAGCATGATGCCGTTGTTATTGGCGGTGAACTCTTTAATGGGGCCATCACCGTTTTCGTACAGCCCTTCGTAATAGCCTTTGTCCGCTTCGTTAGCGTTTTCGATGGCGTCCAGCAGGCGGTCGGTATAGGGCGAGTCCCATAAGACCCACATACCCAGCGCCGCCTTCAGCGAAATGGCCGCGGTATTGGGTACGTACTGGCCTTTATCGGTGATGGTGTTCCAGTTAAAGCCGTCGCTGAAGACGGTGTCATAAACGAAGTAGGGGGACTTATCGAGCTGATGCTCGGAGCGTGCGGTTAACACCCCGGTAATCGCGTAGCGGTTCTCCTGGGCCTGGTAGACCCGGTCAGCGAAGTTTTTCATCCAGGGGTGCGAGTAGTCGCGCGGGGCGTTATCCCGATCCTCGGGCTTATCAAAGCCGAACTCCAGGCCGTAGAGGACGTAAGATTCGGTGACCACATAGTTGTGTTGGCTGGTCATACGGGGATCGCGCGAATCGTAAGGCACCATCACACAGTAGATCTCTGCCAGCTCATAAGGCTGAGGCTGGCTGGATTGACACGTGCCAAAGCCCCACAGCGAGAACCCCGCCGCGCCATACTCCTCGTAGCCGAGGCGCCCCTCCTGGACATACTTTGGCTGGCCATTTTCCAGGTAAGCGCCGTACAGCATGCCGCAGGGGTTGATGACGTTGGTGAAATTCCATCCCAGTAACACGTTATCGATGCTGTTGCCGTATTCCGGATAGCGCTCTTTAATCACCTTCAGCCAGATCAACATCCTGCCGATATCCAGCGCCGAGAAGCCAATTTCTCCAGGCTTGTTCTGGTAGTTAACCTTCTGCCCGGTGATGGTGTTGTAGGCCTTGTTAGGTAACTCGTTGCGGAATAAATCCAGCTTGTTGAGGGTGGCGAGTAATTTCAGCATCCGGCGATCGAACTCGGCTTTATCAATGATCCCCAGCTCACGGGCTGCCGTCATGGCAGCCATATAAGAGGCGCTGTCCCACATGGTGGTGGAGGGGTATTTATTTACGGCATTCACCAGCCCGGTGGTGGGCTGGTAATTGGCGACAAAATATTGCCAGGCGTTTTTGGCAATCGCCATCTCCCGCGCATTCAGCTCCCCGCTACGCGGTTCGTACTCGGAGGCCGGTAGCCCGGTGGCGGCCTGCGCCGCAGAGAGGGTGAGCCAGCACGCCATAAGCCCGGCCAGAAGAGGAAAATAGAGTAACGATTTCAGCTTCATGGCTTAGCTCCTGCTGACGAAGTAGGTGGATTGGCGGGGCCGAGGCAGGCCAGACATAGCATCTGACCGTGAACGATATAGGCCAGGCTTTCGAGCACGATGGCGTTAGTGTCGCCGTCTACGATGTCGTTTACGCTGCTGTTGAGATTAAGTCCGCGCTGCCAGCCCTTGCCGGGTACCTGCAATTTCTGCACTTGCTGGCGCAAGGCTTCGCTCCAGCCATTGCGGAACAGTGCATACCAGGCAAAGGCGGTACGGGTAGAGGTGATAGCCGTCTGCTCGGGGGTGGCATCGCGCAGGGCGCTGTTTTGCAGCGGCTGGCGGTCAGGCAGATCGTTCACATAGTCCGGGGCGGGCTCGGCATAGTCGGTGCTGATAGGGGGCTTGCTGACCCGCAGGCCGTGGCGGCGCTGCTGGATCTGCATAATGCGCCAGGTAATCTCCGCGCTCTGGACGTCAAAACCCAGTTCGAGGCCTGTTAACAGGTAGGGGAGGCTGATCAGAGAGGGCTGACGACCCCAGGGGGTGCGCAGCCCTTCGTCAGGCACCATGATGCCGTCGATGTCGATCATCTGCTGCCCCTCCGGCGGGTTAGTGACCGCCAGCCCCGCTGCGCTGTCGATGAGCCGCAGCGTATGGCTGGCATACAAGCGGTAACCGAAGCTGTTTCTGGGCTCATCCACCGCCAGCGCCCAGTGATGAAGCGGCGCGGCGGCCTGTGTCGCAGTGTTGTTGGTAATCAGGGCCGCCACCTTCCACTGGTTAAAGAGATCGCGCACGGCGGCGGCGTGCTGAGGATAACGCCACAGCAATGTTTGCAGGGCATTGAGCAGGCGGCCCATGCCTATCGCGGAGGGATCCGGCTTACCTAACATGTGGAGCGTGTCTGCATGATAATAGGCAGCAGGCAACCCCTGCGGATTAAGCGGCAGCTGGCCCAGGGTAAACAACGCGGCGGTGACGCGTTCATCAAACTCGTCGTCGCTCAGAATGTTGAGCTGCTTTGCCGCGATCATGGCAAAGAGGTAACTGCCGGTGCTCCACAGGCTGAACCAGGGTTCGCCATCGTGTGCGTTGGCCAGGCCGTTCGGCTGCGTATTATTCGCATAATACTGCCATGCCACGCGCGCCCAGATAGCCTCGTCAAAGGTCAATTCACGCGGGGCGGGAAGCGGAGGGAAATCGTTACTTAGGCTCATTCCCGCACTGCTTTCGACGCGCGTGGGCATCTGTTTTTCTACCCAGACAACAATGGCGAACCCCAGCAGAAAGCCGATCAAAATCGTGAGGTAACTGCGGGCGGACAGCAGCGCATCGCGTTTTCTCATGGCTGCGCCTCCTCTTCAGCCGGCGTCCACATGGCGGCCAGGATCAGCGGCAGCATGGCAGCAATATTCACCGCGCCCCAGAAGATGTTAATGACGTAGCCGGAAGGATCGTCTACTTCCCCTCGCGCCACCTGAATGCCTCCCCAGATGAGCCCTGCCAGGGTAAGCACGACAATGGCGATTTGCGGCTTCACCAGATAGAGAAAGCGGCCGGTCTGTCGCTCTTTTGGCGTGACATGAAACTTAATCTGCTCCCCGCGCAATACCGTGTTTAACGCGCGCAGATTCATGGAGAAGAACGAGAGATAAGAGGCCCTGCCGTCCCACGCCGATATGCCCCAGGTGCCAAACATAAATGCCAGCTCGGAGACAATGAAAAAGGGGAGGAAATGGAGATAAAAGGGCTCAGACCAGGCGGAGACGGGCGGAATACCGGTAAAAAGATAAATAATGGGGGAGATCAGAAATACGGTATTCCACACGCAGGCCATGTAAGACCAGAAGGTGGTGGCGTACATTAGCGTCTGCGGCAACGAGAGCTTAAAGCGGCGGCGGCTGAAAATATTATCGTGGAAAAGAATATCCAGCGAACCCGCGGCATATTTGAAGCGCTGAATCATCCACGTCAGCATGTCCTGCGGGGAGAGCATTTTCGATTCAATACGCGGGTGCATCACCGAGCGCCAGCGACGCGCGCTGTCGCCATGCAGCAGGATCGAGGTATAAATATCCTCGGAAACGTGAAACTTATAGGGGGTAAGCTCGGTATCGAACGCAACGTGTGGGCGCATGGCATCCTGCAGGGTTTCGCGCATCACGGGATCGCGTATATCGCGGGTATGGCGGTCGATCTCCTCTTCGACAGCCCAGACATAGCTTCGTAGCGCCGCCTGCATCACCGCTTCGCGACGGTGGATAGAGGCTGCGCCGCAGCAGAATGCGGCGTTAGCCCAGTTGCGGCGGCGTAAAATTACGTCATAGAACATGCGCGGATCGTTGAAGAAGGGGTCCCGGCCAACGGTGACCGGTCCGATGAATTTCTGCGCCAGCCATCCCAGCCCGTAGCCCACTTTACCCGCTCTGCGCCCCAGCCAGCGTGAGAGGTTTTCACCCTCCGGCAGGTCGAAGAACCACTGCGGGGTTTGTACCCAGGCGACGTCCGGATCGCGAAAATAGCCGAGCGTATGGCTCAGCAGCGTCGGAAAAACGCGGGTATCGGCATCGCAAATTACCAGGAAATCACCGTCGGTCTGTTCAAGCCCATTGCGCAGGTTACCGGCCTTGAAGCCGATATTGGTCTGTCGGGTGATGTAGTTGGCTCCCTCTTGTTCGCAGACGGCCTTCATCTCGGGGCGTCGTCCGTCATCCAGCACGTGCACCTTAAAATCCAGCGGGCCGGGGTAGGTGATTTTCAGGGCATCGCGGATCGAGAGCCTGACCAGCTCCACATCTTCGGAATAGGTGGCGATGAAAAGGTCGACCTTGATTGGCCTTACGTCTTCTGCGTCTTCGGGTCTCAGGCAGTCGTTGATCTCAACCGGCGGCGGATTTTGCGCAGGGTCCTCTTCCTTCCACAAATTAATGGTAAACAGCACCGTACCGATCCAGGCCAGAGTCTCTGCCAGCACCAGCGGAATGGCATACCAGAGCGCATCGGTATTCAGTGAGGCTGTCCAGCGCCAGTAGATATAATTAGCACCAAGAATAAGCGCGGCAACCGCTAATACTTGCCAGGTCATTATTACCCAGCGCGGCGACTGGAGCGGTTCAGGCGGCCGACGATGTTCAAAACGGGAAAAATAAAAATCCATAGTTAAGGATATCCTGATTCCACGATGACAATTGAATAAGACCTGCTTTCGACAGTGTGGAGTGCCACGCAAATTAACGCTTACAAATACAATCGATAAAATCAGTGTAGATGGCGAAGAAAAATATTCCAGACCGGGAATTGCAACAGTGTAGGGCGGCTAAAATAATTGTTATTTATTATTAAGCCTTTTTGGCTTCGCTTCATTCATTGCCAGATGAACGCATATACGCTATCTAAATAAGTGATACGCGGCTTTTTCAGGATAGATAACAGGACTCACTATGAGCCAGATTGCGCCGGCGATAACCCAAGAAAAAAGCGTTAAATCAATATCCTGGCGGTACTCACTGGCGGGTAACCGCGACTTGCGCATTGATTTTATGCGCGGTATTGCGCTGGTCATGATGGTGGTTGCACATACGGAAGTGATGTCAATATTTAATATATTTACCTGGGAGCGTTTTGGTCTGACTACTGGTGCCGAGGGGTTTGTTATTCTTTCCGGATTTATGCTAGGTATGCTGAATCGTACCAGACTGGAAAAAACGGTTCTGCTTACTATTTCCTGGGGGCTTTTTCTCCGGGCGTGGAAAATATACCGGGTAAATATTATTATCATTCTCTCCTTTCTTTTATTAGGGTATTTGCCTTTTATTAACGTGTTTGAAGTAACGCATTTTACCGATCGCTTTTCTGGCACAACCTGGTCACTCTATCCCGTCACGCCGCAAATAAAAGAGACCTGGTTTAACATTGTTCTCTACCTGCAAATTGGCCCTCATCAGACGCAGATCCTCGGTCTCTATATTTTTCTGCTGCTTTTAAGCCCGCTATTTTTAGGGATGCTGCAACGCGGAAAAGTCTATTGGCTGCTGGGTCTATCGCTGCTGGTCTACTGCTGCTGGCAGCGCTGGCCAGTGCGCGTTACGCCGTCTGAGTTTGAGTTCGCTTTTCCGCTACTGGCGTGGCAGTTTATTTTTGTACTGGGGATGTGCAGCGGCTGGTACAAAGCGGAGCTCCTCTCGTTTGCCCGCACCCCACCCGGTAAAGCGGTGGTGGTGGCGCTGGTGGCGATTGCGCTGGTACTGGGGTTTGTGGCCCAGAACCATACTAACCCCTTTATGCCGCCCGCCCTCCTGATGCACACCATCCCGCCGGCGGATTTCAATGCGTTTTACCATACCTGGGCGGCAAAAAATGGCCTTGGGCCGGTGCGGGTCCTTAACGATATCAGCCTGATGGTGACGGTCTATCTGCTGTTAACCTGGTGCTGGGTGCCCCTTAACCGGCTGGCCGGCTGGTTCCTCATCCCGCTGGGGCAACGTTCGCTGTATACCTTTATTTTGCATGTCTATGTTGTGCTCGCGGTAAGCCAGTTTGTGACCTTTGATCTCTGGCGTCAGGACTGGCTCGTCAACACCTTCGTTCATGCAGCAGCGTTGACCGTGCTGTGGCTCATGGCGAAATACAACGTCGCTGCGCGCTGGATACCTAACTAAGGAAGGGCAGATGCGGGAAAAATATTGGCTGGCCTGCGCGCTACTGTGTGCCAGTGTGAGCACTGAAGCAGCGCAGAAGGAAGAGGGGCAAACGTTGCGTGATAAAGACGGCGAGCCGGTGCAGGCGGGGGTATTCACCAGCCGCTGGGGACGGCTTTTCTCAGGGAATGAGGATGTCTTTTCCGGCGCACTAAGCTTTAGTTCCGGGCTGAAAGAGCAGTGGATGTCTATCCCAAACAGCTCGGACAGCGCAGAGCAGAAAAGGAAATATAACCAGACGCTGAACCTTAGCCTGCAATACTCCCCCTACAGCTACTGGTTTGCCAACGTAACGTCACGTCTGCCCGTGACGGATACCAGCCGCTATACCGCTGATTTTCGCTATAGCTTTGGCTACGACGACTGGCATGCCAATACCTTCAGCCTGGTTTACAGCAACTATGGCGATAACCGTTTCTGGACCTCCGGCAATCACCGGCACACCTATTTTGAACAGGGTGCCGTAACGCTGGCCTATAAATTTTCGCTACCGAAGCCGGTAGAAAACGCCCTGTTGATCAACAAAGGGGACTCCATAATTTGCCAGGCGGGGTACAGCTGGGTACCGCGTTATTACGATCTGGAGAGCAACGACATCCGTAAAAATAAGAACGTGATGTTGGGCGGGTGCGGTTACACCTTCAAACAACATTTCTTCGTGCGCGCGACGGCATTCTGGTTCCCGGACAGGAGTCAGCAGCAACCCTGGAACGGCGACTATAGCTATAGTTTTGGCTACGCGGGCTATACGCCGGGCTCGTTCTCTATTCAGTACGCCAACTACTCCGGCACCCGTTACCCGGGCCACCAGAGCGGCAATGGCAAGTTTCGTGAAGGCACGGTCAGCCTGATCTGGTTCTTACCGCTTTGAGGTGACGCAATGGGAGTTCAGCACGTTCTGATTGTTGAAGATTCGCCGGTCTATCGGCGTTTGCTCAGTCGAATGCTGACGCAGTGGGGATATGTCGTCAGCGAGGCGGAAAACGGCGTGGCTGCGCTGGAGATCCTGCAAAACCAGCCGGTAAGCCTGGTCATTAGCGACTGGGAGATGCCCGAGATGGACGGCCTGACATTATGCCGGGAGATCCGCAGCCGCCAGTTTGGCCACTATGTTTACGTCATATTGCTGACTGCCCGTGAAGATCCGGGGGATCTGACGCTCGGGTTTGATGCCGGGGCGGATGATTTTCTCAGCAAGCCGGTGGAACAGGGTGAACTGCGGGCGCGACTACACGCGGGGGCCAGGGTGCTCTCTCTTGAAGCCACGCTTGCCGCGCGTAACGCGCGCCTGAGCGAGGCGCTGCGCCAGATTGAGCAAGACCTTGAGGTGGCGGCGCGCATTCAGCAGTCGGTTCTTCCCGCGCACCGGCTGCGCTATCGCGATTATTTTTCTGACTGGATCTTCCTGCCTTCGGCCTGGGTTTCCGGCGACATCTTTAACGTGTTCCCGCTGGATAATCATCTGGGATTTTACTGCGTGGACGTGTCCGGTCATGGGGTCGGCGCGGCGATGATGTCTCTCGCCGTTGCCCGCCAGTTTTTGCACGGCAGGGCGGTGGAGCGTTTCCTCTTTACCGGTGATAACGAGGTGGCGTCGCCCTCTGAGGTGGTGCGGATCCTGAACAGCCGCTTTTGCAGTGATGAGGTGGAGATCGTGAGCTACTTCACCATGATTTATGGCGTTATCGATCTGGCAACCGGAGAGGGCAAGCTTTGTCAGGCCGGGCATCCTACCCCCTTCATCGTTAACCCTGCCGGGGAGGTAAGAACGGTCGGCCATGGGGGCGCGCCGGTGGGGTTGATGCCCGACCTGAGCTGGAGCGACGTGAACTTCACTCTCGCGCCGGGAGAGCGGCTCTGCCTGTTCAGCGATGGCATTACCGAGTGTGAAAACCCTGATGGCGAGCAGTATGGTGAGGCGCGCCTGCAACGCTGGCTACAGGAAGGAGCCACGCTCGCGCTGGATAGTCTGCTGCCGCAGTTCGCTCAGCACCTTATCCACTGGCGCAGCGGGGATTGCGAGGAGCAGAGGACAATGGCCGATGATGTTTCACTTTTAGTGATTGAACAGACAGGAGAAAAGATATGAATATCGATACGGAGCGGCAGCCCAACGTCAATATTTTGACGCCGTCGGTACGCCGGCTGGATGCCTCGGTTGCGGCGGCCTTTAAAGAAGCTATTACCCGCGAGATTGGCGACGACCAAAAAGCCTTGATTGTGGATTTTAGCAAAATCGATTTTATCGATAGCAGCGGTCTGGGAACGCTGGTTTCTCTTCTGAAGATGATGAACGGCAAAGGTGAAATGACCTTGTGCGCACTGAACCCGGGTATCCGCAATATGTTCACTCTGACCCGGATGGATCGCATTTTTCGTATCTGCCCGGATCGCGCCGCGGCGCTTGCTCAGCTTAATCAGTGAGTGGCTTGTGAAGAGCTCCCTTTCGCTTCCGGCCTCATTAACGTCAATCTCGCCACTGGCGGAGTGGCTTGCGCAGCTCATGGCGCCCTTGCCGGTAAATGATGAATGGCGCTTTGCGCTTGACCTCGCGGTCTGTGAGACCGCGACCAATATCATTCGCTATGCGCTGCATGAAGATGAGAACAGCCGTTTTGATGTGGATTTTATCACCACAGCCTCAAGCGTGACGTTGCACTTTACTGACGCGGGGGATCCTTTTCCGGCCGGGCGTCTCGCCGACGCGCGCAACGAGTCATTCCAGGAGAGCGATCTGTTCGCCGAGAGCGGAAGGGGGCTGAAGCTTATTTTGTTAAGCGTGGATACCTTTCATGTGGAACGCGCCCAGGTAGGGAACTTCACAACGCTGCAAAAATTTTACGCGCCAGAGCTGGTCGTTCGAAAATAAAGTGACGCTAAAGCGGTAGAGACAATACTCACTGTCATGGTGCGATGTTTCGCTGAGTTAACAGGCGGATTTTATTTGTACAGTGACAATAAGGTTTAGCAGGGCTTAATTATTGGCAACGGTGTGGTCATATCAAGTTCACAAAATAAAAGAAAGGGCAACCTTCTGATTTTGATAAATTATAATATTTATGAATCAGTTGCTTTAAGAATAGTCATACAGGATATATTAATAACATGTTAACTAAATTATAATTCTACTACGTCTGTCTGAGAGGTGAGGTTAGGATGCGGTTGATCGCGATGTTGTTAAGTTTAATGGTCTCAAGCCAGGTCTGGGCGGGTGAACTTCCCAAACCGACAGGAAAAGTGCTTTTAACACTGTCCGGTAATATTGAGAACACCAACGAAGACGGGAAAGCTGTTTTCGATGTCGCCAGCCTTGAGAAGCTGGGCATGGTCACTTTCCAGACCACCTCACCCTGGTATAACGGGCGTACAACCTTTACGGGCATCTCACTGCAAAAGCTGATGGATTATGTCGGGGCAAAAGGTTCGCTTGTTAAGGTGACGGCGCTCAATGATTACACCACCGAAATCCCCCTCAGTGATTTCAAAAAATACAATGTTATCCTGGCGATGAAAGTTAACGGGGAGTACATGCGTATCCGTGATAAAGGCCCGCTCTTTGTGGTGTATCCCTATGACAGCATGCCTGAACTGAATAATCAGATTTTCTATTCACGATCGGCATGGCAGGTCAGCAGAATGAGCATTGAGTAGTGGTTCAAGGAGCAGCATGAACAGAATACTGGCTGGCATCATTTTTTTTCTTTTTATATCTACCGGGTATATCTCTTATCTTGTGCATGAAAGGCAACAAGAGTTACAGAAACTGACTCACTACACCGATTCATGGTCTGCTGCCCAGCTGGTTTCAGAATACTACCGATTTGAATCGTGGCTCGGCCTTTACGCGCTTGATGAAGCTATGCCGATCGACGAAGTGCGCATGCGTCTCGATATTATGCTCAGCCAGAGTAATCTCCTGAAAGAGGGCGATTTAGCACACTATATAAAAAGCAATAAAGCGCATCAGGCGCTCGCCTTTCAACTTGAAGAGAGTCTCAATTATCTGGATGCGCATCTTGAGAAAATGACGCGTTCAGAGCTCGAAACCTACCTGAAAGGGATGCATGCGCTTGATGCGCCGCTGAGCCGTCTCTCTTCCGGTGCCATCGATAAGGATGTTAACTCCATTAATGGCACGAACAGCAAAATTCAAACGCTGTATTATATTTATTCCGCGACATCCGTCCTGCTGATTATTTTAAGTGCGATCCTGGGGGGGCTGATATTCATTCAGAACAGGAATATTCACAAGGCGCATCTTCAGGTACAGGCCCTGGCGGAAGAGCTGCAAAAATCAAAAGAAAAATTGCAAATCCAGAATGCGAAGCTGGAATATGACGCTTATCATGATTCACTGACGGGAATGAATAACCGTTTGTGTTTTTGGGAAAATTTAAACGAAGCCATCACTCTGGCGCAGAAAAATAATGTTCCCGTAGCGGTGATGTTATTTGATTTAGACCGCTTCAAAGAGGTCAATGATACTTACGGCCACGATGCAGGCGATATGTTATTACGCCAGATCGCTCACCGTCTGATGTCGATGAGCCTCACGACAGATACGCTTTATCGCCTGGGTGGAGACGAGTTTGCCTTGCTCTCGAGTGGCCTGACGGAAAGCCGTGCGATATCGCGTGCGCAAAAAATAAGTGAGTCTATTAATCAGCCCTACACAATCTATAACACGATTATCAATATTACCTCCTGCGTCGGTATTGTTATTTCCGAAACGGAACGCCGCTCCGATTATCTGTACAAATTTGCCGATCTGGCCCTGTATGAAGCTAAAAATGAGGGCTCAGGTAAGATTAAAGTCTTCCGCCAACGCATGCTAGATAAGCTGCAAGAAAGCCGCACCCTCGAGCATGATATGGCGCTGGCATTAACCAATAAAGAGTTCGTAGTCTATTATCAGCCTATTGTTGACTCGTTCACCCGTGAAATCTACAGCTACGAAGCCCTTATTCGCTGGATACATCCGCAGAAAGGGTTGCTGTCGCCGGATACCTTTATTCCGCTGGCCGAAAAAACGGGAATGATTAATGAGATGGGCAAATCCGTGCTGGAAATGGCCTGCCGGGAAGCGGCTTCCTGGGCGGTTCCGGCTAAAATTTCAGTCAATGTTTCACCGGTCCAGCTTGGCAGTAAAAGCTTTGCTTCGGTTGTGCTTGCCATTCTGAAAGAGACAGGGCTTACGGCCGAGCGCCTTGAACTGGAAGTGACGGAGTCATCTCTCTTTACAGAGAACAATACGCCGATGAATACCCTTAACAAGCTCAGAGCGCTGGGGGTGAAAATCTCCATCGACGATTTTGGTACGGGTTACTCCTCTCTTTCACGCCTGAGCCGGCTGGCCTTCGATAAAATCAAAATTGATAAATCCTTCGTGCACTCCCTCTCCGCCCAGGAGGATGCGCTGAATATCATCAAACTGATCACCGGCATGGCCAAATCACTGGATATGAAAGCGGTGGCAGAGGGTGTTGAAACGCAGGAGCAGCTGGAAAGCCTGCAGGCGCTGGGTTGCGACTTCGCGCAAGGGTATCTGTTTGGTAAACCTCAACCCTGTATTGATGACGCCATCCGGAATGGTAAATCGCGGCTGTTAAGCGTACAGTCCTGAGGGGCAGGGGGGAGGGGCACCAATAATCATTCTATTCCGTGTTGATCCTGCTGCGGGAAACTAGTTCAGGTTAGCAGTTTACTCTCTTTGGGGCTGGCTGTATTCGTGACAGCCTCGCTCAGGATGCTGCCGATTTCCCCTCTCAACCATTGAGATGCGGGATTATTATCCTCCTGTGCCGTCCAGATCAGAGATACGTCCGGTAAATTTAGTGTCAACGGCACCGGGACGATCTGCAGGCCAAATGCTTTACCGTAGCGCCTTGCCATCCGGGTGGGTAGCGTGGCAATCACTGGCGCATTCGCAACCATACCCAGCACACTGAGAAATTCCGACGACGTGGCAACCACGTTGAGTTTTCTGCCTATCTCATCCAGTGCCGACTCAAGACAACCATGCAAGCTTTCGCTGAGGCTTACCAGCGCATGCGGCACGCTTAAATAATTTTCAAGGGAAATTGCTGATTTGAATGCCATCCGGTCAGGATGGAAAACGCAACTTAACGACTGCTCGAACAAGAACTGCTGGCGATAACGCATCGCCTGGCTGTCAAAACAGCCTATAGCCAAATCCAACACCCGATCATCCAGCATGCGGTAGACATCGCCCCGTTGCACCGGGCGTCCATGTAGCTTTACCCCCGGCGCGAGTTGCCGCATACGTAAGGCGAGCTCCGGCATCAGCAGTAGCTCTACTTCGCTTGAGAACCCCATGCGGAATATTCGTTGATCGGTCGAGGGTTCGAACACCGAAGTGACGTGAATAACCTTCTGCATCATTCCAAGCGCTTGCTCCACCGGTTCGGCCAGCGCTAATGCGCGTACCGTCGGCTGCATAACTGTGCCGACGCGGACAAACAATTCGTCCTGAAAGAGCGTTCTCAATAATGAGAGGCTGTGGCTCATGGCTGGCTGACGAATTTTCAGCCGTTCTGCCGCCCGGGTTACGCTCCGCTCGCGCATTAGCGCATCAAAGGCAATCAGGAGATTGAGATCAAATGTTCTTAAATCGAAATGGTCAATCTGCATTATTATTTGAATCGATTTGGTTAATGAATAGGCCAGTAGTACGCTGATACTCTTCTTTAGTCAATCGGAAAACATTATGGCGAACCAGGAAACCTTTCTCGTCGGGGATATGCGGATCATCAAGGTACCTGAGCTGGCGCTCGATGCTGTTGATGCGTCCCAACTCTTCCCGGAGGGTGATTTACAGGGGCTGCTCAGCGATGCTGGCCACTGGGGTAAGCGAAGTTACGATGTTGAGAGCGGCCTGCTGCGGCAAAGCATTCATGCCTGGGTGGTACAGACGCCAACCCATACCGTCCTGATCGATACCGCGACCGGCAATGACAAGCTCCGGCCAACGGCACCAGTGTTTCACCAGCTCAAAGAGCCTTTTCTGCAGCGTTTGCAGGCGATAGGGGTGTTGCCTGAGGCGGTGGACCTGGTCTTGCTTACCCATCTTCACGCTGACCATGTGGGATGGAACACCCGGTTACAAGACGAAAAATGGGTTCCAACATTTCCGAATGCCCGCTACGTCTTCTCTGATCATGAATATGACTACAACCTGGCGCTTTCTCGCGAGCCGGAAGCGGTGGCAAGCATTCTGCGGCAGACCGAAATAGGCATACCGCGTCATCAGCCACTCGACGGCGTTTTCGAGGATAGCGTGATGCCCATCGTCGAGGCCGGTTTGGATCAACGCATCGAAGTTGATAATACCCTGATCGAAGGCTTCCGTTTCCACGCTACGCCTGGTCACAGCATCGATCATGCCTCCATTTCAGTCACCTCCCGGGGGGAAACTGCGTTGTTCTGGGGCGATGTCATGCATCATCCGCTCCAGGTTCGTCATCCGGAGACTAACTCAGTCTATTGCGAGTTTCCGGAGGCGGCGGCGCAGTCCCGTCACAAGGCCATGCAGCTTGCTGTCGATCTCGATGCACTGGTTTTCACTACTCACTTTGGCGACAGCTCCGTTGGCAAAGTCAGCCAACAGAAGCAAAGCTTCGCCTGGCAATTCATTCAGGGAGTCCAGCCATGAACGACACTATGTCCAGCTTACTGCTTCGCGAAACTTACCTCATTAACAGTGATACCGCTGACGTCCAGTTGCAGCTACTTCGCCGGCGTCGGCGCGACACCGGCCGTGCCACTTCGGACACAACGCTGATGTTGATACACGGTGCCACTTTCCCCAGTGAGAGTCTGTTCGATGTTTCGGTGGATGGCGCATCGTTTATGGATGTCCTTGCCATGGCGGGTTTCGACGTATGGGCGGTAGATGCCCGCGGCTATGGCGGTTCGACCAGACCCGCTGAAATGGCGGCGTCGCCCGATAACGCATCACCCCTGACGCGAGCACAGGTCGCGGCACGGGATCTGGCTTCCGCCGTTGAGTACGTGCTCGCCGAGAATGACATCGAACGCCTCAGCGTGGTCGCCATGTCCTGGGGTGGTTCGGTCGCGGGGATTTATGCAGAGCAGCATGGCAAATATGTTGAAAAACTGGTGCTTATCGCTCCGCTATGGTTATCGAATCGTCCCCTGCGCATCGATACAGGGCAGCCGCTGGCAGCGTGGCGCCAGATACGTGTCGGCGCCTTTCGCGAGGCGTGGCTAGCCGGTGTTCCGGCTGACCGACACGAAAGCGTATTGCCACACGGCTGGTTCGAACAGTGGGCCGCCATCACTGCCGCCACGGATCCGGATGCTGCGGAGCCTGGCATCATCCGGGCGCCGGGTGGCGCCCTTCAGGATGTCCGTGAAAACTGGCTCGCCAATAGTCCGCTCTATAACCCGAGCGCCATAACTGCGCCGGTACTGCTCCTGCGCGCCGAGTGGGATCAGGACGTGCGAGTCGATATGATGCGGGATCTGTTCGGGCGCTTCGATAACGCCGCCCACCGACGCTGGATTGAGATTGGCGGCGGCACGCACATGATTCTGATGGAGCCTGGCCGTTGGCAGGCCTTTGATGAAATCATCAACTTTCTGAAGGCGTCCTCTTCGTTGACTCAGAGGGGAGGCGGGCGCCGCTAAAGCAGGCGACGGACAGGCGGACATAGTTATATGTCCGCTTTTCGCTCATTACGACCAGCCGCCAGAAGAGAGAGTGAGCAAAGGTCGGCAGGGCGTTTAAAGCTGTCTCCTGCGCTTCACGGAGTACATAACTTCGTCACTTTTTTTAACCATTTCATCCAGCGATGCGTACTTATTCGGGTCATTGTGCAGAACGCCCGATGAGAAGTTGATATTGTACGGTTTACCGGAATGTTCGTTGTATTCCTCCACCCCCTGACGCAGGGCATGCAGAAAGGCATCCGTATCGCTGCGGTGGGTAATGAGCACGGCAAATTCATCGCCACCCAACCGACCTGCAATGTCACCGGGTTTCAGGAACTGTAGTAGCAACTTTGAAAAGACTTTCAGCACCTCATCGCCTTCAGCATGCCCCCAGAGATCGTTGATAGGTTTGAATTTATCCAGATCAAAGAAGATAAGACTGAACGCCGCATTACGCTCATTGAGATTACGGAAGCGTTTTTCTCCAGTGCGATAAAACCCCCGGCGATTGGTTATGCCCGTCAGGCTGTCGGTCATTGCCATACCAATGACCTGAAACTCATCTTCAACAATGAATGCAAGGTCCTTCAGGGAAGCAATGTCATCATCGTTAAAGGGGCGAGGGTGGGTATGGATGAGGCAAAGCGTGCCAGCGACGTCACCGGAGGGCAGATGCACCGGATAGCCGGCATAAAACCGGATGTAAGGTTCACCGGTGACCAGAGGATTATCATGAAAACGATCGTCCGTGGTGGCATCGTTTACGATGAATGCCCCATCCTGCAAAATGGCATGGCCGCAGAATGAAATATTACGTGGCGTCTCCCGGATGCCGAGTCCCTCGCAGGCAAGCAACCATTGTCTCTCGCGATCCAGCAGACTGATAAGAACCACTGGCACCTGAAAGATTTTCCGGGCAAGACGGGTCAGACGGTCGAAACGTTCATCGTCTCGGGTATCAAGCAGGTCTGCGAGATAAAGCGATTTTAATCTTTCTTCTTCATTTTCCGGTACGCCGGGGAATTTCATACGACCTCAATAACTTCTGTGAATTTCGCAGGCGGTACATAGCCGAAATTCAGTCTAAACATTTTTTACTGAGTATAGGATAAGCAGAATCGACCTGCCTGTCTGGACGCCTGGGTTTTATTGCCTTAGGGTCTATTCCTGTTTTGAGTAATAACCTCGCCCGGCATGTTTGAACAGGAGAGGGACGAGCCATTGCTCATACTGTGCCGAATCATTTTGAGAAAGGAGCCCGCGGATATGAAAGTGCTTGAAAGCGGCATGCGTGACGTAAAATACGGTGAAAATGTGAAAGTCGTTATGCCGGTAAACATCTATGAATGTGAACTGGGAGACGATGTTTTCGTGGGACCCTTTGTCGAAATACAAAAGGGATGCGTTATAGGCAACAGAACCCGGGTACAGTCCCACTCGTTCATCTGTGAGAACGTTACCTTAGGCAGCGACTGCTTTATTGGCCATGGTGTAACCTTTGCTAATGATCTTTTCAAGCGTGGCGGTCCGGATGCGTCTGCAGAAAGCTGGATAGATATTGTCTTAGGCGACGCAGTAATAGTCGGCAGTGGAGCAACCATTTTAACCACGGAGATTTGCAGTGGGGCGGTGATTGGTGCAGGCAGCGTGGTGACCAAACCTGTGCTTATAAAAGGGGTGTACGCGGGCAATCCCGCCAGGCTTTTGAGAAATCTTTAAGTTTTATCTCTGTCACTATCGGGTTCAGAGTCATGTCTCCTTTGGGTGATTATGGTCTCTTTTTGCTCGGGCAGAGAGGGATGCTTTTTGCCCTGGATTAACTGCCCCGGAATTTCTTCAGCCTGATATTTATACCCTGGATCTGCTTTCTTTATCTTAATCAGGCTGCCTGTAGCATTGCGCTGCACGACTCTTTTCTTTTATGACACATCTGCCGTGGCTAAATGTCCGCTTTGTGGCAGGAGCGGACATAACGATTTTAGTCAGCTGATTTTTCATCTATGGTTAAAAGTCAAAGCCTACCTTAGAAGGAGTGAGAATTGTCACGTGATATCGGCATTTACTTAGTGAAGGAAAAATTGCCCTCGACTGATGTCATCAGGGATTCAATCATTCAGGCGGGATTCCCTTGTGTATTGGATGATGAGTTTGATCCTCTAACGTTCAGTGGTTTCTTACCATGTCCTGTGAATGGTTTCCCTTCAGGCTTCGAATATTTTTCACGTGAGGTTGATAGTGATGAACTTAATGAGTTAAATGCCACCTTTGTACCGGAATTAGTAATTATATTATCAACGGGTAGATATGAACTTGAGTGGATCTCTGCATTAGCAACAGCATGCTGTATTGCAACTCTTGCTGAAGGGTTGGTAGTAGACTATTCAACTGGCAATCATTATCTTGCTAACAATGCAGTTAAATGGGCCAAATCTCAGATGTCGATTGTACAATCATACTCCTAATAAGTTTATGTTGACGTTACCTGCTCACGTCAATCAATTACATCTTCATATCTACAGTATATAAAGTGAATGCTAGTGAGGAAATATCGGCTAATAGCGTCTGCTCCTCACTCACAGCAGGCTATAAGAGTTGATTGTGTTGCACAGTAAGATCAAATCAAAACCAATATATTCAGGCATCTTTCCACAGCTTCACCCATTCAACAGGCAACTGTTCCTTATCAACTCCCTCAAACCAGTAAACTGTACCTTTTGGCCCAACAATCGGCACTTCTCCCCAACCCTGATGAAACAATGCGCGACTCCAGTCCGGTTTGAGACGACCACGCCGTTTAAGGCGCTCACCATTACAAGCAGTTGCTCGTATTGAGGGAAAGTTAATAAAGAAACTTAACGGCATTTCCTCTTTTTGCACACGTTGCAATTGCCCGTATTGCCAGCCAGTAAGCGGTCATTTTTAGCTGAGGGGCATGATCCGGGCTACAACAATGAACCGTTTCCGAGCCTTTCGACGGGCAGCTAAGTAATAAAATAGAGCAGTCTCTCAACTGGCCATGTCAGCCTCAAGGACGACCGTTATATCCATCCCAGTATGTTTGAATAGCGTTATTTTTCATGATATCGCCTCGCTTGTCTGGCTGGTCTGCATCATATTCCCGGTTTATGATCATGGTTTTTTGGTTCTCAGGTGAAAAAGGCCCTTTATCCCTGGTGAAACTGTCAACTCTTTGCTGCGCCTGAATAATGGACAGGCCAGCAGCCCTGTCCTCTTTCCCTAACTCATAAAACTGGCTGAGAAACTGTGTCATCAGACGGGTGTTATCTGCTGTTAACGGTTGCGTATTGGCATCAAAGTGTATCTGTTGCATCTGGTAAGCCATATGCCGGGCGTTTTTTTCGACGCTGGTACGAGAACTGGAGCAGGCTGCCAAGACTAAGGGTAGAACGAGTGAAAGCGCTAAAAGACGACCAGAATACATCATGGACGTTCCCTGTGAGAGGCGAAATAGGCATGGTAGTTTGAAGATTGCACCAGCGTAAGCCGCCAAAAATAGCGGCCTTGACACAAGCATAATTTTCAAACTCTTAACGCTTGAAATAAAATAAGACCAACATAACGCGTAAAAGATAATCTACCGCGTTTTCAAGCGGAAGAGGGGTTACATAGCAAAATCCAGATAGGCTTTTTTAAATATTTCCCCGGTTTTTGCATCCGGCGCAGGCGGGATTTTAGCACGGGCTACAGCAGAAACCGCAGCCTGACAGAGTTCAGGGTCGCCTTTTTCGGCCTCTACCTTCACCAACATGCCGTCCGGCAGAATGGAAATCAGGACAGTACACTCCTTCCCCGACCAGGTATCATTATCAGGCATTTGTTCTGATATGGCCTGCCGCACTTGTTCACCATAGGCATCAATTTTAACTAAGTCTGCCTGGCTTATATCCGGCGGGAAGGGCGCATTTTTGTGGCTTCCGGCACAGGCTGCCAGTAGAAACGGAACGAGCAACCAAAAGGTTGTAATACGTTGTGATGGCACTAAAGTCATTCCCATTACTGACAATAGGGATATCTTAATGAGATCACGTGGTAAGAGAAAGCTCCTGGAAATGGCGATTTCATGTGCTCAACCGAGATGCGTACGAGCGCGTCTCCACGTTTGTTAAACCAGCCTGCCAGACTATAAGGTCCGCTCCTCGCTCAATGCGGACCTTCGGTTTCCACCAAAATTTTGTTTTGAACTCCCTCCTGCTGTATCTCCTTATCCCTTCAATAAGATGACTTAGGCCAGAACCGACTTAACCTTTCTTCGGATCTGCGCAAAAAAGAGAGAAGTACGGATAGCTGCGGCGTATCCATATCAGTCTCTGTACCAGTATTAAGGATTACGTAGCTGCAGACGGAGTTATTGCTGCAATAAGGCGCGAAAATTGCTCACCAGAAGCACTGGCGGCGGTGTCTGCCGGACAGCTTTACCAGAAGAAAACCTGGCGCGCTTTCGGGAAGGCTCACCTGCGTTAGAGCTGAGGCAGCGAGGATTGGACGAAAATAGAGATCTCTGCCTTGAGACAGACAATTCAGTGTTGTAGTCGTTATCGGCTACCGCAGAGCAGTCACGAGCCAGAGAAGTCGCCTGTCTAATGCGCAAATACAGCAAAGGGGTGAGCAGGGGAAATCTCCGAGCCCGGCGCGCTGCGCTGTAAAGGGCGCCGAGCCGGAGAAGTAAGCCATGCTCTGCCAGGCCGTTGTCCTCAGGAAGATCCACTGATGCAGGCTACCGGTATTACGCCGCAGCTGGCGGAGTATGACGTGGCGCTGGTACATACTACTTTCTCGGGCGAGAAAGAATATATCCTGCTGACCATGCGGTCCGGCGCGGCGGGGACAAGGGCGATCGCGCCTCCGTTGAATCGCTGCTGGATAAACGCTGCTATATCCTTACGGCTCCGCCAGCTGACAGCCCCCATCCCGATTTTTCTTAGTCGCGCAGCTGCTGCGCGATTGCGCTAAACATAAGCGACGCCTCCAGCGGCTGGGCGCTGAACGAGGGTTCCGCCTGCGGCCAGGTCGACCACTGCACAATTACCAGCTGCTCGGCGGGATTAACCATAATCATCTGACCATAGATGCCCAGCGCCCAGAGCGACCCCTTCAGCGACTGCTGCGGCGTAGGCTCAACGTTTTTCGCGTTCGCTGGCACCTCGTTGTTCCACCACTGGAAGCCGTAAATGCCCTGCGGATGCGCGGCGGAAACCGAGCCCTGTGCCTGCGTCCAGTCAGAGGCGAGCTTCAGCCAGCCGTCCGGCAGCGCTTTATCGCCATTCGGCAGGCGCCCCTCATGGCGTACAAACTCGCCAAAGCGCCCCCAGTCCTCTAGCGTGGCGTTGAAGCCGTGCGCGCCGACGTCATGTTTGCCGGGCTGATAGGCGTGCCAGACACCGTCATTCGCCATACCGTAAGGCTGCCAGATGCTCTGCTGCAGATACGCGGCGAGCGACATGCCGGTGGCGCGCTCCAGCACGTCGCCCAGCAGCCAGGCGCCGCCCGACGAGTAGGACCAGTGCTGGCCCGCCGGATGCGCCTTCTTCAGGCCGGTAATCAGCCCGCGCACGCAATCATAGGTGCCAGGCCGCGCCTCGCACTGGGTCAGCTGCGCAAAATCGGAGTCGGGCTGGGTGTAATCTTCATTCCACGCCACGCCGGAGGTGTGGGTGAGCAGCTGTCGCAGCGTCACGTCCTGCCAGGCGGTGCCTTTCAGCTCCGGCTCGTAATCGGTGATCTTGTCATCCAGCGAGTGGATTTTCCCCTGTTTCAGCGCCACGCCGACCAGCGTCGACACCACTGATTTACCCACCGAGCGCGAGGTCCAGAGGGTGCTGTCGCTGTTGCCGTGCGCCAGATATTTATAGGCGATCTGGCCGTTTTTCAGTACCAACATCCCCGCCACGTTCTGACGCTTCAGGTAGTCCGCCATGCTGTAGCGGTGGCCATTGACGCGGTAGCTAACCTCGCCGAGCTGATGCTTTGCCAGCGGCAGCGGCTGGGCGGTACCGTGGTGATGAAAAACATCGGCGGGATAGTTGCGGTAGTCGTTGCGAAAGCCCACCACGCGATCCTGTTGATCCCAGCTGAGCATGGTTTTGGGATCGGGCAGGGTGCGATCGAACGGCGTCGGACAAACACTCAGCGGTACGCCGCCGCAGGGCGCAGACTCAGCGGCTGTTGCTGAACACGACAGCAGCGCAGCCGTCGCCAGCGATGCTGCCAGTAGCAGGTTTTTTTTACTTTTCATCATTCTGTCTCCTTCGTAACACGCCTTAACATTGACAAGCCGCAGTATAGATTTGGCCTGCTCTGTGCAAAAATCAGCATATGTGGGGAAATCCCCTCAACCAGTTGCATCAGGGAGCAGATATGGCCTATCTCAGTTTTACCTTTGCGCAGATAGAGGCGTTCTCGACCGTCGCCGCGCTCGGCACCGTTTCGCAGGCGGCGAAACAGCTTGGCAAGGATCGCGCCACGGTCAGCGAGCTAATCGAGTTTCTGGAGGCGGCGCTGGGCTATGCACTCTTTTCTCGACAGGGCCGCACGCTGGCGCTGACGCCAGAGGGTCAGCGGCTGAAGCGGCAGGCGGCGCTGCTGATGCGCCAGGCGCAGGCGTTCGACGCGGCGGCGCGCCACGTCCGTCAAGGTATCTCCGACGAAATCAGCCTGGTCTACGATCCCTTTGTGCCGCGCCCTTTTCTCTGCCGTCTGATTGAGACGCTGGCAGAGAGCAATATCCGCGTCAGCGCCTGGAGCGCGTCGCGCGAAGAGGCGGAAGCGGCACTCGCCAGCGGCGAGGTGCAGCTGGCCCTCTGCCAGGCGCGCCACCGCAGTCTGGGCAGCGAGATGGCGTGGCGCTCGGTGGGGCTGGTCGAACTCGATTTTTACGCCGCCGCGTCGCTCTTCGCGGGCGATCAGCCCGTATCGCTGTTCGATCTCGCCTCGCAGCCGCAGCTGGTGATGCATCCGGCGCCCGACGGCGTGGCGGCGAAGCAGGGACGCATCGCCGATCGTACCTTCTACACCAATGACCGTACGCTGCTGCGCCATATGCTTGAGAGCGGTCAGGGATGGGCCTTTCTGCCGAAGCATTTTGCCGCCACCAGCTGGCGTGACGTTAAAGCGATTGATGTGGAGGTGGGCAATCTGGCGCTGAGCCAGATGATCGTCATGCTGTGGAAACCCGGCATGACGATGAATTTCGCCGTCAGCGAGGCGATGAAGATCGTTCCCGACGTCTGGGCGGAGTCAGCCGTGACGCTTGCCGACCATGCTGGTTAGCAGATGGGGCTGACGACCTGGCTATATCGGGGAGCTGGAGGAGGCCCACAGGCTGTTAAATTGAATGTCCGCTTTGTGGCAGGAACGGACATTTTTCGTAATTTTCTATCACTATTGGATATGATTATCATTATATTATTTTATATTAATATATTGCTAAAAATGCAAGCAAAAGTTATCTTCAATTAATTGTGACCTGAGAAGAAAAATAGTGGTATCTAAAAGGGCGTTAAACTTAATCAAAACCTATACAAATAAGGAAAGCAAAAATGAGTAATTCTTTTTCAATTATACTACCTAAAAAAGAAAATGGCCTGGAGGAAATAAAAACTAATCAGAGAGTGCTTATTATCGGTGCGAATGGTTCTGGAAAATCTCGCCTTGGGACATGGATGGATCTTAAATCTCCTCAAAAAAATATGGTTCATCGTATTTCCGCTCAACGGGCTTTAGCGATGCCTGACCATACAACACCAACTGCTCTTAAACAAGCACAGAATAATTTACTCTATGGAAGTGCGGATCTGGGGAATTTGGAACCACTTTGGTTTAAAGAGCATAACCGCTGGGTAAATAAACCTGCTATATCATTATTAAATGATTATGATAAATTAATGGTGTATCTCTTTTCAGATAAAGTTGAAGTTAGCTCAAAATATATTGATTTAGTAAAACTATCAGACGAAAGAATTGAGCCACTGACAACTAAATTAGATAAGGTTAAATGCCTTTGGGAAAAAACATTGCCTCATCGAGAGCTTGTTTTAGGTGGTTTGACAATTCAAACACGAGTAAGAGGAAATAACGATTCTGTCTATAACTCATCAGAAATGAGCGACGGCGAGCGAGTTATTTTCTATCTAATTGGGCAATGCCTTGCAGCACCTGAAAATGGAATTATTATCATAGACGAGCCAGAAATTCATCTTCACAAATCTGTGCAAGTTCCATTATGGGAAGATATAGAAAAACTTCGGCCTGATTGCCTGTTTGTATATATGACTCATGATACTGATTTTGCTGCAGCACTGCATGAAGCAAAGAAAATCTGGTTAAAAGGTTATGATGGTTCCTGTTGGGATTGGGAAGATGTTCCCGATGTAGAAGGCCTACCAAAAAGCTTACTAATTGAAATATTGGGTAGTAGAAAGCCTATTGTTTTTGTAGAGGGGGGAAATGGAAGCTATGATGTATCCCTTTACCGTGCTGTGTTAAATAATTATCTAGTGATACCATCTGGTTCTTGTAGCCAAGTAATACAAAATGTTAAAGCTCTAAGAACCAGTGAGCAACTCCATTATATGGAGGTTTTTGGTATTATTGATAGGGATAGACGTGTTGATGGGGAAATTCAATCTCTTCTAGAATATGGTATTTATACTCTAAGCGTAGCAGAAGTCGAAAATCTCTTTTGCGTTCCGGAAGTTATAACTTTAGTTAGCAAACGATTAGTTAGAAATCCAAATGAAGATCTACAATCAGTAAAGGATTTTGTATTCCGTGCAATATCCTCAGAGCTGGATGCTCAGATTTCACTGCGTGTGGCTGGAGAAATTAAATTTATGCTTAATTGTTTCGATGAAAAAGCAAAAGGGATCGATGGTCTTAGTAACGCTCTTAACTTGTTGACGTCAAAAATTAATGTTAAAGAACTTTATAATGAAAGTACATCTCTGTTTAAAAATGCAGTTGAGAAACGTGATTATCTTCTTGCGTTAAAAATTTATAACAGAAAGAGCCTTTCATCCCAAGTGAGTAAGCATCTGGGGCTAGCTAACGGCCAACTTGCTGAATTGGTAATTAGAATGGTTCACAATGAAAGTGGAGAGTCAATGAGAAAGGCTCTCAGACCATATTTTGGTGAGTTTTCGAGTAAAATAGTCATACAGAATGCATAATGGCGGTGGTTGAATGATGTGTGCGGTTCATGTGTCCGCTCTTCGCTCATAGCGGACTGTAAGCAAGCTGCTAAGGCTATCATTGTCGTTTTCATCAGACCTTAGCCGTCAGTCCCGAACACTTGAGAGGTTAGGCGCAGCTGCGTAGCCCAGTGGGGCTGATGCTAGGAAGCCGAAGGGGGCTATTAAGCATGAACTATTTTGTCTGTATGTTTTTAAATTAAAATATTGCTATAATTACTTTCAATATAGAATTGATTTACGAAAAGGATTAATCATGAGTGCAATTATCTTTAATTTCGGAAAGCATCCATTGGCGCTATCTTATGGCGCAATAGGTTCAGTGAAAAAATTAAGGTCTAAATCACAAAAAGATGATATAGCCGTTAGTGTTGTAAAAAATATTGGCGACGCTATAAGCAGAACTGTATCTGTAGGAGAAATAGGTTCGGACTACCACATATACTTTATGACAACCCGGCCTCGTTTCAGACTGACTTCTTACCCCGAGGGTGATATCATAAGAGTTAATAATGCTAATGAAACCAAAATCGATATACTAAGCATCAACTTTAATATAGAACCGGAACCACGCGCTTTTAATACAAAAAATTCATCACCAATACAAGAAATATATAAGGCTGAAGTTAGACTTTCTTTTAGCGAACATTTCAAGAGAGTTATTCGAGGATACGTTGGTGAAGATTGCGAGATTATTAACGTTTGTCCAACCGAATTTTATAACGGAATTACATTTCACTTCAAAGATGATAAACCCGGCCCCATCTCTCTGAGGCTGACACCTGATTTAATGAAGTTCATAAATTTTACAAACCAGTCTGAGTTTATTAGCTTTCGTAATTATTTGCACTATGAGATACATTATATAGGTCAGGCAAAACTTATTGAGGACAGACTACATGACCATGAAAAAACAAAAGATATAATGAATATATTAACGACGACTAAGTTAGATCATGATCCTGTGATTTTTGCTTATTCCTATAAATGCGACTCCGATTTAGATCAGGAATTTTTGCGGGATTTAGTTGAAGCGGTTCTCATTAGCCACTTCCAACCTCGACTTAATACAGAGATGATTGATTTCCCGAATGGCACTAGACATAAGGAGAAATTATTGCAGGATGAAGTTAAAAGGCTGGGCATTACATCCGTAATTATCCACCCCATTGGTCATATTGACGGATTTAATTCATTTAATGATATTCCTTGTCCGCTATCTCTTGGTTATGGTTATACCACTTCAAACAATAGTCCTCTTTTCACTGACAATATAATCAAATCAATACTATAGCGCCACTAGTCAGTTCCTTTTGAAAAATATTGTCTGTGTAATCTGTTTGTATTTTCATTTGAGCTGCGTTGCCAGGGAGGCAGAGGATCACAGAAATAAATCTGAATATCTGTCGCTACAGTAAATAGGGTGTGGCCAGTCATTACCGCCCCCCGCTCCCATGTTAGTGTTTTATAAAGCTCAACAGGTAACTCCCGGGCTTTTCTGATGAGTGCAACTATTACCGTTATGGTTTTATTGTCTCTGATTTTTGCAAGCATAACAAAGCGGGAGTAGCGTTCTACGAGAGTAACAATATAGGAGTTTTTCGAGCCCTGGATCTGGTCATCTTCCCAGTGACGCGGTACGGCTCTGTCTGCAACTTCAGGTGGCCTTTCGCTTATTGGTATCGCATCCGGGATTGATCCTAACCCTTTCCCTTTGAGCGATGATGTTCTGGATCTACGAACTGCTTTTCTGCTTCTGAGACATTGCTGCAGCTCTTATTTTATTGCCCCCGGGTATGTATAAAAAGCGTTTTATAAATCGATTCGTGTGACACATGCATTTCCTAATTATCCGGATAACAGCGTTTCGGCCAACCGGCGATCTGTTCCGGCGGTCAGTCCTGATGCATCTTCTCTGCAATGTTTTTACACAATGCGGGGCTTTCAATTAGCTTGCTAGGATTTGGTCTCAGAGCATTTTCCCACGCGGTTGCATCGGCTTTGCTGCACGGTATTGTTTGGTCCTTCCGTGCCTCCTGACCTCGCGGCTAATCGTTGAGGGCACTCTTGATAAACTGGCGGCGATGTCCCTGATACTGAGTTTTGCTACCAGCCCTTTGAGTATCTCCTCTCTTGCATCAAGCGAAAGCGCTAATCGGTGCCGCTTTCGTACGGAAGGACGGTAGCCGCCTGTCTGGTGAATAGGGGTCATAATGGAAGAATGATATCTGTCGAACATTCTGGCGATATCATGTAGAGAGTCACCTTGCTTATATCTGTCCCAGATAATTGCCTTCTGCTCTGGCGTGTAGTTAATCTGAGTTCTTCGTTTCATGGCAATGTCTCCCCCTTGATTAAGGATAGCGTTGCATCGACCCATTGAACTCACAGCCAAAGCGGACCTTTCCTGAAGCGCCATTTAATCCTTTAGCAAGCTCATTTCTTCAGAGAGCCATTGTCTTAGGATGCTTATTTTAAATGAATCCTGATAATCTGGACGGTAGACTAAATCGTACCCCCGTTCAGCCTTAAGCTTGTACTGTGGAAACGGAACAATAAGTCTTCCAGCCGCTACATCATCTGCAATTAGAAGACTGCGTCCGAGAGCAACACCTTCGCCACGTATAGCAGCCTCTGTCGCCATGCTGCCAAGAGTCCATAAGGGCCCCTGATGGCCACTGAAATTTTTTTCTCCGGCCATCTCAAACCATGCCTGCCAGTTCGCCTGCATTCTGTACTCATGAAGAAGAACGCAGTTAAAAAGTTCCTTAATCTCTGTCAGACCATTATGTTTCTCAAGAAAACCTGGACTACAGACAGGGGTGACTGACTCATCAAACATACGTTCAGACGAAACATCGCGATAATTGCCAAGGCCGTAACGAATTGCAGCATCTACCTGACCATCCTTAAGATCCACATTGATGTCAGTAACATCCAGCTGAATATCAAATTCTGGATATCTCTGCCTGAACCGGTTGAGACGAGGGGCTAACCACTTACTGGCAAATGAAACCGTTGTGCTTATACGTAAATTCTTTATCAGGTTTCCACCACGTAGACGCTCAGACTCCTTCATTAAATCACTCAAAAGACGGGTCACCACTTGGTGAAATTCACCCCCTTGCTCCGTCAGAATTATCTGCCGTGTCAGCCTGAAAAATAGTTTAAACCCCAGATGCTCTTCGAGCTTCCGGATTTGCCGGCTTATCGCGCCATGCGTGACGTGCAACTCCGCTGCCGCCAGCGTCATGCTTGAGAGGCGGGCAGTGGCTTCAAAAGCGCGCAGAGTCTGCAATGGGGGGAGGCGATCGAAAATCATACGCGTGATAATAATTCACGCATGTTGTGAGAACAAATAATTTGTCAGGTCAGAGTCCGAAAATCAAAATTAATATAAAGAACATTACTGTTTTCATAGCGATACCGGAGGAATAATGGAAAGTTTGTTTGTTTACGGGACTCTCGGTCCTGGCCGGCCTAATGCTCATATTCTTGAAAATATTGGGGGAACATGGCAGGAGGGTCACGTGGGGGGATCCCTTCTCGCCAAAGGTTGGGGAGCAGAAATGGGTTATCCGGGAATAGTGCTGGATGACTCAGGAAATCGTGTGCAGGGCTTTCTTTTCACGTCAGAGAATCTACATCATCACTGGCACATACTCGATGAGTTCGAAGGTTATGAGTATGAACGTATTCCGGTAGAGGTAACCCTCTCTACCGGTCAGACAGTGCAATCATGTATCTATATGCTCAAAGCATAAACTATCAGACCCGCTGCAAGCAGATTACACAATGGCCTGGGAACCTAAAATAAATCGATCTGAGGGAGAATTAAGTGACAGTACAACGAAAACAGATTGACACATATGCCATACTGGCCATGACGTCACTGTGTATAGCTTGGGGAATTCAGCAGGTCGCAATTAAAGGGGTAGCCGATGAAATATCTCCAGTTCTACAGGTAGCAATCAGAAGTGGGGCTGCTGCGGGCTTTATAAGTTTATTAATTATTTTTAAAAAAACGCCTCTAAGAAACTTTGCTAATTGCTTAGTTCCCGGGGGAGCAGTGGGCATACTTTTTGGTTTGCAATTCCTGTTTGTTGCTGAAGGCCTGCGATATACATCGGCATCGCACATGTCAGTATTCCTTTATACCGCTCCAATTTTTGCTGCCATGGGACTACAGTTTTTTAGGCCCGATGAACGACTGTGTGCGCCACAATGGTTAGGGATAGCAATAACATTTGCAGGCATTTGTGTCGCGTTTCTGTCAGGTAAAGATCCAGTTGGTAGCGCCAGTCAGGTTCTGGCAGGAGACATAATGGGGTTACTTGCAGGATTATCATGGGGGGCCACTACCATAATTGTCAGATGCTCTTCTCTTAGTGAGTCTCCAGCCTCACATACACTCTTCTGTCAACTTGCAGGAGGTTTTTTACTTTTATCAGCCTATTCGTACTTTTCTGGTCAGAATCACTTTGCCCCTGGTACCGTCGGGATTGTTAGTTTAGTCTTCCAAAGCGCAATAATTGCCTTTGCCAGTTATTTAGCCTGGTTCAGTTTAATGCGCAAATACATGGTATCGCAGCTCGGCGTTCTCTCATTCATGACGCCTGTATTTGGGGTTATTACGGCAGTATTTATTTTGAGAGAACAACTACAGTCAGGGTTTGTATTAGGAACGATGCTAATCCTGAGTGGCATAACTATTGTTAGTGGCTGGTCCTGGTTCAAGTCGAGATTTTTAACTGTATCCGTTAAAAAATAAAGATGACTGTCGGCTGGTTACAGATAATATAATTTGACGATGTCAGCAAGCCAGTTCAGATAGTGCTGTCTTAATTACCAGGATACTAAAACGTTTTTCAGGTTCTAATGCAGAGAATAAATCATCATGAACAATTCTCTGGCCTCAACGATGCCCGCTCCTCGCTCAAAGCGGACCTTGGGTTTCTACCTGCATTTTGCGTTGAACCACCCCCTGCAATTGAATTGCATTTCTCTCAGAGAAGATAATAAACAAAACAGAATTTAACATATGTTTAACTTCTTTTGATTGTCCATTGTTGCAATAGTCGCTTACTTAAAAATTCATTTCTTGTAACAAATCAACAGGGCTATCATTAAAAGGTTGTTTTTAAACATTATTTCTTCCATCGCAAACTTTTCTTTGTAAAGAAAAAGCACATCCTGTGTAAATTTAATATTGTATTTGTGATAGTTTTGTAAATTACAATGTGAGTTCTATTGTTTTATTTGGCTTAAGGGTTTGAGAGATTGTGTTTAATAAACCAACAACCAGGCGTAAGTTTTTATTAGGCGCTCTGGTAGCACTACCAGTTACGACACTAATTGCAAAAGGTCTTACGGCAGCACAGGCGGCTGAAATGGCAGCTCCTGAACTGTCAGACTATAACCCCATCTTTTTTTCAGCAAATGAATGGCAATTTATTCTTGCTGCGACAGACCGGCTAATTCCAGCGGGTGGAGCAGGCAAAGCGCCAGGCGCGCTTGAGACCAATGTTCCTATCTTTATCGATCAGCAGTTGCACGGCGATTTTGGTCGAGAAATTTATATGCAGGGTCCCTTCAGCCCGAATGCCCCGGCGTCTATGGGGTATCAGATTCCATTCTATCCGCAGAATATCTACCATCGCGGCATTGAGCTGACCGAACAGTGGTGTCAGCAACATTTCAATAAACCCTTCCATGCGTTAACGACGGAACAAAAAGACGACGTCCTGACGAAATTGCAAAAGAATGAGGTTGATTTTGCTGGCCTTGGTGAAAGCAATATGCACGCCTCCCACTTCTTCAGCCAGCTGCTCTCCGATACCAAACACGGTTACCTCGCCGACCCTATGTATGGCGGGAACAAAGGAATGAAGGCCTGGATAGCCATCGGCTTCCCCGGGGCCCGCGCCAGCTATCTGGAGTGGGTTAAACAGCACAACATTCCTTATCCTCTCGGTCCCGTGAGCATCAAAGGCGAACGCGCCTGAAGGGCAAAAATCAAACGTATCTGAGACAGAGTTATCATGGCACAAATCACAAAAAAAGAAGTTGACGTCGTCGTCTGCGGCCTCGGCTGGGCCGGTTCGTTGATGAGTATTGAACTGGCGATGGCGGGTCTGACCGTCAGAGCGCTTGAGAAGGGGCCCGATCGTAGCTATGACGAGTTCGCCTACCCAAAGCCTGCAGATGAATATGCCTACGCGGTGCGTAACCGTGTAATGACCACCCCTGCGGAGTCGGCGGTCACCGTCCGTTACACCATGAATGATACCGCGCTGCCGACGCGAAAGTGGGGTGCATTCGTCCCGGGCGGCGGCGTGGGAGGTTCTGGTCTGCACTGGACGGGAGTACTGATTCGCCCCACACCTACTGATATCAAGCTGAAAACCTACGCCGATCAAGCCTATCCGCCTGGCGTGCTTCAGAATGATATGCGGGTCATGGACTTCCCCTTCAGCTGGGACGAAATAGAGCCTTATTTCGACAAGTTTGAGCGCATTTGCGGTCAGTCCGGCAACACCGGTAACCTGCGTGGCCAGATCCTTGAAGGGGGCGACCCGTTTGAAGGCCCGCGCTCCGCGCCTTACCCTCTGCCAGCACTGGAAGACACGCTTAATAACGTGATGTTTGCAGAAGCGGCTAAAAAGCTTGGCTATCATCCCTTCCCGAACCCCTCTGCAGCGGTGTCCCGCGCCTGGAAGAACCCCTACGGTAACCAGATTGCGCCGTGCAACTACTGCGGCTACTGCAGTAAGTATCCCTGCCTGAACTACTCAAAAGCGTCACCGCAAACCGCCGTGATGGACGCGCTCAAGCGCATGGAAAACTTCTCCTATGAAGTGAATGCCAATGTCCTCAAAGTGGTGCTGCACGACGATAAAAAGACGGCGAAAGGGGTCATTTATATTGATGAGCAGGGCAACGAATGCTTCCAGCCTGCAAAAATTGTGGTGCTGAGCAGCTTCCAGCTCTACAACGTACACCTGATGCTGCTCTCCGGTATCGGTAAACCTTATAACCCGATCACCGAAGAGGGGGTGGTTGGCCGTAACTACGCCTTCCTGTCAAACGGCGGTGCCACGCTGTTCTTTAAGGATAAGCACTTTAACCCGTTTGTGGCCGCAGGCCCGACAGGCCAGATGTTTAATGACATCTCTCCGGGTAACTTCGACGGTCCGGGGCTCGGTATCCTTGGCGGAGCGAAAATTCACAGCTCGCAGGCAACCGGCACACCAATTGGTACCGCGTTGCCGAAAGGCACGCCGAGCTGGGGCACAGGCTGGAAAGAGGGGCTTGAAGAGTGGTATGGACACTCCATGAAGGTCAGCATTACCACAACCTGTATGTCCTATCGCGATGTCTATCTGGATCTCGATCCCACCTACACCAATGAACACGGGCAACCACTGCTGCGCCTCACCTTTAACTGGAAACAGAACGAGCTGAAGCTTCAGCAGTACCTTAAAGGCATCGTTGGCGATCTGGTTAACGAACTGAAACCGGACAGCTCCAGCATGAGCTTCCTGCCGATGGATGCCAATTTCGATCTGACCAAATATGTCTCTACCCATAACGTGGGCGGTGCCGTAATGGGGGACGATCCTAAAACCTCTGCCCTGAATAAATATCTGCAGAGCTGGGACGTGCATAACGTGTTCGTGCCCGGAGGAAATGCCTTTCCGCAGAACTTCCAGGCTAACCCGACGGATACCATTGGCGCGATTACGCTGATGTCCGCTCAGGCGATTAAAGAACAGTATCTGAAAAACCCAGGCCCATTGGTACAGGTATAAGTCATGAAGCTCTTGAACAAAAAACGCGTTTTCTTCCTTAATGCTGCACTGGCGTTCAGCGCGCTCTCCTTCCAGGCGCAGGCCCAGGACGATGTTTCGCTGATCAAAAAAGGGGAATATCTGGCGCGTCTCGGCGACTGCATGGCCTGCCATACCGTGAAAGGTAAGCCGGACTACGCCGGCGGGCTGGCAATCGAGTCTGATTTAGGCACGATTTATTCAACCAATATCACCCCGGATAAAGAGCACGGTATCGGTAACTACACCGAGGAACAGTTTGCCAACGCGGTGCGTAAAGGCGTTTTGCCTGATGGCACCCGTCTGTACCCGGCGATGCCGTATCCGGATTATGCAAAAATCACCGACGAGGATATTCACGCCCTTTATGCCTATTTTATGCAGGGCGTTAAGGCCAGCAGCGAACAACCTGCGGAAACGGATCTCTCTTTTCCGTTTAACCAGCGCTGGGGAATGCGTTTCTGGAACCTGTTCTTTACGTCGGACAAACCCTTCCAGCCCATTGGCGGCGCCTCTGAACAGGTTAACCGCGGGGCCTATATTGTGGAGAGTCTGGGACATTGCGGCAGCTGCCATACCCCGCGCGGCATTGGCATGCAGGAAAAAGCCCTCGACAGCAGCGAAGCGAAGTTCCTGGCGGGCGGAAATCTGAACGGTTGGGAAGTGCCTTCCCTGCGCGGACTGCCGCGCTGGAGCAACGAGGAAATTGTCGACTACCTCGAGACCGGGCGTAACGACAAAGCCGCGGTGGGTGGCGAGATGACTGCCGTTATCGAGCACAGTACTTCCCATATGACCCGTGACGATTTACAGGCGGTGGCGGCCTATCTTAAGTTCCTCGGCGGAAACCCGGGGCTGCAGAAAGGCGATGAGCAAGCCCGGCAGAAAACCGAGGCGAAGCTGACTGCGGGACGCAATCTGACCGAAGGGGAGCGCCTCTATATCGACAACTGCGGTGCCTGCCACTTTGTCAGCGGTAAGGGCGCGCCGGGGGCTTTCCCCGAGCTGGATCAGGCTACCATTGTTAATGCTGAAGATCCTGGCGCGCTGATCCACACTATCCTTGCGGGCGCGCAGCTCCCGTCAACCGCGAAGGCGCCGTCAGAGCTGGCCATGCCTGGCTTTGCAAACCGCCTCAGCGATGACGAAGTCGCTAAGCTGGCAACCTTTATTCGTCAGGGCTGGAGTAACAATGCTTCAGCCGTCAGCGAAAAACAGGTTTCAGAGGTGCGTGAAAAGCTGCATACCGATAAGTAAACACCCTGCTGATAGCCTTTGCTATCAGCATTTTTTTTGTGGTGTATCACCCCCGATCGCAGCAGATGACTTCAGTCTGTTCCGATCGGGTGTGCGCTTCAGTTTTGATCTTTTCAGGAATACAAAAATACTATGATCGAAGCAGATTCTCTCGCTTTTAGCTTTGATGACAGAGTGCTGTTTCATGCATTTTCTCTCCGGCTGAAAAAGGGCGAATTCGTTCAGATTGCCGGGGAGAATGGAGCGGGAAAAACCACGCTGCTGCGTATCCTCTGCGGCCTCGCGCGGCCAGAAAGCGGAGGGGTTTTCTGGGACGGTCAGCCCATAACCCGGGTGCGGGATGCCTATCATCGCCAGCTGTTATGGCTCGGCCACAAGCCGGGCATCAAGCAGGCGCTAACCGCCGATGAAAATCTTGGCTTCTTTTTTCCTCGCCTCTCGCAGCAAGAGCGTGCGGCGGCGCTGGCCGAAGTTGGACTGGCTGGCTATGAAGATATTCCCCTGGGACAGCTTTCGGCCGGGCAACAGCGTCGGGTCGCCCTGACGCGCCTGTGGCTCACGTCCGCCAGCCTCTGGATCCTCGATGAACCTTTTACCGCGCTTGATGCTTCGGCGATTGAGGTATTAACCCGCCGGCTTGAAGAGCATGTCCTGACGGGTGGGAGCGTTATCCTCACGACACACCAGCCCCTGCGAACGCTGCGCTGTCCACAAAGAGTAATACGGCTGGCAGGTGACGCGGAGGTAGTGCCGTGATGCCCTTACTGATACGCGAGCTGCGTCTGGCCTGGCGCAACGGCGCTGAGATCCTCAATCCGCTTTGGTTCTTTTTAATCGTCATTACGCTGTTCCCGTTTGGCGTGGGCACCGATCCGCAAATGCTGGCGCAGATCGCGCCGGGAGTGGTATGGGTTGCAGCGCTGCTGGCGGCCTTGCTGGTGATGGATCGGATGTTCCGCGACGACTGGCTGGATGGTTCGCTGGAGCAGATGCTACTGCTGCCGACGCCGCTGGTTGCCGTGGTGCTGGTTAAAATTATTGCCCACTGGCTGATGACCGGATTACCGCTGATGATCGTGTCGCCGCTGGCCGCGCTGCTGCTGGGGATGAACATTCATGATGCGGTCGTGCTGGCGTTAACCCTGCTGCTGGGCACGCCGACGCTGAGCTTTCTTGGGGCGATCGGCGTCGGGCTGACGGTGGGCCTTAAGCGTGGCGGGGTATTGCTGAGCCTGCTGGTGCTGCCGCTGGCGGTGCCGGTACTTATTTTTGGCACGGCGGCGGTGCATGCTGCCGCTCAGGGGCTACCGGTCTCCGGTTACATGGCGATTCTGGGGGCCTTCCTGACGGCCAGCGCCACCCTGTGCTCCTTCGCAACGGCCGCCGCGCTGCGGTTAACGGTTCAATAATTTCCGCGCCTTCTGGCGCTGCTGTAAGAAGAGTGTGAGCAAGTTTATGTGGAAATGGTTACATCAGCTGGCGATACCCGAGCGTCTGTACGGACTGTGCGGCCAGCTTATTCCCTGGCTGGCGGCGTTGAGCACGCTATTGCTGGCGGTTGGGCTGGTCTGGGGCTTCGTCTATGCGCCAGCCGATTATCAGCAGGGCGAAAGCTACCGGATTATGTATCTGCACGTACCGGCCGCAATGTGGTCGATGGGTCTCTATTTCGCGATGGCGGTGGCGGCTTTCGCCAGCCTTGTCTGGCAACTCAAAATGGCCGAACTCGCGATTAGCGCTATGGCACCGGTGGGTGCGGTGTTTACCTTTATCGCGCTGATCAGTGGCTCGGCATGGGGAAAACCGATGTGGGGTACCTGGTGGATCTGGGATGCCAGGCTGACCTCGGAATTGGTGCTGCTGTTCCTTTATGCCGGAATTATCGCGCTATGGCACGCCTTTGACGATCGCCGCCTCGCCGGGCGTGCAGCGGCGATTCTGGTTCTGGTCGGGGTCGTTAATCTGCCCGTCATTCACTATTCAGTCTATTGGTGGAATACCCTTCATCAGGGGTCTACCAATATGCAGCAGACCATCGATCCCTCAATGCGAATGCCGCTGCGCATCTGTATCTTCGGTGTTATGAGCCTGGCGGCTACCCTGACTCTGATGCGCCTGCGTAATCTGATCCTGCGTCAGGAACGCAAACGCCCCTGGGTGGTCGCGCTGATCACAGGAGCTACCCAATGACGCCAGCGTTCTCTTCATTTGCCGCATTCCTGGCGATGGGCGGTTACGCCTTTTATGTTTGGCTTGCCTGCGCCGTGTCACTGGCCGCGCTGGGCATGCTGACGCTGCATACAATCTGGCAGCGCCGGGTACTGTTCAGGGAGGTGCGGCGTCAGCAGGCACGCGAATTGCGTATGGCCGCCGCCCGTCTGAAAAAGGAGAGTGCTGATGCAAACGCGTCGTAAAACTCGCCTCTATATTGTGCTGGCGGTGCTTGGCGGCCTTGGGCTAACCATCAGCCTGACGCTTTATGCCCTCAGTTCTAACATCGATCTCTTCTATACGCCGGGAGAGATTATCTACGGCAAAACCGAGTCCCTGGCGAAACCGCACGTGGGGCAGCGTCTGCGTATCGGGGGCTACGTCCAGCCGGGTAGCGTGATCCGCGATAAGCACACCCTTGATGTGCGCTTTAAACTGTATGACGCGCGCGGCGTTATTGAGGTTAGTTACAGAGGCATATTGCCGGATCTGTTCCGCGAAGGGCAGGGCGTGGTCGCCCAGGGCGTGCTGGATAACAGCCGACATATTACCGCCCGGCAGGTGCTGGCGAAGCATGATGAAAATTACACCCCCCCTGAAGTGAAAAACGCAATGCACGCCGCGCAGAAGGAGGCACAGCCATGATGCCGCTCCTGGGAAATTACCTCCTTTCGCTGGCTGCGGGGCTGGCCTTGCTGCTGAGTATCTATCCTATGTGGGGCGCCGTCAGGCAGGATGCGCGGCTGATGGCGCTTGCCAGACCCCTGGCCTGGGCGCTCTTTGCCGCTGTACTGGGGGCGTTTCTGCTGCTGGTGTGTGCCTTTGTCGGAAACGATTTTACCGTGCGCTATGTGGCAGACAATTCCAACAGCGCACTGCCGGTCTGGTACCGGGTTGCTGCCACCTGGGGTGGACACGAGGGATCGTTACTACTGTGGGTGCTGTTGTTAAGCGGCTGGGTGTTTGCGGTGGCGCTCTTTAGCCGACGTATGCCTCTTGATGCCGTGGCGCGGGTGCTGGCCGTTATGGGCATGATTGCCGCAGGTTTCTTACTTTTCCTGCTCTTTACCTCTAACCCCTTTGCCCTGGGGCTGCCGAACTATCCTGTTGATGGGCGCGATCTCAATCCCCTGTTGCAGGACATTGGCATGATTTTCCATCCGCCGATTCTCTATATGGGCTACGTGGGTTTGTCCGTCGCCTACGCCTTTGCCATTGCCTCCCTGCTGGCAGGACGGCTGGATACCGCGTGGGCGCGCTGGTCGCGCCCCTGGACGCAGGCCGCGTGGATGTTCCTTACCCTGGGTATCGTTCTGGGTTCCGCATGGGCCTATTACGAACTGGGATGGGGCGGCTGGTGGTTCTGGGATCCAGTTGAAAATGCCTCTTTTATGCCATGGCTTGCCGCAACGGCGCTTATGCACTCGCTGGCGGTTACGGAAAAACGCGGCAGCTTCCGCTCATGGACGGTGCTGTTGGCTATAGTCGCCTTCTCCCTCAGCCTGTTGGGAACGTTTCTGGTTCGTTCCGGCGTTCTGGTTTCGGTGCACTCATTTGCCTCCGATCCCTCCCGCGGGATCTTTATTCTTCTGCTGTTGACCCTGGCGATTGGCGGTTCATTGATTCTTTACGCGATCAAAGGCGGGCAGGTTAAAGCCCGTGTGGAACATAGTCTATGGTCACGGGAAAGCTTTTTACTGGGCAATAATATTTTCCTGATCGCCGCCATGCTGGTGGTGCTGCTGGGGACTCTGCTGCCGCTTGCGCATAAAGCGCTGGGGCTTGGCAGCATCTCCGTGGGCGAACCCTTTTTCAACACCATGTTCACTCTGCTGATGGCGCCTTTTGCGCTGCTGCTTGGGCTGGGGCCGCTGATTCGCTGGCGGCGGGATAATGCGGGGCGGCAGATCAAACGCCTGATGTTCTCGCTTCTGCTGACGCTTTTGTTGTCTGCGGTGCTGCCGTGGCTGCTGCAGGACAGTATCACGGCCATGTCCTTTATCGGCCTGATGATGGCGATATGGGTATTTATCTTCGCTCTGCTCGAACTCCATGAGCGAGCCACCCACCGGCATGGCTTCTGGCGCGGGCTGCGCTCACTGTCGCGTAGCCAGTGGGGGATGGTGCTTGGTCACGTTGGCGTCGCGGTGACGGTGACCGGCATCGCCTTTAGCCAGAACTTCAGCCTGGAGCGGGATGTAAGAATGAAGACGGGCGACAGCCTCGATATTCATCACTACCACTTTGTCTTTGAAGGCGTGCGTGATGCCATTGGCCCAAACTGGAGCGGTGGCGAAGGGATCATCAGGGTAACGCGAGACGGCAAGCCTGAAGCCATGCTGCATGCCCAGAAGCGATTTTATCCCGCCAGCCGGACAATGATGATCGAAGCGGCGATCGACGGTGGGCTGACACGCGATCTCTACGCCGCGCTGGGCGAAGAGATGGATGACGGCAGCTGGGCGCTGCGCCTTTACTACAAACCCTTTGTTCGCTGGATCTGGTACGGCGGGGTGCTGATGGCGCTCGGCGGGTTATGCTGCATGCTCGACCCGCGCTACCGGATGCGTAAGAAGTTGCAGGAGTCCTCATGAAACGAAAGTTACTTTTTATCCCGTTGGCTCTTTTTTTAATGCTGTTTGCGCTGCTTTTCTGGCAGTTGATGCGCAATGCCGACGGCGAAGACCCCACTGCGCTTGAGTCGGCACTGGTGGGTAAACCAGCGCCTGCGTTTCGCCTGGAGTCGCTGACAAATCCTGGAAAAATCTATGACCGCTCTGTTTTGATAAGCGGTAAGCCGCTATTGCTAAATGTCTGGGCCACCTGGTGTCCGACCTGCCGGGCCGAGCATCAGTATCTCAAAGGGCTGGCGGAGCAAGGTGTACGCATCGTCGGTATGAACTATAAAGACGATCGCCAGAAGGCAGTAAACTGGCTGGACAGCCTCGGCAACCCCTATGCCCTAAGCCTCTTCGACGGTAGTGGCATGCTTGGCCTTGATCTTGGCGTCTATGGCGCACCGGAGACATTTTTAATTGATGGGCACGGCATTATCCGCTGGCGTCATGCCGGAGAGCTAAATGAAAAAGTCTGGCGCGAGCAGTTACAGCCTTTGTGGAAAAAATATTCGCAGGAGGCAACATCATGAGGCACCTGGCAATGGCGCTGATGTGCCTGTTGCTGGTAGGCCACGCGCAGGCGGCAATAGAAGCGTGGCATTTCCGAAACGAGACGCAGGAGCAGCAATTCCGCGATATCACCTCAGGACTGCGCTGCCCCAAATGCCAGAACACGAGTATTGCAGATTCTGACGCGATGATTGCCGCGGATATGCGGCAAAAAGTCTTTGAACTGTTGCAGCAGGGGCAATCTCCCTCGCAAATTACCGCTTACATGGTTTCCCGCTATGGCAATTTTGTTAGCTATCGGCCACCGGTCACTGCCAGTACTCTGCCGCTCTGGCTGGTACCAGGGCTGTTTATCCTCGCGGGCATCGCATTTCTGGTGCTGCGCGTCCGGCGACGGGAGGCGGGAGACGAAAGGCTGAGCGACGATGAACGTGCACGGCTGAATGAATTACTGAAAAAAGGAACGGAACAATGACGCTTTTTTGGGTACTGGCCGTCGCGATACTGGTCGCGGCGTTGGTCGTTTTCTGTTTTCCCTGGCAGGCTAACGGGGAAGTAGATCGTAATACTCTCAACAGAATCTTTTACCAGTCGCGGTTGCAGGAACTGGAGCGCGAGGCAAGCGGTCGCGACGAACTGATGGTGGAGCTTCAGCGTAACCTGCTGGCCGATATCCCGTCGCAAAACGTCCATGCCTCGCGTCCGCTAAGCCGTGGATGGCTGCTGCCCGGCGTGTTGGGGCTGGTGATTCTGAGCACGGGTATATTTATGAAGACCAGCGGTATCCAGCAGGTCAGCCAGCTGGAGCAAGCTGAACGCCAGTTTCCGGCGCTGTACCAGCGGGCTGAAACTGCTGACGCAAAACCTCTTAGCCTGTCAGAAATGGCAACGCTCAGCATGGGGTTGCGTGCGCATTTACAGACACACGCCGATTTTATTGCCGGCTGGCAGATGCTTGGACGGCTTAGCATGGTATTGAACGATGCGGCAACGGCGAAAGGTGCATTTGAGCGCGCCTATCAACTCTCGCCAGAGGACAGAAAAATAGCCTTCGACTATGCCAGCGTCTTGATCCGTCTGGGTGATCGGGAGCAGGTGCGCCAGGGAGAGTTGCTTACGGAGGATATGCTCAAATCACAGCCTTCAAGCCCGGCGTTGCTGGAATTACAGGCTTTGAGCGCGTGGCGGCAGGAAAGATACTCACATGCTGCTGAACTCTGGCAGCGCGTATTGAACGTCTTACCCGCAGACTCGCCTCTGCGCAAGTCGATTCAGCTGAACATAGATGAAGCACACAGGCACACGGCAAGTGGTCCAGATCGCTAGCAAAGGGGTAGCGGGACAGGATTTACCCAAGGCTTTCATCCCCAATCCATTGCGTGAGCAATCGTAAAAAAACGGGCAGAACTGGATTGGTATTCATACGCGAATACACCAAAAAATTATGTGCCTGTATATCCACGTCATCCAGAGCCATATAAGTCACGTTCGGAAAGCCCAGCGTTCTGGCTGACGCCGGAACAATGGCACAACCTAAACCCGCGTTTACCAGTCCGAGTATGGTGTGAGTCTGCGCCAGTTGATACTTATAATCTGGCACGATGTTATGGAACGCGAAAAGATCGGTGATGCGGTCAAAAAAATAACGCGCCTCATCCGGGCTGTACAAAAAGAAGGGCTGTCCGGCAAAAGCGCTGAGCTGAATTTTACGTTTTCTGGCCAGCTCATGATCGATATGGAAAGCGCCCACCAGGGCTTCACTTTTTAATGGGAGGTAGTCAAGTGAAGGATTTAGTGGGACTTTGCGCACAAATCCCACATCAATAGACTCATTTTCAATCGCGATGATTTGTTTGTTAGACACATTCTCGTGCAGCTGAATATTCAGTCCAGGCAACGCGGCATGTAAATTCTTGAGCAATGCAGGGATAAATGCCCACGAGAAAACTGCTGTAAATCCAATAGATAAGGTCCCACTTTCGCCATTCAAACATGACTGCGCAGTAAACGTGAATTGCTCAGCCTGCTGCAAAAGCTGATTCGCTCTTCCCAACAATTGTTCGCCAAGAAATGTCAGTCTGACGTGACGGTTGTCACGTTCAAAAAGCGCGCCTCCCAGGCTTTTTTCTAACAGCTGTATCTGTCGGCTAAAAGGGGGTTGCGTCATGTTAAGACGCCTGGCAGCGCGCCCAAAATGCAATTCTTCCGCGAGTACTACAAAGCAGCGAAGCTGGTGAAGATCCATGATTTAATTTTTGAATTAAAGTATGCCGTATTTATATTATACAGGTATTACTGGTCTGTTCATGCTCAATGTTAATTCACCTCACAAAGAGATATTTCATGACAGACTACATCGACCCTCCTCATATTCTCCTGACACAGCCTGTTCCTGAGGAAACCGACAGGGTTCTCACCCGGGATTATATTGTTCACCGTTTATACCTGGACGCTGACCCTGAATCACTGCTGGAGCAGGTCGGGCCGTACATTTCTGGTGTCATCACCGGTGGCGCAAAAGGATTGTCCCGGAACATGATGGAAAAGCTGCCGCAGCTTAAAATTGTCGCCATTAGCGGCATTGGCACGGATGCGGTGGACTTGAATTATGCTGCGCAGCGGGGCATCAGCGTGACGACCACGCCGGGCGTACTCACGGACGACGTAGCGGATATGGCCTTTGGTTTACTGATTTCCACGCTGCGTCAGATGGGAGAAGCGGAGCAGGTCGTCCGAAACGGTCTGTGGCCACAGACCAACCTGCCTCTTGCCAGAAAAGTCACCGGCATAACCCTGGGGATCGTCGGTATGGGGCGAGTAGGGCAGGCGATTGCCCGCCGGGCTGAGGCCTTTAATATGACGGTCCTTTATAACAGCAATAATCCTGTCCCCGGCCTCGCGTACCGTTTTGTAAGTGATATCAATCAGCTCGCGCGCGACGCTGATGTTCTTATACTGGCCGCATCTGCAGACGGCGGGCAACTCATTATCACCGATGCGGTTCTTGATGCTTTAGGCCGGGACGGTTATTTCATCAATATTGCCCGCGGCAAGCTGGTGGATGAAAACGCACTGCTTGCCGCTCTCACGCAAGGGCGTATCGCCGGCGCAGGACTGGATGTTTTCGCTCACGAACCTCATGTTCCTGAGGGTTTTTTAGCTTTAAAAAATGTCGCTTTGCAGCCACATCGGGCCAGCGCCACCTTACAGACCCGTATTGCAATGGGCGAGATCGTGCTGGAAAACCTGGCTGCCTGCTTTAACGGTATGCAACCACCGCATCAGGTTTAAGTTCATGTCTACCTCTTTCCCTACATCTATATAAAAGAGAGCCATCATGACAAGTAAAGACGCTGATCTCACCGGGGCGGTAACGTACAGCGTTCCGCGTTACCGTTACCGGGTATTAGGGCTGATTTTTATTATCACCGTAATCAATTATGCCGATCGTGCCACGATGTCGATTGCCGGTACGTCAGTGGTAAAAGCGCTTCAGTTGGATCCTCTCATGCTGGGGATGATTTTTTCAGCATTTGCATGGGCGTATGCGCTGGGGCAGATTCCTGGAGGGTGGTTGCTGGACCGCTTCGGTGCTAAACGGGTTTATGGCACAAGTCTGGTGTTATGGTCACTTTTTACGGCGCTACAGGGCACTGTCGGCTGGATGGGAATGACAGGGGCAGCCGCCGCCATGACGCTTTTCATCATGAGATTCATGCTCGGATTGGTAGAATCGCCTGCGTTTCCGGCTAATTCACGTATCGTTTCAAGCTGGTTTCCAACAAGTGAACGTGGGCTCGCCTCTGCATTGTTCAACTCGGGTCAATATATGGCTGTGGTTGTATTCGCCCCCATTATGGCCTGGCTGACGCATGCGTGGGGATGGGAACACGTTTTTCTGTGGATGGGGGGCGTTGGCTTCGTCCTGGCAGTCTACTGGTTCATCTTTTATCAGGAACCGCATAAGGATCCGCGCCTGAGCGACGAGGAGAAGGCGTTTATGAAATCAGGCGGGGCCCTGATTGATTTGGATGCCGAGCGTGGAAAAAGCAAAAAAGGGGTGACCTGGCAGGAAGCGAAACAACTCTTTATGCATCGTAATTTATGGGCTGTTTATCTTGGACAATATTGTATCACCGCCTTGACCTATTTCTTTATCACATGGTTCCCGGTGTATTTAATTCAGGGTCGCGGCATGACCATCATGGAGGCTGGATGGGTGGCCGCTTTACCGGCAATTTGTGGTTTCAGTGGCGGTATTTTGGGCGGCTTTCTCTCCGACAGGCTCATTGCCAGAGGCGTCCATCCCTCCAGAGCGCGTAAGATTCCATTTATTATCGGGATGATGCTTTCAACAATGCTGGTGTTCGCCAATTTTGTCGATGCCAATAGTGCCGTTATTTTTCTGATGGCAATGGCGTTCTTCGGCAAAGGCTTTGCCGCCGTTGGATGGGCCGTATTATCTGATATCGCACCCAAAAATATGATTGGTTTGTGTGGCGGAGTATTTAACGGTATCGGAAATATTGCCGGTATTATAACGCCTGTTGTTATCGGCTATGTCGTTGCAGTCACTGGATCTTTCAATAACGCACTCTGGTTTGTTGCTGCGCACGGTATTTTGGCGGTGATCAGCTATCTAATTGTGGCGCGTCAATTTGAACGCGTTCAGGTATCAACGTCTTAATTGTTGGCCCCTCGCTGCGCTACCGATAATAGCGCAGAATAATTTCAATGCTGATATCGATCGCATATTAAGCGCGGTTTAGTCTGTACCCGAAAGGAAATTATTATGAATATCTTTAATTCAACGCCTGTAGTGACCGAAATGAAAGTCATCCCCGTAGCGGGCTATGACAGTATGCTGATGAACCTGAGTGGCGCTCATGCGCCATTCTTCACGCGGAACATCGTCATTATTAAAGATAACTCAGGTCATGCTGGCGTGGGCGAAGTCCCAGGTGGCGAAAAGATCCGTCAGACCCTGGAAGAGGCGGCTACGCTGGTGATAGGCAAGAGCATAGGTGAATATAAAAATGTGCTGAAGGCCGCGCGCAGTCATTTTTCTGGCCTTGATGCAGATGGCCGTGGTTTGCAGACCTTTGACCTGCGCACCGCTATCCATGTTGTTACGGCGATGGAGGCGGCATTGCTGGATTTGTTAGGCCAACACCTGGGGGTTAACGTCGCGTCGCTGTTAGGTGAGGGTCAGCAGCGCAACGAAGTGGAAATGCTGGGGTATCTTTTCTTTGTTGGCGATCGCAAGCGTACGCCGCTGCCTTATCAGAGTCAGCCAGACGATGCTTGCGACTGGTACAGATTACGCCACGATGAAGCCATGACGCCACAAACGGTCGTACGACTGGCGGAAGCAGCGTATGAAAAATACGGCTTCAACGATTTTAAACTCAAAGGGGGTGTTCTTGCGGGTGAAGAAGAAGCAGAGACAATTGTGGCGTTGGCAAAACGCTTCCCACAGGCCCGCGTGACGCTGGATCCGAACGGCGCATGGTCACTGGATGAAGCAATTAGCATTGGTAAATACCTGAAAGACACCCTGGCCTATGCGGAAGATCCGTGTGGCGCAGAGCAGGGCTATTCCGGGCGTGAAGTCATGGCGGAGTTTCGACGTGCCACCGGCCTGCAAACCGCGACCAATATGATCGCCACCGACTGGCGTCAGATGGGCCATACCCTTTCGCTGCAATCCGTTGATATACCGCTGGCGGATCCGCACTTCTGGACTATGCAGGGCTCGGTGCGCGTGGCGCAGATGTGTCATGACTTCGGTCTTACCTGGGGCTCGCACTCTAACAACCACTTTGATATTTCGCTTGCCATGTTCACCCACGTGGCCGCCGCCGCACCGGGAAACATTACGGCCATTGATACACACTGGATCTGGCAGGAAGGCAACCAGCGCCTGACCAAAGAGCCGTTTGAAATTAAAGGGGGCATGGTACAAGTGCCCACAGCCCCGGGCCTGGGGATTGAGCTGGATATGGATCAGGTAATCAAAGCCAATGAGCTCTATCAAAAACACGGTCTCGGTGCGCGGAATGACGCTATGGGTATGCAGTTTCTGATCCCCGACTGGACGTTTAATAACAAACGCCCGTGTATGGTGCGTTAATCTTCAAACAGAGACGATTCAGGTCCCTGAATCTGACTTATTGATCCGGTCATGGTTCTTTTATTACCGACCAGACGATGAGACACATCTTCCTGTTACTGCAAGATTCGGCACCCCGGCAGGGTTTACGCTCGCCAGGGTGTCGATGATTTCCATACCCGTTGAAACGCTATCAATTCTCAGGCTTTCAAAGCCTTGGCATATTCCTGGGCTACATACCCTGATCTCCGCTGCGTGCCAGAAGCAGACATAAGGGAGCCTCTTCTTCAACGTTAGTAATGCGTATTCTCTCCTTTAATTGCATCTATTTTTAAGATGGCTCTAACATAATTCTCATCAATATCATAGAGTTAATAAGGTATTTTATCTGTGAGAGGGATAAAAAAAGCTGATGCCTTATGAAACATTTTAATAATCACCTAATCCCATGCACTTCGTAATGACCTTTATTTAGGGATGAGATATAACGAGCTTCGAAAATAAT
>ERZ773187.202-NODE-202-length-61808-cov-30.625848_pt1 | contig 61808 bp, 57 predicted proteins | sample MGYA00511242_ERZ773187 | MGnify/ENA primary metagenome ERZ773187 (study PRJEB29015, sample SAMEA2737744) | human gut metagenome | biome: human gut; feature: human-associated habitat; material: faeces | place: China | collected 2012 ...
AAGGTGCCCGAAAGGGGCGGATAGGGTGACTATGGCATGAAAGACAGCTGGGATACGGTTTCCCAGTCACTCTTATGAGAGCTGCAAGTCCCCGCGGCAGATGGAAAGCGAAAATGAGATGATCGTTATTTCACATCGCCTTTTCTATTTACTATTTGCGGCAAGCCGCCGCGTTCCCCGTTGAAGTTTGAAAGCAGGGGCTGGGGATTAGTGGCTAGGGATTAGGAGCAGCGAGTGATTTGTGACTTGAATGGTACTTTCGGGCTTCGACATTATTTATACTCCGTGGCGCTTCTATATTTTTATGTGCCGCACCAGCACTCCTCACTCCTCACTCGAGAGCAGAGCTTCCATTCAGGGTCAAAGGGCGATCCCTCTATCACATCACTTGGGCTGCTGCAAGCCCGATCTCCAGCGCAGCGTTTCTACCGCGGTAGCCCCAGCCGCGCGGATCATGGGAGAGAGAGGAAAGCGTATCTGCGGTGAAGAGGATCTGTGCGAATTCCTTCCCGCGGAAGCGGGCGCACGCAGCGAGCGCTGCGGCTTCCATATCGACGACATTACAGCCTGCCTTGCGGCGGGCTTTTATTTTTTCCTTCGTCTCGCGAAAGAAGCCGTCGCTTGTCCATGTGACAGCAGGCGTGAAGGGGATGCCCTTCTCCTTCATCCATGCCTCGATGCGAAGGCGCGGGGCTTCATCGAAGAAGATCCAGTCGCTCATCTCCTGATAGTGGAAGGACGTCCCTTCCTCGCGGAAGGCTTTCATGACAGGGAGAAAGGCATTCTCCGGAAGGCCCATGAGTGCGCCGCAGCAGCCGATGGCGAGGATCTTTTCTGCGCCGTAGGCATAGAGACGCTCCTCCATCAGAACGGCCGCAGGCGCACCGACGGGGGCCTGCATGAGCGCGATGGGGCCGTCTGGTGTCTGGAGCTCATAGATGGGGAAGTTTTTCGTGATCGAGGCGAAGCGTCCGAGGGGCGTTCCGCCTTTTTCCTTGGCAAAGCGCTCGATGCGCGTTTCGCTCAGGAAGGCGAAGAGGCAGCGGGCGGGCAGATGAAGGGAAAGCTGTTCGAAGTCCGGCGCGATGAGCCCGGGCGCGGGATCGAATGGAGTCATGATGGAGGCCTTTCTGACGATGACTGGTGACTAGGGACTAGGGATTAGGGATTAGGGACTAGGGATTAGGGATTAGAGAGTAGGAAATGAGAAGTCAGCTCCTCGATCTGATTTCTCCAATTATCCGTATCGTACTCGATCTGCTCCGACCAGCGGGAGACGGCGCGGAAGGGATTGCCTGTGCGCACGGCCTCGAGGTAGATGAAGAGCGTACTTTCCGCGGCAAACCGGGCGAGTACGGAGACGGGAACGGCGGGCTGATCCCCGTCTTCGGGGCTGGCAAGGTCCAGCTGGCGATAGATGATGTACTGGTAGATGGCATCCCAGAATCCCGCAGGGACTTTGGGCGGGTGCGCCTTGGCCTCGTTCACCAGCTCTTCGGCGTGCGCTTGCATCCATGCGAGGTTCCTTGTCCACGCGTCATCGATGGGCTCTGTGTCTGCCATCGCATCCAGCATGGCGGACACGGCTTTGGGGGAAAGGTCGAGGGTGAAATGGCATTCTTCCTCGGAGAGGGGAAGAAGCAGTTCATCCATGAGCTGGGAAAATGTTACGGTCATGGGTTTCTGTTCGGCTGCTTCCGGATCCAGAAGCTCGAATGTGAGGGGCAGGTGCTCGGCGATCTCTTCCACCGTGCGCTCGCAGCACAGCCCCGTGCCGGATAGCTCGGCGCCGCATGGGTATTTGTAAAAACGCGGGTGCTCGCGGCAGATGTCGCAGAGCGCATCCTCGCCGAGCTCCAGTACCAGACGGCAGAGCCCGGCTTTGTTCAGGAAATGGCAGTAGCCCTTCTCATTCAGCCTGAAACAGGTAGAGCCATCCTCCGACGTTCCCATCCATTGCCGGAGCTCCTGACACAGCGGGCTCTTGAGCGTTTGGTAATAGTCCTTCGTGTCTTCGTCGATGTCGATCTCCCACGTCTGGCAGCAGGTGTGCCGGCAAGCGCCCGCCTTGCAGCGGAAATCAGGGAAGAATGTGGGGAAAATGGTCAGGGACATGGGGATGCCTTCTTTCAAAAAAATAAGGAATGAGTGGCTAGGGATTGGGGATTAGGAGTGACTAGTGACTGGGGTTCTTCGGTATCGTCATCCCGAGCGCAGCCGAGGGATCTCTACTGCCCTGAAGGAATCAGCGTGTATGAGCTGAGGGGAAACGATGTCTTGGTGCTACCTCACATCAGGCGATGAGTGTTTTGCAATATAGATTTCTCGGCTACGCTCGAAATGACGACGGCGCGAAGCGCTATCAAAACTCCGCGGCGCCTCATTATTTTTTGCGCTGCACCAACCCCTTTGAACCTATAGAACCCGCTGAACCTCTTTCATTCACAATCAAGGGGATGGCGTGTCCTCGAGGCTAAGTTTGAAAGCAGGGATGAGTAACTAGGGATTAGGGATTGGAGTGACTAGTGACTGGTGACTGAAATGCCATCTTCGGGCATCGCTCTATTTATATTCCGCGGCGCTTCCATATTTTATGCGCCGCACCACCATTCTTAATTTCTCATTCGAGCAAAGCTTTCATTCAGAATCAGTGGATGGCACGCCCCAAGGGCTAACCCTGAACCCGCCAACCATCAACCTGAACCCTAAATCAACTTTCCTTCCAGATGATCCATCTCGTGCTGGATGACTTCTGCGACGAAGCCTTTGAATTTCTTTTTCTTCATGCGGAAAAGCTGGTCGCGGTACTTGATCTCGATCTCCTCATAGCGCGTGGTCTTCCGCTCGCCGGAAAGGGAGAGGCAGCCCTCCTCGGCTTCGTAGGGGCGGGCAGCGGAAAGGCGTTCGGGATTGTACATGATGACGATATCCTTCCCCTGACGGAAGGCGATGATGGCTTTGGCAAAACCGATCATGTTCGCGGCGAGCCCCGCGCAGGTGTCTCTATGGGCGGCAAGGGTGTCTTTCAGGTCTTCGGCGATGGCCTTGTCCTCGAAAGTGGCGGGCGCAGCCTTCTGCTGAAGAAATATGATGTCTTTCACAATGTCTCGTTTCATGGGATGTCCTTTCTGCGGGAGGGGGAACGTGGTAAAATGGGGAAAAGGGGCCACCGGCCTGTTTTGGAGAGTCCTTTTGAACCGGCAGGACCCATTGCATCTGCTTTTTTCTATTATACGAAAGAAGGAATCATTATGGCAAAGGTTATTGTAATTTCCGGTCATCCGCATTTGGAACGCTCGATCATGAACAAGACCATTCTGGAAGAGCTGAAAAAGGCTGCCGAAAGCGGCGCATCGATCGCAATCGATGATATCGCAGAGAAGGGCTGCTGCCATCTGGATGTGGCAGCGGAGCAGGCTCTCCTGAAAGAGGCCGATACGATCGTCTTCCAGTTCCCTGTCTACTGGTTCAATGCACCGGCCATGCTGAAGCACTGGTACGAGGAGGTCTTCACCCCGGGCTTTGCACATGGCGAAGGGGCGAGCGGGCTCAAGGGCAAGAAGCTCATCATCTCTGCGACGGCCGGCGCTCCGGACGGCGCGTACAGCACTGCCGGCATGGGTCATACGCTCGATGAATTCTTCGATAACTTCTATGTCATGGCGGCTATGACCGGTATGGAAATGGCCAAGCCGATCCTGACCTATGGCGCGATGTTCATCCCGGGCGTTTCCACCGAGGCCGACAAAGAGAAGCTCATATCGCTTGCAAAGGAGCATGCGAAGAAGCTGCTTTGCGAGATCGGTGACTAGTGACTAGGATCGCCTTGCTTTCCGCTCTTACACGGATCTTAGACCCCAACGGGGCTGTGAAGAAATGAATCCTCATTTCTTCACAGCCCCGTTGCTTTATTCCTGTTGCTCTTCTTTTCTTTTTCGGGCATGTGCATAAATGATCAGGTTGCTTTGCAGTATTTTTACCGTTGCACTAATTTTGGCAGCACGTTCTTTGCTTATCAGCTCATTTTTTGCAAGTTCTTCCCGGATGGTGTTTTGGATCCAGTCCGAAGGGAGCTTTTCAAACCAGTGATTTTTGAAATCGGTTAGTTTGACCTGTTTTTCCTGTTTTTCTGAAAATGGATAAGCTGGCTGTTTGAATGGACTGATCAGTTCTACGGGTGAATCAAACCAAAGTGAATTGCCGTTATCAAAAATGGGGGCTACGCCTTGAAATTCCAGGGTATTGACATTGCGGATAAATCCAAAATTTCCGAAATGCCGGTCTGTATTATTGATGAGATAATCAAATTGCAGCATGGCATCTATATCCTGTTTGACATGGGGAATGCCTAGTTTCTCTCCGCATGCGATGAAATGCCGGTATGCTCCATCCTGCCTTTTAAAAGGAAGTACCTGTAAAATTTCATAAGCTGGAATGTATTCTGTATCCGGGGTAATAAAGGTTGGACAAATGGAGTAGATATTCTTCTCTATTTTTTTTACTTCGTAAGTTACATGAGGCAATTCTGCTTTTTGAAGAATTATACTTGCGATGATTTCATTGGTAATTTGCTGATAGTACGGCTTTTTACCTGCTTTGGCAAGATAGCGTATGTCATTCTGAATAAACCAGTATTTAGGCAGGTTCCCATTGGAGCTGTAGTCAGGGGAAAATCCTGTGGGAGGTTCCCATGAGGTGATTTCATTTCGGAAACTCATGCCGAGCGGATGTCCTGAAAAGTCATTTTCAAAGAAATTGACATCTTCCCACTGCATGAGGCTGCCGTATGGTTTAAACCAGTATTGATCGTTTAGGTTGAGTCCCAAACTTTTTAGAGACAATGAATTGATTCGTATGTCTGTGTTTTTAAATACGCTTCCCGCAAGTGCTCTTGTTTTCGGAATGTTTCTATAATTGATCCATTCCTGGAAAGCCTTTTTCTCTTTCATCCTTTTGTCCCGATATTGAACGGATAATGGAATTCTTCGAGAATCGTGTACTTGCAGGATCTCTTCTACATCTCCATAGTAGGGATCCATTTCTACGTCCATCACTTTGTTGTTTTTTTGCATAAATGTATATTTCATAGATGGTATCCTCTTTGATCTAAATACAATCTTTCTTTGTCTAGTATATGGAATGTCTTTTGGCGTTGCAAGCCTATGACATGGAATACTAGATGTAAAAAGGGGCTGTAAAATAATAGCTCCATGAACACGAAAAAGGACTTTCGATTTTTGCGAATCAAAAGTCCTTTTTCGTGTTAGAATTTAACTGCAATGAAAGACCTAACTGTGTATTATGATACGCTCAAACAGGGAATTTTACCAGCATTTCTTCACAGCTCCTTTTGGTCAGAAGTGAGAAGGGAGAAGTCTGAAGTCTCCAAGTCTGAAGATCCTAATCTCTAGTCCCCATCACAGCGAGAATCCGTCTGTGGCATCGCCCGGTTTATCGAGACGGCGGGCGACGTCTTCGTAGCATTCACCCAGATGGAAGACGAGGACATTCAGCGTGTCGCGGACGGTCTCGGGGTCGAAGTGTTCGCTCGTGGAGGTCACGCAGACATCGAGGAAGACGTTGTCATCGCTGCCGATCGTGTATTTCACGATGGCATGCTCCCCATTCAGCTTGTTCAGGAAAGGGACGAAGGTCTTTCTGGCCGGGCCCTTTGGCGCGGTGCCGAGGTGGACGCGGATCATGGTGTACATGCTGTTGTCCGTGATGACGGCGCAGACTAGGCGGTGCTTGCCCGCAGGCAGTGCGGTCATGAAGACGACGGTGTCGTAGGAGTCATGTGCATCCTGACGGCGGAAGAAATTCAGCCCTTCCTTCTTGAGGTAGGACTCGAATGCATCTGCCTTGAGATTTTTTTTGAAATTGCCTTTTGTCGGGAATGGGATCGTATTGTCAGCCATGAGAGAGCCTTTCTGCACCATGTGCGGAGAAAATTTTAATGTGCCTTTATTATAGCGGTTCGAGGGGCAGGGGGCAAGGCTTTGGCGGCAGCCCATAGATTGCGTTTGAACGCCTCGATTGAATGAGAAATTAGAAATGCGAAATGGTGGCGCGGCGCATAACGATATAGAAGCGCCGTGGAGTATAGATGGTGGCGATGCCCGCTTGAGACGTTAGACTTGGAGACCAGGAGACTTTAGAAGTCAGAAGTCTGAAATCTCCCGTCTCCCGTCTCCTAGTCTATTAGTCTCTTAGTCTCCTAGTCACAAGTCACTAGTCACTAGTCACTAGTCACGCTGCGCCTTGATAAATCTTCTTGACAATCGGAAGGGCGCTGGCTATACTGGGTATAACTTCGAACGAAAGGAAGAACCACCATGAGACAGATCTCTGACACCATGAGAACTACATATGCGTATGACTTTACCGTCAGCTATTATTATGGCTGCGGCTATTTGGTGTACACAAATTCTCATGAGCGGATCACCCCTTCCAGATAAGCAGGATAGGAATCGAGGACAGGCCCACGAGAGCCTGTCCTTTTTTGTTAGGGGGACGGTTCAGGGTTAGCCCGTGGGGCGTGTCGCCCTTTGATTGTGAATGAAACTTTGTCTGAATGAGGAATTAGGAATGAGGAATTAGGAATGGTGGTGCGGCGCATAAAAATCAGAAGCGCCGCGGAGTATAAATAGTGGCGATGCCCGAAGGCGGTATTCAAGTCACCAGTCACTAGTCACTAGTCACTAGTCACTCCTAATCCCTAATCCCCAGCCACTCATCCCTCATCCCCGCGTTCAAACGTAGTTTGTGGGCTTCCCCTGAATCCATAAATCCATTTCTTTCGAAGAACGTATACCGTAGAATAGAAGCATTGCCTGAAGGCAAAGAGGAGGAATTCGTATGATTATCGTTATGAAACAAAATGCACCGCTGACAGAGATCGAAAGACTTGAGGATGAGCTTCGGGAGAAGGGCTTCCAGGTCGACAGAAGCCGCGGCTCGAGCAAGGTCGTACTGGGACTTGTCGGAGATACGACGAGCCTCGATGAGCGCGATTTCCTCAGCAATGAATGGGTCGACAAGGTCATGCGTGTGCAGGAACCATACAAGCGGGCGAGCCGTGCCTTCCATCCGCAGGACTCGGTCATCGATGTCGCCGGCGTGAAGGTCGGCGGGAAGAAGCTCGTCGTCATGGCAGGGCCGTGCTCCATCGAGACACCGGCGCAGATCGGCGCCATTGCATCGGCGGTGAAGGCATCCGGCGCATCAATGCTGCGCGGCGGCGCGTTCAAGCCGAGAACGTCCCCCTACTCTTTCCAGGGGCTTGGCGAGAAGGGGCTCGATATGCTGATCTCCGCGGCCAGAGAAGAGAAGCTCCCCGTCGTGACGGAGCTCATGAGTGCAGACAAAATCGGTATGTTCCTGGAGAAGAAGGTCGACCTCATCCAGATCGGCGCGAGAAATATGCAGAACTTCGATCTTCTGAAAGCGGTCGGCCGTCTCCATGTGCCGGTGCTTCTGAAGCGCGGGATGTCTGCGACGATCGAGGAATGGCTGATGAGTGCGGAATACATCATGTCGGAGGGAAATCACAATGTCATCCTCTGCGAGCGCGGTATCCGTACCTTTGAGAAGGCGACGAGAAATACGCTCGACCTTTCGGCAGTGGCAGCGGTGAAGCGCATGAGCCACCTGCCGATCATCGTCGATCCGAGCCACGCGACCGGCCGCCGCTGGATGGTAGAGTCCATGGCCATGGCAGCGATCGCTGCCGGTGCAGATGGCATCATGTGCGAGGTACATAATGATCCCGAGCATGCATGGTGCGATGGCGCAGAGTCCATCACGCCAGAGACCTTCGAGCATATGATGGGGGATCTTCGAAAGCTCGCCCCGATCGTGGGAAGAGAAATATAGGTGACTAGTGACTGGTGACTAGTGACTGGATTCTAGTGACTGGATTCTAGTAGCTAGGGACTAGTGGCTAGGGATTAGGAGCTTCGAGTGACTGGTGACTTGAATACGACTTTCGGGCATCGCCCCGTTTCGTCATCCTGAGCAGCGAGAAACGTCGTATGTGAGATAACGAATGCCAGAACAGCTGCGACCTGAGCCGAAGGATCTTGGCGAAGCCGCCACCTTCCCCCTTTGAACCTGATGAACCTTTTTGAACCTGCTCCCCCTCTTTCACAAACAATCAAGGGACAGCACGCCCTATGGGCTAACCCTTGAACCCTCTCCCCTTCATATATTACAATGACCATAGCAACACGATTTCAACAGAAAAGAGCACATACATGGACAGCAATCACGACTTTAGCCACTTTACGATCGCCGTCATCGGCCTTGGACTGATGGGCGGCTCTTTTGCCAAACGCTTCAAGGCCATCGGCAGCCGCGTCATCGGGATCAACCGCACGGCAAGTGTCGCGCAGGAAGCGCTTCGGATGGGGATCGTGGATTCGATCTCCGAAGAGGATCTGAAAGACGCAGACATCGTCATTTTCTGCATACCGGAAAAGGGGACGATGGCATTCATTGAAAAGAAGATCGGACTTCTGAAGAAGGATGCCGTGCTGACAGACATCGCCGGCGTGAAGAATGATTTCGCCGAAAAAATTCAGGCAAAGCTCCCAGAGGGGATGGATTTCATCAGCGGACATCCGATGTGCGGGCATGAAGGGGCGGGACTCTCGCAGTCGGACGCAGAGATTTTCCTCGGTGCGAACTACGTCATCATCCCGCAGGCGGGAAACAGCGCCTCGCACATCACGCTCATCGAGGAGATGGCGCGCGCGCTCGGCTGCCGGCATGTGCCGAAGGTGACAGCCGATGCGCATGACCGTGCGATCGCTTACACGAGCGACCTCACGCATGTCATCGCGACGGCGCTCATCCAAAGCAAGTCCTATAATAAAGAGACGAAGTATTTCATGGGCGGCTCTTTCCGTGATGAGACGCGCGTGGCGGATATCAACGGCCGTCTGTGGACATCGCTTTTTCTGTCGAACCGCGAGAAGCTGCTGGATGAGATCGACCGCTTCCGCGAGAAGCTGCAGGTGCTCAGGGATGCGATCGAGAGAGAGGACAGCGAGGAAATGGAGGCTTTTCTGAATGAGGCAGGCAGACGAAGGAGGGAACTCATGCATGAAGACAGTGAAGGTTGATCTGGGAAGTGATTCGTATCGGATCGAGATCGGGCGCGGTCTTCTTTCGAGCGTCGGTGAAAAGCTGAGGCAGCTGACGAAGGCGGAGAAGATCGCCGTCGTGACGGATGATCATGTGCGCCGCATCTATGGAGAAAGGATCAGAGAGATCCTAAAGGGCGCCGGCTTTGACGTGAAGGTGATCGCCATACCGGCAGGGGAAGCCAGCAAGAATCTTCGTGTCTTCGGTGACGTGCTGGAGGCGCTTGCCGGCTTTGATATGTCAAGAAGCGATGCGCTCGTGACACTCTCCGGCGGCGTTCCGGGGGATCTCGGGGGATTTGCCGCTGCCTCCTACATGAGAGGCATTGATTTCTTCCAGATCCCGACCAGCATCTTGGCGCAGATCGACAGCTCTGTCGGCGGCAAGGTCGCTGTCGACCTTCGAAGCGGGAAGAATCTGGCGGGCGCTTTTTATCAGCCCAAGGGCGTCTTCATCGATCCGGACCTGCTCTCCACCCTGCCGACCCGCTACGTGCATGATGGTCTGGCCGAAGCGGTGAAGTACGGATGCATCGGTGACCGTGAGCTTTTCGAGCTCTTCGAGTCCATCGAGACAAAGGAGGATCTGGAGAAGAATATCGAGGAGATCATCCTGCGGAGCGTCCTGCAAAAGACGAAATTCGTAGAGGAAGACCAGTACGACAATGGCAGCCGGCAGATGCTGAATTTCGGCCATACCATCGGTCATGCCATCGAGCGTTACTTCCATTACAGCACCTACACCCACGGCGAAGGTGTCGCGATCGGCATGAGTCTCCTCTCTGCGCAGACTGAAAAGCTCGGCTATACAGAGCGCGGATGCACCGACCGCCTGCGAGCTGTCCTGAAGAAGCTCGCGCTTCCGACCGCCATCGGCGTCCCGGCGGAGGAGCTCATTCCGCATGCACTGCACGATAAGAAGCGCCGCGGCAAGGAGATCACGCTGGTCGTCATGAGAAGCATCGGCCGGGCAGAGCTTGTGAAAGTCCCGACAGAAGCGCTCGCTGACTGGATTGTGACGGAATAGAAGAAGGGGTTTAGGGTTCAGGGCTCTCGTGGCGGCTTCGCCGCAAATATAAATTCGGCGCTTTGCGCCGCACCACCCCTGTTGAACCCTCAGAACCTATAGAACCTGCTGAACCTCTTTCACTCGCGATCAAGGGGCGAGTCGCCCCAGGGCTAACCCTGAAGTTTGAAAGCAGGGATGGTTAGTAGCTAGGGATTAGTGGCTAGGGATTAGGAGCCTCGAGTGACTAGTGACTTGAATACCACTTTCGGGCATCGCCCATTTATACTTTGCGGCGCTTCTGATTTTTATGCGCCGCACCACCACTCCTAACTCCTAACTCCTAACTCCTAACTTCTAACTAGAGAGCAAAGCTTTCATCCCCGATCAAGGGGCGGCACGCCCCGGGGCTAGCCCCGAACCCTGAACCCTGAACCCTTTCCCAAAGGAGTACCACTATGCATATCACCATCACCCCCGCGCCGCTTTCCGGCGTGCTCCGCGTGCCGTCCTCGAAAAGCATGACACATCGCGAGCTGATCGCCGCTGCGCTTGCCAAGGGGGAAACGACGCTCTCGGGCGTGACCCCGTCACAGGACATCGAAGCCACCGTCCGCATCCTTTCGCTGATGGGCGCGCATTTTACAGAAGAGGCTGCCGAAGACGGCCTTACCTTCCATATTTCCGGCGGTCTTTCCCCGCAGGAAGGACGGCTCGAAGCCGATGCAGGAGAGTCCGGCTCGACACTGCGTTTCCTCATCCCGCTCGGTCTTATTTCAGGGAATGTCATCCGCTATGTGGGGCATGGCCGTCTCTCGGAGCGCCCGCTGACACCATACTACGGGATCTTTGATGAGAAGGGCATTTCCTTCGACAACCGGGACGGTCTTCCTCTTACGGTCAAAGGGCAGCTTCCCGGCGGGCGCTATGCGCTTCCCGGAGATGTCAGCTCGCAGTTCTTCACCGGCCTCCTCTTTGCACTGCCGCTTGCCGGGGATGACTCCGTACTTATTAGCACGACCACGCTCGAGTCGAAGAGCTATGTCGATATGACGCTGGATACGCTTGCCCGTCATGGGATCACCATCCATGAGAAAAGCCCCGAGCTTTATGAGATCCCGGGTGGGCAGTCCTACAAGGCGGGCGCATTTGCCGTGGAAGGGGACTACTCGCAGGCCGCCTTCTGGCTAGTCAGCGGTCTCACGGGAGCGGGCATCACGCTGCAGGGACTTTTCCTTGACTCAAAGCAGGGGGACAAAGCGATCCTTACCATTCTTAGCAAGATGGGCGGAGACATCCGCGAAGAGAATGGCATGATCGCTGCCAAGCCATCGAAGACACGGGGGACCGTGATCGATGCCGAAGACTGCCCTGACCTCGTGCCCGCGCTCGCCGCCCTTGCCGCTGTCAGTGAAGGCACGACCGAGATCATTCATGCCTCTCGCGTGCGCCTGAAAGAATGTGACCGTCTCCATGCCATGGCTGTCGAGCTTACGAAGCTCGGCGCGGACATCGAAGAAAAGTCCGACGGCCTCTTGATCCGCGGCCTAGACCATCTCACCGGCGGCGCCGTCTCCTCGTGGAACGACCACCGCATCGCCATGGCCCTCGCCGCGGTCTCTGCGAAATGCAGTGCGCCTCTGACCATCGAAGGCGCTGAAAGTGTCCGGAAATCGTATCCGACATTCTGGGAGGATTTCAAGCGGGTCGGGGGACGGCTTGTGACTGGTGATTAGTGACTGGAAGACTTCAGACTCCCGTATCGTCATTTCGAGCGAAGCGAGAAATCTTTCTTGCAGATCGGTAAGCAGTAAGTACGAGATAGCAGAACAACGTAGCACCAAAACTTCGTTTATTGAATGGCGCATACATGCTGGTTTCCGTACTGCAATAGAGATTTCTCAGCTACGCTCGAAATGACGATACGAGAACATCATAGTCTAAAAATTGCGGCGAAGCCGCCACCACAACCCCGAACCCCGAACCCCGAACCCCGAACCCCGAACCTTGAACCCCGAACCTTGAATCCTGAACCCATCAAAGGACATATTCTATGAGCAATACATTTGGACAAAAACTGAAAGTCACCATTTTTGGGGAATCCCATGGCACTGCCATCGGCTGCATCATCGACGGACTTCCCGCAGGAATCTCCATCGACTGGGATGCCGTGCGCCGGGATATGGCGCGCCGCGCTCCGGGCAGCAGCGCACTGGCGACCCCGCGCAGGGAGAAGGACGCTTTTGAGATCCTCTCCGGCTATTTCAATGACCATACGACCGGGTCACCGATCGCGATGGAGATCAGAAATGGCGATCAGCATTCGAAAGACTATGGCATTCTGAAAGACTGTATGCGCCCCGGACATGCCGACTACACCGGTCATGTGAAGTATGGCGGATACAATGACTACCGCGGCGGCGGCCATTTCTCCGGCCGCATCACCGCGCCCTTGACCTTTGCGGGCTCCATTGCCCGGCAGGTACTCTCTGCCAAAGGCATCCATATCGGCGCGCATGTCACCCGCATCGCGGGGATCGAGGACCGCCGCTTCGATCCTTTGGGAGAGAGCGAGGCGACCTTCGCGTCTCTTCGTGAAGAGACGCTCCCCGTCCTCACCAAGGACATCGGCGAGAAGATGGAAGCCGCCATTCTTGCCGCCAAGGCGGAGGGAGACTCCGTCGGCGGCATCGTCGAATGTATGGTGACCGGCCTTCCCGTAGGGCTTGGCGATCCTTTCTTTGATTCGCTGGAGAGCGAGCTGTCCCACATGATGTTCTCCATCCCCGCCGTGAAGGGCATCGAATTTGGAGACGGCTTCGGTCTTGCGGCGATGAAAGGCTCGGCGGCGAATGATGGCATGCGCTGGGCGGAGGGGAAGGTGGAAACAAAGACCAACCACAATGGCGGTATCTTGGGCGGTATCTCCGGCGGCAGCCCCGTGATCTTCCGCCTCGCCATCAAGCCGACCGCCTCGATCGGAAAACCCCAGCTCACCGTGAACCTCGCCGAAAGGAAGGACACACTCCTCACCATCGGCGGCCGTCACGACCCCTGCATCATCCCTCGAGCGATCCCTGTCATCGAGACCGCCGCGGCACTTGTCATCCTGGATGAGATATTGGTGACTGGTGACTAGTGACTGGTGACTGGGGAACAACAGTCCCTCTTGCATCGTCATTTCGAGCAAAGCGAGAAATCTTTCTTGCAGACCGATAAACGATGCATGTGCGAAAGCAGAAATACGTATACCAAGGCGTCGTTTCCCTGCCAGTTCTTATGTGATACTGACCGCAGTGCCAGGAAAGACCCTCGGCTACGCTTCCGATGACAACGGCGCGTAAATTCCGCAGCGCTTTTAATTTTTATGCGCCGCACCTCCATTTCTCATTTCTAATTTCTCATTCAAGCGAAGCTTTCACCCGCAATCAAAGAGCACCACGCCCCACGGGCTAACCCTGAAGCCTGCACCTTTTTTTCGGAGACATCCTATGACACATACACTCAAAGTCGGCTGCTATGGCGCGAAAGGCTCCTACACCTACGAGGCCATGGAGCAGCAATTCGCCGGCAAGGAACGGGAAGAATCCTATTTCCCTTTATTTGAAGACGTCGTGAAAGCCGTGAAAGACGGCACCATCGACTACGGAGTCCTGCCCATCGAGAATTCCTCGACCGGCGGCATCACCGAAGTCTACGACCTCATCCAGAAATACGACTGTGCCGTTGTCGGAGAGCAGCTGGTGAAGATCGAGCACAACCTTCTTGGCATTCCCGGCGCGACCTTGGACGACATCGACACCGTCTATTCCCATCCGCAGGGCTTCCGCCAGTGCCGCCCCTTCTTCAATGAGCACAGAGACTGGACGCTCGAGCCGTATTTCTCCACGTCTCGGAGCGCAGAGCGCGTCGCCGAAGACGGCAGGAAGAACCAAGCCGCAGTCGCCAGCCGCACCGCAGCCCGCCTCTACGGGCTCTCCGTCCTCGCGGAAAATATTTATTTCAATCAGAGCAACTACACCCGCTTCTTCATCATCGCCCCGAAGATGGAGATCACCGAAGACGCTGACAAGATCACCCTCGTCATCTCCGTCAAGCATGAGCCGGGCGCGCTCTACCACGTCCTGGGCTACTTCTTCTACGGCGGCATGAATATGACGCACCTCGAGTCCCGTCCCATGGAAGGCCATCCCTTCGAGTACTTCTTCCACATCGACGTCAAAGGCCGCATCCACGACCCATCCAACGCACAGACCCTCCACGGTCTCGCCTCCATGTGTACCTACTTCAAGATCCTGGGGAACTATCCGTCCTGCAAGAAATAGCGACGGGCGGCATGTCTTATACTCCCTTTCCTAGGGCGTCTCTTGCAAAGAGGCAGACGATGGGAGCGTTTCTTTCAGATCTTCGGGCATCGCCCGTCTTTACAGAGCGGCCAGGCCGCCATGTTCCTTTGCACCTTCAGCACCGGCTGGATCTGCGAGACCCAAGGAGCTCCTCATGAAACTCGGACTGATCGGAGAAGTGCTCGGACACAGCCTTTCTCCTATAATTCACGAAAAACTATTTCACAAGCTGTCCATCCCCGGGCGCTACGACCTCATCGAGATCCCCAAGAACCACTTCGCTGAAGTACTGCGGGATACCCTCACCGCCTCAGGCGGGCTGAATGTGACCATCCCCTACAAACTCGATGTCATCCCCTTTCTGGATGACATTTCCCCGGAAGCAAAGACCATCGGCGCGGTGAATACCATCGCCAAGGCAGACGGAAAGCTCGTGGGATACAACACCGACTACTTCGGCTTCCAAAGAACGCTCCGAAAGATCGATGCCAAGGTCAATGGAAAGACCGCCGTCGTCCTCGGTCACGGCGGTGCGTCGCGCGCCATCATCCAGTGCCTTTATGATGAAGGCGCAGCAGAGATCCGCGTTATCTCCCGCCATCCGGAGAAGGTGGACTCCGATCTCCGCTCCTTTGCAAAAGAGCGCCGCGTCCGTCTCATGGACTACGCCGCTTTTGAAAGAGAGGCAGAAGGCGCACTTCTCGTGAACGCCACCCCGGTCGGCATGTATCCCAAGGTCGGCGTTTCTCCGATCTCCGAAGAGGCCGCCCGGCATTTCTCCAAGGTCATCGACATCATCTACAACCCGAAGGAGACCCGCCTTCTCCATGACGCTTCGCATGCGGACAAGGCCAATGGCATGTACATGCTCGTCATGCAGGCCATCGCGGCAGAAGAGATCTGGCTGGAAAGAGAGATCCCCGATCGCATCGCAGAAGAGATCGCAGAAGAGATGGGGGCTAGTGACTAGAGACTAAGAGACTGGGTGGCATTCTTTCTCATTTGTCTTTCATGCCGCCTGTGCCCTATCCGCCCCTTCGGGGCACCTTCCACTCGAGGGGAAGGCTGACGATACGAGAATACCATCATCTAACATGGCGGCGAAGCCGCCACTACAAGTTTGAAGGCAGGAATGAGTGACTAGGGATTGGTAGCTAGGGATTAGGTTTGCGATACGAGAAAACCGCTGGTTTCAAACCTCCGCGGCGCTTCTATATTTTTATGCGCCGCACCAGCCCCTTTGAACCTCTTGAACCTATAGAACCCGCTGAACCTCTTTCATTCGCAATCAAAGGGGCAGCACGCCCCGAGAGGCTAATCCTTAGCCCATTTTCCCAAAGGAGCATTCATGAAAAATATCATCCTGATCGGCATGCCCGGCTGCGGGAAATCCACACTGGGGCGGCGACTGGCCGGAGCCCTGCACCGCTCCTTTGTGGATGCCGACACCTATTTGGAAGAAAAAGAAGGAAAGAGCATTCCCGAGCTCTTCGCCGTGAGCGAAGACTGCTTCCGTGATGCCGAAGAACGCACCATCGAAGCCCTCGCAAAGAGGGAAAGCCTCGTCATCGCGACCGGCGGCGGCGTCGTGAAGCGCGCTGTCAATATCGAGCGACTGAAAAAGACCGGCACCATTTACTTCATCGACCGCCGCCCCGAAGACATCGCAGGCGATGTAGAGGTCAGCACCCGCCCCCTCCTTGCCGAAGGCAGTGCGAAAGTCTACATGCTTTACCATGAGCGCATCGCCCTCTATCGCAAGGCGGCAGACGAGATCGTGGTGAATGAGGGTTCGCTGGAAAGCGTATTGAAGAAGCTGCTTGCGGAAGTGACTGATGGAGAGCGTCCGCTTCTTGTATAAGTGTATACTCCAAAGGGATGACCCGCAAAAGGATGACCCGCCGATGCGAAAAGAGGATTTCTTACGAGAAATCCTCTTTTTATTGCTTCTGGATGACATGGATGTATTATAGAACGCAATGCTTATGCCAAAATGGCAAGAAAGTTTAATTTGTGTATGCTTTATGCTAAGATTGTAAAAGATATGTAAAGACGAAAGCGCAGAAACGATCCATGGCGGCTTTCGTGAGTATAGAGAGGAGATGTTTCTACATGAAATGGAAGACTCTTGCAGCAGGCGTACTGGCTGGTCTGGCAGTGGTGGCAGCGGCTGGGTGCGGCGGCGGCCAGCCGGCAAGCAGCAGCAAAGCAGCGGAAGGGCAGAGCCTCAAAGGCAAGAAACTGGTCATGTATGTTTCTTTCCATGAAGACACGGCAAAGGAATTGGCAGACCTTTTCAAAAAGAAGACAGGTGCTGATGTCAGCTTCATTCGTCTGCCGACCGGTGAAGCACTGGCACGTATCACCGCTGAAAAGGACGCGCCGAAAGCCGACATCTGGCTGGGCGGTACAGCGGATGCACATGCCAAGGCAGCAGCTGACGGCCTTTTGGAAGCCTACAAGTCTCCGAATGCCAAGATGATCCTGCCGGAATATCAGGACAAAGACGGCTACTGGTATGGCACGTATCTGGAAGTACTCTCGATCGGCTACAATGAAAAACGATTCAAGGAAGAATTCGAACCCAAGGGCGTGAAAGCGCCGGAGACACTGGAAGATCTTCTGAACCCGGCATTCAAGGGCGAGATCATCATGCCAGATCCGAGAAAATCCGGTACGGGCAATACCTTCATCAGCTCCGTGCTCCAGAAGATGGGCGAGGAAAAAGGCTGGGACTACCTGAAGGCACTGAAGCCGCAGGTGGCACAGTTCACTCCGTCCGGCTTCACCCCGGGGCAGAAGGCCGGTGCTGGCGAATACCTGATCTGCGTGAACTTCATCTCTGATCAGAATCTGGTCAGCGCGAAGGGACAGAAGCTCCATAGCACCATTTATAATGCAGCGGGCTGGACCACCTGCCCGGTCGGCAAGATCAAGAATCATGCCAATGATGAAGTAGCGAAAGCCTTCATTGATTTCGTACTGACCAAAGAGGCCGGGGATATCCTTGTGAAGACGACGAATGGGGTAGCCTGCAATCCGGAAGTGGCTCCGCCAAAGGGCATGAAGCCGCTCAAGGAGCTGCCGCTTTTCAAAGAATTTGATCTCATCAAAGCCGGCGTTGACAAGCAGAAGAACTGCGATACCTTCTTCGCTGAATAATACGGCATAGAACAGGAAAAGATACCTCCGCCTCCGGCGGAGGTATCTTCCTTATTTGAACAAGGAGTGACCTATGAACGAAAAAACAGCCGGGCATGAGCATACCGGCCTGGGGGCGGAGCTGAAGGTACTGCTCAGGGAGCCGCCCCTTCTGATCAGCATACTGGCAGTGTTTCTGCTGTTTGCTGTATTTATCATCTATCCATTTGCCAAGATCCTTCTGGTGCCGACAGCAGCTGACTGGATGAGAGCGATCACGGGGAAAGAATTCATTCAGGTTTTTGGAAATACCATCTTCTCTTCTCTGATCGCGACCGCAACGGCGATCGTTTTCGGCTTTCTTTTTGCCTACGGCATCAACTATACGAATATGCCCTGCAAGCGTTTCTTTCAGGTGGTGGCGCTCCTGCCGACTATGGCGCCGTCTGTCGTGACAGGGCTGGCATTTATCATGCTGTTTGGTCGTCGCGGCTTTATCACCTGGCAGCTCCTGCATCTGAAGGTGGATCTCTATGGGCCCTTTGGGCTTTGGGTCGCGCAGACCATCGCTTTCTTCCCTCTGGCGTATATTACGATCTCCGGCGTACTGAAAAGCATCAGTCCGAATCTGGAGCTTGCGGCGCAGAATCTGGGGGCTCGCGGCTGGTACCTTTTCCGCACGGTGACACTTCGTCTTGCGACACCGGGCCTTGCCAGCGCCTTCCTGCTGGTCGCTATTAACTCGCTGGCAGATTTCGGCAATCCGATGCTGGTCGGCGGCAATTATCATGTGCTGGCGACGGAGGCCTACACGCAGGTCACCGGCGCGTGGGATCTTCCCATGGGTGCGACCCTGTCTGTCTTTCTTGTCATCCCGACGCTGATCGTATTCTTCGTACAGCGGTATTATCTGGAAAAGAATTCCTATGTGACCGTGACGGGAAAACCGGTGGCGGGCCTCATCCGTGTCACGGCAGGGCCGGTGGCGACAGGACTGCTCTGGGCATTCTGCATGCTGATCTGCCTGGCCATTCTGATGATCATCGGTGTCGTCATCCTCTTCGCCTTCACGACTGCTTTTGGATATGACTACACGTTTACGCTGGATTATTTCCGCGAAGGCGTGCTTCAGTCGAATGTCATGGCGCACTCCTGGGTGGCTTCGATGGCGACAGCCGCGATCACGACCGTGCTGGGCATTGCGCTGGCATTCCTGACCATCCGCAAGAAATTCCCCGGGCGCACCGTTATGGATTTCCTGGCGATGCTTCCTGTTTCCCTCCCTGGTACCTTTATCGGCCTTGCTATGATCCTGGCCTTTAATGATGGTGTCCTGGAAATGACAGGGACACTCGCCATCATCATCCTTGGCATGTCGCTTAGGCAGCTCCCGGTGGGCTATCGGCAGGCGGTCGCCGGACTGAAACAGATCGAAGGTTCTTTGGAACAGGCATCTACAAATCTGGGGGCGAACAGCTTCACCACATTCCGCAAGATCGTCCTTCCTATGCTGAAAAATTCGCTGTCTGTCAGCTTTGTGTACGCATTCATGCGCTCCATGAATACGCTCTCGACGGTGATCTTTCTGGTATCGCCAGAATGGAACCTGGCCTCGATCAATATCATGAGTCTGGCCAATCAGGGATTCCTTCCTACGGCCAGTGCAACAGCCGTGGGGATCATGCTGGTGATCTATCTCACCTTTGGCATCGTGAAACTGATTTTGAGAGATAAGATCAATATCTTTGATCTGTAAGGAAGGCAGGGACAACAATGGCAGAACTGGTATTACAGCTGAAAAAGATCAATAAATATTTTGGGAAGAATCATGTCATCAAGAATGTGGATCTGGAATTTGAAAAAGGACACTTCATCACCTTTCTGGGACCTTCCGGCTGCGGGAAGACAACGCTTCTCCGTATGATCGCAGGCTTCTACGAACCCGATGACGGAGAGATCCTTCTGAATGACAAGAACATCGAGCGTGTACCGCCTTACAACCGCAATACGGCGATGGTGTTTCAGGAATACGCGCTCTTCCCGCACATGAATGTATTTGAGAACGTCTCCTACGGCCTTCGTGTCAAGCATAAACCGGCAGAGGAGATCAAGAAGCGCGTCGCCGAAGCGCTCTCGCTGATGCAGCTCTCCGGGATGGAAAAACGCTTCCCGAACCAGATGTCCGGCGGACAGCAGCAGCGTGTCGCTGTCGCCCGAGCGCTCGTCATGAATCCGGAGCTCCTGCTTCTGGATGAACCGCTGTCCAATCTGGATGCCAAGCTGCGTGAAAGCGTCCGCGTGGAGCTGCGTGATATCCAGCAGAAGATGGGGCTCTCGACCATTTACGTCACACACGATCAGTCCGAAGCCCTTTCCATGTCGGACCGCATCGTAGTCCTGAAAGACGGCATCGTGCATCAGGTGGGGACGCCGCAGGAGATCTATTTCGAACCCAAGACGCCCTTCGTGGCGGACTTCATCGGAACGACGAACTTGATCGAGGTCAAAGGCGCAGCGGAAAATACCGTCCTCTATGGCGGCGTGCAGTTTGCTTCGGGCAACCCTATCAAAGCGGGGAAGGCCTACTGCGCTTCCATCCGCCCGGAAAGTGCGAAGCTGTCCAAAGAACCGGTGGAGGGCAGAGTCAATGTACCTGCTGTGATCTTCAATAAGATGTTCCTTGGGGAGAAGGTACGCTACTTCGTGAGGGATGAACTGGGCAAGGAATGGATCGTAGACATGTTTGACCCCGGGCGCACCATTCTGGAAGGCCGCTGCTGCGTGACCTTTCCTTCCGATCGTGCCTGGGTGATCGAGGCGGATGCCGATGCTTGAAGCGCTGAAGGAAACCGTCTGTGAGGCCAATCTTGAGCTTTCCCGCCGTGGCGTGGTGCTCTATACCTGGGGAAATGTGAGCGGGATCGACCGCGCGCGGGGCCTCGTCGTCATCAAGCCATCCGGCGTGCCGTATCAGGGCATGCAGCCATCGGATATGGTGGTGGTCGATCTGGAAGGACGTATCGTGGAAGGGACGCTGCGTCCCTCTTCCGATACCCCGACACATCTGGAACTGTATAAGGCCTTTCCGGAGATCGGCGGCGTCGTCCATACGCACTCCACCCATGCCGTGGTTTTTGCACAGGCGGGCATGGAAATTCCGCCACTTGGAACCACGCATGCAGACTATTTTTATGGAGCCGTCCCCGTGAGCCGCAGCCTCACTCGGGATGAAGTGCAGGAAGCCTATGAGAAAAATACGGGCCGTGTCATCGTGGAAACCGTGAGGGAAACGGGAAGGGAGCCATTGGCCGTGCCGGGTGTCCTTGTCAGAAATCATGGTCCCTTCACATGGGGGAAAGATCCGGAGGAAGCCGTTTACCATAGTGTGGTCTTAGAGGAGATCGCAGAAATGGCATGGAAGACACTGCAGATCAATCCGGCAGCAGCACTGACTCCCTATATCTTGGAAAAGCATTACCAGCGCAAGCATGGACCGCAGGCCTACTACGGACAAAAATAAAATGCCGGGCGGGATGTCCCGGACGGCTTGCTGAAAATGACCGAAAGCGAAAGAAGAGTGGCTTTCGGTCATTTTCATTGGATGCTTCGCCCGCTTTCCTCCCGCCCTGCCCTCTTGCATTCTTCTCCTGTTTCGAGTACGATAAAGAATAAGAATCGTCGAAAAATCGGCGGGTGCTGCCCGTGAGACAGGCCGCCTCCCGATTTCGTAACGAACAAAGGAGACAACTATGCTGAGCGATATATGGGTATATACGAGGACCGCAAAGCTCATGATCGGCCTGCTGCTCCTGGCCGCACTGCTGCTTGCTACGCAGAATTGGCCGCTGGGGCTGCTCTTCTTTATCATCGTGGCCGGGGTCATCGTCTACGTGAAACGCTCCGACTACGGGCAGGAGAAGAAGCTCCTGCGCTATCTGGATGACCTGTCCTCGGGCGTTTCGGCCGGTACGGTGTATGCAGTGAAGAACCTCCCTGTCGGCATCGCGATGATGGATGAGAAGAAAGAGCTGGTCTGGGCGAACAATGTCTTCCGCGGCTGGCTCGGCGAGGGAGCCGAGGTCGGAGTCCGTTTTCAGGATCTCATCACCGGGCAGAAGATCTCCAAGATCTGGGGCAAGACCGGGTGGTTCGAGTGCCATGCGGGCGAGTCCTTCTTCCGTGTTTTCTACAAATTTCTGGACACCGGAGAGAAGAACGATACGCACTTCATGGTATTCTACTTCATGGACCGCACGGATGTCGAAAAAGCGGTGAAGGCGTGCGATGAAGCGCGGCCGGTCTTCTGCCTCATCCGTATCGACAATGTGCCGGAGGTCACCGCAGACCTCACCGATGTCGAGCGCTCGGCCCTGCTCTCGGATGTCACGGAGAAGGTCCTCTCCTCCTTCAATGCGAAAGAGGGCTTCATCAAGCAGTACTCGACGAATGATTTCGTGGCGTGTATTTCACACAAAGCACTTGCGGAAATGATGGAGAGCAATTTCGAGATCCTCGATGCAGTCCGCGCGATCCATACGGTGAACCGCATCCCGGTCACGCTCTCCATCGGAATCGTCCAGAGCAGCGATTCCTTTATGAAACAGTTCGAAGAGGCGCAGGTCTCCCTTGACCTCGCCCTTGGACGCGGCGGGGATCAGGCGATCGTCCGCCTCGGGAAGGAAGTGAAGGCCTTCGGCGGGAAATCGCCGACGTCCGTCTCCTCCACCCGTGTGCGCGTCCGCGTCGTCGCACAGGCGCTGAAGGAGATCATCGAAGACGCAGATATGGTGCTCGTCATGGGGCATAATCATGAAGACTTTGATGCCTTGGGATCGGCAGTCGGCGTCACCCACCTCGCGCGCGCCTCCCATGTCGAGGCGCATGTCGTCCTCTCGAAGGAGCGTGACACCTGCCGCAAGATGGTCGATGCCATTGAGAAGAGCGGTGCCGCCGAAGGGCTCCTCATCGATGAGAGCGAGGCAAAGGGACTCATGACGGATAAGACCGTCGTCATCATCACTGACACGCACATCCCCGAGCTCGTCGCAGCCCCGGAAGTCCTCAAAAAAGCCGTGAAAAAGGTCGTCATCGATCATCACCGCCGCGCGGCCTCCATCATCAGGCAGCCGCTTCTGACATACATGGAACCATCCGCCTCATCGGCGTCCGAGCTTGTGACCGAGCTCGTCCAGTACTACGGCGGGGATGAAGAAATGAATGAACTCGAGGCGTCCTGCCTCTATGCAGGCATCGTCGTCGATACGAAGAACTTCGCCGTCCAGACCAGCGTCCGTACCTTCGATGCGGCGAGCTTCCTGCGCCGCTGCGGGGCAGATACGAAGCTCGTCCACCGGCTCTTTGCGGAGGACATCCACTTCATCAAGACCAAGGCAGAGATCCTGGCCCATATGAAGCTCATCGATAACTATATCGCGATCGCCGAGTGCCCGGAGGGGACAGAAGACTCCCAGGTACTCGCCGGACAGATCGCCGACTACCTTGTGACCGTGAAGGAGATCCGGACCAGTTTCCTTTTCTATCACACAGACAATGGACTCTGTCTCTCTGCCCGCTCCGACGGCTCGATCAATGTACAGGTCGTCATGGAAGCCTTGGGCGGCGGTGGTCATCTCACCGTGGCCGGCTGCCAGCTGGGCAAAGATGGAAATAAAGAAGCAGCGGAAAAGGTCATCCTGACCCAAGTCCGTAAACAAGTAGAGGAGGAAAAAGAATGAAAGTCGTATTACTGCAAGACGTAAAGAAAATGGGAAAAAAGGGCGACGTCATCGAAGTCGCTGATGCGTATGGCCGCAACGTGCTCATCCGCAAAGGCCTCGGCGTAGAAGGCACCAAGGCAAACCTCAATACCGCCTCCCAGCGTCAGGAAGCGAAAGAATTCAAGAGCAAGGTCGCAGCAGACGAAGCCGTCATCATGGCCTCCCAGCTCAAGGCTGTCAAGGTCGTCATCAAAGTCCAGAGCGGGGAAGACGGCCGCATCTTCGGCTCTGTCACCGGCAAGGACATCAGCGAAGCTCTTGAGAAGCAGTACAAATTCAAGCTCGAAAAGAAAAATATCCGTCTCAAAGCACCGATCAAGACCGTCGGTGAATATGACGTAGAGGTCTGGGTCCACCAGCAGGTCACCAGCACCGTCCACGTCTCCGTCGTCACAGAATAAGAATGATAAGAATTCCCCGAGATTTATTCCCGGGGAATTTTTCTTTGCGTGCGATCAGTGACTGGCGACTAGGGAGCGCTATGGTTCTCTCCCGTAAATGCTTCTTTGATGGAGGAAACCCCGAGAGTGTATAACATTTTTTCCAACTATGAGATCGCTGCCTGCGCTATTTTCCGTGTATTCTCATCGAAGGGAACCTTCAAATGTGATAAAATAAAGCCAATAGAGAGTCCCTGCAGCAGATAGGACATTTATGCCCTATCATTCTAAGGGCAGCTCGGTTATATGATGGAATTTGAGGAACTTATGGATAAGAAGGAACTTTATAGCTTTGTCGCCACGCGCACATCCCAGTGCCGGATCCTTGTCGCAGGTGACGTGATGCTCGATAAATACTACTACAGCGAAGTGACCCGCATTTCCCCGGAAGCCCCCGTGCCGATCGCGCACGTGCGATCGGAAATGGAAACGCTGGGAGGCGCAGCAAACGTGGCGCACAATCTGACGCGCCTTGCCTGTCAGGTCAGCATTGCAGGCTTTGTGGGAAAGGACTATCACGGAAAGAGCCTGCTTGAAAAACTGCGCGCCAGAGGGATCGACGGAGCCGGCCTTATTCCGACCGATCGTCCGACCACGACGAAGCTGCGTGTGATCGGCGGTCACCAGCAGATGCTGCGTCTCGACTTTGAAGAGTCCGCCGCTGTGACGGGAAAAGAGGCAGAGCATTTCCTTGCCGGCATCTACAAGAAGCTGGATGAGGGGCTGGACTGTCTCATCATTTCCGACTACGGCAAAGGGGCATGCACCGAAGAAAACTGCCAGAAAATCATCGCTGCCTGTAAGGCACACCACGTGCCGGTCATCGTGGATCCGAAAGGGACGAATTGGATGAAGTACGCCGGCGCTGACTACATCACGCCGAACCTCAAGGAGATCAATGCGGTTCTCCCCGATCCCATCCGCAATGAAGACGCGCCCGTCGAACAAGCAGCTCACGACGTGATGAAAAGATTCCATCTCGGCAGCATCATCGTCACCCGTTCTGAGGCCGGTCTTTCTCTTATTTGCGAGGGAGAGATCAAGCATATCCCGACCAAGGCACAGGAGGTCTTCGACGTCTCCGGTGCTGGTGATACCGTCATCGCCGTCTTCGCCATGGGTATCGCCGGTGGTATCGCACCTGTGGCCAGTGCTTACCTTGCAAATCTCGCTGCCGGTGTCGTAGTCGCTAAGCTCGGCACCTATGCCGTTAGCCGGGAAGAACTTCTGAAAGCACTTGAAAAAGAAAAATAGAGGCAATGGGTTCCATGGACTTAGGGAAAACGTAGCGAGAAACATAGTGCTTGCCGTGTCTGTCTCATTTGGTATTGCATGATACAAGGTCCCTTAGAGAAGGGACGCGCCAAAGGCGTAGGATGGATTTAGACAGCAAGAAAGCCTATGTAGAGATTCATTATAGCCAATAGAAAGGAGTCGGCATTATACATGGTTTCCATAACTCCTTTTAACCGCATATCAGCTGTGTGAATACCGGACTTCTCATATTCTCTTTACGAACTGTGATACAATAAAAGTAAAGGAGGGCCGCGTATGGAGACACTCGAAGACCTCTATCTGGCGGGGCGCAATCCGGAGTACGATGCCAATGCGAAGAAACTGCTTGCCAGCCGAAAAATCTTGGCATGGATCTTGAAGTACTGTGTGCCGGAATTTGAGGACAGTACCATCGAAGACATCCGAGACATCTACATCCAAGGGACGCCAGAAGTGGCGAGTGTACCCGTCATGCCAGACAAGACCAATGCTCGCCCGTTCCCCGCATTCTCGGAGAAAATACAGAAGACAAGACGCTGACCGAGGGGACCGTTACCTTTGACATTCGCTTCCGAGCCAGCACCCCGGATGGCAGCGCCCTTGGACTCATCATCAATGTAGAAGCCCAGCACAGTGCCAGCGTTTCCTATCCACTCGTTACACGCGCGCTCTACTATGTGAGTCGCCTGATTTCCTCACAGCACGATGTGGACTTCGACAAATCACACTATGAAAAGATCAGAAAAGTTTACAGCATCTGGCTCTGCATGGATCCTCCTGGCGACGAAAGCGGTATCACGCAGTATCGCGTGCAGGAAAATCTCAAGTATGGCATGATCGGGGAAGAAGAAAAACACTACGACCTTGCGCAGGCTGTCATGGTCTATATCAGCAGCAAAAAGCGAGATCCAGGGAATCGCCTCCTGCGCCTTCTCTATGAACTTTTCAAATCCGATGACAACGCAGCAGGGAAAATGAAGACCCTGGAAAATGACTATCAGATCAAACTCAATGAATCAGAAGAAGGGATGGTGGACATCATGTGCAATCTCAGCGTAGGTATCGCGAAAGCCGGCGTAGACAAAGGATATCTTCTTGGCAGACAGGATGGAAGAATAGAAGGCAGGCAGGAAGGCAGACAGGAAGGCGTACGAGATGGTGTGCGGCTTGGGAAAGCAGAAAATCAACGCGAAATCACGGTGCGCATGCTGGAAAATCATATGCCGTTGGAAATCATCGTGAGAATCACCGGGCAGTCAGAGGATGATATCAAGAGAATCGCAGAAGAAGAGTCACTTCCTTGCTAGCGGCTATAGCTAGGGAACGCTGATTAAATCTGACAACGATTTAATCAGTGTTTCCCTAGCAAAGGACGCGGAATACATCCGCGTCCTTTTTAGTGGAATTTTCATCGAAGCAGCTGCTGAAATGTGATAAAATAGAAATATATTTTATCATTCCGATCCGCCAAAACGCCCAAGATACGGCGAGATGAGCCGGATCCAAGGACATCCATCATGCCAAAGACGTATAAAAATATCCTGATCATAAAAATGAGCTCCTTGGGTGACATCATCCACGCGCTCCCCTCCCTCTACGCCCTTCGCAAGGCCTATCCCGATGCGAGGATCACATGGGCCGTACACCCTGCCTTTGCGGGGATTCTTCCCGGCAAACCGTGGATCGATGAAGTCTACCTCGTCGACCGGAAGCGCATCAAGCAGCTCTCCTACTGGAGAGAGATCCGCAAAGACCTGCATGCGCATCACTTCGACCTCGTCATCGACCTGCAGATGATCGCCAAGAGCGGGCTCATCTCTTTTCTCTCCGGCGGTAAGAAAAAGATCGGCTACCACGATGGCAGAGAAGGCAGCTTCCTCTTCAGCAAGCCGATTTCCGGACCCCACAAGCACGGACACATTATCGAACAGCTCTTAGACGTCATGCGTTATTTGGGCTGCCCCGCAGACAAGATCGAATTTCCCCTTCCGGATCTGACAAAAGAAATGGAAACTGTCACTACGCTTCTTCGGACGAACGGCGTCAAAGGGAGCTATGTTCTTCTCGTCCCAGGCACCCGAGGTGACTATAAGAAATGGCCTATCGAGTACTGGGGGGAGCTTGCAAGGAAACTCGCCGAAGACAAGATCACCACCGTCATTGCGGGCTCAAAAGGCGAGATGCCCATGGGCGAAGCCATCCGGAAAATTTCTCCTTCCCCGTATACCGTGAACCTTATGGGACAGACGAATCTCTTAGAACTCGCCGCTCTTGAAAAAATGGCGGCACTTCACATTTCCAGCGACACCGGCCCCCTCCACATCGCGAACGCCGTCCATGTACCAATCATCGCTCTTTTCGGCCCGACGCCGCATAAGCGGAATGGCCCGTACGGCAATTCGAACTGCCATTTTTTGATTGCAGATCATCCACTGACGAAGGAGTGCAGGATGAGCAGCATTCCGGTGGATCGGGTGTATCAGCTGGTGCATGAGATTTTGAAAAAAGATGATTGATAGGTAAGGATGGGTCATCGTGACGAATAAATACTGCTATATTTCCATGGCGGCTTTTGCTATCCTGTCATTTGTTTCTCTTGCCGTGGGCAATGCGCTTCTTGCCATAGCTACACTGTGTTTCCTGATTTATGCTTTTAAAAACAGAGCTGCGCTACGTGTGCCGGATAAGACGTACTATCTTGCTATTGGGATATTTATCGGAACGATGCTGATATCCGCTTTTCTCAGTGGAGATATCAAGCAGGGAATGAAAGTCTGGATCAACGCTTGGTTCTGGCGGCTTATGCCTTTTTTCATCATTACATTGACCATCAGGGAAGCAAAGCAGGCCAAAAGAATTTTAGCTTGCTCTTTGGCGGGTATCGCGATAGGTGCACTCTGTGTGGTGCATCAGGGACTGGGTGGTGATGCAAGAGCCGCTGGCTTCTTTGGTCATCCGATGACATTTGCAGGGTATTTCTGCATCTACTTGCCGCTTTTATTTGTACTGCTTTTTGAGGAATCTACTGCAAGCCGTTGGCGGTGGTACATGGGTGGTTTACTGATTCTGCTTTCGGCGGCGCTTCTCTATAATGCGACCAGAGGTGCCTGGCTGGCGGTGGCTAGTGTCACAGTACTGCTCCTGCTTTATTATTTGTTCCGACCAGACTATAGAAAATTGGCAGCATGTGTTGTGTGCTTTCTGATTATTGTTGGCGCTGGTTTGAGTCAGTATCAGCCTTTTGTTGATCGGATGGTCACAATCACTGATGAGAATTATCAGTCTAATACTGAGCGTCTTCTGATCTGGCACAGCGCGTACGAGATGTTCAAAGACCACCCGGTCACAGGCGTTGGCTTGGGGCAGTACAAGGACAATTACCAGAAGAAATACATTTCGCCGGAAGCGAAAGAGCCGCTCCTTTCTCATGCCCACAACAACTTCATGCAGATGCTGGCAGAGAATGGGCTCATCGGTTTTGCTGGCTTTATGACGTTGATCTCCTGCTTCATCGGTTACTCTTTCAAGCGCTTCTGGCAGGAAAGGAATCCATATGCCCTGATGATGTGTGCATCGGCGCTGGCGCTGGTGCTGCAGGGGCTGACGGAGTATAATTTTGGTAACGGTGCCGTTATGAAGAGCTTCTGGCTGGTTCAAGGGTGCCTTCTGGTGCTTAGCCAAAACTGGAAAAAGGAGAGCCCGGAGCAGGACGCATAGCCACTAAGCGACATGCCGGGTGTATTTATGAAATCAAAGGAAACGTGTATGACTTCCACATACAAAAATATTCTCGTCATCAATACGATGCACATCGGTGACCTCATGCTGGTGACGCCGGCGCTTCGGACGCTGCGGGCGAACTATCCGAAAGCCCACATCGCGCTTCTGACAGACAAACCGCTGGCCGACCTCGTGCGCTGCAATGAAAACATCGACGAATGCATCCTGATCGACAAGCACGGGCGAGACAAGGGAATCCTGGCGCTCATCCGCTTCATCCGGCAGATCCGGAAACGTCACTTTGACCTCGTGATCAATTACCATCGCAATGAGAGAGCCTCGGCGATCGCGTCTTTTTCCGGCGGGAAGAAAATCGTCGGTTACGCGCAGCCCTTCTTCCATCGTTTCTTTGACCACTGGATGCCAAACTTGGCGATGGCGGACACGCCGAAGGACAAGGTCATGCACCAGACGCTCTGCCATTTGAAGGTCTTGCAGGAAGCGGCTGGCTGCACGAAGCTCGATGACAGAGGCCTCGAGATGTGGCTGCCGCCCGAAGAGGAAAAGAAAGCCTCCGACCTCTGGCAGAAAGAATTTGCTGAGGACGATCGCGTCATCGCCTTCAATATCGGTGCGAGCTGGATGACGAAGCGCTGGATCGATGCCTACTTTGCCGAGTGTGCTGACCGCTTCATTGAAGAGGGCTATCACATCGCCTTTCTGGGTGGTCCGACAGATGTGGCGATCGTCAAGGCATGCATAGAGAAAATGAAAGAAAAAGACAGTCCGAAGGTACATGTCTTCACTGGAAAAGTCAGCCTTACCGTGCTGGCGGGGCTGCTTCGCCGCTGCTGCCTCTTTCTGACGACCGACTCCGGCCCGATGCACGTCGGCGTCGCGATGAATGTACCGATCGTCACCATGTTCGGCGCGAGCCCGGTGCCGACATTCTACCCCTATGATGGCAAAGACATTGTCATCAAGACGCCGGAGTCCTGCCACCCCTGCGGTATCCACGACTGCCCGAAAAAAGGCGAGGACCACATGGCCTGCATGAAACACATCCCCGTCGACGTCGTGATGAAATACAGCGAAGAACTACTGGCCCGCTACGGCGGCAAGTCCGCGCGCGAACTGCCCAGAGAGCGCGGAAACCATCAGTGCCGCATCATCGCGCTGTGAGAGGACATTATGAAACAGAAAGAACTTTACGACTTTGTGAATGAGCATACCGCGCGCTGCCGCATCCTCGTTGCAGGTGACGTCATGCTCGACAAATACTACTACAGCGAAGTCACCCGCATTTCCCCGGAAGCCCCTGTGCCGATCGCCCACGTACGCTCGGAAATGGAGACACTCGGCGGTGCGGCGAATGTGGCGCACAACTTGGCGCGCCTCGGCTGCCAGACTTCCATCGCTGGTTTCGTGGGCGATGACTACCACTGTAAAAGCCTGCTGGAGAAATTTCACAAGAGAGGCATCGCCTGCGAAGGTCTCATCAAGACCGACCGTCCGACCACGACGAAACTCCGTATCATCGGCGGGCATCAGCAGATGCTCCGGCTCGACTTTGAAGAATCTGCGCCCATCACCGGAGACGACGCTGCCCGTTTTCTGGATTACATCCAGCAAAAGCTCCAAGAAGGCTTGGACTGCCTCATTATTTCCGACTACGGCAAAGGCGTCTGTACGAAAGAAAACTGCCAGGCCATCATCGCTGCCTGCAAGGCGCACCACGTGCCTGTCATCGTCGACCCGAAAGGGACGAACTGGATGAAGTACGCCGGTGCGGACTATATCACGCCGAACCTCAAGGAAATCAACGCCGTTCTCACCGATCCTATCCGCAATGAAGACGCGCTCGTCGAACAAGCAGCCCGCGCGGTGATGAAGAAATTCCACCTCGGCAGCATCATCGTCACCCGCTCCGAAGCTGGTCTCTCCCTTGTCAGAGAGGAAGAAATCGAGCACATCCCCACCAAAGCGCAGGAAGTCTTCGACGTCTCCGGCGCCGGTGACACCGTCATCGCCGTCTTCGCCATGGGCATCGCCGGCGGTCTTGCCCCGCGGGACAGTGCCTACCTTGCGAACCTCGCCGCCGGTGTCGTAGTCGCCAAGCTCGGCACCTACGCCGTCAGTCAGGAAGAACTCATAGCGGCGCTCAAGAAAGAGAAATAGGTTTTAACCGGTAAGAGGGTTAGCCCTTTGACTGCGAATGAAAGCTCTGCTCGAATGAGAAATGGTGGTGCAGCGCCACGCGCTGAGTATAAAGCGGGCGATGCTTGCCACTCTGGCTTCTCCCTCCTTCCTCTGGAAGGAGGTGCCCCGAAGGGGCGGAGGTTGGCTTTGCTAGCCACTGCCCGCAGACTCGCGCCCGGTTACCAGTCACTCCTGATCCTTGATGCACTCATCCCTATCTACTATTTACAAGGAGGAACACACATATGATTATTGTTACAGGTGGTGCCGGATTCATCGGCAGCAACATTGTCAAAACATTGAACCGTCAGGGACGCAGCGACATCCTGATCGTCGACGATCTGAAAGACGGCCTCAACTACAAAAACCTTCGTGGACTCGAATTCCTCGACTACCAGCACAAGGACGATTTTCTCGAAGCCATCGAGAGCGACCGCTTCGACGGCACTGACGTCGACGTTGTTTTCCATGAAGGCGCCTGCTCTGATACCATGGTCTACGACGTGAACTACATGATGCGCACGAACTACGAATATTCCAAGTCTCTTCTGCACTTCTGCCTGCGTCACCGCATCCCTATGATGTACGCCTCCTCCGCCTCCACCTACGGCGGCGGTGAACACGGCTTCCGCGAAGGTGACGAATGCGAAGACGCGCTGAATCCCTACGCTTTCTCCAAGCTCGCCTTTGACCGCTACGTCCGCCAGGTCATGCCGAAAGCCCAGAGTCAGGTCGTCGGCCTCAAATACTTCAACGTTTACGGCCCGCAAGAACACCACAAAGGCAAGATGGCTTCCATTCACTACCAGCTCTATAACCAGATCAACGCCACCGGCAAAGCCCGCCTCTTCCGTGGCTGGGGCGACATTCAGGGAAAACCTGTAGGCGACGGCGAGCAGCGCCGCGACTTCGTCTATGTCAAAGACGTCGTCAAAGTGAACCTCTGGTTCTGGCAGCACAAAGGCCCCTCCGGCATCTACAACTGCGGCCCCGGCCATGCGCAGAGCTACAATGAAGTAGCAAATGCCATTATCAAGGCCATGGGCAAAGGCGAGATCGAGTACGTTGATTTCCCGGAAGTTCTGAAAGGGAAATACCAGAATTTCACCGAAGCCGATCTCACGAACCTCCTCGCAGCCGGCTACGACGAAGGATTCACTGATATGGAACAGGCCGTCAAAGAGTACGTTGACTTCCTCGACCAGGGCGGATATTTCAAGTATAAGAAATAAAGTTTCATATGTGTTATTCTACGCAAGGTGCTTGCTTTATAAAAGTAAGCACCTTGCATATTTTTTCGGCACGCTTTAAAATGAGTGTTGGCTGATTCCTTCTTTATTGGCCAGGATTACGTTTTTTATGAGGAAAGGGTCAATCTATGTTCTCTTTATTCTTTGATGGGATACAACGGGATTTGCAAATTGCCATTTTGCCTCCTGTATTGTGTGCATTATTCCGACTTCTATTTATCGAGATTTACCGTGCGAAGAAAAGTCCTTTGGGAGAGTGGCGCAAGTGGTACCATTGTTTCCGCTACGGTTTTTGGTGGGGAATGGATCTCAATGCGTATTTTTTCTTACTGCTAGTTCTCTTGGTGAGCTTGCCAGGCGCGTTTCTGCCTTTCTACTATTCTGTGGGGGATACGATTCGTCAGGTGGCCGTAACCATGTATGCAATTGCCATATATACGGCATTCCTTGGGAAAATGATTTTCTATTATCACTATCATGATATTTTCAACAGCACATTATGGCTGGGCAAGAATGCCGAGAAACACAATTTGCTGGATATTTTCTTCCATCAGGATCACGGAGCTTTGTTACTCCTCAGCTATATTCCATATACGTTGCTTTGCTGGTGGGCGGGGAAGGTATTTATGCTGATTCCGCAGCTCCCATATTATCATGTGTCATCGAATCTTCTGCAGATTACGCTTAATGTCTGCGTTGTTTTAGCCGTAGTCGCCATTTATTACTATTTTCGGTATGGCGGGACATTTATGCATGATGATAAACCAGAATGGGATACCATTCCCAGCATTGTGAAAAAAGACATCTTCATGGCTCGTGCTACGGTGGATGATCTTGTGCAATTGAAAGTGGTGCTCAAGCATCCGTTGCAGGAAGGGCTGCAACATTCGGATGAAGAAGATGCTGCAGCGATGGATGCCTTCATGCCAGAAAGCATGAAGGCGGAAAAGTGGAAATCATTGAAGAATCCAGTGGAAGCGTTTGTTCATACTGCGAAAGGCGCCCGTATAAAGAAGCCTAAACATATCTTTTTAATTGTTGGTGAAAGCTACTCGCAGATGCCACTGGATGATATTTACAGCGACTATCACATCATGGATGGAGCGAAAGCCTTTCGTAAAGACCCGCATACGGCTGTTTTGAACAACTTCCTGCCGGCCGGCATGATTTCCCGTCCGGCCATCGTTAGTCTGATGACGGGGATTTTTGATGCGAAGCTTGAGCTGAATGAGCGCGAAGATTTCTGGCATGGTACGCTGGCGACCACCTTGCCGAACCAGCTGAGGAAACTTGGATATCGGTCGATTTACTGGTATGGCGGTAATCCGACCTATGGAAATTTTGATAAATATGGCCCGGCGGTTGGCTTCGATCAGGTCATGGGGGCCACTGATTTTTGTCCGCCGGATTCGCCTAGGACCTGGGTAGGAATCTATGACCACATTTTTCTGCAGAATGCAGCCAGACTTATACAGGAAATGGATGATGGCACACCCACCTTCCATTATGTCTATACCACGTCTAACCATGGTCCGTACAAGCTGCCTTTGGAAAGTCTTGGATTTGATGCAGACTCTGTCTTGAAAGACCTGCCTGAGTCAGTCAGAAAGAATAATAAAAAACGCAAGGTGCTTGGAACGTATTGGTACAGTGATAAAGCCATTTCAGATTTCATCATAGAAATGAAAAAAGCATATCCGGATTCCCTGTTCATCGTGACTGGGGATCATTCATACCTGCCGATTCATCCCGGAGATACGATGGAACGGCAGGAAATTACACTTCGTGAGCAATATTGCACTTCCTTTGCGATGCATCATCCGGAGATTACGCAGGATATTTTCGCAGGGAATACGATTGGCGGTCATATGAATATCATGCCGACCCTCTTTGAACTGATTGCGCCGAAGGGATTCCAATATTATTCGCTGATGTCATCGCTGACAGAACCGATAGACCATGTTGTGACACCGTACCATTGGCTCACAAAAGAGTGCGTGGGCGCGGCGGATAAATCGATTTATCAACGCCTTAGTATTACCCGTCAGAAACTGCCTGTGGAAGAAGAAACATCAGGGAAAGTCCGGTATGCGGATGAAATCGCAGGCGTAGATGCAATCACATCATGGATCGTCAGACATCCGGAGATACTTGCTGGAAAATAGTTGGAGAAATAAAAAAGTCTCGCGAAAGCGGGGCTTTTTTATTTGCCATTCTAGATAGGATAGAGTAGAATTTAGAAAGATAAAATAGCAATAGTCTGCCTACAGGCAGAGAATACCAAAGGATGATGACAAGTTGGACTATATCGAATTAGGAAAAAAGATTTACAATATGGAAAATCCGCGCGAAGTGAAGCGCTGCGTCGTCTTCGTCGCGCGCTGCCTTTTAAATAATGGCCGCATGAAGAAGATTCATCAGTTTTTCCACCAGAATGAACTGCTGGCAAAGGTCGCCGAAGAGTACCCATTCGTCTACGAACAACCGACGCGCGCCTTTTTCTATAACAAGTCAACCTTTGATGAACGCGCGAAGATCTTGGAACAGCATATGGGTTTTATGGAGAAATACTTCAAGAAAGACGTTTTCCTGGGACTGTATGGGGAGAAATCATACACGCTTTGGGAAAGGAAGGATGAAATCGGAAGTCTGCGCTTTGAGCTTTCCTTCAATCCAGGGGAACGGAAAGAAGGACTTCTTTCCGTTGTACTGCATCTGGATGATGTCATGCTTTACCGGATCATGTTCTGGATATCGGCAGATAAAAAAGGAGACATGTCGCTCTGGATCGGTGCGATGCAGGGGCCGAATGTAGAGAACGCGAAGGATCTGGTCAAAAAAGTCACCCGCCGCTGCCACTCCTATCGTACGAAGAATTTCATCCTTCATGTGACGCAGGAAGTCGCGAAAGCGCTCGGCCTTGTGCATATCTATGCTGTGACGAACTACGGTTACTATGCAAATACCCACATGCGCATGGAGAAGAAGCTGAAGACCAGTTTCAGTGATTTCTGGGAAGAGTCTGGCGGTCATCCCTGCGAGGACAAACGCTTCTATGAGCTCCCGATGACAGAAGCCAGAAAGACCATGGAAGAGATCCCGACGAGAAAGAGAAACTACTATCGTAAGCGCTATGCCCTGCTCGATGAAGTCGATGCGTCCGTGGCAGAGAAGATCAGATTGTTATTGAAATAAATGAGGAAAAGTATGAGCTCACTCGCTATTCTGATTCTGACTTGTAATGAAGAAGACAATATTGTCTCCGTGGTAGAAAATGCGAAGAAATGCACGGACGAAGTCGTGGTCATCGACTCGGGCAGCACGGATCGCACGGTAGAGCTTGCCAAAGAGCACGGCGCGAAGGTGGCCTTCCGCGCATGGACGAATGATTTTTCTGCCCAGAGAAACTTCGCACTGGAGCAGACAGATGCGGACTGGGTGCTGTATCTCGATGCGGATGAGAGGCTGAATGACGAAGTCGTTGCAGAAGTTAAGAAGATTGTCTCTGGCGAAGGTATGGATCATCAGTATTCTTTCGAGAGAAAATCTGTGGCATTTGGTACGAAGTTTAATCATGGCGTACTGAAACCTGATCATGTCCTCAGAATGTTCCCCGGAAACCAGGTTAAGTGGGTGAATAAAGTGCATGAACATTCCGAGTGCGGCCTGCCAGTCAAAGCATTACCAGGACATATTGAGCATTATACGTATAAAAATTGGCATCACTGGGAAGGGAAGCTCTGCCAGTATACCACTATCTGGGCAGAGGATGCATATAAAAATGGGAAAAGAACTTCCTTGGGAAAAGTGTTTACGCATAGTTTGGGCGGCTTTTTTAAGATGTTTGTCCTTCGCGCAGGCTTTTTAGACGGCTGGATGGGGACATATATGTGTTTTAACCATTTTTTCTATACGATGCTGAAATATTTGAAACTTTATGAGTTACAAAAATTGGAGAGCAAATAATGCGCGTCGCAATTTTAGAAACAGTGAAGACGTCAGGCGGGTTTGAACAGGAGTTTGATCGTCTAATCATTCGTGAACTGCAGAAGCAGGGGCATGAGCCCGTTTTATATTTGCCTGAAAATAGCAGTCTGCCTGTTGACTTTGGCATTCCGATCGAATATATGCATGGTGGTGAAATTGTAGATTATGAAGGTGCGGGACACTTCAAGAAAATTTGGCTATCTATACAGCGTGAACGTCGCCGCGTAAGGTGGTTCGATGCGGCTTACGAGAAGGCTTGCCGGCATGAAGTGGATGCCATCATGCTGACTACGGCTACGTATCGATACCTGAGATCTCTTCACAAAAGCAAGTTAAAAAATAGTCCTATTCCTGTTATTTTTATTTTCCTTGGGGTCAATCCTCATGAAAAGCCCAAATTCTTGGAACAGGCGAGAAAATGCCAGGCATATGCGAATATCAAGCTAAAGGTTACTACGCTTCGGGATGATTTCAGAGAAGATAACGTGCCAAATGTAGAACTGATCAAGCCACCGGCTTTGCTGCCAGAAGGAGTACAGGCTGCTCCTGCCCTGTCTTATAGAGAACCGATCCGCATTGGCTTCTTTGGGCATTATCGTAAAGGCGAGAAAGATGTCGATGGTATCGTTCAAGCCTTCCTCCGATGCCAGATGGCAGATAAAGCGGAACTGGTGGTACAGGCGGCACCGACCAGCGCGGAGGATGCAGAGGACATGCAGCGTATCATGGAAAAATATAAATATGAAAAGTCTGTTCGATTCATCAAAGGAAAAGTATTGGGGAAAGGCTGGTACGATCTGCTGAAAAGTGTAGATGTTTTGTTCTTGCCATATAGCAATCCGCGATACCTCTATAATTGGAGCGCTGTGTATTTTAATGCATTGGCACTCTATAAGCCTGTCCTTGTGACGTCTGTATTGAATCCCGAGGTACTTGCCGATTATGAGGTGGGGGCCGAGGTGAATCTGAAGGATCTGGAGCAGTTGTCGGAGCAGCTGCATGGTTTTCTTCAAAATTATCAAGCGCAGTTGCCTGTATATGAGAGGGGATTGCGACGAGCCAATCATGATTTCAGTACCGGGTCATTTCTGCAAAGCCTTTTGCGATGAGCGTGTGGTTAATGCATAAGAGTGTAAGGCAAAAATCATAGGGAGATCTTCAGTATGAATATATTACTGGCAAACTTATCTAAAATGGTCGGTCATAGTGGGGGCGCAGCTAAGGTGACCTGCAATTTTGCAAATGAAATGAGACGGAGAGGACATCAGGTTTCGCTCGTTTATAGTGATGTTACGACAGGAGATTTTTTCTATCCGATGGATAAAGAAATCCCGGTTTACGACATTCGACACTATAAGGGGCAGTCTATTAACTATCCATGGTATTTAAAATTGAAACGCGAATTATATCGCACGTTTGATAAGCAAAAAGCCAGAAGTGTGAATGATCAGTTTGAATCCTCTTTTTTGCTGGATAATTTAGGGGATGTATTAAAGTCGGTAAAACCAGATATGATTGTTTCTTTTCAGTCAGCGGCAAGTAAATTACTGCTTTGCGATTTAAAGACTGAAATTCCTGTTATCACAATGAGCCATGGGGATACAGCAGATTATTTCCAGACGTGCCCGAAAGAAGAGCTCCCTGCATTGGAAAAGAGCGCAGTTGTCCAAGTGCTGGTGCCTTCCTTTGAACGGCCGATAAAAGAGCATTTGCCAAAGGTAAAGACAGTGGTTATCGGGAATGCGATTCCTCAATATGAAGAGCAAGCAGATCTATCTATAGAAAAGGATACTTACAAGATCGTTTTTACAGGAAGACTGGCGAAAGGCCATAAAAGGCCGCATTTATTGATCGAGGCGTTTGCCGGATTGGCAAAAGATTTTCCGAGCTGGACGGTGGAGCTCTGGGGTGCGGTCGATGGCAAAGCGTACTATAAAGAGTTGCAGATGATGATTTCAAAGAATAAGCTGGAAAATCAAGTCTTTCTAAAAGGGACAACGGATGATGTGAAGTCTGTCCTGAAAGAGGGGGATATTTTTGCATTTCCAAGTGCCTATGAAGGTTTCGGCATGTCTTTGGCGGAAGGTATGAGTATGGGGCTTCCTGCGATCGGATATAAAAGTTGCAGTGCTGTGAATGAATTGATCACAGATGACGTGGATGGATATCTTTGCGAAGATGGTGTGGATGATTTCCGCGATAAGTTGCGTAAACTGATGTCGGATAGAGATCTGCGCGTTGCTATGGGCAAGCAGGCGTGCATTGCTATGAAAGCGTATGCACCGGAAAAGATTTGGGATACTTGGGAGAATTTATTGGAGAGATTCAAATGAAAGTATTACTGAGTATTTTTTCTGGAAATGAGAAAATTCTACATATTCAGAAGAGTCTGGAGTCTTTAGGCTGCGAAGTAGAGCTTATGTATTCAGATGCTTACAGACAAGTATGCCCGTATTACAGAAAAAAGCTCGATGAATTGGGGCTCCATTCGGGTAGGCGAAAATATTTACAATCTGTACATGATAGGTTTTATCAGTTATTGGAAAATTTTCAGCCAGATATAGTTCTGTTCATCAATACGCCCAAAGATATTTTGACGGTAGAAGATATCAGGTATGCTAACCGATTCTCTAAAACTGTTTGCTGGTTTGTAGATGGTATAGCAGGACGCTCAGAAATTGAAGACTATCTGCGGGTATTCAGCAAAATTTATGTGTTCGAACACGGAGATGTAGCCTATTTGCAACAAATGGGCTTATTAGGCACCTATTTACCAGTAGGGTATAACGATGCCTTCTCTAACGTAAGCCCTTTGGAAAAGAAATACGACATATTATTCATTGGCTCTCCTTTCCACAATCGATTGCAGATATTAGAAAAACTGTCGATGGCAGCAGTAGAAAAGCGGTGGAATCTCCAAATCATAGGTCCCTTTTATGATGAAAAGTACCCTTGGAAGAAATTGATTTTCAAACGGAAATACCCCTATATCTACCGTTTTTTGGAAAATAGACGGGTCTCGTCGGAAGAGGCAGCAAAATTGTATGCAGAGACAAAAATTTGCCTGAATATCCACGATACGAGGCATAAGAGTCCAAATCCGAGAACTTTTGAGATAATGGCGACTGGCTCTTTTGAACTAATTGATAGAAGAGGTTATTGGGGGGGGCTATTACCTGAAAAAGATGTTGTTGAGTATATGGGAGAAGATGATCTTATTGATAAGATTGGCATATATATAGCTAATGATAGCAAACGGAAGGAAGTAGCTTATAGAGGTAATAGAAATATCGTTGGTAAATTTGACATGAAATCATTATTAGTAAAAGTAATTACTGATGTTATGAAAATAGGAGAAGGTTAATTCTATGGCAAATGGTAAGGTTTCTGTTATTATGCCCGTGTTCAATTCTGAAGAATTTGTTGAAGAAGCCATACAATCGGTGCTAGGACAGACATATACAAATTGGGAACTGATTTTAGTAAATGATGGATCTACAGATAATAGCTTGAAAATATGTGAGAAATATGGCGAATTGTATGCCTTGAAGGTGCGCGTCATAAATGTTGATCATGCTGGGGTTTCACATGCAAGAAATATTGGGACAAAAAATGCCAAGGGGGGGGTATTTGAGTTTTTTGGATAGTGATGATATATGGGAGAAAAATTTTTTGACAGAGCTGATGGCTGAATTCGATCGAAATCCCGAAGCATATTTTATTTATTCAGGCTCTAACCAATTTGATCAAAGCGGTAATATTATTAATGTGCAAGATCGATATAAATCGGGAAAGTTTGATGCATTTATCCATAAGTCTGGTGAGTTAAGACTACCGTTTAATATGGACAGTTTTATAGTAAGGAAAGACTTCATTCAAAAGTACAGCATATCGTTTCCGGAGGAGTATAAAATATCAGAAGACATATGCTTTTTCCTGGAAATATTATGTGTAACCAATGCGTATTATGTACCTAAAGTATTAGCGCACTATAGGCTACATTCAAACTCTGCCACCACGTCTTCGTGGTCGGCTGAACGATGGGAAAGCACAGTGTCTATTTTTGAGTCAGCAGAAAGGTATTGTCGTAAATATGCTCCTGATTTGAAAAAAGATTTTGATATTATTAGGGCTTATAGAACATATGGTTTCGTGTCATCGGTTTTAAAAAATAGTGATATAGCAAGTACGATTTTTTATATTAATAAATATTCGGAAACTCTTTGGCAATTTGTCCGGATTGGAAAGAAAATAAATAATCGGCTTAAGTGCTTTTTACTGCTTACGAAAAATAGAATAATATTGAAAATTATCTCTTCTTTATAATTCGAGAAATTGAGCTATTATTATGAGGATAAGAATATGAGCAAGAGCTTTCTGGTTATACTTACGTCATTTTTTACTGTATTTACACTATATGTAAAAATTAGATATGTAGATACAGAATTGAGACAATTTATTTTTCCGCTATTGGCATATGGGTTAATAGTGTATGGCAGTATATTTTTTGAGAAGAAGCATTATATAAAAACGATAAGTTTAATAACTTTTGCATTGTGCTCAATCTTTTTTATAATAATGCAAACAAACCAAGTAGTACCATTCACCGGAAAAGATTATCTAATATACGTGGCGTTTAGTATAAGTGTTGCGAATATTCTCGCATTATCAAAACAAATTTTCGGGGGGGGGCAAGACTTATTGGATTTTTGAGGTGGTTTTGTTACTAAGCCTGTTTCCTATAATTCTTTTGTGGGCATATTATTTTTCATCTGGTGCCTGGCTGAGTGTGGAATCTTGTATGGCGATACTTCAGACAAATCCATCTGAAGCTGAAAATTATGTGAGGGATCATATTAACCTCATAGGAATAATTGGGGTAATCATTATCATCGCCTATGTAAAAGGCATCTTTGATGTAATGAAAAATCTTACATTGCGGAAGCTTTCGGGAAAGTTGTCTTGTGCATTGATCGTGTTTATTTTATTAAATATAGGGCTTGCTATTAGAACGAGAGAGAATATTGTAACAGTTATTGCATATGATGCCAAAGCTTATGCGAATGGGTATTGGGAATATGCAGCAGGACGTGAAGAACGTAAAAAGAATTTATCTCAGTTAATAGGGCAAATAAAGCGAGGAGATGATGGGGTATACGTTCTTGTTATTGGGGAATCTGTGACAAGAGATCATATGGGATGTTATGGATATTATCGGCAGAATACACCATGGATGACCAGCATGCTATCATCGAACGGCTATGTGCAGTTTAATAAGGCTTGGTCATGTGCAAATGATACTGTAAGTGCATTGACATATGCGCTTACGAGCAAAAATCAGTATAACACAGAAGATTTGAAGGATGCGGTATCTATCATAGATATAGCCAATGCGGTTGGATATGAAACTGTTTGGCTAAGCAATCAGGTTCAGTATGGTTTGGCAGATACACCAATCACTACAGTTGCTTCGGAAGCCAAGCAACAGATTTGGGTACATGATAAAGTTGGGCATCTAAAAGATGGTAGGTATTTGGATTTGCCAGATTATTACGATGAACGGTTAATTCCTGCAATTGATAATATTAAATTATCTTCACGTATGCTGATTGTTATTCATCTTATGGGAAGTCATAATTCTTATAAGGTGAGGTATCCAGAACGATACAATATTTTTACGTCTGGAGACAAAGAGTTAGACACTGATGAATATGATAACAGTATACTTTATACAGATAACGTATTGAAGGGCATTTATGAAAAGGTTACTAATATACCTGATTTTAAGGCCTTATTGTATTTTTCAGACCATGGAGAAGGCATAGATGCACACGTAGGGCATGATGGTAATAGATATACGTCGCAAATGACTCGGATTCCCTTGACTTTATATATGTCGCCTAAGTTTATCCAACAGAATGATTACAAGGCTTATAGAATACGAAATTCAGCAGAACATTATGTTACCAATGATTTAGTATTCGATACAATGATAGACTTAATGAATATAGATGCAGGGAAATACATACATAAGGAGAATATTATCTGGGATGAAAAATATGATAATAATAAGAGCAGATTTAGAACGTCATACGGAAAAAGGGTGATAGAAGATGAATAAAGCTATTGCATAAACGAATATATTTTAGACATCCGTATTTCTTGGAATGGAAAGCAGAAAGCAGAAAATTCTTTTTATTTAAACAAATGTTATTGGGAGAGTAAAATATGCAATATGATGTGTCTACCTGGGATAAGATATATTGTTACCTTTTGCGAAAAATACGCGGAACGAAGAAAATGCCGAAGTGCGTGCTGAAAAAGTCGTACAAGAAATATGGCAGGCTGGATAGCCTGGGACGGTATTTTTTTGATACCTATACGGGGATTCCTGTTGGTAAATATACTTATGGGTATCAGTATTTGAATAATAATAATATTGAAAGCATCGGTGCCTTCTGTTCTATTGCAGAAGGTCAGCTTGTTATACCAAATGATCACAGGATGGATTGGATAACTACCAGTCCTATCGCTTCACTCAAACAATTTTCTTTTACGGATAAGGATTATATGAGTGAATACATTTCTGATGAAGATCGAAAGGTTGTTATAGGAAACGATGTGTGGATTGGCGCAAGATGTATTATTTTTGAGGGAATTACTATTGGAGATGGAGCGGTAATTGCGGCTGGCAGCATTATACGGAAAGATGTTCCTCCATATGCGGTGGTCGGGGGGGGTAGACAAGATACTGAAATATAGATTTGACAAAGATACCGTCAATAAACTGTTACAAATCCAATGGTGGAATTGGGATGATGAAAAAATACGTCGAAACATTGATCTTTTCAGGGATAAGAATAATTTTTTAGAGAGAATGTCGTAGATAATTTTCGAATGATACAGGAAGAAGGCATAAACATATGAAAGGCATAATCTTAGCAGGTGGCAGCGGCACCCGACTCTATCCGCTGACTATGGTCACATCGAAGCAGCTGCTTCCGATTTATGATAAACCAATGATCTTCTATCCGCTTTCTACGCTCATGCTGGCGGGGATCAAGGATATTCTGATCATTTCTACGCCGAAGGACTTGCCGAACTTCGAGCACCTCTTGGGTGACGGCTCGCGCTATGGGATCCATCTTTCCTACAAAGTCCAGCCCTCTCCCGATGGTCTCGCGCAGGCCTTCATCCTGGGGGAAGAATTCATTGATGGTGAGCCTTGTGCGATGATCCTAGGGGATAATATCTTCTATGGTGCCGGCCTCACAAAGTACCTGAAAGAAGCTGCATCCCGCACAGAAGGTGCCACTGTCTTTGGCTACTACGTCGACGATCCGGAGCGCTTCGGGGTCATTGACTTTGATGAAAAAGGGCGTGCCAAGTCCATCGAGGAGAAACCGGCGCATCCTAAGTCGAACTATGCTGTAACAGGACTTTATTTCTATGATCAAAACGTCTGCGAATATGCGAAACAGGTGAAGCCCTCCGCGAGAGGCGAGCTTGAGATCACAGATCTCAATAAGATCTATCTTGAAAAAGGAAATCTGAATGTAGTCACTCTGGGCCGCGGCTATGCGTGGCTCGATACCGGCACGATGGACTCCCTCTACGAAGCCACCGAATTTGTCCGCTCCGTAGAAACCCGTGCTGGCATCCACATCTCCATGCCGGAAGAGATCGCCTACGTGAACGGCTGGATCGATAAGGCGGCACTCGCGGAGAGTGCGAAGCAGTATGGGAAGAGTCCGTATGGGCAGTATCTTTTGAAGGTCGTGGAAGGTAAAGTTAGGCTGGGGTAAAATCGAACAACGATTTAATCAGTATTTCCTTAAGAAAGTGTAGTAAGCGTAGTTTTGCTACGGAAATACTTTTAGCTAGGGCAGAACTGTGTGAAGGTAGAGGAACTGGTGATAAAACAGGCCGATGGACATGAAGGTGTTTGTCGGCCTGTCGTGCTTTCTATGGTAACAGAAATTTTATCAAGAATGCGTTTTCTTAAATCACTTTTGCTTTCAATTTTGGTTACGCTTGCATATTTTTATAAAATACAGGAGGGCTTTTTTATAGCTCGAATAGTGGTGTAATATTCTATAAGTCGTGATATAATGGCAGTAACTTTAAAAATGAGTGAAAAAATCTCAAGTTTTACGAATTATACGATGATGCAGAGGGAGGAGAAGCAATGCTGTGCCAATTTACGGTAACGAATTATCGATGCATCAAAGAGGCCGCTACGTTGTCTATGGCAGCGGCTGATGGATTGTCGGAACACAGGGAATCATTGATTGTCGATAAGGATCAAACTCCTTTTCTGCCTTTGGCAGCGGTGTATGGTCCTAATGGCGGAGGCAAGTCGACGATATTGGATGCTTTATATAGCTTGTGCTTCAAAGTAATGAATCCGGTAGTTACTGCAATTGAAGGGGTGGGAACACGTCCTTCGGACTCGTTCAGCCATCTCATTGTACCGTATTTGTTTGATGAGCAGATGCGTGAACTTCCGACGAAGTACTCACTCGTCTTTCGTACGGAGAACTATGAGTATGAGTACAATCTATCTGTATTGAATGATGAGGTGATTTCTGAAAGTTTATACCATAAAAGTATTGTGCATGGTCGCTACACAAGAGTATTTATAAGAGAAAAGGGAAATCAGTTTTCTCTTATACAGTCTCTGAAACGAATTTTCAGTAAGGAGGAAAGTTTTGCTATTTCTCCTTCCTTGCCGTTGCTTTCATATTTAGGGATTGTTAGTGGTCAGCATCCAGTCATAAAGGATGTGGTCGAATGGTTCCGTAGAAAAATTCAGTTTCTGGATTACAAGGATTCTTTTCAGGAACATTTTATGAATCTGCCTTCTGATGGTAAGATGAAAGGTCGAATTCTGCAGTTTTTGGATGCGATGGACACGTGCATCACGGATTATCGTCTGGAGGAGGTGAAGGATCCTTCCGGAAGCCGGAAAAGGGTACATATCTATACGCAGCACAGAATCCATGATACGGCGTATGAGCTAGAACTGCATCAGGAGTCGAGTGGGACGATCAAGGTTTTTCATAGTCTGCCTTTTATTATTTCTTCTTTAGAGGATGGTGGAGCGCTGATTGTGGATGAACTGGATGCGAAGCTGCATCCTGCGCTTTTGCAGTTTATTATTGGACTATTTTCGAATCGTGAAATGAATCCGAAAGGGGCGCAGCTGGTCTTTGCTTCTCAGGATATCATGACGATGACGTCTCAGAATTTCCGACGGGATGAGATTTGGTTTGTGGCGAAGAATACGGATGAGGAGGCACAGATGTATGCGCTTTCTGATTTCCGTGGAGAAAATGGTAAAACACCGAGAAAAGATGCGTCTTACAGCAAGCAGTATATGGAGGGAAGGTACGGGGCTGATCCTTTCTTTAAAAAGCTCGTAGGCTGGAGGGATTGAGATGGCACATGGTCTTAAGAAAAGACGCACTGGTTTTCGTGAACCTAGAAATTGGCAGTATGCTATTTTTTCTGAAGGGACTGTGACGGAGCCTGCTTATTTCAATGGGATGAAGGGCGTCATAGAAAAAACGGCGGCGTATAAAGGAATGATTTACGTCGAAGGCACGGGCTCTGAGACGCAGCGGGTGTTCGAAGCGGCGAAAGCCTGGGTGAGGGACAAGAAACCCAGACGTTGCCAAGTGTGGTGTTTGTATGATAAAGATGATTTCCCGGCGGATCACTTCAATAATGTGCTGCAAAGCATAGCGGCTTTGAATCAACGTTCATCCGATGTGACGTATCATGCGGGTTGGTCGAATGAGTGCTTCGAGTATTGGCTGGTACTCCATTTCATGATGTATACTAGTGATAACGGCAGGGATGACTATACCAAAAAGTTAAATGAACAGTTTCAAAGTGTGTTGCATAAGGCATACAGTAAGAAAAAAGAGGATTGTGAAACCTTATACCAGGATATGATGTCTATCGGTAGTCTGGATGGGGCTATTCGAAATGCAAAGAAGCAATGGGAGCGTTTGAAAGGTGAACTGGGTGAGGACACGATGCAGCAGCGCCCTGCTAGGGCGGTACCGGCCACAACGGTGCATGGGCTGGTAGAGAAATTGAAAAAGTATATGGGAGAGTAAAAATGATTATCATCGTAACCGGCGGAGCCGGATTTATTGGATCGAATTTTATTTTTCATATGCTGAAGGCGCATCCGGAAGACCGCATCGTCTGTCTGGATAAACTGACGTATGCGGGGAATCTGTCGACGCTGAAGGGCGTGATGAATCTTCCGAATTTCCGCTTCGTAAAGATGGATATCTGCGACAGGGAGGCGGTTTATGGGCTCTTTGAAGAGGAGCATCCGGATGTGGTCGTGAATTTCGCGGCGGAGTCGCATGTGGATCGCTCGATCGCAAACCCGGAGATTTTTCTCGAGACGAATATCATCGGCACGGCGGTCCTGATGGATGCGTGCCGAAAGTATGGCATTGAGCGGTATCATCAGGTGTCGACGGATGAGGTGTATGGGGATCTGCCGCTGGACAGGCCGGACCTGTTCTTCACGGAGGAGACGCCGCTCCATACGAGCTCGCCGTACAGCAGCTCGAAGGCAAGTGCGGATCTTCTGGTGGGGGCGTATCACCGGACGTATGGACTGCCGGTGACGATTTCCCGCTGCAGCAATAACTATGGGCCGTATCAGTTCCCCGAGAAGCTGATCCCGCTCATGATCGCGAATGCACTCGCGGATAAGCCGCTCCCTGTCTATGGGGATGGGAAGAATGTGCGTGACTGGCTGTATGTGGAGGATCACTGCAAGGCCATCGATCTCATTCTGCAGCATGGACGCGTGGGCGAGGTGTACAATATCGGCGGGCACAATGAGATGGGAAATATCGATATCGTGAAGCTCATCTGCAAAGCGCTGGGAAAATCGGAGAACCTCATCACATATGTACAGGATCGCAAAGGCCATGACCGCCGCTATGCCATCGATCCGGCGAAGATCCATGGTGAGCTTGGCTGGCTGCCGGAGACAAAATTCGTAGACGGTATCAAAAAGACGATCGAGTGGTATCTGACGCATAAGGAATGGTGGCAAGAGATCGTCAGCGGAGAATACCAAAAGTACTACGAAAAAATGTATGGAAATCGGTGAGAGGTATGGGCGAGTATGAAGGTATTGGTAACTGGTGTGACGGGGCAGCTTGGCTATGATGTGGCATCTGAACTGTCACGCCGTGGTATCGAGCATAAAGGTGTCGGCTCGAAAGATATGGATCTGACGGATGCGAAGCAGGTGGAGGAGGTCATCCGATCATATCATCCGGATGTGATCATCCACTGCGCGGCATATACCGCGGTGGATAAGGCGGAAGACGAGTCAGATGTATGTATGGCGGTCAATGCGGATGGGACACTGGCTATTGCGAAAGCAGCGAAAGACATCGATGCGAAGATGGTGTACATCAGCACGGACTATGTGTTTGGCGGGGAAGGAAATCTGCCCTTCGAGGTAGATGCGGAAAAATTTCCAGTCAATATGTATGGGATGACGAAGCTTTTCGGTGAGCAGGCCGTGCAGATGCTTCTTCAGAAGTATTTCATCATTCGCATTTCCTGGGTCTTTGGCAAGAATGGGAACAATTTCATCAAGACGATGCTGAGGCTTGGCAAGGAACGGAAGGAACTGAATGTGGTCGCTGACCAGTGGGGTTCTCCGACCTACACAGCGGATCTTGCGCCACTCATCTGTGATATGATCGAGACGGAAAAGTATGGTGTCTATCACGCGACGAATGAAGGCGTCACCTGCTGGGCTGATTTTGCGGCGGTGATTTTCAAGGAAGCGGAAATTTCCTGTGAGGTGCATCCGATCCCGACAGAAGCCTATCCGACCAGAGCCAGGCGGCCGAAGAACAGCCGCCTTAGCAAGAAGAGTCTGGATGCGGCAGGTTTTCATCGCATGCCGGACTGGCGAGATGCGTTGAAAAGATACCTGATGGAGATCGGCGAGAAATAAAAAGGCGGGCTGTTGGCAGCAAATAGTCAGCAGCTCTTTTTAGCATAGAGTCAATGAAAGGACAAGAATACGATGGGTCAGATCAAAGTTACAAAAAATGTGGGAGGCATCGAAGGCCTCTGCATTATAGAGCCGGCTGTTCATGGGGATACGCGCGGCTATTTCATGGAGACGTATAACCAGAAAGATATGGAAGAAGCAGGCTTTCATATCCGATTCGTCCAGGATAACCAGAGCATGAGCACGAAAGGCGTGCTACGTGGGCTGCATTTTCAGAAGCATTACCCGCAGTGCAAGCTCGTGCGTGCGGTCAAAGGAAGGGTCTTCGATGTGGCCGTCGACCTTCGTGCGGATTCTGTCACCTATGGGAAATGGTATGGCGTCGAGCTGACTGAAGAGAACAAAAAGCAGTTTCTCATTCCCGAAGGCTTTGCCCACGGTTTCCTGGTACTGTCGGATGTAGCAGAATTCTGCTATAAGGTGAATGACTTCTGGCATCCGAATGATGAGGGCGGCATGGCGTGGAATGATCCGGATATCGGGATCGAGTGGCCGGAGCTCAAGGGTGAGTACCATGGCTCTCCCGCGGCAGAAGGCTATACTATGGCTGACGGCACGCCTCTTACGCTGTCAGATAAGGATCAGAAGTGGCTGGGGCTGAAAGAGACGTTTAAATTTTGATAACAGGTTAGACGAAGAGTATGATATATTTTGTTTCGAGGTAAATCAATGCGATTTCTAAAATCCATTCAACAGGATGCGAAGCTGTTTCTTTATATCTATCTTCTTCTCATGCTTTTCCGCATCGCATTTCTTGTGATTTACGCGGGGCAGATGGGGAGCGCCGGAGTGGGGGATATTTTGACCGCACTCTGGTTGGGGGCGCGGATCAGTCTCAAGACGACGGCGTTCTTGGTGGCGTTCCCGTTTCTTTTCGCTACGATCCCGTATGCGTTTTACTCGAAGTGGCCGGTGGCAGGTATCCGAAAGGTGCTGGGGAGTGTCGAAATTTCTTTGATGACGTTCCTCTTTATGGCGCGCATTCCGTATTATGAGATTTTTCATCAGGGGTTCAATATCATGCTGTTCAATGGCATGAAGGATGACAAGTGGGCGATCTTTGATACGGCAGTGCAACAGTATGCGCTGTGGCCGCGGCTTTTGGGTGCGTGTGTTTTGATGGTGGTCTTTGTGTGGCTGTGGTTGCACGTAGCTGAGAGGACGAATGTTTGGAGTCCAAAGAGGCACGTTTGGCTTTGGGTATTCGGAGCGGTGGTCTGCCTTCCGATTTTTGCAATCTTTTGTCGCTTCGGCGGGGCGTTTCACTCGGATGACGGGGTGCCGTGGGAGAGTGCGGCTCGCACGCGGTATGTGGTCTTGAATGAGGCGGTACTGGATGATGGACAGGCGCTGTATCGGGCGTATATCACGCATAAGCGGGTGAAGAGTCGGGCGAATCGTCCGATTTCTGATGAGACGCTGAAGCAGGCGGTGGTTTGTCTCGGCGGGGATCCGAAGGCGGATTCGCTGGATGCAGCGTTTTCGCGGCAGCGTCAGGCGGGGGCTTTGGCGAAGCGTCCGAGGCATGTGGTGGTGATTTTGGGGGAGAACTATGCGCTGTGGCCGCTTTTGCCGGAGTATCGGTCGTTGGGACTGGCACAGACGGGAGAGTGGCTGGAGAAGGAGGGGGCGTATACGTATCATTTCCTGTCTAATGGGAGTGGGACAATGCCGTCGCTGAATGGTTTCCTGACGGGACTGCCGGATGTGGGGCTGTATGTGAATTATACGATGGGGCTCAAGGGGAAGGCGTCGCCTTTTGCAATCGGTGAGACGATGAAGCGGCTGGGGTACCGGACGGTTTTCTGGTATGGTGGTCTTCGGAGCTGGCAGGATCTAGAGCATTTCACGCTGCGTGAAGGGTTCGACGAGTTCCACTGCGCGGATGAGCTCCCTGAGCAGGGGGAGAGTTCGTCGTGGGGCGCGCCGGACGGGGCGCTTTTCGATGTGATTCGGGAGCGGATGCAGAAGGAGTCGGAGGATACGTTCTATTTCATCCTGACGACGAGCAATCATCCGCCTTTTGCGTATGATGTGGATGCGAAGGGGTTCCCGCGGGTGGAGGTGATGGAGAAGCTGCCGCCGTCTATCCCGAGGGATAAGGCGACAATCGATCAGCTGGGGCATATCTGGTATGCGGATCAGGTGATGGGGAAATTCATCCGTGAGGTAAAGAAGGATGATCCGTCGACACTCTTTGTAGTGACGGGGGATCATGCGGAGCGTTTCAATTTCGCTGCGGATGTGTCGCTATGGGCGCAAAGCGGTGTGCCTTGCTATTTCTATGGGGAGGGTGTGCCGAAGGATCTTTTGCAGGGGGCGGCGGGCAGCCATCTCCAGATCGCACCGACGCTGGCAGAACTCATTGCGCCGCAGGGTACGACGTATACGTCGCTCCTGCCTCCTTTGATGCAGTCGAAGTGGGCTTTCAATCATCGGCTCTTCATCGAAAATGGAGAAATCGGGGAGGAGAAGGCGCTGTCGAATGCGGAATTCAAGAAGGAGATCGAGGCGGCGCGGACGGTGGCACGCTGGATGGTACAGCAGAATCGGTGAGGCGTTGCTTTTGTGTGAATGTTAGTGAAAAAGTAATCCCTGCGTTAAGTCTCGATGTTCTTTGAATAAAAAATCTCCTGATGCGTTTTGAACGGTGTCGGGAGATTTTTTTGATATTGGTTTCTGTTAGGAATGGATGTTCCTTGTTATTTTAATCGCATAATTTGTTTAAATGGGATGATGACTTGTTCGAGGTGATTTTGTTTCAACAGATCTTGTATGTCTGCATTTGGTTGGGAACAGTAGAGGAGTAGGCTCCAGCTCACGGTAGAGGATAGTAGCCTAGTATAGTCTTCGGGGGTCATGTTTGAGAGTTTTCGCTTTAGAAGTTTTGTGCTGTTGGGACATTTGACTCGTTCATATAGATGGGAGCGTTTGCATTGAAGTAGTCGAGACAGTTCATCTTCAAAGTTTTTGTTTTGCATGAGAATTTTGACTCGACCTGAATGTTGCATGCGCTTTATGTTGGATAATAGGTGCTCATGGACGCCAGTGTGGATGACATCTGTGTCGATGATGCCGATGAGTTCGGGATTTCTGACGGAAAGGAAGTCTTGGCCGTCAGAGAGCGTCTGCTGCATCAGGTTGAAAATTCGGATTTTTCCAGGGGTTATGTAGTGCGTCTCTTTCAGGAATTCCAAGAAGGCTTTTTCGGTTTCTCCTTCTACGATGTAATATCTGTGCATATTATTCTCCTTCTTTATGCAAAAGAGCAATCAGACTGCTATAGTCTGGGAGAACACCGAAATAGTCATTTTCGTAGTAATTGCGGAAACTGCGGTCATTTTTGATGAGTTTTGTGTTGGCCCAGAAGGCTTCGTTGAGGCCTTCTTTGTTTCGTTTGAGGAACAGGAAGGCATTGGTGGGAAGTTGCAGGTCGCAGATTTCAACGTTGTGTGTTGTAAAAAAGAGCTGGCTGTCTTTTTCCTTGAGTAGGATAGAAAGCCAAATCAGATATTTTTCCAATTCAGAATGCATGTGGGATAGGCATTCGTCTACGTAAATGGTGCTACATTTGGCATGCTTCAAGTAGGAGAGGATGGAGCTGTACAGGATGGCTTCCGTGGTACCTTGTGATAGTCGATTACCTCGCAGGTTGCCTAGATTTCCGTCGGGGACGGTTTGTGATTTTCCGTTTTTAAAGAGAATAGTATATGATTTGGCTTCGGAATCGTAGTGGCTTTTCGATTCGGAAACCTGTAGCGCTCCTGCGTTTTCTGGGGCAGGAATTTGAGGAATGAGCGGAATGACGCTTTTTATGGAGTTGTCTAGTGTAGGAAGGATTTTAGAAATCATTGGGATATCGAGGTGAGAAAGCCCGCTTTGTCCGATGGGATCGTTATGGAAACTGGAGAGCGCAAACCAAAAACGAATGGCTTTCCGGAAAAGAGTAGTGATGGATGCATTTTTTTTCAGTCGGAGTAAATAGGAATGAAATCCATTGAGTATTTCTTCCTTGGATTCATTTCGATCGTATTGCATGGGAACGGCATTCGAAAGTTTTTCTCGTAGGGTAGTTATGTTGTAAGAAGGCTGGATGAGACATGTTCGAAGCTCTTCTTTGAGAAGTCCATCTTTATCAAAGGTGGCAAGCAGACGATAGGCTACTTTTTCAATGGCAAATTCTATGGAGAAAGTCGATTCTTTGTCTGGCTGGTTAATGCTATGAGAAATGATTTCAGCAGTGGCTTCATCACGGCAGATCAGATAGTTATAGATGAGGCAAAGCAGTCGGCCTAGCGTTGTTTTTCCGGTGGCATTGGCTCCCATAATGATAATGCTTTTTCGTACTTTGATTTTGGAGTCAGGAAAGAGGAGATCGTTTTGGGCGATCTCATAATTGAGTTTGCGGTTGTAGGTGAAATCTAGGGAAAGGTTTTGAAATAGGAAGATGTTATTGCATGTCAGGTTGAGTAGAATCATGATGGCGGACCTCCTTTGGTAGAATTATAGCACGAAACGAGAAGAAATTCCAAATATTGGAAATAACTTCATTGAGTATTAGGCGGAACGCAGCAATGAATCATTGAGCGGCTCGATGAAATAGGCAACAAAAAAATCCTTCAGCGTAGAGCTGAAGGATTTTTTTATTGCCATTTATTTCACTTCCTGGATGATGGTCAAGATCATCGGGCGGCGCTTGGTGCGGTCGAAGAAGTATTTGCCGAGGGCGTCTCTCACTTGGGTCTTGATGGCGTTCCATTCGGAGACGTTGCCGGCTTCGCAGCGGTCAAGGACGGACTCGATGCGTTCTCTGGCTTCAGCCAGGAGGGCTTCGCTGTCTCTCACGTAGACGAAGCCGCGGGAGACGATGTCGGGGCCGGCTAAGACTTGGTTGCTGCCTTTTTCGAGGGCGATGACGACGATGACGACGCCGTCCTGGGCGAGTTGCTGGCGGTCGCGGATAACGATGTTTCCTACGTCACCTACGCCGAGGCCGTCGACGAAGACGGGGCCGGCTTGGACGCGCTGCGGATTGATCTTGCCGCCGCGGCTGGTGAATTCGAAGAGGGTGCCGTTTTCGCCGATCAGGATGTTTTTCTTTTCGACGCCGAGGCTTTCTGCGAGTTCTGCGTGGCTGACGAGCATGCGGTGTTCGCCGTGGACGGGGATGAAGTATTTCGGCTTGACGAGGGAGAGCATGGTCTTCAGGTCTTCCTGAGAGCCGTGGCCGGATACGTGGACGCGGGTGGTGGTGCTGGTGACGACGTGGGCGCCGAGGCGCATCAGGCTGTCGATGGTGCGGCCGACGCTGGTCTCATTGCCCGGGATCGGGGAGGCGGAGATGATGACGGTGTCGCCTGCGTGGATCTGGACCTGGCGGTGGGAGCCGTCGGCCATGCGGGAGAGGCCGGCCATCGGTTCGCCTTGGCTGCCGGTGGTCAGGATGCAGAGGCGGTCGTCTCTGTAGTGACCAAGCTCTTCCGGCTCGATGAAGGTGCCTTCCGGGGCTTTGAGGTAGCCGAGTTCTTGGGCGATGCCGACGACGTTCACCATGGAGCGGCCGAAGACGCAGACTTTTCTTTTGTTAGCGACTGCTGCGTCGACGGCCATCTGGATGCGGGAGACGTTCGATGCGAAGGTGGCAAGGATGATGCGGCCTTTGGCATCGGCGTAAGCGCTCATGAGGGACTTGGATACGATGGCTTCGGAAGGGGTGTAGCCGGGATTCTGCGCGTTCGTGGAGTCGGCGAGAAGGCAGAGGACGCCTCTGTGGCCGAGCTCGGCGAGCTTGTACATGTCGGTGAGTTCGCCGTCGACCGGAGAGTGGTCGAATTTGAAGTCGCCGGTATGGACGATGGTGCCGACCGGGGTGCGCAGGTAGATGCCGCAGGAGTCCGGTATGGAGTGGCAGACGTGGAAGAAGCCGAATTTGAAAAGGCCTGTTTTGAATTCGTCACCGGGTTTGACGGTGTGCAGGTCGTAGTTTGTGATGTGTGCTTCTTTGAGTTTGCCTTCGATGAGGCCGCAGGTGAGGCGTGTGGCGTAGACCGGGGCGTTCACTTCGCGAAGCAGGTAGGAAAGGGACCCGATGTGATCTTCGTGTCCGTGGGTGATGAGGATGGCTTTGATCTCGTCTTTGTGTTCGATGAGGTAGGAAAAGTCCGGGATGACGATGTCGATTCCGAGCATGTCTTCTTCTGGGAATGCCATGCCTGCATCGATTACGATAATTTCGTCGCCGTAACGGAATACAGTCATGTTCTTCCCGATTTCTCCAAGGCCTCCTAATGGAATGATCTGTAATCTTGCTTTTGCCAAAATGGATAGAACCTCCTATTCAGTTGTCGGAGCCGGCAGTCGCCGGCTCTAAAAAAATATTTTTGCATTGTATGTCAAAAATAAAAGCCGTTCATAGTCGCTTTTCCTATTATATCACATGGGGGAAGGAAATTGGGGAATGTGGTGGGAGAAAATACGAAGGGGAGCGGGCTCGGGTTGAGGGGGAACAGGTTTTACGGGTGCAAAATGTGTGGCTAGGAGACTAAGAGACTAGGAGACTAGGAGACTCCCGTATCGTCATTTTGAGCGAAGCGAGAAATCTTTGTCATTCGCGGTGAGGGACTCACGGTTTTCCCATATGTGCCGCCACCGCTCCACTTTCCTCATCTGTCTTTCATACCGCCTGTGCCCTATCCGCCCCTTCGGGGCACCTTCCCCTAGAGGGGAAGGCTGACGATGCGAGGATAGCATTCGCTCAGGATGACGGAATGCGCCGCACCACCCCGTTGAACCTCTTTTGCTCAATCCATAGGCAGTACGCCCTGTGAGCTAACCCTGAACCCTGAACCTTTAACCCTTTTCCTATTCTTTCTTCAAGTATGATAGAATATGGGTATAAAAAGGCGATATACATTTATATTTCTGGAAGGAGTAGTTATGAATCAGTTCAAAGCGGGCGACACGAATGCGGTCGTCCTGGCGGGAATGTGTACGGCGCTGGCCGTGGTGCTTTCTATGGTGGGCTTCTATGTGCCGGGGATCTCTCTTCTGGCGCTGCTTTCGCTGCCGCTGCCGATCGCGTACATGGGGATCCGCGAGGGTGTGAAGTGGGCGGTGATCGCGACGTCGGGGATCATGATCCTGGACTCGGCGTTTTTCGGGATCACGACGGCGTTCTTTCTGGTGGTGATGTTCGGCTTCGCAGGGATCGCGATGGCGTACTGCTATCAGAAGCACTGCTCGGCGCTCCGCACCTTTGGGACGATCGTGGTCGTGATGTTTTTCGCGATGCTTTTGAATCTTCTGGGTACGGTGGTCATGATGGGGATGCCCTGGGATCAGGTGTATGGAAGTACGCTGGATCAGATGCAGGGGATGGCGAAGGAGATGTCAGGTCTCATGGCGTCCGGGGATCAGCTGGATCAGGTGAATCAGCAGACGGAGGAAATGATCAAAACGATCCGAAAGATGATCCCGGCGGCGATGGTGATGGCGCCGATGGTGCTCGCCTGGGCGGTGATGCAGATCGAGAAGGTGGTTTTCCGCCGTCTGGGGCTGACGGATTTTCCGCAGTTTCCTCCGCTGGAGCGCTGGCATTTCCCGCGCTGGGTGCTGCTGCTCCTTCTTCTGTCAGTAGGGACGCAGTACATGCCGCTCACCGAGCAGGTGAAGGATCTTGCGTACAATGTGGGCGCGGTGTGCTACTTCGTGCTATGGATCCAGGGGATCGCGACGCTCTGGTGGCTGCCGCATATCTATCCGGTGGTGAAGCGGCTGCGTCTGCTCATTGTCATCATTTCGATCTGGATCCCTCTCCTGCAGCTCTTCACGGTATATCTCGGCGTGGCAGATATGGCGCTGAATTACAGGAAGAAGAGAGGGTATGAGTGAAATGAGGGCTCAGGGTTATCCCGTGGAGCGGCTCGCCCTTTGATTCCGTTTGAAAGGCTCGTTTGAATGAGAAATGAGAAATGCGAAATGGTGGCGCAGCGCCAGATCCTTCGACTCAGTTCTCACTGTTCCGCCTTTATATGATCGAACATCCGACATTTCACTCCGCTCAGGATGACGAAATGCGCCGCAAGTAAAAATAATGGCGATGCCCGAAGGTGGCATTTAGTCCCTAATCCCTAATCCCTAATCCCTAATCCCTAATCCCTAATCCCTAGCTACTAGTCACTAGTCACAAGTCACTAAACATCGAAAGGAGCTTCCTATGCGAATGTTCGACCTTCTGACGAGCGGCGTTATCTTTGCAGGGCGGCGGGGATGGGGCGTCGTGGCAATGCTGGGGCTTAGCTTTGGCGTGATACTTGCGCTGGGAGGCTCGTGGGCGAGATGGGTCTATCTGCTTTTCCTGCTCTTTCCGGCGCTGGAGGATGCGCGGACGGGGTATGTGTCGGATGGCTGGCCGCTCGTTCTTTCGGTGTGCGGCGCTTTACTGATGCTCTCCCGGGGGGCGTTTCTCCTCTGTCTTTTGACGGGAGCGGGGATGGGGGCGCTCTATGGACTGCTGTACCTGATTTCTAAAAAATCTCTGGGGCTGGCGGATGTGTTTCTGGCCGCGGCCTCTTCGCTTTGGCTGCTGCCGATGTATGGCCTTCTTTCTCTATGGCTGACATCGCTGGCGGCCCTTTTATGGTGTGCGTTTTTGCTTCTACGGGGACGGCTGGGGCGAAGGACGGAAATCCGCTTCGTGCCCTTCCTGGCGATCGGAGGTGCTTTGGCGTATGGGGTGCAGGAAACGGTGGGAATGGCTTTCCTTCTCGCATCGCTCGGGCTTTCTTCTCTTTGAGCTGCTGCTCGTCCTTTTCCTCTTTGCGCTCGCCTCTGCGGCAGCGGTGCCGATGCTCTGGGACTGGCAGGAGGAGAGGGAGCTCGATCTTGCATCGGAGGAGGTGGCTTCGGCGATCCGCGAGGCACAGATGCTGGTGAAAAGCGGTCATGAGGATATAACCATGGCGGCGATGTCGGTCACCTTCTACTGCGACGAGGAGGCGGGGCGTGTGTCGTACCTCACCAAGCGCGGGGTGAAATTCATCCAGCCGCGGGGGACGCTGTCTGCCAATATCCGTGCAGGGGGAAGGCTCTATGTCGTCTTCCGCAAGGATGGCTTCGCGGGTTCGGAAGGAAATGGGAAGTATACCATGCGGCTCCGGACGAAGGATGGGAAGCATGAGAAGGAGATCACAGTCGCTATGTACACGGGGCGTGTCAGGGTGACGAGGATCAAATGAGGAAAAGGGGTTAGCTCGTGGGGCGTGCCGTCCCTTGAATACGGTTGGAAGCGCTGCTCTCGAGTGAGGAGTGAGGAGTGAGGAGTGAGGAGTGCTGGTGCGGCGCATAAAAATATAGAAGCGCCGCGGAGTAAAAATAATGGCTATGCCGGTGGTGGTATTTAGTCACCCCAGTCACCAGTCACTAGTCACTTGAGATTTCTAATTCCTAATCCCTAGCTACTAGTCACCAGTCATGAGTCACCACTCACACCTGTTCGCTTGTTCCTTCGCTAGGGAAACCGTATAATAAAGCCAATATTGATGCAAAGGAGAACACCATGGCAGAGAACGAGAGCAAGTCGAAGGGAAATTGGAAGAAAGAGGGCTGGGGGAAGAAGCCGGACACGGATACGATGATCGTGACGCGCATTCCGCCGCAGAATATAGACGCGGAAAAGTCCGTCCTGGGGGCGATGCTGCTCGACAAGGACGCGATCATGACGGCCGAGGACAAGCTGACGGCCGCGGATTTCTACCGCGAAGCGAATGCGATCGTATTTCAGGCGATCCTGAATCTGGCGCACAAGGGCGAGCCGGCGGATATCCTGACGGTGACGGAAGAGCTGAAGCGCATGGGGCGTTTGGATGATGTGGGGGGCGTCCTCTATGTCAATGATCTGCCGGCGAATGTGGCCACCACGAAGATGGTGAACCGCCACGCTGACATCGTCGCAAACAAGGCGAAGCTCCGGCGGCTGATCGATGCAGCCGGCGTCATCACGGATGAGGCGTACTCGGAGCGTGATGATGTCGAGGATATCACGGACAATGCGGAGAAAACGATCCTTGCCGTGACGCGGGATGACCGCCGCTCGGATTTCACCTCGATCGGCGAGGCGGTGCAGAATGAGCTGCAGGAGATCACGCGGAAATTCAAGAACAAGGAGTCCATCACAGGGCTTCCGAGCGGATTCCCTTCCCTTGACGCGCTGACAAGCGGCTTCCAGAAGGGCGACTTCATCATCGTGGCGGCGCGCCCATCCATGGGTAAGACGGCTTTTGTGCTGAATATCGCGAAGAACATGAGTATTTCCTCGGCGCACAAGCATGTCGCCTTCTTCTCGCTGGAAATGTCACGCGAGCAGCTCGTGCAAAGACTGCTCTGCTCGACCGCGCTCGTCGACAGCGCGAAGCTCCGCACCGGGCGGATCTCCACGCAGAAGGAGTGGGACCAGCTCGCCTCTGCGGCCAGCGTCCTCATGGATGCGCCGCTCTTCATCGATGATACGCCGGGCGTCTCCGTCTCAGAGATCCGCTCCAAATGCCGCCGCCTCAAGGCGGAACAGGGGCTCGACATCATCATGATCGACTATCTTCAGCTCATGCAGGCGAAGAATACGCTCCGAAACGGAGATAACCGCCAGCAGGAAATCTCCGAGATCTCCCGATCGCTGAAGAGTCTGGCGCGTGAGCTGAATGTCCCGGTCATCGCTCTTTCGCAGCTGTCCCGAAGCGTCGAGGCCCGTCAGGACCATCGACCGCTCCTTTCTGACCTGCGAGAATCCGGCTCTCTGGAGCAGGATGCGGACATGGTGTCCTTCCTCTTCCGTCCTGCGTACTACGACCGCGACATGGAGGATGACAATCCGCAGAAGAATGAGACGGAGATCATCCTCGCCAAGAATCGTAACGGTCCCGTCGATACGGTGAAGCTCCTCTTCGCCGGCCAGTTCACGCTCTTCTATGAACTCACCAATCAGGAACCGCCGCCGGATATGATGTGAGAAGGAGATCCGGTTCAGGGTTAGCCAGTGGGGCGTGCCGCCCTTTGATTACGTTTGAATGAGAAATTAGAAATGAGAAATGCGAAATGGTGGTGCGGCGCCAGATCCTTCGACTCAGTTCTCACTGTTCCGCCTTTACATGATCGAACATCCGACATTTCACTCCGCTCAGGATGACGAAATGCGCCGCGGAGTATAAATCATGATGGTGTCCGAAGGTTGTATTTAGTCACCAGTCACCAGTCACTCCTAATCCCTAATCCCTGGCTGCTTTGCCTAAGGAGGCAAAATGAAAACACATCGCGGCTTCCTCATGGTCTGGGCACTCGCAGGGATCACGGTCATCCTGATCCTTGCCGGCAGCGTCGCGCTGACGCTTTCGCAGGCGATGCGCCGGGAGGTCAGGATGGAGATCGCGACCGATGAAGCGCTCATTGTACAGGAAGCACTGGAACAGGGGAAAGCAGCGGTGCGCTTCGGTACGCCGCTTTCCATCTCAAAAGGAGACATGGTAAGGAATGGGAGAACGTACCGCGTAGATCTCCATCAGGAAGAGACCGCAGTAGAGGGAGCCGCCGTCATCCGTCTTTCCTGTGAAGTCACGCATGAAAGCGGAGAGACTTACCGAGCTGAGACGCTGGTGGATCGGTGACTGATAGTTGGGGGACTAGTGACTAGTAGCTAGTGACTGGGGATTGGGTTGCAAAGAACTCCTCCCAGCTGAGCAGCCCCTTCTCAAAGGGGGAGCGCATGAAAGAGTATCCCCATTTCTCTTTCATCCCCTCGCGAGGTAACGATACGAGGACACCGCTTTCTCATGGCCTGCGGGCAAATCTTGAACCCTCTGCTAAACATGTTATAATAAAGAGAAATCAATGCAAAGGTGGGATTTCTTTGTTGAAAAAAATACTCATGACCATGGCGCTCTACGCCGCCAGTGCCATGCCTTTGGTTTCCGCTGCGAAGGACAATGCGGGCGCCCAGCTCCCTGCTCAGGCGGAAGCGACGCAGGGAAAAGCGGAAGACACGCTGAAGAAACCGGCTTTCGAGGACAAGCGGATCGAGATCAATCTGGCGAGCCGCCTTCTCACCCTGTATCAGGGGGACGTCGGCATCCGCATGTATCCTGTCGCGCCGGGCAAGCCGGATTCTCCGACACCGATCGGGCGGCGCAAGGTGGTCGATATGGAGATCAATCCGACCTGGGTCGATCCGGATGATCCGAAGACCGAGGTGCCGTCGGGGCCGGACTGTCCGCTCGGCTATCGCTGGATCGGCATCGGCGGTAATTATGGGATCCATGGGACGAATGTGCCGTCCTCCATCGGCGGCTACGCATCCCATGGCTGCGTTCGCATGTACGAGAAGGATGTCGAAGACCTCTTCGATCACATCGTGAAGGGGATCCCTGTCGACATCAAGTATGAACGTGTCGTGGCAGAGATGGCTCCGGATAAAACCGTCGTTTACTACGTATACCCTGACGGCTATGGGCGAGAGCCGCTCGAGATCTCTGATGTCAGAAAGAAACTGGCGGAGCTGGGGGCGGGCGGTCTTGCCGATGATGCGAGCATCCAGCAGGCGATCGACAGCTCGGACGGACAGCCTCGCTATGTGGCAAAGGTCTATGACCTGTATCTCAAAGGAGAGCTGCTCGATGTCCACGCCTATGGCAAGGACGGACACGTGTATCTTCCCGTGATGGCCATCGCGAAGGCCGCCGGCATCCGCACGGAATGGTCGCCGAACTGGAACCGCTTCACCACTACCTTCGGAAAGGCACCCGGTCTCAAGAGAGGGAAATATATCTATATCGATGCGAGTGATGCGCCGGCGCTTTTTCACCTCACGGGGCATCTGGATGAGAAGCACAATTTCATACTGGAATAACGAAATCCGCTCCGAGAGGGGCGGATCTTTTTGATGCTGGGGATTGGTGGCTAGTGACTAGGGATTAGGGATTAGAAATCTCAAATGACTGGTGACTAGTGACTAGTGGCTAGGAGACTAGGAGGCATTAGACTCTCTCGTATCGTCATTTCGAGCGAAGCGAGAAATCTTCCTTGCAGACCGATCAACGAAGTATGTGTGAAATAGGGACTTGTGACTTGTTCCCGCGCTCTTTCATACCGCCAGTGCCCTATCCGCCCCTGCGGGGCACCTTCCCCTCGAGAGGAAGGCTGACGATGCGAGAATCGCGTCATCTCATAAGACCTTCGGGCATCGCCCCATAAATATTCGCGGCGAAGCCCCACCACAACCCTGAACCCTGAACCCTGAACCCTGAACCATTAAACCTTAGTGTAAAATTTTACTCGGTAGGGGAATTTTCCAGAAACAATAAAAGAGGAAAGCCTCCCCTTGAGTGGAAATGTTATAATTTCCGTGCAGAAATAAAACAAAGAAAGGGCTTTCCTCATGGATATTATAACAGAAACTGGAGAAA
>ERZ773187.209-NODE-209-length-60848-cov-9.837580_pt1 | contig 60848 bp, 60 predicted proteins | sample MGYA00511242_ERZ773187 | MGnify/ENA primary metagenome ERZ773187 (study PRJEB29015, sample SAMEA2737744) | human gut metagenome | biome: human gut; feature: human-associated habitat; material: faeces | place: China | collected 2012 ...
AAACCAAAGCGGCTATTGCGGCGATGCGCCAGCAACTGAGCCAGTTTTCTCTCCCCAAAATTCTCTAAGGGATTTATATGTACCAGAAAAAATCGGCTGAAGATCAGCCACAAACTATTGGCGAAATCTCAACCCAACTCTCTACGGTGATTGAGCAGGTTAAAAGCTTCGGCGAAGACGTGAAGAAAAAAATGGAGGCTGGCCAAACTGTATCGCAGGAGCTGAAAGAACGCACGGATGACAGTCTGAACCAGCTCTCCGAGCTGAAGGAACGCCTTACCGAACTGGAGCAAAAAGGCGCCCGCCGTCAGAACGATGCTCCTGCGCAGCGAAAATCGCTCGGCGAGCTGGTGGTCGAAAGTGAAGAGTTCAAAGGGATGGACAGCTCTGCCCGCAAGAGCATCCGTGTAAAGCTCGAGCAGAAAGACATTATGAACGTGCCGGTGACTACGGGCACTGGCGTGAGCGCGACCAACAGCCTGGTGGTATCCGATCGTGTACAGGGCATTATCGCGCCGCCGGAGCGCACGCTGACTATCCGTAATCTTTTGATCCCGGGCAATACCTCATCTAATGGTATTGAGTTCGTGCAGGAAACCGGGTTTACCAATAATGCCGCTCCTGTAGCCGAAGGGGCCCTGAAACCTAAATCTGACATTAAGTTTGACCTTAAAAGTGCGCCAGTTCGGACCATTGCGCATTATTTCAAAGCGTCCCGTCAGATTCTGGACGATGCGCCGGGGCTGGCCAGCTATATCAATGGCCGCGCTCAGTACGGCCTTCGCTTTAAAGAAGAGCAGCAGTTACTGAGCGGTGATGGTACTGGCGCAAATATCCTCGGTATTCTGCCGCAGGCTACTGAATTTGCGCCGGCCCTTACTTTGTCCAACGCTACGCCGATTGATCGTCTGCGTCTGGCTGTTCTGCAGGCGGTGCTGGCGGAATATCCGGCATCTGGTTTTGTGCTGAACCCGATTGACTGGGCTGGCATCGAGCTGACCAAAGATAACGAAGGCCGCTACATCATCGCTCAGCCGGTCAATGGCGGCGTTCCGCGCATCTGGGGTCTTCCTGTTGTGGAAACTCAGGCCATGGCGCAGAACAACTTCCTGACCGGGGCGTTTAATATGGCGGCGCAAATCTTCGACCGCATGGATATCGAAGTCCTGCTCTCCACCGAAAACGAAGACGACTTTGTTAAAAACATGGTCACCATTCGTGCTGAAGAGCGGCTGGCGTTGGCGGTCTATCGGCCGGAGGCATTTGTCACCGGTAATGTAACCGCTTCTGGCGGCTGACAATTAAGGGCCGCTTAGCGGCCCTCTCTTTTTGAGGAGATTATGATGGCCAGAAAAAATGTAGCTGAATCTACTGCATCAACTGATGACAACTTATCACCAGTACCCGATTCCGGGACTATTCAGGTGCAACCTGTCCGGCGTTTTATGGATGGCGATATTTTCAGAACGCCAGCCGATGATCCTTTTCACGTTTCTCGCTTGCGTGCAGCCGAGCTCAAAGGTAACGGGCTGGTGACAATCGTTGGTGAAGTCCCTGATAACAAAATGGACCGCGCCCACGAAACCAAAGGGTAATGGTTATGACGATAATCAACATTGAAACAGCCATGGAACATCTCAGGCTGGATGATGAAATCGATAAAACGATGGTGGAGGGGTATCTGGCCGCTGCGGAGGATTCTGCTATGCAGTTTTTAAACCGTCGCTTTTATGCTGATCAGGTTGCTCTGGATAGTGCCGTTGAGAACCAAATCGCCGGTGAGCGGCCAATTGTCATCACGCCATCTATTCACAGCGCAGTTCTCCTTATCCTTGGCTGGCTGTATGAAAACCGCGGGGACGACCTGAGCCATGATTTACCTGGTCCAGCGCGTTGGTTGCTTAATCCCTATCGCATAGATATGGGGGTATAAAAATATGGCATGTGAAGGGTGCCGCCGTCGGCGTGAATGGTTAAAAAAGTGGACGAAAATTGCCTATGAACGAGCAACTGGTAGACGCGCTGATTGCCGCGCTGAGCGAACAGACCGCGGCACAGAGAGAACAGACGGAAGCGATAAACCGCCTGGCTGAATCAAACATGGCTTTGTCTGACGTCATTATCCAGTCGCTTGCTGGCGAGTTGGATGAACCACCAGAGCAGCAAACTTATCTGAGCGGCAAACCCAGGGGGTAACATGCAGGTCGGAAAACTTCGGCATCGTGTCATTCCACAAAAATTTGTGTCGGTGCAAGATCCTCAAACTGGAGAGGTTGCGAAAAATTGGGTCAACCTGGTTCAATCTACGGCAGATAACGGGATTTGGGCGGAAGTTTACCCTCTCTCGGCCAGGGAATTTACCTCTGCCCAGGCAACCCAGAATGAGATAACCACCAGGATCACCATCCGCCGGCGCGCGGATATCACCGCGCAATGTCGCATCCTATACCGCGGGAATATTTATAACATTGAGGGCGTGCTACCCGATCCTCGCAGCGGAAGAGAATATCTGACGCTCCCTTGCTCCGAGGGGCTAAATGATGACTGATGGCGTAGAGGTGAATCTTACCGGCCTTGATTCCCTTCTGGGGAAATTAGACGCCGTTTCACAGGTAACCCGCGATAAAACTGGCCGCGCAGCACTGCGGAAGGCGGCAAACATCATCCGGGACAGGGCGAGAAATAACGCAGCGCGTGTTGATGATCCTTCAACCAAAGAAGCCATTTACAAAAACATTGTGGTCGCGTTCAGCAGCAAAACGTTCCGCAGAACGGGCGATCCGACATTTCGCATCGGCGTAATGGGCGGTGCGAGGCAATACGCCAATACTAAGGCCAATGTCCGAAAAGGCAGGGCTGGAAAGAGTTATAAAACGGCGGGGGATAAAGGGAATCCCGGCGGCGATACCTGGTACTGGCGATTTCCGGAATTCGGGACCGAACACATGGCTGCGAAACCAATGTTGCGCCCGGCGGTTAATGGCGTTGATACCGATGTGATCAATGTTTTTGCTGTGGAGCTTGAGAAGGCCATTGACCGCGCTGTTCGGCGAGCGGCTAAAAAAGGAACTTCGGTATGATTGCTCCAATATTTGCAGCTTGTGCTGCCAGCCAGGCGGTAAAGAATTTGTTAGGTGCTAATCCCGTGCGGTTTTATCCGTTCGGGTTGCAGGACGACAACATTGTGTACCCCTACGCGGTTTGGCAAAACATCGGAGGGTCCCCTGAGAATTACTTAAGCCAGCGTCCTGATGCCGATCGTTATTCTCTTCAGGTTGATGTTTATGGTGATACCGCCGCTGACGTGATCGCCGTGGCCCGCGTATTGCGTGATGCCATTGAAGGTAAAGCTTATATCACCCGGTGGGGGGACCAAAATCGCGATCCGGAAACAAAGCGATACCGCTACTCCTTCGATGTTGACTGGATAACGACCAGGTAACCAACAACCCAAAACTGACCCGCCTTGTGCGGGTTTTTCTTTTTATGGAGATAAACAATGTCTGTATTAACGCAAGGCACACAGTTCTTTGTGCTCAAATCTGGCGTGGTCAGCGAGGTTGAATGTATCACCAGTTTCAACCCTGGCGGCAACCCAGCCGATCAGATCGACGATACCTGCCTGAGTGAGCGCGATTCAAGGACCTACAAAAAAGGCCTTAAAACGCCGGCGTCTGCAACGGTTGGACTGAATGCCGACCCGACGAACGCCAGCCATATCATGTTGCATGGCCTTGCTGAAGCTAATGACCAGACGCCATTAACTTTTGCAGTGGGCTGGTCTGATGGCGAAAGTATTCCAACTGCAGCAGCACCTGATGCGGAAAACGCCGTTGACGGTATGGTACTGCCATCGGATCGCACCTGGTTTATTTTCCAGGGCTACGTTTCCGATTTCCCGTTTGATTTTCAGGGCAATGCGGTTGTGACGACGTCCGCCACGATCCAGCGTTCGGGCTCTCACGTATGGGTGCCGAAAGCCGCAGCGTAATGATTTGCCCGGCTCGCCGGGCTTTTTACCAGCATGTCACCGCGCACTCACCGCGCATTCCAATCTCGAGATCATTCACAAAAGCGACCTCTGAGAACGCCATCGCAGCATGGTGCGCTCGGGTATGGCCGTTCTGGTGAGCAGAGGTCTCTTTTTTGAAAGGTAATCACCATGCAATATCCAACCGTATCAGTAAACGGTGTTTCCGTTCGTGTCGACGACGAAGGTCGCTACAGCCTCAATGATCTCCACGCAGCCGCAGTGGCCAATGGGGAGGCGACAGAGTCTCAGCGCCCCAGCGTGTTTCTCAGAAGCGCTCAAATTAAACGCTTTATTAAGGCGCTGCAGGCCAAAGCACTAAAAAGTGCTTCGGAACAAAATCAACCACTTAAAGTAATGAAGGGCGGTGATATTACTGGCGCCTGGGGTGTCGAACTGCTCGCTATTCGTTATGCAGCATGGATTAAGCCCGAGTTCGAAATCGAGGTGTACGAGGTATTTCGAACAGTTGTCCGAATGGGGATCGGTGCCATGTCCCGCCTGAACAAAATCGACCATATCATCAACACCGAAACGAAAGAGATTAGCCAGTGCGCCAGCCAGATGGCGAAGTGGGGCGTTGGCGGCCGCAAGCAGCTACTCCACGCAGCGCGGGAGCGGGCTGCTGGTGAAGTGCAACTGTATTTGCCAGGCGTCGCTTAAATTTGGAATAGCCTACCCGCGTGGGCTTTCATTAACAGGAGATAATATGCAACTTACTCTCGACACGTTAAAAGAAACAGGCGCCTTCACTGGCCGGCCGGTAGAGAAAGAGATCAAATGGAAAGGTCGCGACGGGCAAGAGCATATCGCCACTGTCTTTGTCCGTCCGATGGGTTACCACACTACTAAAGCCGAACTGCTGGCGTATAACGGGAAATCTGACCCGATTGCAGAGCGTATCGCGGCACATATTTGCGATCAGGATGGGGCTCCTGTGTTTACCGCGGCAGATATTCTTGGTACTGCAACAGCTGAGCGTGGTGCGCTGGATGGCCCGATCGTCATGGCTCTGCTTGCGGCTATTCATGACATTAACGAGCTGGGAAAGACTACGAGCTAACCGGCGAGGATGAATTCTGGTGCGAACTGGTGATGAACGGCATAGGAGGCCGCACCATCGCAGAGGCTCAAGAGCGGATGAGCCGTCGTGAATTTCTGGTCTGGCTCAAATACCGTGAAAAGTATGGACCGCTAAACATAATGATTCGCACCGAGTGGGGGGCGTCGCTGGTGGCCTCCGTGCTGGCGAACATCAATAAGTCAAAGAATTCGGCACCTTTCAAGATTAGCGACTTTGCACCGCACATCAACGAAGTGCCGCTCTCTCTTGAAGAAGCAATGAAAAGTTGGCATTAATTGCGTTTATTTGGTTATATTCTCTATGGGAAGATTATATTGATACCGAGGGGATTATGATAAAACCAGCAGCTATTATTTTTTCCGCAATAATTTTAGGTGGTTGTGTCAGTGCACCAGATAAGGCGGAGTTAAATCGTGCAGATTATGGTCAGCTACCGAAAAACTATCAGGAAATTATCAAAGATAATATTTCAGGTCGCCTTAAGGACCCTTACTCCGCGCAATATGATTTTAACGAGCCGTTCAAAGGCTGGTGCAAATCAGGGTTTACAACTTATTATGGTTGGTTAGTGCCTTTTACACTGAATGCTAAAAATAGTTACGGTGGTTATGTCGGTAATAAATCATATTTGTATTTAGTGAATAAAAATAACGCCATTGACTATACTGCTTCCTTCCAGGTGGGAGGGTGCGGGAAAAGTTAAATAAAACAAACGAATTAAATAAACCTCGCTCAGGCGGGGTTTTTTATTGTCTGGAGAAAACTCAATGGCTGGCAAGTCCCTCGGTACTTTAACAATTGACCTAATAGCAAAGGTCGGCGGATTTGTTCAGGGAATGGATAAAGCCGAAAGGGCATCCCAAAAATGGCGTGATCAGGTAAAGAAAGACGCTAAGGAAATCGGGACATCTATTATCGCTATTGGCGCCGCTGCGGCAACGGCTGCCGTCGGAATTGGCGCAGCTGGGCTTGCGATTGTAAAAAATACAGCGCAGCAGGTTACCGAGGCCGATCGTTGGGCTAAGTCGTTAAAAATGTCCACTCAGGATTTGTTATCCTGGCAATACGCAGCTGAACAGGCAGGTTTAACCGGCGACAACATAGCCGATATTTTCAAAGACATTAATGATAAGGTCGGTGATGCGGTCCTGAATAAATCAGGTGAGGCTGCTCAGGCGCTGGATACTCTTGGTCTTTCAGCTCAGAAGTTAGCCCAGCAATCTCCTGACAAGCAACTGTTAGCTATCAGCTCGGCATTGCAGAAAATACCTACTCAGGCTGGTAAAACCAATCTTCTTGAAAGCCTGGGGAACGACCTGTCAAAAATGCTGCCGCTGTTTGACAACAACAACGAAAAGCTAAAGCAGTTCCTTCAGTTATCTAAGGATTTTGGCGTAGCCCCGCCGCAGGAAGATATTGATAATCTGGTTAAAGTTAATCAGTTTTTCCAAGATATTGAGACAAGCGCCCGCGGCTTAAAAATGGAAATTGCGTCTGGCCTGGCAAAAGTAGATTTATCCCCTCTCCAGGACGGACTTGATAGTATCCATGATGTGTTCACTGACCCTGCTATCCTGCAGGGCCTGTCTGATCTGGTTGGCGAGGCGATCAGTTTAGCTGGTGTAGTTGGTCGCATTGCTGGTGGACTTGGCGCCATTGCTTCCTATACGCGCTCGCGGATAGGTGCGGTATCAGGTAACTATGATTCAGCTGACGAAAATGATGTAGCGCAACGAATTGAATTTCTCAATAAAAGAGGTAATCAAAGCAAAGAGCAAAAAGATGAATTAGATTTTTTAAATAAACGTCTTCTGTATCTTCGATCCATCAAATCAAGTTTAACCCCAGAGGACGTGGAGAAAGGAGCTAATGGGTTAACTTCTCTTCTCTCTGACATGGGAATAGAACAGCCGAAAGGTGACGATTACAACCTGGGGAAAGGGCAATCTAATCAGAAGATAACACCAAAAAGCAATTCATCTGATAACGCGTTTAAAAACCGACTTTTGGACCTGCAAAAACAAGCCGCTCTAATTGAAACGACGGGTAAAAAAACAGCTGAAGTTACAGAGCTGGATAAAATAAACTTCGATATAAGCAGTGGTAATCTAAAAAAACTATCCGAAGCTCAAAAAGACCAATTACGCTCCGCTGCAAAGCTTCTTGATTTTAAAAAGGAAGAGCTACGCCTTAATCAAGAAAACGCGAAAGTGGCTGAGTACGTCTCGGGCCTTGAAAGACAGAATAAATTAATTAAACAAGGCCATGATAGTGAGTTTATTGGCCGTTATTCTGGCGATCGAGAACGTAGTCGGATGCAAGAGCGTAACAGTATTCAGCAGGAATATGAGGGGAATCGCGAGGATTTATTAAAGCAATATCAATCCGGTGATATTTCTAAAAGTCTTTATGACGCTGAAACTGAAGCGTTACAGGATGCACTGAATAAGAGGCTTGAAATTCAAAATGATTATTATAAACAACAGGATGAACTACAGAATGATTATAGCGCTGGGTTAATTTCTGGTTTTACTACGCAGGCTACTGTTGCGATGGATTTGTACTCCACAATGCAGCAGGTTGGGGCGCAAACATTCAGCAGTATGACCGACATGATTATAACGTGGGCAGAAACTGGAAAGTTGAATGCTCAAGATTTTGCAGCGACTTTTATACAGTCGGTAGGGGCGGCCATGCTGCAATATGCCGCTGCGCAGGTAGCAATGGCGGCGCTTAATGCCTTCACGCAATGGATAGGTGTCCCTTACGTTGGCCCGGCGGTGGCGCCGGCTCAGGCAATTGCAGCAGCAGCTGCTGCTGGCGTATTCATGACGGCGATCGGGTCGGCATTGCACGGCCAGGCTCACGACGGTATCGACTCGGTGCCGGAAACCGGAACCTGGCTCCTGCAGAAGGGCGAGCGCGTCACGACTGCTAAGACCAGTGCGAAACTTGATGCGACCCTGGATCGGGTCGCAACCCAGTCAACCGGCGGCGGTGCTGTCTACGCACCTAACATCAACATTCCTATTAACGGAAACCCATCGGATGCGACCCTCGCTCTCGTGCGCAAAGCAGCAGATGAGGGCGCCGAACGTGGCTACCGAAGAGCGGTCAACTCGGTGACGACGGGCCAGGGTGACCTGCATAGGGCATTAATGGTGAAAACTAACTCAGGGAGGAAAATTCGCTGATGGCAATTACAACATCGATATTTTATCCCTCTGATTATTTGCCGGGTCCTCTGAAAGACAGTTTTGGATTGAAGCCCGTATCTCCTCTAAAGAGGACCGATATGGTAACGGGTCGCCGCCGGCAGCGGCGAGCCTACACCTCTGTGCCGACCAATACGAATATTGCATGGATATTTAACGATGCTCAGGCGCAGGCTTTTGAAGCCTGGTTTAGGGACGTTCTTACTGACGGCAGCGCCTGGTTTAACATGCCGCTGCTGACGCCTGTCGGCCAAAAAAATTACGTCTGCAGATTTAACGATATCTATGAAGGCCCAACGCCTGAGGGCGGCCTGTACTGGCGGTATTCCGCATCCATTGAGTTATGGGAACGGCCGCTGCCGGCGGTTGGCTGGGGGCAATATCCTGAGTGGATCGTTGGGAGCTCGTTACTCGATATCGCGCTGAACAGGGAGTGGCCTAAACATGACAGCGATTAACCGCCTTTATGCTTCCTCCGGGCCGGAGGTCATCATCGGTACGCTACAGATCGATATTGGCGGCCAGACGCATTATCTCTGCGAGGGTTACGAGGACATTACGGCCGTTACCGAAGAGGGCGCGACCGTAACGTTTATAGCCTGCGCCATCGTTCTGTCTCTTCCCGCCAGAAACGAGGACGGCACGCAGGACCTGAAATTTATGCTGTGCAACATCGACGGTGTTGTATCCACCGCTATACGCAGGACCATTGATGCCATATTGAGCGCCAGCATCACGTTCAGGAAATACATTTCCACCAACCTGGACGCGCCGGCAGAGCCGCCTTACATCATGCCGGTTAAAGGCGGCTCCTGGACACCCCTTGCTGTTAACGTGACAGCCGGTTTTAAAAACATGCTCGATTATGCCTGGCCTCGAGACCGCTACATATTGAACTATTTCCAGGGTCTTCGTTACTCCCGATAGGTATCCCATGCTCAACATTGATAAATACCTGACTGTCCGCTGGCAGATGGGCGGCCGCGCTTTTCCCGTTCTCGACTGCTACGGCATCGTGCATGAGGTTCGCCGTGACCTCGGGCTTCCTGAATGGCCTGCATTTGAGGCTGTGATTAAAGAGCGTGGTAGTCCTGAAATGGGGGAGTTCTGCGAGAGTTTTTCGCGTGACCTGACTCCCTGCAGGCCATGTAACGGCGCGGTCGCCGCCTGCTATATGGGAAAAATGATCGGCCATTTGGGCGTCGTCGTCGAAATGGAGGGATTGCTTTACGTGATCGAATGCAACCCCCGACGCAACGTAACCATTCTCCCCCTGGCGCGTTTTGAGCGTCAGTTTCTAAAAGTGGAGTATTACCAGTGACCATTCGATTATACCCGTCGCGTCTGCCTGGTGAGCCGCTGGAAACGCATGAGCACCGGGATACGACCATTCATGACTGGATGTCCCAACACGTTGAAAATTACCGTAACGATATGGTACAGCGCGTTGCGTTTGAGGTTAATGGCAAGCCGGTCCCGCCGGCAGAGTGGCCGTTATGTTTTATCAGCGCTGAGAGCGACGTAAAAGTTTACCCGATCCCTGGTGAGGGGGTGACCGCGACGACTATCGCGGCATGGGCTGCGGCGGCTATTGCTGCAGCGTCGGCTGTGTATGTTCTGATCACCATGTCGAACATGGATAAAGGCGGGTACTCATCCTCAAATGGTTTGGGGCTGGATTTAAACCCTGCAAAAGCGAACACCGCAAAACTGGGCGATCCCATTCGTGAGGTGTTTGGCCGCTGCCGTATCTATCCTGATTATGTTGTGCAACCCGTGACCCGGTTTAACCCTGATGATCCGACGCTAATGACGGTCGAAATGATGGTTTGTCTGGGAAAAGGCAATTTTGCATTTACGAATGGCGATATTCGGGTGGGCTCAACGCCAATTTTGGCGTTAGGGGATTCGTTTAGTCACAACGTTTATGCACCAGGCGTGGATGTCTCAGGTGATCGGCGCAGTGAAAACTGGTTCAACTCGACAGAGGTTGGTGGTACCTCCAGTGGCAGTGGCCTTGATATGGCCCAGACATCACCAGACTCAACAGACATCAATGCTGACAGCATGACTGTTTCTGGTGCGTCGGTGACATTTAACGGGTTAGACGATGGCAATGATGACGATGACGAGGGAAATTCGCTGCCTGCATCCTGGGTTGAGGGCGCCATAGTCACGATCGTCGCCCCGATGAATGTTCTCGTTTCAACCTCTTCGGGTTATAGCGTTCTCGCCAGTAACTCGCTAAGTGAAGTTATTCCCTATCCGGGTATGCCGGTGACCCTGGAAATCAGCGGCGCTGAATACGAACTGGTTATTGCAACGTATACGGCAAAACAGGACGCGATACCGGGAACGGGTGGGAATGCTGCCAGCCTGAGAGCAAATGCCTCCCCATCAACTTACGATTACTCCGGCACCGGCCAGACGTTTACGATCACCTGGCAGGGGCACGCATACACCATTTCCCTCGTTGCAGACTATGTGAATATGTCCGGCCTGCTGGCGGTGATAAACGAGGGCCTAACCGGATCAGGATTACTGGCGCAGGATGGCGGCGGTGTTGTGCTGATTGCTGAGGCTTCGAGCCCCTGGCTCGGCGGAAACATTACTTCATCAGCTTTGCCAGTATCGGCTTTTGGTGACGCGCCTGTGTTTACCTCCGGTACCGCGTCCAGCGGTGGCAGCCCGGCAGTTACTGCTAACGTCACGCTGGCGTATGGCAGTGCGGCCGGCGTGGCGTTTTCCGGTATTCCTGAGGGCACGCAGCGGCTTTCACTGGCTCACCGCGGTAACGAGTACCGTATTGCCGATGCAGACGGTACGACTGCAACGGTCCAGCGCCTGGTTGACGGCGTTATCGATCCCACCTGGCTGGGGTTCTCTCCGCGCACGATGATTGATTACCAGGCTACGGGGATCAGCGACAAAAATACGTGGATGGGCCCGTTCCTTGTTTGCCCGGAAAATGAAGTGGTGGACGCTTTCGAGGTGAATTTCTCGTTTCCGTCTGGCATTTGTGGATTCGACAGCAAAGGGAAAAAACGAATTCGCCACTGCGAATGGGAAATTCAGTACCGTGTTTATGGATCGGGTGCGGGCTGGACGAGCAAACAGGGGGTATATGCGTTGAAAAACGTTAACGGCCTCGGTTTCACGGAGCGATTCAATCTGGGGTCACCGGGTCTCGTCGAAGTTCGCTGCAGGCGTCTGAACGAGCAGGGATCGAACAACGCCCGCGACTCGATGTACTGGCAGGCACTACGTGGTCGGCTACTGGCTCGGCCATCATCCTATGCTGGCGTCACCCTGATGGGGGTTACGGTTGAGACGGGCGGTAAACTGGCGGCGCAGTCAGATCGACGCGTAAACGTTGTAGCCACGCGGATTTATGATTCCGGCGTTGCCCGTAGTATTTCTGGCGCGCTGTATCACGTCGGGCGTTCTCTGGGTATGGAGATGGACACGGCCGCAATTGATGCGCTGGAGGAGAACTACTGGACACCGAACGGCGAAACCTTCGATTTTGCCACGGGCGACAGTATATCCGCGCTGGAAATGCTGCAGAAAATCGCCGCGGCCGGTAAGGGCTATTTTTTGCTGAATACCCAGAGCATAGCGTCGGTGGGGCGTGAAGGGGTTAAACCCTGGACCGGGGCTATAACCCCTCATGAGATGGTCTCCGAGATGCAGACCGATTTCAGTACGGTGACCGACGACGATTATGATGGCGTTGACGTGACCTATATCAACGGCACGACGTGGGCAGAAGAAACGGTGCAATGCCGTCTGCCAGGCAACCCGACGCCGCTGAAAATAGAGGCATACCGGGCTGATGGTGTAGGTAATCCGGATCACGCGTACCAGATTGGTATGCGCAGACTGAGGAAATACCAGCTGCAGCGCATGACGCATAAAACGACGACCGAGCTGGACGCGCTCTGCTACAACGTCGGGGATCGTGTTGTGCTGACGGATGATATCCCAGGCAGTAACACTATCTCGTGCCTGATTGAGTCAATGGCTACTGCTGGTGGGGTGACAATATTCGACGTATCGGAGCCGCTGGACTGGACATTCACCAATCCGCGAATCTTTCTACGGTATCAGGATGGTACGGCGTCACGGCTGTTTGAGGCCTCACCGACTGGAGACAACTATCAGGTATCCGTTCCGTTTCAATCCGAGTTTGCCGATATCCTGATGGACGATCCGATAATCGAACCGCCCAGGTTAATTTTCTGCAGCTCAGAGAGTGACCTCTACGACGCCATTGTGTCCGAAGTCGTCCCGCAGGATGACGGGACATGTGAGGTTACCGCCCGGCAATACCGCGCTGAATTTTACGACTACGACAACGCCACCTACCCCGGCGACGTCGCGTAACACCCACTAAAACCCCCGATAAACTCTTTTCGCACAAACCCTCGTTTAGGCGAAATGACTTTTGGAGCAAAAAACATGGCAGCAGATGAACTGAATCCGCCGCGGGGAACAACCACGCCTGAAATTTTCCTGGATAACGTTAAACGGGCCGATCGGCTGGTGAACGGGCCAGAGGCGACGGTCGATGACCGAGGAGGGAAACCGCTGGAAACCTGGCGCCAGATGATGGCGAAAAACGATGAGGTCAGGCAGAACCTTATCCCGCTCAGCAAGCAATACCAGACGCTGGCGGCGGCGCAGGCGGATATCGCGAATATACCGGTGGGGTCGACCACGTATTACCGCAGCCCGGAAGACAGTGCGCTCGCAGTTAAGGTTATCAATAACGCCGGAACGCTACAGCCAACCGGCCGAAAAATGCCCTCCCAGCAGACCGTGGATGCCATTTTCAGGGCAGTTTTCGGCGGTCTTAATGTGTTGTTTGATCCGCTCTGCGAATTGCTTCTTCTTTACCCTTCGCTCGGTGGGAAAACACATATTCCTCTGGGGTCAATCACAGCAGCGGCGAACACAAATTCAAGGATGGGGTTCCCGGCCATTGTGGCGGGGGGGTGGCAGCGAGAACGGCATGGCTTGCTGATTGCGGTTTGAAGGAGGGAGATGTAATCAGTACGCGGGTTACTGCATGGTATGGCAACGTAGGCGGTCGCGTGGCTTATGTTTTCAGGGATGCCTCTGGTACACAGATTGGCACACAGGGATTGCAATATGCCACTGCGACGGACGTGAACAGTTTTACAAACACGTTGTCTATTCCCGCCGGGGCAGTCAGGTTAGATATCCGGGTGGAAAATACGGCTAATGCTGGACTGGTTGAGCTGTCCGCGGTGTTCGTAATTACTGCAAGCTCCTCCGCTAACCTGGTCGTTCCTGGCCGTCCTCTTTCTCCTTATCCCGTCCCTCTCAGCACGGGAGCGGTTTCGACCGATGCGATACAGAAAAAAGCGGTGACAGTAGAAAAAGCTGCTTTTTTTGTTCCGGGTGTAAATCTGTTCGATAAAGCAGCGGTGACCGCGGGCTATTACGTAAACTCTACAACCGGAAATCTCATTGCTAACGTCTCGTATTCCGCATCTGATTTTATTCCGGTAGTGGCGGGTAATCAGTATACGCAGAGCTATTCCCACCAGACTGCGTACTATGATTCTAATAAAACCTACATTAAGGGCACGGCAGCGCAGGGTATACCAACAACCGCACGAACCCTGACAATTCCGGAAGGCGCTGCTTATATCAGGATGTCAGTTGCTAACTCGGTTATAGATACGATGCAGTTCGAAAAGGGTGGCGAGGCAACGCCCCATCAGCCGTACGCTCTCCAGCTAGACCCGTCGCTGCTCCCGGCGACCCAGATCGACACCGTATCGGATTACGTTGAGCGCGCGTATCAAACCCGTGTTGGTCGCATGAAGCTAAGCCAGCTGGAATCAGGAGCATCAACCATTCTAACCGTCGGTATCTTTGGCGACTCCTGGCCAACACAGCCAAACCGGTTTTCACAGCCATTAGCGAAGGTGTTGAGAGCAAAGTATGGCGCTGGATCGGGGGTTGGATGGACGTCGCTTGGAAGACATGCCACCTCAGAAAGCATAATCAACGCTAACGTGTTTTCTCCTGGCAGTTCGGACGTATTGAAAACGTTGTTCACCTGGACTGGTAACTGGTTATTCAGTTACAGCGGGACTAAAAACCCCACGAACTCCAGCCCTGATACTGCCGTAGTTACGTCCTCTACACCAGGGGATGCGTTGAAGGCCACGGTACCTGGCACTTCAGACGGCGGTTGGTCAACCTGCCGTCTGGGTTACGTGGGTACGGCTGACGGCGTTATTCGGTATAACTGGGACGGTGGTGCGTGGACGACGCTCAACGTACAGGGTAGTGAGTTGCTGTTTACCAATATCAACCCGCCTTCAGTGGTGAACGCGTCGAACGTGCTGAACATCGAAGTTGTATCCGGAACGGTTTCATTGTGTGGACTTAACTGCCTGGCTACCGGCGCAGGCGTTCGTGTCCACAAATTAGGCGCCTCGGGCTCCAGCCTAGCGAGCTGGCTGAGTATGGACTCTGTGGCATTCGCCGCCGCACTAACCGAGTTAGCTCTTGATACCGTCATTATCCTCACCGGAACAAACGATCAGCGTATCACCGGCGGAGCATCAACATTTGAAGCAAACCTGCGGTCGTTTATTGCCCGTATCCGTGCGACGTTGCCTGGTTCTGACATTCTGTTTGTTATGCCATGTGAGAATGAGCGAACGGATAACCCTGTTTCAATGGTGGCAATGGCGAAGCAGGCCAAAAAAGTGGCTGCTGAACTGCGCATTTATCAATCTGCAGAACATTTTTGGAGAAAATCCGGCAGATTATGCTTATGGCTCGATTCACTCCTGGTTTGCCGAGGATGGCATCCACCCGAATCCAGCAACAGGTGGTTATCTAATCAAAGATGCTGTTTTTCGTGCTTTAACAAACAGGTAAAAAAAAGCCCCCGGAGGCACACCGGGGGAAAAATACTAAATGACATTATTGCTGTGTGCGTCTTTGCGCACAGTCCATACTCTAAGAAAACTCCTGGTGTTTCCAGATGTTTCTGGTCTGAACAGTTCAGCCGGGCGTGCATGGGATGTATTGGAAAAATTTCTTAACCCGATATTGTCCTCTTTTCCCTGCCTGAAAATCGGATCATCCATGATGAGGATACCGGGAACAAGGTATAGATACTCAGAAATTATTGGGGTACAAATCCAAAAAAATGACGGATAAATACAACGATAACCGGGGTAAAGACTGGCTCGTTGTAGGTCAAAAAACCGTATGATTTTCAGCCAGTTTCGGGGAGGATTTTGGGGAAAGTTTTTGAACGATCGTAAAAAAGGGAGCCACCAGGCTCCCTTCTGTCTTTAATCAGCGATGGCTGATTACATGTTCGCGATGATCGCGTCGCCAAACTCGCTACATTTCAGCAGTTTAGCGCCTTCCATCAGACGTTCAAAGTCATAGGTCACGGTCTTAGCGGCGATAGCGCCTTCGGTGCCTTTAACGATCAGGTCTGCGGCTTCGAACCACTGCATATGGCGCAGCAGTACATAACTAATATTATTATATCACCATGATATTTATGATAAAAAAACACATTTTTACTCTCTTTAATTACACAAATTCCATTTAAATAACCATCTGATTTCCCGATACTTATCATTTTTTTTGGGGAATGCCTCCACAGCCATTACGGCTTCTTGTACACTCTTTTCCAAATCTTGTTACAAGGAACATGGATTTTTATGGAAACCCTAACTGAAATGCTCGTGCAGGGTAGAAAGTGCTCTTTGTGATGATGTCCTCTAGATATGCCCCTACTGTTAATAGGTTAAACCAATCAATAAATTAACATCTTGTTATGATTTTTTATCTAAGATTCATGTTCTTATAACATATAGGGTTCCAGCAGGTGGCGGTGGGATTTACAAAAAATCTGTTTGTAGACGCGTTTATAGCAGACAAAGGAAACAGAAATGGACATAAACGATTTTCAGGGCTTCGGCTTCTCTGCATACCGTAGTATAGGAAAGCAAATAGTAAAAATAGGGCCACTCAAAAAGATAAACTTTATCATTGGCCAGAATAATACAGGCAAATCCAACATCGTTAACTATCTGTATCAGCATTACAGCTACGTGCTGGGGAAGGCTAGTCGCAAGCAAAACTATTCGGGAACTGATCATTCAACGTTTGGGGATCTGGATAAGACAATAGGCTCGAATAGTGGCGGGATGTCAGTTGCATTTCCCCTTGGAGAAAAACAGTTAGATCAATTCATTAAAAGCTTATTACCATCCGATACGAATAGCCACCATTATGCTTTTTTTGTCTCTCAGTTGAAGAAATTACTTTCCCTGTTCAGAGAAGACGACGGCCTGTACTGGTTTGAATATCGTGCGGCGACTTCTCGTGAAGAGTTTATTCTAAAATATGATCAAGAGTTGTTTTTTAAGTCACTAACTCCACATGAGTGGAATATTTTATGGATAAATCTCACCAAACGAAGTGGTGGTGATTTACGTGCACATTGGTTTCCTGAGGTAATGAGTAAACTAGCGTACAAACCTAACTTTTCTCCCAGAATTGAAGTTATCCCTGCAATTCGCAGGATTGGTGAATCAGGTAGTACTAGTGAGGACTTCAGTGGAACCGGCATCATTGACCGACTTGCTAAGCTTGAAAATCCAGCCTTGGATGAACGCCATAACCTAGATAAATTCAACAAAATCAATAAATTTCTACAGACCGTTCTTGATAATCCGACGGCAACAATTACAATCCCATACCTGAGGGACACGATCCTTGTTGATATAGATAACCGGATGCTACCTTTGACATCACTGGGGACAGGCATTCATGAGGTAGTGATCTTGGCTTCCGCGTCCACAATACTGGAGCACACCATTGTCTGCATCGAAGAACCTGAATTACATCTTCATCCACTATTGCAAAAGAAACTGGTTAAATACTTAGCCAATAATACCAATAATAAATATATTTTCACTACCCATTCAGCCCATTTACTGGATGCCGTTGAAGCCGAGATTTTTCATATCACGCAGTCAGAAGGCATAACCCATGTAGAGGCTGTAGACAGTACACGCTCTCGTTCCGGAATTTGCCAAGATCTTGGTTATCGAGCCTCTGATATCCTGCAGGCAAACTGTGTGATATGGGTGGAAGGACCATCTGATCGTATATATCTCAATTACTGGCTTGATTCAATGCATACTGGCTTTGTTGAAGGCATCCACTATTCCATCATGTTTTACGGTGGCAGATTGTTCAGTCATTTAACGGCTCTAGACAGCGATGATGAGCAGGTGAACGATTTTATCTCGGTCAGGAATCTTAATCGCAATGCGGTGATTATGTTCGATAGTGATGCTTCATCGGCAAGATCCTCCCTTAACCAAACTAAATTACGACTTCAGAGTGAATTCAACGCCGGGCCTGGGTTTGCCTGGGTCACTAAAGGAAGGGAAGTAGAGAACTATTTGGATCCTGCTTTGGTACAGGAGTGTATTCTGAAAGTTCACCCGTCTGCGATACTGGCAAAAGAAACGGGTACCTACAGTCATCTGCTAAACTACAACACACGAAAGAGTGATGTGGTTACCGCGAATAAAGTTCGGGTGGCTCGAGAGTACGTTGAGGCTTATCCGGCAGATTTATCTATTCTGGATCTGAAATCAATGATGGAAAAACTTCGTACTTTTATTTTAAGCTGCAACTGATCCCTATAGCCTGCGGTGCAGATGATGCACTAGTGAACATTATCTGCACCTATACCGGAATTATTCTGTCATAGAAAAAGCTGTTTCACCTAACTTTGAGTAGGTCATTGTATCTAGTGGTATAGCGCGGAGAAAGCATTTCCCGTTTCATCTGCCAGGCGGTCTGGATACCCTGGCCGGCAAAGTACAGGGCCCCTCTCCCATTTTTCGCATTGAGATGATCCAGGACCTCCATCAGTTTTTCGCTATTTTGCCGTGGTGCATTATCGTCAAACAAGTTTAGCTGGGCCACGCCCTGGCTGTAAAAATCCCCTAGCATCACCCCCGCTTTCTGGTACCGATGCCCATCTTTCCAGATTGCGTCAAGGCACCTGGTAGCCGCTGCGATAATGTCCCTGCTGTCTTGGGTCGGGGTCAGCAGCTTTACTGATGCGCTGTTGCCGTAATACGGCTCGTTCAATGCAAACGGGCTCGTTTTGACAAATGCGGAAATAAACCGGCAATACTGGTGCTCACCACGAAGTTTTTCAGCTGCGCGTGATGCGTAACTGCAGATCGCCTGCCTCATCTCATGATATTCCGTGATACGGCCGCCGAACGAGCGGCTGCAGACTATTTCCTGTTTTACCGGCGCGAACTCCTCCAGACCGAGGCATGGTTCGCCACGCAGCTCCCGCACCGTCCTTTCCAGCACAACGTTAAAATGTTTCCGGATAAAACGGATATCGGTATCAGCCAGTTGAAGCACGGTGTTGATCCCCATAGCTCCCAACTTTTTACTGATACGGCGCCCGACACCCCAGACCTCATCAACCGATAGTGCGGCCATCAATTTGCGCTGCTTGTCGACATTGGATAGGTCTACCACCCCGCCGGTCTGCCGCTGCCACTGTTTGGCCGCATGATTTGCCAGCTTTGCCAGGGTTTTGGTCTGGGCTATGCCGACTCCGACGGTAAGGTGAGTCCTGCGTAATACCGTCTCGCGTATCTCCCTACCAAAATCGGTAAGGTCCCGGCAGTTACGAACGCCTGTCAGATCGCAAAAGGCCTCATCGATACTGTAAATTTCGCAACGCGGCGAGAGTTCCTCTAAGGTCGTCATCACACGATTGGACATATCCGCGTAGAGCTCGTAATTACTGCTGAAGCAGATGACGCCCTGCCGGCGGAACTGATCTTTTTGTTTAAAGTACGGCTCCCCCATCTTCACGAACGTCTTTGCTTCCGCAGAGCGCGCAATCACACAACCGTCGTTATTCGACAGGACGACCACCGGCCGCCCTTTCAAATCAGGCCGGAACACTGTCTCGCAGCTCGCATAGAACGAGTTCACATCACAGAGCGCGAACATCTCAGCCCGCCGCCTTAATGATATAGGTAACCACGCCAAAAACATCGAGTGTGTCTTCGCTGCCGACTACAATCGGGGAGTAGGCGCTGTTCATCGGATTAAGCTGCACCGTCGGTCGCAACTGCAATTTTTTAACGGTGAAATCCCCCTCTACAGAGGCGATCACGATATCGCCATGCTCTGCTTTACGCGAGCTATCGACGACCAGGAGGTCGCCCTCACTAATGCCTCCCTCGATCATGCTGTCTCCAGCGGCCTTAACGAAATACGTTGCGCTGGGGTGGTTAATCAACAGTTCGTTGAGGTCGATTCTCTGTTCAACATAATCCTGTGCTGGGCTGGGAAATCCGCACTGAACCGGGTCACTGAATAGCGGTACTAATAGGATCTCTCGGACCTCAGTTGGTGTGTAAAACTTCATAACGCACTTCCTCATGTTGACACTGTTCATTCATACAGTATATATACTGTAATTATATCCAGTAAAGAGGGGCGAAAAATGTTTGTGGAACTGGTTTACGACAAGAGAAATTTTGAGGGTCTGGCCGGGGCAAGAGAGACAATTACGGCTGAATTAACTAAGCGTGTTCACAGGATTTTTCCCGATGCCGATGTACGTGTTAAGCCGATGATGACCTTACCAGCAATCAATACCGATGGCAGCAAGCACGAAAAGGAGCAAATCAGCAGGGTTGTCCAGGAGATGTTTGAAGAGGCTGATATGTGGATGATGGAGGAGTGATGGAAATTGCTAATGTGATTGTCTCCGGGGTACGGATCTACCTCCCTCCGGATAACGTTTTGCCCAAGCCCTCAACGGATATGCTGACTTTCGCCGTAGTTAAGGATCCAGGACTTATCTCTGACTACCTGCTTATGGTGCACAGGAATGGACGCTGGGAACTGGCCACACCAAATTTTTACAAGGAAACCGAACAGGCCATCCTGGCAGCTGTGAAAATCGGTGAAAAAGTTTGGCAGTAGTTTCCACATTTAAGAGCTTTCCGGGCTACTCAGAAAACGAGGCGCCGGTAAAATATCAAAGGCTGTTCACTGCCTATGAAGCCATTGTTCACCTACGTGCTCTTGCATACGGCACGCAGGTGAACATCCTCACCTTGCAGGGAAATATTTATAAATTGTCTTCACCCCTACCCCGATCACGTCGGCCACCTGCTGCCGGGTCGCGCCAGCTACTAACATTTCTTCCGCCCGGTTGATGATAGTGCGGGTCATAATCTTCCGCCGACCGCCGATCCTGCCACGTTCGCGAGCTGCGGCCAGACCTGCGCGAGTTCGCTCGATGTTTAGTTCTCTCTCCATTTCAGCCAGTGCGCCCATGACATGGAATACGAACCGGCCAGCTGGCGTTCCAGTATCAAAACTGTCTGTGAGACTACGAAAGTAAATTCCCTTCGCCTGCAGCTCCCCCACCAGCTTAATCAAATCCCACATTCGTCTACCTAATCGATCGAGCTTCCAAACAACTAGCGTATCCCCTTTTTTGAGACGTTTTAGGGTCTTCCTTAAACCTGGCCGCTTCGTGTTTTTACCGCTCAATTTATCTTCAAAAATCAGCTCACATTCTGCGCGGATCAGCGCATTTTTCTGTAAATCGAGGTTTTGGTCCACTGTTGAGACCCTGGCATAACCAATCAGCATGTTGTAACCCATTGAAAAAGCTGATTGTAAAAAGCTCCTGCACTTCGCACAAACCCTCGTTTGCGCGAACGCTATTTTTTGGAGCAAAACATGGCCTATGTTCCACCCGTGGGGCAGACAACAGACCCCGATATTTTCCTGGAAAACGTTATGCGGGCCGATCGGTTGGTGAGCGGACCGGCGGAAACGGTGCCCGACCGCGGCGGGGAGCCGCTGGATACCTGGCGCCAAATGATGGCGAAAAACGCAGCACTGACGGAGGAAACCCGCCAGAATCTGATCCCCCTCAGCCGGCAGTATATGACGCGGCCCGCAGCACAGGCTGATATCGCTAATATCCCGGTTGGCTCGACCACGTATTACCGCAGTCCTGATGATAGTGCGTTGGCTGTAGAGGTGATCAATAACGCCGGGACGCTGCAGCCTACCGGACGGAAAATGCCTGCTTATTCTTCGCTACGCGGTGCGAACATTCTGTTTGATGCGCTAAATGAATATTCAGCAAATGATCCTAAATTCGGTGCGTGGGACTGGTATCGCGGGGCAGCGGTCACCTTCAGCACTACTGATGCCAATATTCCGTTACCGACTCCAGTGGCTCAGTATTCTGGCGTATGGTCTGCAGATAAATATTATGACCTTGTCCGCCTGCCTGTAAGGGCTGGAGATAAGTTAACCTTTTCCGTACTGGCGTGGTTCCAGGACGCCGGAGCTAAGTTCCATATTTTCTGGATGTCGACCACTGGCACTGTTATTTCGTCTAAATCACAGCTTGCTCTGGGCGCCGATATAAATACTCCGGTTATCACAGATGTCATTCCATCCGGAGCATCCTACGTCAGGATCCGGGTTGAAAATACCACGGCCGGGACATTTAAGGTCGGTGCTTATGCTGCTGCGTTAGGGGCTATTCAGCCTGAGTTTGTTCGCGCCACGCCGGACAAAACTTATCTGTCAGCTGTCATATCATCCGGTATTTCGGGGTTAACATCACGCGTCGATGCGCTGCAGGGGGCTATCTCTGTTGGTTATGCTTATGCAGCTGCCTGGCAAGTCGGGAAATTTATCAACCCAACTACAGGGGCCATCACTGATAACTCTGCGCTGAACTGCGCAATCATTCCGCATTCCGACGGGGATGGCTGGCTGGTGACAGCCCTTGTGACAGGATCGGCGACTGCTCTGGCCGTGTACTTGAACAGCGCCGGGATGGTATTAGGTGTTGAAGGGCGGGGAACAGCAACACCGCAGCAGTATACGAATTACCGCCTTAACGTTCCGTCGGGAACCACGCAGATCGGTACCACGGGCCGTAATTCGGCTGAGATGTCTGTTAAAAAACTGGCCGTCGTCGAGACTGCTACTGTGCTGGCCAATATCGAATCTCTTGATGTGCGTGTACAGAAGATTGAAGACTCGCTCGTTTACGACTTCGTTAAACAGGATGTCACGATTACGTCAGGCGCCTACATCAACCGTGCGAATGGTGCGGTGGTGGCGAACAGTGCGTTTGATTGTGCCGTGTTCAGTTATACGACGGGAGATCGCTGGAAAGTCACAGCCCGCGTGAACGGCAGCGGGGTTTCACTGGCGGTCTACACAAACAGCGCGGGCACCGTCATCGGGACTGAGGTTGCAGGCACGACAGAATCAGTGGACTTTATTGATTACGAACTGTCACCCCCAGCCGGTACGGCAAAAATCGGCATTACAACACGAATCGCCGTCCCCATTATTGCCAAAAAATATGTTGTCGTTCCCGGTGGTGGTGGATCTGTCAGCCCCTGGTCAGGAAAAAAAATCGATGTTATGGGCGACAGCAACGTCGCATACAACAAGTGGCAACCACTTGTCGCGGCAGAGCTGGGATGTTCATTCCTGAACCACGGCGTTGGCGGTTCGAAAATTGCCAAGCCTGACAGCGCGTCAACGCAAATCAGCATGTGCGATGACGTACGAATTAATGCCCTGGACACATCGGCAGCGGCGTGGATTTGCGGCCCGTGGGGAACAAACGACTGGGCGCAAAATATTCCGATTGGGAATATCTCCGATACAGTCAACACCACCGTTTACGGTGCGCTGAATATCATCGCTCAGAAGCTGCGCGCGCGCGCCCCAACAAAACCTATCCTGTGGGCCACGCCGTTCAATGGCGACTATGATTCGCCACGCTCAGCGGCATGGGTTGACGGTGAAACAAATGGCTATGGGCGGGTTTCTGACTATGCGGCGGCGATACGCGCCGTGGCGTTGAGATACGGTTTTCCATTAATTGACATGAACGCCGATTGTGGGTGGACGAAATTCAACAGCACCAGTTTTTTGCTGACGGAAGGGGATTCAAACCCGTCCCGAATCCACCTCAATGCAGGTGCGGGGCCAGCACGAATATCGGCGCTGGTTATTGACCGCCTTAATTCCCTTGAGCAGTTTGCCGTCTGAGACTGACGGCACAGGGATACCTGCACCGGCGTGATTCAGATGCGCCGGTTTTCCGGAAGCCGAACAACGAAAAGAGAGGGCGCGGTGAGCGAGAAATTTTACACAGTCCTGACTGAGCATGGTGAAGCTGCGTTCGCTCAGGCCATTGTGACAGGCGTACCCGTCAATATTACGGAAATGGCCGTCGGAGACGGCGGGGGCGCGCTGCCTGAATTTGACAAAACAAAAACCGGGCTGGTCAATGAAGTTTATCGCGCCCGCGTCAACAGAGTGGTGATTGCTGACGATGCCGCGAATGTTATTCGCACAGAGTTGATTATCCTGCCCCAGGCCGGAGGATTCTGGATAAGGGAAGCGGCATTGTATGACGAGAGCGGCGTATGTCTGGTTGTGGCCACCGTTCCCCCGTCTTATAAACCGCTGCTTGCTCAAGGATCCGGGCGGCTTCACGCGGTCAATCTGTGGATTGCCGTCAGCAGCACGGAAGATGTGACGCTGAAAGCTGACCCGTCTGTTATCCTTGCGACGATTGAGGAAGTTAACCAGGCAAAAAGCGAGGCAAAGGATTATGCCGATGAAGCTGTTTCAGAGCTGGGAAAGAACATCCAGGAAGAGATGGGTGAGCTGGATAAAAACACCCAAAAGGCCATCGCCGATGCTGTGAAAAAAGCGGTCAGTGACGCATGGGAGCAGGATAACCCTGTCGGTACCACGCGCTTTTTTAATCAGAACCTCAACCCGAATCAGCGCTGGCCGTGGTCTCAATGGGTTTACACCGGCGAAAATAAAACAATTCGCGTCGGAAAAGCTGACGGCTCAAACGTCGGGCAAGCTGGCGGCAGCGATAACGTCACGCTGCAGCGGAATAACCTGCCCGCTGTGCAGATTAACGTCAACGGCGAAACCAGCGAGTTACCTGCACATGAGCTGACAACCAGGGGGGCTGGCAGGCACAAACACCAGGGAGGGATGGCAGCACCGGGTGAGGCATGGGACGGGAATTATATTGTCGGCTCCGATAATGACAGCCACCGCACCCGCAATAACACCAGTGAAGCTGACGATCATACACATATCGTTGACGTCCAGGCCCACAAACACAATACCACCGGCAAAACCGATAATCTCGGCGAGGGTAAATCGTTCAGCGTGGTGGAGGCTCATACGCTGCTGATGTGCTGGTCGCGGGTGGCGTGAGTATCGAGTACCGTCAAAGGTAACAGTGCTGCAGTTCAGGACGGCACCACCGGGAATGACAGTGCGGTACCATCACGGTCAGAAATGACGATGTCTGCCGGTAGTTAAAGCCCCTTACTGAAGGGGCTTTTTTGTGGATTAAAACAGGCTCTTGATAGAAGTTGAAACAGAGTTAACCGCTTTTGTCGCGCTGGACTTCAGATCATCCAGCACATCACTGACAGACGACGTCTGTAGCTTCTCGCGAAAATCCCCATCGGCGCGCGAAAGACTGATCGTAAACTCAATCTTTTTCGGGTTGCCGTAGCGGTCAAACTCCGTTTTTCCTCGCTCCAGCTGCGTCATGAGGTACATCCCGTAAATCTGCCCGTCACCTTCAATCAGCGGCCAGGGGCGACCGGCAAAGCCGATTGTCTCCAGCGCCGACAGCGACCACCGTCCGCCGGTGATTTCGGGGTAAAGCACACCGTCAAGCGTGATCGTGTCATCACCGGGCCCGATGTACTGCCAGCCTGCCGACTGATTAACCCGGTCATTCTTAACGTGACGCCACTCCTGCGAGTGCCGCAGCTGCTGATACGGCACAGTGCGCAGCGTAAAAACAAACATCCCGAATACCATCATCATAAAACCTCCTTACTCCCGATCGCGGAATGAACCACGGTTAGTTTTGCGGGTGTTGGCCATCAGATCGCGCACGGCGCTGCGAACCATCTTTTCGAGCTCCTGATCCGAGTGTTTGCCGACGTCGTTAAAGACAAGCTGGAAGAACGGCGCAGCACCCGACGAGGCTGCGACCGGCGCAGACGCCGCCCCCTGCGTCGCCGTCGGTACTGACAGAACACCGCCGGCCGCAGCCGCAGACACGCGCGGCACAGGTTGCGGAATAACCCGCGCCTCCTGATAGGCACCACGCAACGCCAGTGCGCGCGGCAGGTTTTTAAAGACAATATCGCCGGGGCCGACTTTCTTCGTGTTGTTGGCCGTTGCTTTGGTATTCGTGTCGATATTTTTCAGGTGGCCCTGAACGCCGGTAATGACCGGCGGCTTACTTCCCCCAGCCGGTTTCGACACCGTAGCCTGACCCAGTGGGAGTTGATGCCCAGCCAGCGCCGCCGCAGAAGCCTCCAGTTCCCGCTGTGCCTGACTGGCCTTCTCAGCCTGCTGTCTGGCTCTTTCAATCCCATCAGGGATAACATCCAGTTTTTCAAGCAGCCAACTCACGCCATTCATTAGCTGTTGAAGCGGCCAAAGCATAAAACCGAGAGCCATCGTCATTACCCGCCCGAAGGTTTCCCCTGCGGAGGCGCACTTATCCAGTGTATCTTTGCTGGTCTGCATCGGACTTAACAGGTTTTTGAACCATTCCCATACCGCCTTAATGCCACTACCCAGCGCAGAAAGTACCGGTATCAGTGCCGAGAATGCATTTCTGAAGGGGGCTAGTTCCTGCCAGATCCCACTAAGAAAACCACCAAAGAACGCCTTAATAGGCTCCCAGAATTTCCAGATAATCAGCCCAGCCGCGATAAATGCTAGCGCAATCAGACCGGGGACGCCGAGTAGCGTAGCAAGAATGATGCGCGTCCCGGAAAGGACGAGATTAAGGGCGGCAATGCTGGAGGTTGCTGTGATTGAAGAAAGGCCGATCATGCTGATAGCAAGCTTGAGCTTAGCGAACGGGCCAAGTATAAAGCTGGCAACCAGGCTCGCTACACCAATCACGCCAACCAGCGATACCAGCGAGGCCGTGACAAGTACAAGCGTCTTTGTGAGTCCGGGGTTTTCTTTGACCCATGCCCGCAGGCTGTTAACGCTGGCCGTAATCGCCTGCACAAGAGAGCGGAGGCTTTTATCCATCCCCGTCAGCACCTCCGTGCGCAGCCCGTCAAATGCCCCGCCCAGCTTACTGATATCACCGGGCAGGTTATCGCGCAGGGTGTCGCCCAGCCTGTCGGCGCTTCCCCTGGTATCACCGAGACGATTAGAAACGTTAGCCAGCGCCGAAAGAAACGCCGGGATCTGGTCTACAGACAGGTCTTCAATCGGGGTACCAAAAAGCGAAATCGCGGCATTAGCCCGCGTCGCCGGATCCTGAATGGACAGCAGCCCTTTTGCGGTCTTCTCCATCGCCTTGCGCGCACTTTCGCCACCCGTGGCTATCGCCGATGACATGGCCGCCGCGTCGAGGCCGATCGCCTTGTAGGCGCTGACGCTGTTTTTTGACATGTCAGAGCCGCGGATACTGAATTCCTTGATGGCATCCCCGGTTTTATCCAGCGCGAACTTACCCTGCTGCGCCATATTGACCAGCAGCGACATGGTTTCCGCGCCGGTGAAACCCATATTGCGGAAGTGAGTCGAATACTCATGAAGGATTTCCGGCATCTCGCCGCGCATCTGCGTGGAAACGTGCTGCATGCCCGACGTGATAAGGTCGAATGCCTCATCACTGCTGCGGGCGAGCCCGTTTTTCATCATGATCGCCGCCATCTGGATATGTTCCGTCATATCCCCGCCAAGGGCGGTTTGCAGATCCAGCGCCTTGCGGGAAATGCGCGTGAGTTCCTCGTCACCCACCGCACCGAGCGCGCCCAGCGTGCTGCGAACACCCGCCACCGCCTCGGATATACGGGCTAAATCGCGACTGACGCCAGCGGCGTTAATGTTCTGAATGATGCGAGAGTAGCGACCGCCGGATGCTGCGCTCTCACCATTCTGAGCGGCAATAACGGAGGCGTGCTCCTGAGTCTGAATTTGCGGTGCCATCAGCCGCGCGCCCAGATAGCCAGCCCCGGCACTGGCCGCCGTCATCGCCAGCCCGGCGCCGCGCATCTTGCCGGCGATCTCTTTCGCGCGGTCATACTGCATGCGCGCTTGCGTGGCAGCAGCGAGCTGGCGGCGTTCGCGCTCAAGGGTCTGGTTATATTGCTCGGTTCGGCGAATGGCGCTGGCAATAGTCTGACTGCCACCCGCAAGGGAAACGCCGTGGCGACGGAGCGCCTCGGAGGCTCCCCGGAGGCTTTCGGTCTCTTTATCGCGTCGGACTTTAAGGCGATCCAGCTTCGCCGCGAGATCGGTCATCTGCTGGCGCTGCTTATCTGTCAGCGTCGCACCTGACCGTTGGGCTTGCTTCAGTCCTTCCAGCGTGCGGGTGGTGTCGTCGATAGTGCGGGAGGTTTTTTTAACGCTGTCGCGTAGACGGTTGAAGGCGGCAGATTGCCGCTCAACCTCTTTGATTGAACCCTGCGTCTGTTTGAGGGAGTCCGAAAGGCCGCCAATCGCTTTGCTGGCGGCACTGACCGGGCGGGTGAGCTTATCAATAGCACTGAACGCAACGCGAATACTAAGATCCATCGTCGTCATCCTCCTGTTCATGGTTGCCGCTTCTGATGGCCGCCTTCTCGCGCCAGGTCATCAGCTCGCGCAGCTCCATGCCGTACATCTCGGAGGGCGGCCAGTGAAAAATAACTGCAATGTCGGCGATCAGATCGTCGACGTCAGAAAATACCGCCTCTCTTATTCGCTCCCCATCTCCGCCCCGTTCGGTACGGACGGCGCCGGTTTCGTCAAAAAAGGCGTGATCTCTTCGCACAGGGCGGTGAAGTCACCGGTTGCCAGCGCGGCAATTTCGGTGCTGGTCAGCTGCGGACTGGTGGTGCGCGTCAGCAGGGTGGAGACCGCATCAAAATCGAAGTTCAGCACATCAACCAGACGCAGACCACGCAGCGATCCCGCCTGTTTGATAGTGTCGGTGATAGTGATGGTGATAATTTCCTGATCGCCGCGCTTAACCGGCTTACTGAGAATAACGGACATAGCATTTTCTCCGGGCGGCCAGCAGGCCGCCTTAAAGGTGAGTAAAAAGGGTTATCAGCTGCCGAGGCCCAGCGCCGACATAATGCGATCCGGGTAGAGATTCTCCCCGTTGCGCTTGTAGATAAAGTTCAGCAGGTCGATTTCCAGCAGCGGCTTATCGTCTACCGACTCTTTGTAGTAGGTATTTTTGATCGCGTAAGTGTGATTGGTATCATCACCCTGTTTCGCATCACCCGGATCGATTTCGGTGATGCGGCCACGCATCTCAACCTCCAGCAATGAGCTGGTCCCGCCGCTGTAAATCTCACCAACAAAACGCAGGCGCACTTCGTCAATATCGCCGCCATATTTCAGGATCAGCGTCTCGACCACGCCGCCGACCACCATCGATGCATCCAGCGCCCCGGAGTCAAGACCCAGATCTACCGCAACCGAGCCGACCATACCGCCACCCTGGTAGTCTTCCGTTTTCCGGGTGAGCTTCGGGAGCGTGACGCTCGGCACTTTCCCTATGAAGTTTTCCCCGTCAACAAAGAGGGTAAACAGCCGGAGTTTTTTAGGAATAGCCACTATTCACCTCCCAGCGATGCAAAAGCGGATTCGTAATACTGATCGGTGAACGTCTGGATCATCGTCAGATCTTCCAGCGGCGGCACCGGGCTGTAGTTGTAGCGCACGATGGCTTTACCCTGACGGATACCTGTTACCGGGTTATCAACGACGTCATACCAGGTTGCCGCACCAATCAGTTTGCCTGCTGTGACCAGCGCCTGAAGTTTGGCGTTAATCCCGCTCACCACGTCTTTCACGTTCGCCGGGGTCAGTGGGGTATCCACAGTGGTGAACTGCGCTTCCGCGATGCTGTCAGCCAGGATCTGCGCGGTTCGGGTGAACACTTCAAAAATAAATTCTCCGGTGTCCGTCGTGCGGTTGCCCCAGAAGCGGAAGCCGTCGCGCTTAATCAGCGTGGTGATCTCGTTGGCGTTCAGCTCGTTGGCGTCGGAGTCTTCTGCCTGAAGTGCCCAGAACACGTCCTTCGCAATCCCCAGCACGTTCTTGACCGGCACGTTAGACAGTGATTTGTGCCAGCCCTGCTCGTTGTCGATCAGCGCTCGCAGACCCAGCGCATAAGCCACGGCCGGGAATTCTTCATTCACACCGGTTAGCGGGTTATAGGCGATGAAGTTCGGCCAGATCAGCATTCCCTCGCGCTCCGCAAACGTCTCGCGGTAGGTTTTCGCCTCCGCGATGGTGTCGCAGCCGTCGCAGTAGCTATATGAGAACGCCCGCAGCTGCTTCGCGATAACCCGCAGCTGCGCAGTCACTTCGGCGGTGTCGTACTCCGGAATGCCGAGAATGCGCGGGCGATAGCCGGTTTTCTGCTCCGCCGTCAGGAAGGCAAACATCCCGGTGTAGCTGCCGTCAGCCTGCGTGCCGCCGATAATCAGCTGCGATTGCGTCGGCTCATCTTCCCCGGCCTTAGCCTCAGCAACGCGCACGACGATCACGCGGGTGCTGACCTGGTCAGAAATAGCTTTCAGCGATTTGTAGAGCGAGCCTGTTTTACCTGCCTTGCCGAGCACACTGATAACACGCGTCACCAGCACCGGGGTGTTAAGTGGAAAAGTAAGAGGGTCGGCGTCTTCGGCTACCGCGACCAGACCAATGACCGTTGAATCAATGTCATTGATCGCGGTCTGGAGGTCGGTATTTTCCTTGACGCGCGCCCCGTGAAAAAAGTTGTCGGTCATACTCTACCGCCATCATGTTGAGTGAGTTCGCGGTCATCATCGCCGGGATGGCGGGCCCTGTCGTGCGTTCAGGGTTGTGACCGGTCTGTCACAACAAAAAGCCATCGCCAGTATCGCGCGCGCATGAAACCATCAACGGCGGGGGAATGCATATGGCACTGACGACAGACACTATCGACAAAGCAAAAGCGCTACTGGACGAAGGGGCGCAGCGATTCAAGGACTATCAGTCCGAGCTTTCGCGCGTGCCGGCGTTCAGTATCCTGATGGGCGGCAAAGCACTGACGCAGCTGGATCCGCGCATTATTTCGCTGGAGCTGACCGACAACCGCGGATTTGAGGCCGACGAGCTGACCATTGCTATCGACGACAGCGACGGACTGATCGAACTGCCGCCGCGGGGTGCTGAGCTGTCGGTGTCGCTGGGCTGGCAGGGCGAGCCGCTGGTTTACAAAGGGGTTTACACCGTTGACGAGGTCGCCCACTCAGGGCCGCCGGACAGACTGGAGATCACCGCGCGAAGTGCAGATTTTCGGGACGAGTTCAACGTCAAGCGCGAGGTGTCATGGCATGACGTGACGGTTGAGCGCATTGTGTCTGCTATCGCCAGGCGTTACAAACTGACGCCGGTGATTTCCGAGCAGCTGATGAGCGCCGAGATTGATCACGCCGACCAGACCCAGGAAAGTGATATGTCATTTCTGACGAGGATGGCCGACCTGCTGGGGGCCATTGCCACCATCAAAAACGGTAGCCTTCTGTTTATCCTGCCGGGTGGTGGCGTCAGCGCGAACGGCAAAGCCCTGCCGCAGTTTGCGATCACCCGCTCCAGTGGCGACCGGCATTCGTTCCGCGTTGCCGACCGTGACGCCTACACCGGCGTGCAGGCGTACTGGCTGGATCTGGAGTTCGGCAAAAAGAAGAAAGTCACCGTCAAGGAACGCAAGAAAAAGACCGAGAACAAGCCGCGAAGCAGCGCAAGGGAGGGGGATTATATCGCCGGTGAAGACGGCAACGTATTTGTGCTGCGTACCACGTTCAACAACGAGACGGCTGCCCAGCGGGCCGCTGCAGCAAAATGGCAGCAGCTCAAACGCGGCGCCGCCGAATTTAATATGACGCTGGCCTACGGTCGCGCAGATCTGTACCCGGAGATGCACGGCACGGTATCGGGATTTAAGACGGATATGAATAATCAGGACTGGATAATTGCGAAGGCCACGCACACGATCGACGACGGCGGATTTAAAACGCAGCTGGAGCTTGAAGCGAAAATACCTGAATGGATTGCAGAAACGGAGTCGTAGCAGCCATAATAACGGTGAGTTCAACTCCCGCCCGGGAGGCCATCATGTTCAAGTGTCCTATTTGCGGTGCCGTTGCCAAAACGCGCACCAGTCGTCCATTGAGTAATACCACCGTTCGCCATTATCACCAGTGCCAAAACTTAGAGTGCAGCGTTACCTTTACCACCCTGAACAGCGTTGAAAAACTGGTCACGAAACGCGGCCATCGCGAAAAGTTGCCACCTGGCTTTATCCCTTTAGATGCGTTCCCCGCCTCTCATTACGGCAGGGATCAGCTCAATTTGGCTCTTTAAAGTGGCAGCAAAACACCAGCCATAACCCGTTATAACCTCATATCACCATAAGTAAACGCCTTATAAGTCATAACGTTATGATTTATAAGGCGCATATGTAGTTTTTAAAATCCCTCGGCCATAGGCTGTACGAGTTCAAGTCTCGTTCCGGGTACCATTGGGATTATAGAATAAAATCAATGATAAGCAGTGTCGTGAAACCACCTACGGGTGGTTTTTTCATTTCTGAAATCCCTCCATTCCTGATATCACGGCGTAACATCTTTCTTGTCGCACGGTCCGTCGACTGACGGAGCGACCGCAATTATTCTGCCATACCGACCGTTTCCCGAAGATCTCATGACGGGGTAATTTACGCCGGGTGAAATCCCGCCAGGCCAGCCGCTTAAACTGATATCATCAATGTCTCTGTTCTTCGGAAAAGGTGTTCATATGCTGCATTCTGGCCAGCCGGCGAGGCGTAGAATTTTCATCGGCGATATCCACGGTCAGTACCACAAGCTCGCCGCTTTGCTGGAACACCTTGATGCTCTGTACCAACCGGATGAGCGTTTACTGATCTTCGTCGGCGATCTGATTGATAATCAGCCAGGGGCGCAGATCGACCACCTGGCGGTGCTGGAGCGGGTGAAGGCGCAAGTGGAATCGGGACAGGCGATATGTCTGATGGGCAATCATGAATTTAACGCCGTTGGCTGGGCACTGCGCCATCCGCATAGCGCTCAGCCGCTGCGGTCGCACTCCCCGAATAATCGACGTCAGCATCAGGCCTTTCTGGCCGATGTCGTCGAAGACACTCCGCGGCATGATTTCTGGATCGACTGGTTTAAAACGCTGCCGCTGTTTGTTGATTATGGCGATATTCGGGCGGTACATGCCTGTTGGCAGGACAAGACGATTGCCCGACTGCGACCGTGGCTGGATGAACAGAATCGGTTGAAACCCGAAAGCTGGGTCGCTGCTTTTGATCAACAGCATCCTCTGTTCCGGATGATCGAGACCGTGCTTAAAGGACCAGAACTGAAACTACCTGCAGGCTTTAGCTTCGTGGATAAGACGGGCGTCGAGCGCCGCCATATTCGTCTGCGCTGGTGGCGGGATGATGCGAAAACCTATCGCCAGATAGCCCAGGTTCAGCCGGAAATGATCGGCCGGATCCCGGATATTCCTCTGGAGCAGACCCATCTGGACACAACAGATGTCCCGGTGGTGATCGGTCACTACACTTTATCCGGTGAACCTTGCTCCTTGAGCGAGCGTGTTGTCTGCGTCGATTACAACGCGGCGAAAGCCGATAACCCGCTTTACGCCTGGATTCAGGAACCCGGTTCGCGGCGCGCGATAACGGGGACGTTTGTCCGCCAGCCCACAATCCTCTCCCGCCATCCTGCCGGGTAGTACCGGTATTCAGCGTTTCCCCCATTTTTCTCAGGCGCGGTATGGCCAAACTGCGGTAAAATAGCGCTCCGGTTCGCCGGACTATTATCCTTTGGGAACGGAACGCCGTTATGGCAATAAAAACAAATTAAATGAGGGATCTTATGGCTACATTGCTTGAAAGCTACGGTGATTGCTTCCGCAAATATGCCACCTTTCGCGGGCGTTCGGCGCGCAAGGAGTATGTGGTTTTTACCGTCGCCAACTTTGTGCTTTCGGCCGTACTGGGGTTGATTCCGATCGTGGGAGGCCTGTTTGGCCTGATCATCATTATCCCCGGCATCGCGGTTGCGGTGCGCCGTCTGCACGATTTGAACAAATCAGGCTGGTGGCTGCTGTCACCCTATGCTGTTCTGCTGGTTGGCTTTATCGGCATTATCGCCACCGTTGATAACGGCGAGGCGGCCGTCTGGGTATGGATAACGGCGGCGGGAGGCATGGCGGCGCTGGCGTTGTCTATCTGGCTGCTGTTTGCCCGCGGCACCGATGGTGTTAACCGCTATGGCGACATTCAACAAGAGAGTGAATACAGCCCGTCAGCAGCCCGGCAGAGCGCGCCGCTCTCATCCGCCGATGATGTGCGGGAACGCCTCGCGCAGGCGAAAAAAATGTTCGATGACGGAACCATTACCGAGAGCGAATACGAAACGATGCGCGCCAGCATCATTAAAGACATTTAACGCTTGCTGAGTACGCTGCCGGGTGGTTTTCTCCCGGCATTTCCGCTACTGTATGCGCCATTTTTCTACCACGACGAGCCTGTTTATGAAAACCGGACCCCTGAACGAAAGCGAACTTGAATGGCTGGACGATATCCTGTCGAAATACGCCACCGAGGGCGCCATCCTTGATGTCTCAGAGCTTGACGGCCTGCTGACGGCCATTCTCTCCGGCCCGAAAGAGATTGAACCGGCTCAGTGGCTGCTGGCTATCTGGGGCGGAGCGGACAATGTGCCGCGCTGGGCGAATGACCGCGAGCGTGACCACTTTGTTAACCTGACTCTGCAGCACATGAGCGACATTGCCGAGCGTCTGGACGAGTATCCCGATCAGTTTGAACCGCTGTTTGGGACCCGCGAAGAGGAAGGTCAGGAGCTGACGATTGTTGAGGAGTGGTGCTTCGGCTATATGCGCGGCGTCGCTCTCGGAAACTGGCCCGCTCTGCCGGAAGAGCCGCAGTCGGCGCTGGACAGCATTGCTTTGCACGGCACGGAAGCGCAGTTTACAGCGGTTGAGGCGCTCTCTGTCGATGAGTTTATCGCCAGCGTGGATCATATCCGCCCGGCAGCGCTCTCGTTGTACCAATACTGGACTGAGCATGCTGAGCCGGAAGTCGTGCAGCAACCGATCCGCAATGAAGTCAAGGTCGGGCGTAACGATCCCTGTCCCTGTGGCAGCGGCAAAAAATATAAGCAGTGTTGCTTAGCGAAATAAATAACGGGTCTGCTGGTCTGATGCCGATCGTTTAAGGATCGGCTGACCGCTCCGGCAGAGGGGGAAGTATCCGTCATCTCAAAGAGATTGCCGATTTTTATCCGGCGCTGTCAGGTTTTCAACACGCCTGCGGATAAGTCTGTCCTGGAGGTCGCTGTTAAGCCAGGGATGTCGGTTTTACGCTGGTTTGCGCGAAAGGGGTCTGTCGCGTGGATTCCGTGGAATATTCCGTCCGCGTATTTCTGTTTCCTGCGCGACAGATGAACTTCCCAGGGCCGGTTTCGCCCGGCCCTGGGAACCCGGCATCGCTCTGGCCGGCGATAAACCAAAAAAATGCGGGTCGCCTTTAAGTGACCCGCATTAGGCCAGAGGCCGTTTTTTTTATCCTACCGCCGGGAGCAAACCCGCGACGATGCAAAACTGAATAGCGACAATCGCAATACCACATAACAGCACCAGCCACAGCGCCGGTGTTCCCCCGGCGACCCGCCAGGGAGCGTCAGGGTGCTGTTTCCGACTCTTCATCACCAGCAGCGAAGGCAGCATGAGCGCCAGCACCGCCAGCGCGACGCCGGCATAGCCCAGCGCCATCACGAAGCCGCGCGGATAAAACAGGGCAAACGCCAGCGGCGGAAGGAAGGTGATTGCACCGCTTTGCAGACGACCGCCGGGGCTGTTTTTACGCTGGAACAGATCGGCCAGATAATCAAACAGTCCAAGCGCCACGCCAAGGAACGAGGTGGCCAGCGCGAGGTCGGCGAACAGATGCACTGCCAGTTCAACGTGCGGCGACGCCACGACTTCGCGCAGTGCTTCCAGCAGTCCGTTCAGGCCGGCATTTTGCGCCAGCAGCGCGGTAAACGCCGGGGAGTCAATACTGCCGAGCGTCGCCAGCTGCCAGAAAATATAGGCGACCAGCGGGATAAAGCTACCGATGATAAAGACCCGACGCAGCTTACGAATATCGCCGTTAAGATAGCTGACGATGCTCGGCACGCTACCGTGAAAACCGAAAGAGGTAAAAATCACCGGGATCGCCGATAGCGCCAGGCCCTGCTGGAGCGGGAGCGTCAGCAGATTGATGCGATGGATATGCGGCAACAGCAGCGCCAGCATAATGGCGAGAAAAATGATCTTGGCGCTAAACAGGAAGCGGTTAAACAGATCAACCAGCGATGTGCCGAGGCAGACTACCGCGCCACCAATGGCGGTAAACAGCAACACGCCGCCCGCAGGAGGAAGCGACCAGCCCAGCCACTGGTTGAGGCTGGAGGCCAGCAGTTCGCCCGCGCCGCTAATGTAGGCTGCGGTTAGCGCATACATCAGGAATAACATGCAGAAGCCGGTCACCCACTGCCCGTAACGTCCGAGATAACGTGCCGCCAGCGAACCGAGCCCCATATCGGCGGGCACGTGCTGATAGACCTCCAGCAGTAATAACGCGGTGTAGCACATCAGCGCCCACAGCGCGATCAGTAAGCAGAAGGTGACGCCAAAACCCACGCCCGCGGAAGCCAGCGGCATTGCCAACATCCCTGCGCCGATTGTGGTCCCGGCCACGATTAAAATACTACCCAGAGTGCGGTTCTTCACGTTTCTCTCTATCCATGAAGGAATTAACAATAAAATATGTCGCGCAGAGTATGTGAAATTATCATTCTCGTCAAATGAGGGTTACAGTGGTTGTAATTAAATATTTACACTCCGCGAAGGCCGCCTGAAGGCTGCGCTGGCGCAAAGCTTCCAGCCGTTCGCCGGGCTATGCTGGGCGTTTTACAGGAGGAGCTATGCAATCGATTCATGGTCATGAAGTGCTGCAGATGATGATCGCCTCGGGCGAACCTTACTCAACGGCCACTCTTGAGGCGGCAATCATCGCCCGCTTCGGCGCAGATGCACGTTTTCATACCTGCTCGGCAGAAAATTTAAGCGCGGCGGAGCTGGTGGCATTTCTACAGAAAAAGGGGAAGTTTGTTGCCGTAGAGGCGGGGTTTAATACGCGTGAGAGTAAGATCTGCCGGCATTAATTTAGCGGCGAAGCCGAAACTTCGCCGCCGGGATAATTAATTCTGCGTGTCGAGCGTCGCCAGCTCTTTATCAATAAAGTACAGGCCTTCGCCGCTTTTACCGGCGAGGGTCAGCTTATCAATAACAGATTTAAATAATTTCTCTTCTTCGTGCTGTTCAGCCACATACCACTGCAGGAAATTAAACGTCGGATAATCCTGATTAGTCATGGCGGCGTGGGCCAGCTCATTAATTTTCTGGGTAATCAGCTGTTCGTGTTCGTAGGTGACGCGGAACAGCTCATCCAGCGATGCGTACTCGGCAAACGGTGAGGAGATAGCGTTGATGCAGGGCAGACTGCCGGTATCGGTCAAATAATCAAACAGGCGCTGCATATGGGTCATCTCTTCCTGCGCATGACGGCGGAGGAATGCGGCGGCGCCTTCAAAGCTGTGGTAGCTGCACCATGCGCTCATTTGCTGATAAAGCAGAGAAGAATAAAGTTCAAGATTCATCTGCTCATTCAGTTTATCGATCATTTCTGTTTTCAGCATCGCGTGTGCTCCGAAAATAAAGGGTCAACGTAATTGTGCGGTTACTATAATTTGTTATTAATTTATTTGCAAAAAGTAAATTAAAAAACTTATTTATTAAAAATGAAAATGGGAATAAAACGCATTGGCAATTTAATAAGTAATGAGAATGGTTTCGGTTTAATATTTTAGTCAGTTCGTATTATCAAAATAAAAAACAGAAATAAGGTGTCTGGCGTTGGCAGGAAGATGGGCTGCCAGGGAGCTGACTGCGTCTCTGCCTGTGGCGGCTGGTACCGGGAGGGCGGGGGCGAAGGCGAAAAATGTGAAGCGCTACGTAATTTATAAAACAACTTTTCATAAAATTTGAAAGTGCGTTTGTTAAGTAGTAGAGTCCATCATAACGCTAACGAACTATCGCGGGAGTGCCCGCACAGCATTCAGGAGAGTAAAGCATGAAAATTGCACTGATGATGGAAAACAGCCAGGCCAGCAAAAACGCCATCATCCTCAACGAGCTAAACGCCGTTGCCGATGAAAAAGGGTTCCCGGTATACAACGTCGGGATGAGCGATGAGCACGACCATCATCTGACCTATATTCATCTGGGCATCATGGCCAGCATTCTGTTGAATTCGAAAGCGGTTGATTTCGTGGTAACCGGCTGCGGAACCGGACAGGGCGCGCTGATGTCGCTGAATATCCACCCAGGCGTAGTGTGCGGCTACTGTATTGATCCGGCTGATGCCTTCCTGTTTGCGCAGATTAATAACGGTAATGCGCTGTCCCTGCCGTTTGCCAAAGGTTTTGGCTGGGGTGCCGAGCTGAACGTGCGCTTTATTTTTGAAAAAGCCTTCACCGGTCGCAATGGCGAAGGTTACCCACCGGAGCGCAAAGAGCCGCAGGTGCGTAACGCCGGGATCCTGAATACGGTGAAAGCTGCCGTGGTGAAAGATAACTATCTGGATACTCTGCGCGCTATCGATCCGGAACTGGTCAAAACGGCTGTCTCCGGCCCGCGTTTCCAGCAGTGCTTCTTCGAGAACTGCCAGGATAAAGAGATCGAAGCTTTTGTCCGCCAGATAGTCGGCTAAGCAAGCCCTCGTTTTTTTCGAATAAGGCCAGCCTCCGCTGGCCTTTTTGCTGCTATTTTTTGCTCTGCGAGACGCTGCTACCGGCATCTTTGCTCAACCGCAGACTATCTACCATTCCCACCAGACAAATTAAGGCAATAAAGACAAAGGAGAGCCGGAAGCTGATCCCCGGTAGGGTCGTCAGACTTAACCACTCACTGGCTTTTTCACCCATGCGAATGCCGATCGCGCCGAGAGTGATCCCCAGACCCACGGCCAGCTGTGACGCGGTACTGAACAACGTATTGGCGTAGCTCATCTGCGCAGGCGGAACATCGGCAAAAGCAAGCGTGCTCACGCCGGTAAACTGAATCGAGCGGAATACACCGCCGAGATACAGGATCATACAAATAAGCCAGACCGGGGTCTGCGGCGTTAAAAAAGCACAGGCGAGCAGCGAGATGACGTTTAGCGTCCCGTTTATCAATAGCAGCCGACGGAAGCCGAGCCAACGGATGAGCGGGGTGGTAGCGGGTTTAATGGTGAAGTTGCCGACAAACACCGCCAGCACCAGCAGCCCGGAATGGAACGGATCCATACCAAAGCCAACCTGAAACAGCAGCGGTAACAGAAAGGGGACGGCGCTGATGGAAGCACGGAAAAGCGATCCTCCGTACATCGTAACCCGAAAGGTGGGTACCTGTAGCGCATCGAGACGCACCATCGGCCACTCTGCCCGGCGGAAATGGCGCAGAGCGAACAGCATGCATCCCGTACCGATCCCCAGCAGGACCAGGGTTGTCCAGCCTTGTGGTCGGCTATCGCCAAGCAACTCCATGGCGCTCACCAGGCTCACCATAGCAACCGATGTCGCAAAGAAGCCGGGAAGGTCAAAGGGACGTCGCTGCGCTTCGCGGATATCGGGAATAATTCGCAGCGACAGCGCGATGGCGATCAATCCCAGAGGAACATTAATAAAGAAAATCCAGTGCCAGCTGGCATAGCGGGTAATAAAGCCACCCAGCGGTGGACCGATGATCGGCGCAACCAGCGCCGGCCATGTCAGTGTGGCAATGGCTTTGATGAGCTGATCTTTTGGCGTGGTACGCAGTACCGCCAGGCGGCCGACGGGCACCATCAGCGCGCCACCAATACCCTGAAGGATTCGCATGGCGACAAAGGTGTCCACGTTGCCGGCAAAGCCGCAAAAAACGGAGGCAAGCGTAAAAATAGCCAACGCCAGCGTGAAGATCTTACGCGCGCCGAAGCGATCGGCAATCCAGCCGCTGGCCGGGATCAATACCGCCAGCGTAATCAGGTAGGCGCTGATACCGATATTGAGGTCAACCGCCGCAACGCCAAAATCTTTTGCCATGTCCGGCAGCGCGGTAGCGATTACCGTCCCGTCAAGAAACTCCATGAAAAATGCGCCGGCGACCAGCAGCGCAGGAGCAGAGAAGGCGCGGCCTTCTCGTGAAGAGATATCTGTACTCATTGTGTGTTTGCCATCGCCTGGTGAGGTGCCTATCGCGGGAAAAACGTGCAGGCTCTTAACTCTGCGATTTCCCTCACTTTTGTTTAATTTATAAATTATTCTTGTTAATAAATTGTGAGTTAGCGCATGTTTCTATTGATTTATGTGATGCAAGTCATATTATAGACCCCATCAATGGTAACACCTGCATAACAAAACCGGAGTCGCTTCATGAAACTGCGCAAAATTCTGAAGAGCATGTTCGAGCAGTACTGCAAAACATTCAAAGATGTACCGCCTGCCGGTATGTTCTGATAAAAAAACCTGCTGCGGCAGGTTTTTTTATCTCTCGGGATTTAGGTTACTATTACGCTCCTCGAAAAAGGAGTAATAAATGTCTCAACATCTCACCGAACAAGACGAACTGGTTTCTGACGTTGTCGCCTGCCAGTTGGTTATCAAACAGATTCTCGACGTCATTGATGTCATCGCCCCTGTTGAAGTCCGCGAAAAAATGACCACGCAGCTGAAAGCCATCGATTTTGCCAGCCATCCGGCTTCGGCCGATCCGGTGACGCTGCGCGCGGTCCAAAAAGCGATTGCGCTGATTGAGCTTAAGTTTACGCCGCAGGGTGAAGCACACTAAGTTGTTTCGCCCCGCTATCGCTGTCGATGGCGGGGCGAAAACCAGACGTTAATGAGAGATAGCGGCCCTTGCCGACGCCGGCTGTTCATCTTTAAATAGCTTACTGTTGCCCCAGCACTCTTCATAACGATGGCCGACTAAATCCTCCACGATAATACGCACATCGGACGGGATATCGCTAACCTTACCCCCTGCTTTAATCCGCGCCACTTCCTGCAATACGACCAGGTGCGCTTTGCGATCCAGTTTCATCTGCTTGCTGAAGACAATGGCCGCCAGCGCCAGCAGGATCACGCCGCTACAGAACACCACCGCAATGGCGGTCACTGCGCTTTCTGGTTGCGTATGCGCTTTCGACTGGAACCCGTAAAAGCTGAGAATAGCTCCCATCGTGAAGACAATAATCGAACGCAGGATTTTTCCGGAGAAGGTCATGGCGCCCGCGTAGATCCCTTCGCGGCGGCGGCCGGTATAGATCTCATCAACATCGGCGAGGAAGGTGTAAACGGTCCATGGAATGTAGTACACGCCGCCGGTACCCAGGCCAAACAGCACCGTGATCCCAAACATCAGGATGGTTGCCAGATGAGCGGGCAGATGGAAAAACCACAGCGAGGTGTACAGCAACACGGAGAAAATCACGATGCTCAGCGCCAGAATATAGGGCTTGCTGAATCCCTTTTTCACACACAGGCCGATAAACAACGCCGTAGAGAGCAGCTGCAGAATCGAGTTCAGGCTGTTCAGCCCGGCGACCATCGCCGGATCGTGCTGCAGGACAAAGATAACGAAGTAGGTAAAGATCGAGGCAAACAGCCATTCTGCGCCGAAACCGCAGAGATACATCCCAAGATGTTTGCGGAACACGCGTAGATAGAAGGTTGAACGCATATCCTTCGCCAGCATCAGCAGGGTCGTGAGCAGGCCTTTTTTCTCATTCACGCGAACGTCTTCTTCACGCGGGCGCTCCCAGCTGCAAAACCACAGGCAGGAGATGGCGATAATCAGAATAACCCCGTAGGTCAGCCCGGTCAGGAAGAACGGTGTGGCGGAGTCTTTGCCGTACAACAGGATAAACTGACCTGGGATGAACGCCGCCAGGAAGTTGGCAAGCTTGCCGAAAATGGCTTTATAGCCGGTCAGTTTAGAGCGTAATGAGAAGTCGTCGGTCATTTCGGTGGCTAAGGTTTCATAAGGCACCATGACTGAGGTATAAATAATCTCAAAGACGACGTAGGTGCAGAGGTAGTACCAGAAACCCAGTCCCTCAACCCACAGCAGCGGGTAAAACATCATCAGCGGGATACCGATCAATAAAAAGAAACGTCGGCGTCCGAAGCGTTTGCCGAGCCGCGTTTTACCGAAGTTATCGGTCAGGTAGCCCATTAACGGATTGCTGATCGCATCGATGATGCTGGCGACGGAGAAAATGAACGACGCCTCAATCAGCGTCAGTCCGCAGAACGTGGTGTAGAAATAAAGTAGCCAGGCGCCGCTGATCGCCAGCGCGCCGCTCCCCAGTAAATTACCGCCGCCGTAGGCTAGCTGATGGCGTAACAAAATCGGTCTTCCCTGCAACCCTTGTGAGGTTGAAGCCGCGTATCCTGCCATTAATATAAACCTCATGTTTTAAATTTTTGAAACGCTGTTTTTATATTCTTAAAGTCGATGGCGAAAAGTGATCGCCGTCACTAATCACCCGCTGCGCCATTTCCCAGAGCAGGAATGCGATCGGCTTAAAAGTTTTTAATGCTTTTCAGGAATAAGAACGGCGCCTGAACGGCGGAAATGATGTGTCAGAAACAGCGATCGCTGGAACGTTATCCGCGATGGACGGAGGCGTGAAGCGGAGGGATTGATGATCCGGTGTCGTTTATTCGCGCAGCGGAACGGTGGCCATACGGCGGTCTGCAGGGCATCGTCCGGCGGGTTTTAGTGCCAACGCTGCGCGGTTGCGCCGGCCAGGGCGATCGCTATGCTGCGATGCGAAAGCCGTTCTCTCGGGATCCATACTCGCTGAGAGAACGGTTGATGTGATGCCGGCGCGATGGCCTTAATCCTGGCGGCGTGTCACCAGACTGAGCAGGCGGCGATCGGTCTGGAGCATACCCAGGCCGGCTTTATCCGCGTTACGAACCTCTTCAAGCACGCTTTGCAACAGCACGCCGTCCTGCTGCTGCTCTTTCTCCAGCAGCGTCAGGAAGCGCCAGGTGGTGTCGTCGCGTTGCGCTTTAGCCTCTTCGGTCAATCCGGACAGCATGCTGCTACGCTGTTCATAATCGGCCAGGGTGGTGGTAAACAGATCTTCGAGGGAGTGACAGTTATAGCTGTAGCTGCCTTCATTTTTGACGATCGGCCAGTTTCCGCCGGTCTTCATGAAATCGAATACGCGCATCATCTGCGTCACGTGGGATTGTGCCCGGGAGCGCAAAAAGATGGCGGTGCCGTTCAGACGGTGCTGTTCGCACCATTCGCTGAGATGCAGATATAAATTTGAGGCATGAAACTCAAGGTTCATCTGATTATTGAGTTTTTGAGCCATTCCTGAAACGACCATAAAAAATATCCTTATTAAGCTGGAGGTATCATTCACGCGTCGGGAATCTTCGCCGGTGAACGATAAAATGCGAGACTCTTTACGCGTAACATTGTCGGCAAAATAATGAATTTGCACTTTCCCTATGTGTATCGGTAATTAATTAGCGCCTGCCGATATATATAGAATACCCTCAATAATAGACTAAGAAAACTCTCAAGTGCATCTGTTTACGTTTCGTTACAACATCCTTATAAAGCGTGTTGTTTTTGTCTTTTACTTGATTTTAATATCTATATCTTGATGATTTTATTGAATTTATTTTTATGGCTTTTTTTATGATATGGATGATGCCTACGACATATTAATTAAATATGAATTTAATCCTGAGGTCATAATTCGGTCATGTCGCATCAACCATTCGGTAAAAAAGAAATCACGAGAAATGATTGAGTGACGTCATTTTTACAGGACCAGATAAGCGGGGTGATGAGGTGTATTCTGTTATTAACGGTAATAAAATTCTCCTGTGCGATATTTCATCTTGTGAGAAGTCGTATCGGTAAGGGAAACGGCTGAAAAAGGGGGCACAGCACTTTCGGGACATCTCCTGAGAGCAGGCGGCGGTAGCGACAAGGATAAGTCTGCTGATGATATGGATAATATTGCTATATGCAGGGCTAATTGTCTGACAATTGGCTCTTTTTTTATGTCATTTTTCGCTAAATCTATGCACGCAATTACTGTAATTCCGCGATGTGATAATGCTCTCGTATGGAGAATTGATTTCCAGTTATTACTTAATGAACAACGGCAGTTCGGTGTGCGATTTTTCTAATGCCTTGTTTTACGTCCGATAAAAAAATTAAGTCCGATACTTCCCTACAGAAAAGCGAAATAAAGCTGGAGTTTACCATGCACAAATTTACTAAAGCGCTGGCGGCGATCGGTCTCGCTGCGGTTATGTCACAATCAGCTATGGCTGAAACGCTTAAACTCGGATTTCTGGTCAAACAACCGGAAGAACCCTGGTTTCAAACCGAGTGGAAATTTGCCGATAAGGCCGGCAAAGATTTGGGCTTTGAGGTAATTAAAATTGCGGTCCCGGATGGTGAGAAAACCCTGAATGCCATCGACAGCCTGGCGGCCAGCGGGGCAAAGGGCTTCGTTATTTGTACACCTGACCCGAAACTCGGGGCGGCGATTGTCGCTAAAGCGCGCGGATATGATATGAAAGTCATCACCGTCGATGACCAGTTCGTGAATGCGAAAGGTAAACCGATGGAGAGCGTACCGTTGGTGATGATGGCCGCCAGTGAAATTGGCGCCCGTCAGGGGCAGGAGCTGTACAAAGAGATGCAAAAACGCGGCTGGGATGTGAAGGATACCGGCGTGATGGCGATTACCGCTGATGAACTCGATACCGCCCGTCGTCGTACCACGGGTTCCATCGACGCGCTGAAAGCGGCCGGTTTCCCTGACCAACAGATCTACCGCGTGCCGACTAAATCCAACGATATCCCGGGCGCCTTCGACGCCGGTAACTCGATGCTGGTACAGCATCCTCAGGTGAAGCACTGGCTGATCGTGGGGATGAATGACAACACTGTACTGGGCGGCGTGCGCGCCACCGAAGGTCAGGGCTTTAAAGCCGGGGATGTGATTGGCATTGGCATTAATGGTGTGGATGCGGTTAACGAACTCTCCAAAGCGCAGGCGACCGGTTTCTACGGTTCTCTGCTGCCTAGCCCGGATATCCACGGATATAAAACCAGCGAGATGCTCTACAACTGGGTCACAAAAGACGCAGAACCGCCGAAATTCACTGCGGTCACCGATGTGGTGCTGATCACGCGCGACAACTTCAAAGAAGAGCTGGCGAAAAAAGGGCTGTAAGGCCTGGTTGACCCTGCCTCCCGCAGCCTGCGGGAGGCTGAGCATAGAAGAGCGGAGTTGTTATGCAACAGTCTACCCCTTATCTCTCATTTCGCGGCATTACCATGACCTTTCCCGGCGTTAAGGCGCTCTCCGATATTAGCTTTGACTGCTATAGCGGACAGATCCACGCCCTGATGGGGGAAAATGGAGCCGGAAAATCGACGCTGCTGAAAATTCTCAGCGGCAACTATATTCCTACCGCCGGCGACCTGCAGATAGACGGCCAACCGCGCGTATTCAGCAACACTACCGAAGCGCTGAACGCCGGAGTGGCAATCATTTATCAGGAGCTGCACCTGATTCCGGAAATGACCGTCGCGGAGAATATCTACCTCGGCCAAATCCCGCATAAGTACGGCTTAGTGAACCGCTCGCTGCTCAACTACGAAGCGCGGCTGCAGCTGGAACATCTGGGGCTGGATATCGACCCGGAAACGCCGTTGAAATACCTCTCCATCGGCCAGTGGCAGATGGTTGAGATTGCCAAGGCGCTCACCCGTAACGCAAAGGTTATCGCATTTGATGAACCGACCAGCTCTCTTTCGGCGCGCGAGATCGACCATCTGTTTCGCGTCATCCGCGAATTGCGTGAGGAAGGGCGCGTGATTATTTATGTTTCGCACCGCATGGAGGAGATTTTTGCGCTCAGCGATGCGATCACCGTGTTTAAAGATGGCCGCTACGTACGCACCTTCGATGATATGCAGACCGTGAGTCATGACGCGCTGGTGCAGGCGATGGTCGGGCGCGAGCTGGGCGATGTTTACGGCTGGAAACCGCGTGAGTATGGCAAAGAGCGTCTGCGCCTGGAGCAGGTCAAAGCGCCCGGCGTCCGCAGGCCGGTAGATCTGTCGGTGCGCAGCGGGGAAATCGTCGGCCTGTTTGGGCTGGTCGGGGCCGGGCGCAGCGAGCTGATGAAAGGGTTGTTTGGCGGAACCCGTATCACCGGCGGTCAGGTGTATATCGACGGGCAGGCGATCGATATTCGCAAACCGGCACAGGCTATCGAGGCCGGAATGATGCTGTGCCCGGAAGACCGCAAAGCGGAGGGCATTATTCCGGTCCATTCCGTACGCGACAATATCAATATCAGCGCGCGTCGCCGGCATATTCACGCGGGCTGCATCATTAACAACGGCTGGGAAGCGCACAACGCCGATCGGCATATTAAGTCGCTTAATATCAAAACCCCGGGCCCCGAACAGCTGATTATGAATCTCTCCGGCGGCAACCAGCAGAAGGCGATTCTGGGACGCTGGCTGTCGGAAGAGATGAAAGTGATCCTGCTGGATGAGCCGACCCGCGGCATTGATGTGGGCGCTAAGCATGAAATTTATAACGTTATCTATGCCCTGGCGGCCTCCGGTGTCGCCGTCGTTTTCGCCTCCAGCGATTTGCCCGAAGTGCTCGGCGTGGCCGATCGTATCGTGGTGATGCGCGAAGGTGAGGTGGCGGGCGAACTGCTGCATGATGATGCCAATGAACAGCAGGCGTTAAGCCTTGCGATGCCAAAAGTGAGCCAGGCGGTCGCCTGAGTAAGGAGTCAATAATGTCCTCTGTTACTACCCCTAATGCCCGCCAGAGTTCGTTTAGCTTTGCCCGAATCTGGGATCAGTTTGGCATGCTGGTTGTTTTTGCCGTGTTGTTTATCGGCTGCGTGATTTTTGTACCCAATTTTGCCTCGTTTATCAATATGAAAGGGCTGGGGCTGGCGATTTCAATGTCCGGTATGGTGGCCTGCGGCATGCTGTTTTGCCTGGCGTCCGGGGATTTTGATCTGTCGGTGGCATCGGTCATCGCCTGCGCTGGCGTAACGACGGCAGTGGTGATTAATCTGACGGAAAGCATGTGGATAGGGATTGCCGCCGGTCTGCTGCTGGGGGCAATCAGCGGGCTGGTTAACGGCTTCGTGATTGCCCGGCTGAAAATTAACGCCCTGATCACGACGCTGGCCACAATGCAGATTGTGCGCGGCCTGGCTTATATTATCTCCGACGGAAAGGCGGTCGGCATTGAAGATGAGCGCTTCTTTACCTTAGGCTATGCCAACTGGTTTGGCCTGCCGGCCCCGATCTGGCTGACCGTCGCCTGCCTGATTGTTTTTGGTTTACTGCTCAACAAAACCACCTTTGGCCGCAATACGCTGGCTATCGGTGGCAATGAAGAGGCGGCCCGTCTGGCGGGGGTGCCGGTGGTGCGGACCAAAATTATTATCTTCGTGATCTCAGGCGTGGTTTCTGCGGCCGCGGGGATTATCCTCGCCTCGCGCATGACCAGTGGCCAGCCGATGACCTCGATTGGCTATGAGCTGATCGTTATCTCAGCTTGCGTGCTGGGTGGCGTGTCGCTGAAAGGCGGGATCGGTAAGATCTCTTATGTGGTTGCCGGGATCCTGATCCTCGGCACCGTAGAGAACGCCATGAACCTGCTCAATATCTCGCCGTTCTCTCAGTACGTGGTGCGCGGGGTGATTCTGCTGGCGGCGGTTATCTTCGACCGTTATAAACAAAAAGCAAAACGGGCTGCTTAATAATCCCCCAACCTTTTAGTCTAATCCCTGATTATCGCCAGCGCCCGCTACGCTGGCGATAGCTATCAAAAATGGCGATCCCGGTCACACTGTCTATACTTACATGGCTAACAATCCGTTAACAACCAGCGTTGTGCTGGCCATGAAAGGAGGAGAACAGGGTGGCTGACAAGATATCTGTACCGCCTGTGCCAACCGAACATCATGCATTTTTCTTTGACCTCGACGGCACGCTTGCCGATATCAAACCTCATCCCGATCAGGTTGTTATCCCCACACAGGCGCTTCAGGCGCTGCGGCAGCTTGCGCAGCAGCACGGTGGGGCGGTGGCATTGATTTCAGGGCGCTCAATGGTTGAGCTTGATGCGCTTACCCATCCATACCGGCTGCCGCTGGCCGGTGTTCACGGGGCAGAACGCCGCGATATCAATGGTAAAACGCACATCGTCACCCTTCCTGATGCGCTGCTCCGGGAACTGGATGAGCAGCTGCGGGCGGCGCTGGAGACGATGCCGGGATGTGAGCTGGAACACAAAGGCATGGCGTTTGCGCTGCATTATCGCCAGGCGCCGACGTACCAGAGCGCGGCGCTATCGCTGGCGCAGGGGATTGTCAAACGTTACCCCATCCTCGCATTGCAGTTGGGTAAGTGCGTGGTGGAGATTAAGCCGCGTGGGGTCAATAAAGGGGAAGCGATTGCGACGTTTATGCAGGAGGCGCCGTTTCAGGGGCGTAAACCGGTATTCGTTGGCGACGATTTGACGGACGAAGCCGGGTTCAACGTCGTGAATCAGCTCGGCGGCATGTCGGTAAAAGTTGGCAAGGGCGACACCCAGGCGCAATGGCGTCTGCCGGATGTCGCGGCCGTTCAGCATTGGTTAATCAGCATCGCAAATAATAAGCAACAACCTGATGCGCAAAATGACAGGAGGGAGGGTTATGGGGCGCTTAGTCGTAATATCTAATCGTATTGCGCCACCGGATGATAAAAAGGCCAGCGCGGGTGGCCTGGCCGTGGGCATTTTGGGCGCGCTGAAGGCCGCCGGTGGATTATGGTTTGGCTGGAGCGGAGAGATTGGCGATGACCAGAAACCGCTAAACACGGTGACGCGAGGCAATATCACCTGGGCCTCGTTTACGCTCAATGAACGGGATCATGACGAATACTACAACCAGTTTTCCAACGCCGTGCTGTGGCCGGCATTTCACTATCGCCTGGATCTGGTGGACTTCCAACGTCCGTCATGGGACGGCTATCTGCGGGTTAATGCTAACCTGGCGAAGAAGCTTCTCCCGCTGATTGAGCCCGATGATATTTTGTGGATTCATGATTATCATCTGCTGCCTTTTGCCAGCGAGCTGCGCAAGCTCGGGGTCAATAACCGTATCGGTTTCTTTTTGCACATTCCGTTCCCGACGCCAGAGATTTTTAACGCGCTGCCTCCGCATGCCGAGCTTCTTGAGCAGCTCTGTGACTACGATCTGCTTGGCTTCCAGACCGATAACGACAGAGTGGCGTTTCTTGATAGCGTCTCGCTGCAGACCCGGGTGGTGACGCGAGATGGCCGACGCCATGAGGCATGGGGCAAACATTTCCGCACCGAGGTTTACCCGATAGGCATCGATCCTGACGAGATTGCGCGCAGTGCGAAGGGGCCGCTGCCGCCCAAACTGGCACAGCTGAAAAGCGAGCTTAAGGGGGTAAAAAATATCTTCTCCGTTGAGCGACTGGATTACTCTAAAGGCCTGCCGGAGCGCTTTCTCGCCTATGAAGCCCTGCTGGAGAAATACCCGCAGCACCATGGCAAGATTCGCTATACGCAGATTGCGCCAACCTCCCGCGGCGAAGTACAGGCCTATCAGGATATTCGCCATCAGCTGGAGACCGCCAGCGGCAGAATCAATGGCCAGTACGGACAGCTGGGCTGGACGCCGCTGTACTACCTGAATCAACATTTTGAACGCAAACTGTTGATGAAGATCTTCCGCTATTCCGATGTCGGGTTAGTGACGCCTCTACGCGACGGGATGAATCTGGTGGCGAAAGAGTTTATTGCTGCCCAGGATCCGCAGAACCCGGGCGTGCTGGTCCTGTCGCAGTTTGCCGGGGCGGCGAATGAGCTAACCAGTGCGCTGATCGTCAATCCCTACGATCGCGATGAGGTGGCCGCGGCGCTGGATCGTGGTCTGACGATGCCGCTGGCGGAACGCATTGCGCGTCATGCGGAGATGCTGGCGGTCATCAAGGATAACGATATCCATCATTGGCAGGAGCGGTTCATCAGCGATTTGCAGCAGATCGAACCGCGCAGTGAGGAGAGCCGATTGCAACGCAAAGTCTCAACTTTCCCCAAACTGGCGTAGCGCGGTAAGCGGGATACAGGCTGACGCCTTTGGCGTCAGCCTTTTTCCAGAGAGACCAGTAAAACGTCCACGCCGCTGCTGCCGACGATGCTTTTCGCCGAGCAGGTGGCGCGCGAAAACAGGCTGTGGTTGTGATTGCCACATATCACCAGGTCCACGTGATGCTGCTGGCAAAAATCTTTGATGTGGTGGCTGAGTTCGCCGCTGGCAATCGTCACGTTGTCGATAGGGTAATTGGCTTCTTTCGCCAGTCCGGAGAGAAAATCTCGCGTTTCTTCATGCATCAAGTCCCGCAGGTTTTCCAGCATCGGCGCAGCAAACTGGTTATATAACTCCGGATCGGTGGCCAGCGTGATCAGGCTGACTTTGGCATCCAGCGGACGTGCGATAGAGACCGCTTTATTGATAAGCACGCGGCTTTCCGGCGTTGGGGCGACGGCAACGAGCAGATGAGAATAGGACATCAGGCCTCCTTCAGATACGCGAAATAACCCTTCATACTTTCTTTACTCTCATTTTTTATCTCCCGCAATCCCTGTTCATCACACATTAAGCGACTGATTTCTGGTGGAGATAAATCACGTTTTCATCGACCAAATTTTAGTTTTGGACATACGTTTTGTTATAAAGGAAATGCTGTTTTATAAATAGGTGATGCGTGTTCGTCGACTCTTTGTATTTTTGCCATGGACGGGGGCGAGCTGGCAAAAACGAAAAGGTAACCCTGTTCTCATACTTCTACTGTAGCCATGTATCCACTCCCTTTTGGCTAAGCCAGAAAGCTTGTCGGAGTTCACTAAAAAAAGACACAGGATTTACGGCGATGAAAACACGTAAAATCGGTTTAGTTAATTATCTGGCCTATGGCTCGGGCGACTTCCTCGGCGCCGGGACCACCGCGCTGACCGCGGCCTGGCTCCTCTACTTCTACACCACCTTCTGCGGCCTTTCCCCCATTGAAGCAACATTGATTTTTGCCACGGCGAGAGTGCTGGACGCGGTGATCAGCCCGCTGATGGGCTTTCTGACCGATAACTTTGGGACCACGTGGCTCGGCAAACGCTTTGGCCGACGTAAGTTCTTTATTCTGCTCGGCATCCCCTGCGTGTTCAGCTACTCCATCATGTGGGTTGGCGATATGGGATTCTGGTATTACCTGCTCACCTATCTGCTGTTCGATATTGTCTACACCATGATTCTGGTGCCGTATGAAACGCTGGTACCGGAAATGACGGATGATTTTAAACAAAAAACCAAATTCTCCGGCGCGCGTATTTCGATGGCGCAGATGTCGGCCATTCTGGCGTCATTCCTGCCGGGCATTCTGCTGACCCAGTTTGGTAAGGACAATGCGGTTTCCTTTTTCTACGCAAGTCTCGTCTTCTCCGTGCTGTGCGCGCTGATGCTGACCTTCGTCTGGTTCTTTACCTGGGAACGTCCGCGGGAAGAGTGGTCGGAAGCCGCGCTGCGGGCGGAAGAAGAGAAGCGCAATTTGTCTTTGGCTCAGAGCCTCAATCGCCTGTTTATTGAGCTGAGTTCGACGCTGCGGATTAAGATTTTCCGCCAGCACCTGGGGATGTACCTTGGCGGCTATATCGCTCAGGACGTCTTTAATGCCGTGTTTACCTACTATGTGGTGTTTGTGCTGATGCAGGAGGCCTCAATGGCGTCCAACCTGCTGGGCACCATGGCTATCTTCCAGTTTATTGCCGTCATCGCCATGATTCCGCTCTGTATTCGCTTCGGGCCCGCCCCTTCGTATCGTATGGTGGTCGTGCTGTTTGGCCTGAGCTCGCTGTCCTACGCGATTCTCTATTACGCCGGGCTGAGCGATGTCTACTCGCTGCTGCTGTTGATCTCTGCCGTCGCGGGACTTGGGCGTGGCGGAATCAACTATGTGCCATGGAATACCTACACCTATATCGCGGATGTGGATGAGGTCATCACCGGGCAGCGTCGTGAAGGGATTTTTGCCGGCATTATGACGCTGACGCGCAAAGCCTCTCAGGCCGGCGCGGTGATGCTGGTGGGTATCATTATGCAGCTCTCGGGGTTTGTTTCCGGGCAGAAGACCCAGCCCTATGAAGTGAGCCATACCATCCTGTTGATCCTGAGCGTCGGCACGCTGGCGGTGCTGGCCTGCGGTTTCCTCGTCTCCCTGCGCTTCAGGCTCAATCTTGCCACGCATAGCGTGCTGCGGGCGGAGACGCTCAAAATGCGTCGCTCGGGCCGCGCACAGCCAGAGCTGGCGACAGCGGAAGATCGCGCGGTGGTTGAGATGCTGGCCGGCATGCCGTTCGACGCGCTGTGGGGAAATAACAATATTGGTTATCTGAACCGCAATAAACCTGCCGCGCCATCGCTGAAGCAGGGTGCTGAAATGAAATCGACATACAACAGAGGGTAAAGAGATGAAGGTGTGGCCTGTCAAACATAGCCCGTTACTGCGTCAGCCGGCGCATTTTATTAGCCGCCATGAACTGCAGTCGCTGATCCAAAAAGTGACCCATAATCTGGTCAATATTCGCGATGAAGCGGGGACGTTTCTGCTGCGGCTGGACGACGGGCGGGTCATTGATACCAAAGGGTGGGCCGGTTGGGAGTGGACGCATGGCGTAGGTTTGTACGGTATTCATCAGTACTACCAGCAGACCGGGGACACGGCGATGCGCGATATTATCGACAGCTGGTTTGCCGATCGCTTCGCCGAAGGGGCTACCACGAAGAACGTTAATACCATGGCCCCATTCCTGACCCTGGCCTGGCGCTACGAAGAGACCGGGAGACCGGAGTATCTGCCCTGGCTCGATAGCTGGGCGGAGTGGGCGATGCATGAGATGCCGCGCACGGAGCATGGGGGAATGCAGCACATCACGCTGGCGGAAGAGAACCATCAGCAGATGTGGGACGATACGCTGATGATGACCGTACTGCCGCTGGCAAAAATCGGTAAATTGCTCAATCGTCCGCAGTATGTGGAAGAGGCGGTGTATCAGTTTTTACTTCACGTTCAGAACCTGATGGATCGGGAAACCGGGCTGTGGTTTCACGGCTGGAGCTATGACGGTCAGCATAACTTCGCCCGCGCTCGCTGGGCGCGGGGTAACAGCTGGCTGACGATGGTGATCCCCGATTTCCTTGAACTGGTTGATTTACCTGAGCACAGCGCCGTCAGACGCTATTTGATCCAGGTGCTGAATGCGCAAATTGCCGCGCTGGCAAAATGTCAGGATGACAGCGGCCTGTGGCATACGCTGCTGGACGATCCGCACTCGTACCTGGAAGCATCGGCCACCGCCGGATTTGCCTATGGCATTCTGAAAGCGGTGCGTAAGCGCTATGTCGCGGCGGAGTACGCCGAGGTGGCGGAGAAGGCGATTCGCGGGGTGGTGAAAAATATCTCCCCGGAAGGCGAGCTGTTACAGACCTCGTTTGGGACCGGGATGGGCGGCAATCTCGACTTTTACCGCGAGATCCCGCTGACTTCGATGCCGTATGGTCAGGCAATGGCGATATTGTGTCTGACGGAGTATTTGCGCAAATACTTCTAAGGCAGGATTTGATCGCCCTGACAGACGCTGACAAGCACCGCGCCATCAGGCATTTCCCCGGCAGCGCGCGGCTAGCCGGGGCGACAAAATCCCCCGCCGACTTACATCCGCTCGACGGTTTCAATACCCAGCGTATCCAGACCCTGTTTCAGGGTTCTGGCCGTCAGCTGCGCCAGCTTCAGACGGCTGTTGCGTGCGGCTTCGCTCTCGGCGGTGATAATCGGGCAATGCTCGTAGAAACCGGAGAACAGGCCCGCCAGATCGTAGAGATAGGCGCACATGACGTGCGGCGTGCCTTCGCGGGCCACAACGGTCAGCGTCTCTTCGAACTGCAGCAGGCGCGCGGCCAGCTGCGCTTCGCGCGCTTCGGTAATGATCACCGGTGCCGCAGCCAGCGCCTGCTCGTCAACTTCCGCTTTACGGAAGACGGAGAGCACGCGGGTATAGGCATACTGCATATACGGCGCGGTGTTGCCTTCGAAGGCCAGCATGTTATCCCAGTCAAATACGTAATCGGTGGTCCGGTTTTTGGACAGATCGGCATACTTCACTGCGCCAATACCGACCGCATTGGCCAGCTGTTCCAGCTCATCGGCAGGCATGTCCGGATTTTTCTCGGCCACCAGGCGGCGCGCGCGTTCCAGCGCTTCATCCAGCAGATCCGCCAGCTTCACGGTACCGCCGGCGCGAGTTTTGAACGGCTTCCCGTCTTTGCCCAGCATCATGCCGAACATGTGATGTTCCAGCGGCACGGATTCCGGTACATAGCCCGCTTTACGCACGATCGTCCACGCCTGCATCAGGTGCTGGTGCTGACGGGAATCGATGTAGTAGAGCACCCGGTCGGCGTGCAGCGTTTCATAACGATACTTCGCACAGGCGATATCGGTAGTGGTGTAGAGGTAGCCGCCGTCCTTTTTCTGGATGATGACGCCCATCGGTTCGCCTTCCTTGTTTTTGTACTCATCAAGGAACACCACGGTCGCGCCTTCGCTCTCGACGGCCAGACCTTTGGCTTTCAGATCGGCAACAATGCCCGGCAGCATCGGGTTGTAGAGACTTTCACCCATGACGTCATCGCGGGTCAGGGTGACGTTCAGACGATCGTAGGTAATCTGGTTTTGGGTCATGGTGATGTCAACCAGCTTGCGCCACATCTCCAGGAAGTAAGCATCGCCACCCTGGAGTTTTACTACGTAGTTACGGGCGCGTTCGGCAAAGACTTCATCTTCGTCATAATGCTTTTTCGCATCGCGGTAGAAGCCTTCGAGGTCGGACAGCGCCATTTCACCGGCGTTTTCCTGCTGCTGTTTTTCCAGCCAGGCGATCAGCATGCCGAACTGAGTGCCCCAGTCGCCGACGTGGTTCGCACGGATCACCTTATGACCGAGGAATTCAAGCGTACGGACGGCAGCGTCACCGATGATGGTGGAACGCAGATGGCCGACGTGCATCTCTTTGGCGACGTTCGGGGCGGAGTAGTCAACGACGATAGTTTGCGCCTGCGGCCGGGCGACGCCCAGACGCTCAGACGCCAGCGCGCTGTTCACATTTTCCGCTAAAAAGGCCGGATCGAGGAAAATATTGATAAAGCCGGGCCCGGCGATCTCAACCTTGTTAGCAATCCCGTTAAGGTCGAGATGAGACAGTACCTGCTCTGCGAGTTGTCGCGGCGCCATACCCAGTTTTTTCGCTACTGCCATCACGCCGTTGGCCTGATAGTCGCCGAACTGGATTTTTGCTGACTGGCGGACCTGAGGTTCGCAATCGGCAGGCGCACCTGCCGCGATCAGGGCCTGGCTGACTTTTTCTGAGAGAAGAGCCTGAATATTCACCGGAATACCTTACGTTTAAGGCGCTATAACCCCTGTGGGGCAGCGCCGGAATGTGGACAAATTAGGGCAGGAGTATACTGCATTTGCGCCCATGCGTCAGCACCGTGCGCGCGTTGCCGGGCAGCACGCTTAATGAATAGCCACTCGGCGAACCCCACAGAAGATTCCCGGTTGGTCGCCGCCGGGAAACACGCTAAATTACCCCCCTTTGACGTGCATTGAGGTGCAGTATGGCAAACTGGCAGCAAATTGATGAGCTTAACGATATTTCCGCGGATCTGCCGCGTTTCACCGACGCGCTAAGCGGGCTGGCCGACCGACTTGGGTTGGATATCGCGCCGCTGGATGCCGACCATATTTCCCTGCGCTGCCACCAAAACGCCACGGCAGAGCGCTGGCGTCGCGGTTTTGAACAATGCGGCACGCTGCTGTCGGAAAACACGATCAACGGTCGACCTATCTGCCTGTTCAAACTGGATGAGCCGGTTTCGGTGGCCCACTGGCGTTTCAGCGTGGTTGAGCTGCCGTGGCCGGGCGAGAAACGCTATCCGCATGAAGGATGGGAGCACGTTGAGATTGTGCTGCCGGGCGAGCCGGATGCGCTCAATGCTCGCGCGCTGGCGCTGCTGTCTGATGAGGGATTGAGTCAGCCGGGGATTTTTGTCAAAACCAGCTCGCCGAAAGGAGAGCGCGAACGGCTGCCAAACCCGACCCTGGCGGTGACGGATGGCCGCGTCACGATTAAATTTCACCCGTGGTCAATTGAGCAAATTGTCGCCAGCGAACAATCTGATGCGTAACAGTGTGAAGCGACGCGGTTTTTGAACGGATAAATCATGACATGCTGTGTTGCCCGCAGCGTAAAGGAGAAGGAAATGACGCTACTGGAAGTCTGCTGTTATAGCATGGCCTGTGCGCAAGAGGCGCAGCGCTGTGGAGCCGATCGCATTGAGCTCTGCGCCGCGCCGCATGAAGGGGGATTAACCCCGTCGCTGGGCGTGCTGAAAACAGTACGCGAAACGGTGACCATTCCGGTGCATCCGATTATTCGCCCGCGCGGCGGTGATTTTTGCTACACCGAAAGCGAGTTTGCGGCGATGCTCGACGATGTGGCGACGGTCAGGGAGCTGGGTTTTCCCGGCGTGGTCATCGGGGTGTTAGATGTGGATGGTCGGGTCGATACCGCGCGCATGCAAAAAATTATGGCGGCGGCCGGTTCGCTGGCGGTCACGTTCCACCGGGCTTTTGATATGTGTGCGGATCCGTATCAGGCTTATCGCACGCTGGCCGATTTCGGCGTTGCCCGTATCCTGACATCGGGTCAGCAGGCCAGCGCTGAAAAAGGTCTTTCATTAATTACGGAACTTATTGCCCTGGGGGATACTCCAACCATTATGGCTGGTGCAGGTGTTCGAGCGGCCAACCTGGCGAAGTTTCTTCAGGCAGGTGTCAAAGAGGTCCACAGCTCGGCCGGACACTGGGTGCCATCGCCAATGCGCTTCCGTCATTCCGGATTATCGATGTCCGCCGATGCCGACGCAGATGAATATTCGCGCTATGCCGTTAATGGCGTAGCGGTGGCAGAAATGAAGCAAATCATTTCTGCGCAGAGAAGTTAAACCGTTTTTTGCTGCACATCATGTCGCCCAATATGATGATTGCCCGTACCAGGCCCCTGCAATTTCAACAGGGGTCTTTTTTTCACCTTTATTTGCCCCCGGCTGACTTTTTCGCCAGCGATTGCTGGGTCTCAGGTTTGTTGGCAATAATCACCGCGCGCACCGGCGCCGGGTAACCTTCAAGCGTTTTACTGCTGTCTTCGGGGTCGAGGAAGTCAGCCAGCGACTCCGTAATCATCCATTCGGTACGGCGCTGCTCTTCGGTGGTGGTGGCGCAGACATCGACAATCCGCACATTGACAAATCCGCACTTCTCCAGCCACATTTTCAACGCCGCGGCCGACGGAATAAAGTAGACGTTGCGCATCTGCGCATAGCGGTCGCCTGGTACCAGAACGCTATTTTCATCCCCTTCGACCACCAGCGTCTCCAGCACCAGTTCGCCACCGTCGACCAGCTGATCTTTGAGCTGCCATAAATGGTCGAGCGGCGAGCGGCGATGGTACAGCACGCCCATCGAAAAGACGGTATCGAAGGCGTTGAGCGCCGGAAGCTGCTCAATGCCCAGCGGCAACAGGTGGGCGCGCTGATCGTTACCCAGCAGCTTACGCACCGCTTCAAACTGGCATAAAAACAGCTGCGTCGGGTCAATCCCGACCGCCAGATGCGCGCCGGCGCCGATCATGCGCCACATGTGGTAGCCGCTGCCGCAGCCAACGTCGAGAATCGTGCGCCCGGTCAGATCGGACAGATGCGGCAGCACGCGCTCCCATTTCCAGTCAGAACGCCATTCGGTATCGATATTCACGCCGTAAAGCGAGTAGGGCCCTTTGCGCCAGGGCATCAGGTTTTTCAGCAGGTTCTCTACGCGCAGCCGATGGCCTTCGCTTAGCGGCGCTTCGCTTTCGGCGGTGACGCTATGCAGCAGGTCCAGACGATACGGGGCCAGCTCCGGCAGAAACTCTACGGCCCGTTCCCACTCGCGGAATTTGCCGTGCAGAGCTTCCCGTTGCCACGCCGCGACCTGGGCAGGGAGCGTCTCCAGCCAGTGAGATAGCGGGCTGAGAGCGATGCGTTGATAAAAATGATTGAAATCGATCATGCTTTTTCCTCTGATTTCACCGCCACCAGTGAACCAAAGTTAAAGCACTGGAACCACAATTCGGCATGTTCAAACCCGGCTTTATGCAGGCGGGCTTTGTGCGTTTCGACCGAATCGGTCAACATGACGTTTTCCAGCATGCTGCGCTTCTGGCTGATTTCCAGTTCGCTGTAGCCGTTGGCACGCTTAAAGTCGTGATGCATGTTGAACAGCAGTTCGCCAACATGCGCATCTTCGAAACTGAATTTTTCGGACAGCACCAGCGCGCCCCCGGGATTCAGCCCCTGGTAAACCTTATCCAGAATAGCCTGGCGTTCATCGGGGGCCAGAAACTGAATGGTAAAGTTCAGTACCACCATGGAGGCGTTGTCGATGGTGATATCACGAATATCGCCTTCCACAACCTCGACGGGCGTCGGCGCTTTATAGGCATCGATGTGGCGACGGCAGCGTTCGACCATTGCCGAAGAGTTATCCACCGCCACAATTTTGCAGCCAGGGTGGGCAATGTTACGCCGGATAGAGAGCGTTGCCGCTCCAAGCGAGCAGCCGAGGTCATAAACCTGGGTATCGGGCTGAACGAAGCGTTCAGCCAGCATGCCGATCATAGAAATGATATTGGAATAGCCGGGCACGGAGCGCTGGATCATATCCGGGAAGACTTCAGCAACCCGTTCATCAAAGGTCCAGTCGCCGAGGCTGGCAATCGGCGCGGAAAAAAGCGTATCGCGGTGAGACATAACGTTAAACCCGAAAAAACGAAAACGGCGTATTGTGCGCTAATGTAAGGAGAAAACCAACTCCCAGGGCATATACCACAGATTCGCGAGCACCATCAGCAACAGGGCGCACCAGGTGGCGCTCATTCCGGAGCGACGCCAGCTGAAGAGCCGGTGGTGAAAACCGTAAGAGTGCATCAGTCGTCCGGCAATCAGCAAAATACCGCAGACGTGCACCATCCAGTTCTGCGCGCCATTCATCTCCATAAACAGCAGCAGGATGATGCCAATGGGGACATACTCAACGGCGTTGCCGTGCACGCGGATAGCAACCTGCAGCTCGCTAAACCCTCCGTCACCATACCCGACGTGGTATTGCGTGCGCAGACGTACAACATCAAAAGAAAACTTAATTAGCAATAACGCACCCAACACCGCGTACAGCGCGCTGACCATACAAAAAACTCCCTTTCACTCTTTCAGATGGCTCCGATTAGCATAGCAGGATATCAGAAAAGCGCGGTTTGCTGCGGAATTGACGGTGCGGTCCCGACCTCTGGCATCACCCGGCGCAAATCTTCCCAAAGCGTGCTGACCAGCTCCGGGGCCTGCGCGATGTCCGGGGTGTGGAGAAATAAATAGGGCGTTGTCGACTGGCTCCATTGGGGTAAGGTCTGCAGCCAGACGCCAAACAGCCGGTGATTGTGGGCCATGTCGTCGCTGCCGATAAAGCGAACCAGCGGATTCCCCGCCGTGACCACGGCATGAACCGGAAGTTTGGGTTTTTTACGCTGGGCGTCGATCATGGCCGGATTTCGCGCGATGGCGCTATGCACCGGGCGGCTGTCGAGGATGGCGCGATTCACGTGACGTTGATGCAGCCCGCGATTGAGCGCCTTTTCGGCGTCCCCTTTGGCGAAAAACTCTGGATGCCGTACTTCGACGCCATAGGTGAATTGGGTCGGCAGCGTATCGAGAAAGTGCCACAGGGCAGGGAGGTCTCCGGGGCCAAAGGTGGCGGGCAGCTGCAGCCAGTACTGGCCAATACGCGTTTCCAGCGGCGCCAGACGAGTAAAAAACTCGTGGCTCAGGTCGTCGCAATGGCGCAGAGCGGCCTGATGCGAAATGGTGGCCGGAAATTTAAAGCAGAAGCGAAAATTATCGTGAGTTTGCTCATACCAGCGGGCGACAATCTCCGCCTTCGGCAGGGCGTAAAGGGTCGTATTACCCTCCACGCAGTTAAAGTGGCGAGCATAGTCTGCAAGGCTGGTGATGCCCAGACGCACCCACTTCGGGTGCGACCATTGCGGGAGCCCGATATAAATCATAAGGCGGCGAGGACGTCCTCGGTGCTGCGCACGCGGGCGATGCGCGGGAAAATATGCGTCATGCTGCCCTGGTGCTGCTCGGCAGAGGCGGCGCTGCAGGCGTCTTCGACGATAACCAGGTTGAAGCCCAGCTCCCAGGCATTACGCGCGGTGGATTCAACGCCGATGTTGGTGGAGATGCCGCAGAGAATAAGGGTATCAACACCGCGACGACGTAGCTGCAGCTCGAGGTCGGTACCATAGAAGGCGCCCCACTGGCGTTTGGTGACTTCGATATCGCCGTCCTGTTTGCCCAGCGCCTGCGGGTAGGTCCACCAGTTATCCGGCAGCGCGTGCCCGCCGGCCTGCGCGTCAACCGGTTGCTTTAGCGCTTCGGCAAAATCAGCGGACCAGCCAACGCGGACCATGATGACCGGCGAGCCTTGCTGACGGCACTTTTCAGCCAGACGGGCCGCGCGCGTTACCACGTCATCGGCACGATGCGGCCCACCGGCGAAGGGCAAAATACCCTCTTGCAGATCGATGACAACGAGCGCAGTTTTTTTCGCATTGAGTTCTAACATGGTATCCCCGTATCTTCTTCTGTGGTTTGACCGTTACAATACCGTTGCCGATCCGGCTCATGGGTAACAATTTTTGTTAATTTTTGTGAGCACAGGCAATAAGCGTACAGCAAAGCAACGTACAAACTGCATCGGGCTTATCGTGCGGCGGAAATTCTATTATAATGACCGCCTTTTTTCATTCAGTTGTGACATTCAGCTAAAGCTGCGACTCCGTCGCCTGCGAGGCAGGCAACAATCCGCCTGCGGCTAAGTTAAGGGATATCTCATGCGTACAGAA
>ERZ773187.217-NODE-217-length-59365-cov-13.088619_pt1 | contig 59365 bp, 67 predicted proteins | sample MGYA00511242_ERZ773187 | MGnify/ENA primary metagenome ERZ773187 (study PRJEB29015, sample SAMEA2737744) | human gut metagenome | biome: human gut; feature: human-associated habitat; material: faeces | place: China | collected 2012 ...
TGCTGCAAGAAGCTGGCTGACGCGAAGGGCTTCCGCTGGGTCGTCGGCTGCCCCCGGGCAACGCCGACGTCGTCAAGGGCATCCTCGGCGACCGCAAGGAGTATGGCGTTCGCTATAGCTAAACTCTTGCTTACTCCGATACTCTTTACATACTCTATACTCCCCTATGACCACAGCGGCGGCAGAGCGCAACATCTGCCGCCGCTGCAGCCGTTTTTTTTGGGGAGCATGAGCGGGGTGTCGGGGATACCGCTCCCTACGGCATTGAAAGAAGCGTTCCGGTCGGACAACGGGGCGATGTGGGCATCGCCCCCGCCGGAGGCACGAACACCTCAATTCACCCGAAAAAACAACAAAAGAGGGACGATTCCACCGGAATTGTCCCTCTTTTCACACCATATGCATTTATCTGCGCGCCAGAATATCCCGCGCGACGAATACGCCGCTGGCGGACGCGTGGGAAAGCGAGTGCGTGATGCCGCTGCCGTCGCCGATGACATACAGCCCCCCGTGCGGCGTCTCGAGGTGGTCGTTCAGTGCGACCTCCATGTTGTAGAACTTGACCTCCACGCCATAGAGCAGCGTGTCGTCGTTGGCCGTGCCGGGGGCGATCTTGTCGAGGGCGTAGATCATCTCGATGATGCCGTCGAGGATGCGCTTGGGCAGGACAAGGCTCAGGTCACCGGGCGTCGCGGCGAGCGTCGGCGTGACCAGCCCCTCCTCGACGCGCTTGACCGTGCTGCGGCGGCCGCGCACGAGGTCGCCGAAGCGCTGGACAATCACGCCGCCGCCGAGCATGTTCGACAGACGCGCGATACTCTCGCCGTAGCCGTTGGAATCGTGGAACGGCTCGGAGAAGTGCTTGGCGACGAGCAGGGCGAAGTTCGTGTTTTCCGTCTGCATGGCCTTGTCCTCGTAGCTGTGGCCGTTGACGGTCACGATGCCGTTGGTGTTCTCGTTGACGACGATGCCGTTCGGGTTCATGCAGAACGTGCGGACGTTGTCCTCGAACTTCTCCGTGCGGTAGACGATCTTGCTCTCATAGAGCTCGTCGGTCAGGTGGGAGAAGACGACGGCGGGCAGCTCGACGCGCACGCCGATGTCGACGCGGTTGGACTTGGTGGGGATGTCGAGCGTGTGGCAGACGCTCTCCATCCACTTGCTGCCGCTGCGGCCGACGGAGATGATGCACTTGTCGCAGGTATAGCGCGTGTTCTCACAGTCGATGACGTAGCCGCCCTTGGCCAGCTCGACGGCGTGGACGGGGGTGTCGAAGTGGAACTCGACCTTATCCTTGAGGTCGTCGTAGAGGTTCTGGAGCACGACGTAGTTGATGTCCGTGCCGAGGTGACGGACGGAGGCGTCGAGCAGGTTTAGCTTGTGCTGGATGCAGAGCTTCTTGAACTTCGTACCGGCGGTGGAATAGAGCTTGGTGCCCTCACCGCCGTAGAGCATGTTGATCTCGTCGACATAGTGCATCAGCTCGAGCGCCTGCTCCTTGCCGATGTACTCATAGAGCGTGCCGCCGAAGTCGTTGGTGATGTTGTATTTGCCGTCGGAGAAGGCGCCCGCGCCGCCGAAGCCGCTCATGATCGAGCAGCTCTTGCAGCCGATGCAGCTCTTGATCTTCTTGCCGTCGATGGGACAGCGGCGCTTGTCGAGACTGTGGCCCGCCTCGAACACGGCGATCTTCAGCGAGGGATCCTGACGCGTCAGCTCATAGGCGGAAAAGATGCCGCCGGGGCCGGCGCCGATGATGACGATATCATAATGCATAACCGATTCTCCTGTATTTTCATCATAAGTTATTGAGTGAGATTTTTTCGAGCCATAAGTATTATATATATTTGCGCGCGGATGTCAAGGCTAAATTTGTAAATTCTACATATTAGTATAGTACACGGCCGGATTCGACACGATAGCGCGCCGCACGACGCAGATGTATTTGGCGAAAGCAGCATTTTGCCTTGCGGGTGTGCGGGGAATTCTGTATAATATAGACAGAAAATTCTGCGCGTTCAGCGAGGAAACGGTGGATTTTAGTTAAGCTAAAGAATACTGACTGCTTTTGCGAAAAATCCGTGTTGAATTCGTAGCATGTATGGCAGAACTAAAAAAACAAACAGGGAATTATATATTAATTACGAAGGAGTTAAGTGGTAGGAGGAAAGTATGGAACGACTGTGGCTAACGGACTGCACTTATTTGCTGACAAAGCCGGATCACTGGTTCTGCCCGCAGAGATGCGCGGTTCTGGACGGGGAGACCCGGCAGGGGCTGCCCGCGGAGGAGCGCGCGGGCTGCATACCGCTCCCGTATGTGGAGATTGAAACGCTTCACCGCGCATTTTTCGACCGGAAGGCGGACGGACTGCTGCGCGGGCAGTATCTGCGCATTCTGCGGACGTGGCGGATCGGGACGCGGCGATCGACGCAGTCGGGAGGATGCTGGAGGAGCGGAACCTGACCGGAGAGTACACCGCCTTTGAGCGGCAGTTCCTGCTGGACGCCGCACAGGTGTGGTGCCGCGAAAACGGAATTCCGTATTCCACCAAGCCACGCGACAGGTGGGATGCCGCCCAAGCGGAGGAGGAATTCCGGGCGCGTATGCGCTGGCTGGAGCGCGTACGTCAGCAGAAACGGGAGCGCGAAAAGCAGTCCCACCGCCGCGGGAAGAAAAAACAGCGGTAAGTGGCCAATGCATGGTAAAACTAAAATTTATTCGAGATTTCCGATGAAAATATTAGTATATCTAAAAAGTGAGCGCCGGAATTTTAGTTTGGCCATAGTTTTGGGTTTAAAAATGCAGGATAAGTGGGAGATATCTTCATGGAGATTGAACAGATAAAGAATCACCTTCGGAGAGCATTGGCGGGAGAGAAACTGCAATATATTGTTAGAAGCTGCGAACTGATCGATTTTGGATTTGGAGAACTGTTTCGGAGAAAAAACAGCCGCGGATATGAGCGTGAAGTGGCTTCGCGGCTAACAGCATAAATTATGGTAAAACTAAAATATTGAAGGAAATATAGCCAATAATTTTAGTTGAACTAAAATTATTGGCCGAAAAAGCCACGCAGGACAGCACGATTTTTAAGATAACTAAAGTTATGGTGTAAATTCTACGGAAAACTATGGCAAAACTAAAGGATGAACGGCACGCGGGCAGTACCTGCGTGCGGCGGAGGGATGTAAATGGGGAGAGGGATGTAAATGGGGAGAAGTGATGGGAAAAAGTTTTATCTATCAAAAGACACGCGTACACAAAAGGCAATCGGTCTGTTGACGGCTTGCATAATCGTATTGTCACCTGTCTTTTTTGGAATTTGGAATGATTTGAGGACATTTCAAAAACTAATTTGCATCGGCTGTGTAGCAGTTTATGCATGCGCAGCGCTCTTGGATTGGCCAAAACTGAGCACGGTCTTTATCATTGAGGAGCGGAAGATAAAGTCCCGGCGCTGGGGAAAGGTGCTGTGCGAGGTGCGCTGCACGGGGATGGTGCATTACCTGTTTGTTCAGGAACGGATAGAGGATGCCTCGCGCGTAACGCGTCACTATCTCCTGATTTCAAACCGTGTGATTCCCAATTTTGCGGGTCAGAGTGTCCTCAAGACGTATGACATCCACAAACAGATTCTTCTGCGCTACGACAAGGAGACGGAACCGTTTCTGCGCGGCTGGCTCGGGAGTGAAAACTGGATCTGTGACGGCGGTACGCCGCCGGATCTGGACGCGCCGCTGCCCGTAGATAAAGAACCAATTATTCCGAAAGATATTCATAAGCAGTTCATTGAAGGAGAAAGAGCCGAATGGCGTCAGTTCAAAGAACTGCTGCGGTCGCTGCGGAAGAAGTGAACTGAGAGATCACGTGAGAACGCGGCTCAGAGGTTCTTGCGGATGACACCGAGGGCGGTTTTTTCCAGACGGCTGACCTGCGCCTGCGAGATGCCGATTTCGGCGGAGACCTCCATCTGCGTCTTGCCCTCGTAGAAGCGGAGGGCGAGGATGTTCCGCTCGCGCTCGGGCAGGCGGCGGATCGCCTCCTTGAGCGAGATCTGACGGATCCAGCTGTCGTCCGTGTTCTCTGTGTCCTTCACCTGATCCATGACGCAGATCGTGTCGCCGCCGTGCTCGTAGATCGGCTCGTACAGGCTCACGGGATCCACGATGGCATCCATCGCGAAGACGACCTCCTCGCGCGGGAGGTCGAGATAGCGGGCGATCTGCTCGACCGTCGGCTCGCGCTGGGAGTCGGCCATGAGCTTTTCGCGCGCCTGCAGCACCTTGTAGGCCGTGTCGCGCATGGAGCGCGAGACACGGATGGCGCTGTTGTCACGCAGATAGCGGCGGATCTCCCCGACGATCATCGGCACGCCGTAGGTCGAAAAGCGCACGTTCTGGCGGATGTCGAAGTTGTCGATGGCCTTGATGAGCCCGATGCAGCCGACCTGAAATAGGTCGTCGACATTCTCGCCCCGCCCGAGAAAGCGCTGGATGACCGACAGCACCAGCCGGAGATTGCCGCAGATGAGCTGCTCGCGCGCGGCGCGGTCGCCCTCCTTCGTCCGGCGCAGCAGCGCCATCATCTCCTCATTCTTCAGTACCGGCAGACGCGCCGTGTTGACCCCGCAGATTTCCACCTTCCCCTGCATGCTTCAAGCCTCCACCCATCGGATATTTCGGATGGTAGCAGTATTTCCCCGGCAAACCCGGCTTATACGGCCCGGCGGAATCCGCGCCGCTTCGACGGTATGGGACGCGCCGTGCGCGGCATAGGATAGCGGCGAGGTGGTATGCTATGCTGGAGAGATTTTCGTGTCTGCGGCGCAAGGAGGTCGTCAACGTCTGCGACGGCTGCCGCCTGGGCTATGTGGGGGATCTGGAGATCAAATACCCAGAGGGGGAGATCAAGGCCATCGTCGTGTTCGGGCCGTGTCGGTTCTTTGGCCTGTTCGGCAGGGGAGAGGATTACTACATCCCGTGGGAGTGCGTGCAGAAGTTCGGCTGCGACATCGTGATCGTCGACAAGCCCTTCCAGCGCCGCGATCCACCGCAGCAGCGCAAAAAACGCCGCTGGGGCGGCTGAAACCGGGGCGAGAGAAGATAAAACGCAGATTTTACGGAAGAATTCCGAAAAACAGCTTGCAATATACATTTGCCTGTGGTATTATATTTCAGCATTCCGCACAGCCCCGGACTTTCGGTCGGTGCCCGCAAGGGTTGGCCGGGGGGAGGAAGGGGCTGGAGGTAAAAACCAAAAATCAAAGGAGTAATGAACAAACATGGCAAATCAGAACGTTGTATCCATGAAGGCGCTGCTCGAGGCCGGCGTGCACTTCGGCCACCAGACCCGCCGCTGGAACCCCAAGATGGCCCCCTATATCTACACCGAGCGCAACGGTATCTACATCATCGACCTGCAGAAGACCGTCAAGAAGCTCGAGGAGGCCTATAACTTCGTGCGCCAGCTGTCCGAGAACGGCGAGTCCCTGCTGTTCGTCGGCACCAAGAAGCAGGCGCAGGACGCCATCCGCGAGGAGGCCACCCGCTGCGGTATGTACTATGTCAACGCCCGCTGGCTCGGCGGCATGATGACCAACTTCAAGACCATGCGCACCCGTGTCGACCGCCTGAACCAGCTCAAGACCATGCAGGCCGACGGTACGTTCGACATGCTGCCCAAGAAGGAAGTCATCAAGCACATGGGCGAGATCGCCAAGCTCGAGAAGTATCTCGGCGGCGTCAAGGAGATGAAGAAGCTGCCCGGCGCGCTGTTCATCGTCGACACCCGCAAGGAGCGCAACGCCATCGCCGAGGCGCACCGTCTGGGCATTCCTGTTGTTGCCATCGCCGATACCAACTGCGATCCCGATGAGATCGATTATCCGATCCCCGGCAACGATGACGCCATCCGCGCCATCCGCCTGATCTCCTCCATCATGGCCAACGCGATGATCGAGGGCCGTCAGGGCGAGCAGTCCGAAGAGGCTGCCGAGGACAAGGCTGAGTAATTGCCGTTCGGCTGAAACCGCGTAACCCACGGGGCAGGGCGTGTCCCTGCCCCGCTTTTCTTTTGAGATACTAAAATGGAGGAATTTAAAATGGCTTCTTTTACTGCTGCTGATGTAAAGATCCTGCGCGAGATGACGAGCGTTGGTATGATGGACTGCAAGAAGGCGCTGACCGAGTGCGACGGCGACATGGACAAGGCTGTCGAGTATCTGCGCGAGAAGGGCCTGGCCAAGGCCGCGAAGAAGGCTGGCCGTATCGCCGCCGAGGGTATGTCCTATGCGCTGGTCGAAAACGGCGTCGGCGCCATGGTCGAGGTCAACTGCGAGACCGACTTCTGCGCCAAGAGCGACCTGTTCGTAGCCTTCGTCAAGGACATCGCCAAGGCTGTCGCCGAGAACGCGCCCGCCGATATCGACGCGCTGATGGCCAGCAAGTATCCCGGCAGCGACCTGACCGTCGCTGAGACCATGCCCGAGAAGGTCATGTCCATCGGTGAGAACCTGCAGATCCGCCGCTTCGTCCGCTTTGAGACGAACACCAGCGTGGGCTATGTCCATGCCGGCGGCAAGATCGGCGTGCTGGTGAATCTGGCTGTCGAGGGCGGCGTGGACGCCACCGAGGTCGGCAAGAACGTCGCCATGCAGATCGCCGCGCTGAATCCCCGCTTCTGGGACAAGACCCAGGTCACCGAGGATGTTCTGGCCGAGGAGAAGAAGATCGCTCTGGCGCTGATGGATTCCGATCCCAAGATGGCCTCCAAGCCCGCGCAGGTCAAGGAGAAGATCGTCATGGGCAAGATGAACAAGTTCTATGAGGAGAACTGCCTGCTGCAGATGGACTTCGTCCGCAGCGACATCTTCCAGGGCACCGTCGAGAAGTATATCGCCGATGCGGCCAAGAAGCTGGGCGGCTCCATCAAGTTCGTCGACGCTGTCCGCTTCCAGACCGGTGAGGGCATCGAGAAGAAGCAGGAGGACTTCGCCGCCGAGGTCGCCGCGCAGATGAACATGGGCAAGTAATTGCACTTTATCCGCGTTTAATTTGCATAAAAAAGCGAGACTGCGAGAGCAGTCTCGCTTTTTTGTGTTCTGGCGGGAGAAGCGGCGTTTTTTGCATACTTTTTACCAACAGCGGCAAAAAGTACCCCGCCGGAGGCACAGCAGCCTTGCCGCGCGCCGAAAAGGGGAAAAAGTGCTTGCAACTTGGGGCGTGATGAAATATAATGTCATTATCTGTGTAAATTCCATGTAAAACTGCCGTATCTGTCTGTGGAGCGCCGGGGCGCTGCGCCGCGCTCCCGCTTTTTTGCGTCAAAATCCAGGTGCGGCATGATGAAGGAGAACGACTATGAGACTGTACATTGATCCGGGCACGGGCAGCATGCTCTTTGCGATCCTGATCGGAATCATCGGGGCGCTGAACTACCTGCTCAAGTCCTGGATCGTCAAGCTACGCTTTATTCTGAGCGGCGGCAAGAAGGTGGAGGGGGACACGGAGAAGCTTCCGTTCATCATCTTCTCGGACGACAAGCGGTACTGGAATGTGTTCGAGCCCGTCTGCCGCGAGCTGAACCGGCGCGGGATGGACGTGGTATACATGACCGCCTCCGCCGACGACCCCGCCATAAATAACCCCTATGAACACATCAAGGGGCAGTTCATCGGCGACGGCAACAAGGCCTTCGCGAAGCTGAACTTCCTCAAGGCGACGATGGTGCTCTCGACGACGCCGGGGCTGGACGTCTACCAGTGGAAGCGCTCGAAGGACGTTGGATACTATGTCCACATGCTCCACGCCGCGAGCGAGGCCGTGGCGTATCGCATGTTCGGCATCGACTACTATGACGCGGTGCTGCTGTCGGGCGAGTATCAGGTGCAGGACGTGCGCGCGCTCGAGAAGCTGCGCGGTCTGCCGGAAAAGGAGCTCGTGAAGATCGGCATCCCCTACATGGATGAGATGGCTCGCCGCCTGCGCGATGCCGGGCCGACGCCGCCGCACAAGCGGACGGTGCTGCTCGCGCCCTCGTGGGGAAAGAGCGCCATTTTGCAGAAGTACGGCGGAAAGATCATCGACGAGCTGCTCGCGACGGGCTATCACGTCATCATCCGCCCGCATCCGCAGTCCTTCAAATCCGAGACGGAGCTGATGGAAAAGCTCATGCGCGACTATCCGGAATCCGACCGGCTCGAGTGGAACCGCGACAACGACAACTTCGAGGTGCTGCGCCGCTCGGACATCATGATCTCCGATTTCTCGGGCGTTATTTTCGACTTCGCCCTTGTGTACGATAAGCCCGTCATCTATGCCGACACCGAGTTCGACAAGAGCCCCTATGACGCGTGGTGGCTCGACAAGCCGCTCTGGACGTTCACGGCGCTGCCGCGCATCGGCGAGAAGCTGACACCGGAGAACATGAGCGGCCTGCACGGCATGATCGACGCCTGCCTGACGGATCCGCGCTATGAGGCGGGGCGGCAGGAGGTGCGCGCCGAGACGTGGGAGCACCCCGGAGAGGGCGCCGTCCGCGCGGCGAACTATCTGCTCGCGAAGTATCAGGAACTGAAATCGCAGGAAGAGGGAAAGAAGTAAGCTATGTCGTTTTTTTCAATTCTGGGGACGCTGCTGATCCGGCCGCTGCGGCTCCTCTTTGAGGTAATCTACATGATGGCCGAGCGTTTGATCGGCAATCCGGGCCTGTCCATCATCGTGCTGAGCCTGATGATGAACTTCCTCGTGCTGCCGCTCTACCGCCGCGCCGACGCCATGCAGGAGGAGGAGCAGCAGACGGAGCTGCGTCTGAATAAGGGCGTCGCGCACATCAAAAAGACGTTCAGCGGCGACGAGCGCATGATGATGCTCCAGACGTATTACCGCCAGAACAACTACAAGCCGACCTATGTGCTGCGCGGCGCGACGTCGCTGTTTCTGGAGATCCCGTTTTTCATCGCGGCCTACCAGTTTCTCTCGACGCTCTCGCTTTTAAACGGCGTCTCCTTCGGGCCGATCGCCGATTTGGGCAAGCCCGACGGATTGCTCACCATCGCGGGCCTTTCGGTGAACATTCTGCCGATCATTATGACGGCCGTGAACCTCGTCTCCTGCGTGATCTTCACGAAGGGGAGCCTCCTCAAGACGAAGATTCAGCTCTATGCCATGGCGCTGTTCTTCCTCGTGTTCCTCTATACCTCGCCCTCCGGCCTGGTGTTTTACTGGACGCTCAACAACCTGTTCTCCCTCGTCAAGACGATTTTCTACAAGCTCAAGCACCCCGGAAAGGTGCTGGCTGTGCTCGCGTCCATCGCGGGCGCGTGCCTGCTGGTGTTCGGGCTGTTCTTCTACCACCATCCCACGGTGCTGCGCGAGGTGTTCTTCGTCATCGCGGGTCTTGGGCTGCAGGTGCCGGTTCTGGTGATGCTCGTGCGTGCCCGCCGCCCTGTGCAGGGCGGGGTTAAAGAGCAGGCGCAGCCGCTCTTTAACAAGAAGCTCTTCCTCTCCGGGGCGGTGTTTCTCGCGGTGCTGACGGGGTTGCTGATCCCGTCGGCGGTCATCAAGGCCTCGCCGCAGGAGTTCGTGGACATCAACTATTTCTACCACCCGCTGTGGTTTATCGTGAGCTCCTTCTGCCTCGCCTTCGGCACGTTCGTGATCTGGATGGGCATTTTCTACTGGCTCGCAAGCCCCGCTGCGCGCCGCATCTTTGACCGCGCCGTCTGGGTGCTCTGCGGCGCCGCAATCATCGACTATATGTTCTTCGGGAAGAATCTGGGGATTCTGACGGCGGGACTGCGCTATGAAAACGGATTGTACTTCTCGCCGAAGCAGATCTTCATCAACCTTGCGGTGCTGCTGGCGGCGGGGGCGGTGCTGTATTTGCTGACGTTCTATGTCAAAAAGCATCTGCACGAGGTGCTTGTGATTGCCGCGGTGGCCCTTGTGGCGATGTCCGCCGTGAACATCGTGGGGATCCGCAGCTCTGTCAACGAGGTGAAGAATCAGTCGGAGAGCACCCAAACGGAGACACCGCAGTTCACGCTGAGCAAGACGGGGCAGAACGTTGTCGTCCTGATGATGGATCGCGGCATGGCGGCGTATATCCCGTATATTTTCAATGAGAAGCCGGAGCTGCAGAAGCAGTTCTCGGGCTTTACGAATTACGCAAACACGATTTCCTTCGGCGGGAGTACGATCTTCGGTTCTCCCGCGATCTTCGGCGGCTATGAATATACGCCGCTTGAGATGAACAACCGCAGCAGCGAATCTCTGGGCAGCAAGCACGACGAGGCGCTCAGGGTGATGCCCGTGCTCTTTGAACAGAATGGTTATGACGTGACGGTCTGTGACCCGACCTATGCGGGCTATCAGTGGATTCCGGACCTCTCAATTTACGACGACTATCCGGATATTCACACCTACATCACCAAGGGCAAGTTTACGGATACCCGCTCAAAGAAGGAGCTGATTGAGGACAACAGCCGCAACTTCTTCTGCTATGCGCTCATGAAGACGATGCCGCTGTTCCTGCACAGTCCGCTCTATAACGGCGGCGACTACAACCATGCAAGCGTAGCAGAGGACGGAAGCACGACGGCGGCCGGCCAGAAGGTTACGGGTCTCTATACCTCCACCGGGCTTTACAGCGCCTTTATGGAGCCGTATAATGTGCTTCAGAATCTCACCCAAATTACGAAGGTCACCAAGGACAGCCGGAATACCTTCCTCATGATGACCAACGACACCACGCACGATGTGATGATGCTGCAGGAGCCGGACTATACGCCCAGCCAGAATGTCGACAACACGGACTATGAGGCGGAGCATGCCGACCGCTTTACGGTGGACGGACAGACGCTGCGCATGGAGACGGAGCTGCAGGTGACGCACTACCAGAGCAATATGGCGGCGCTGCTGCAGCTCGGGGAGTGGTTCGACTATCTGCGCGATAATGGTGTCTATGACAACACGCGTATTATCCTTGTGGCTGACCACGCCTTCCCGCTGCGCCAGCTGAGCAATCTCATTTCCGATGACGGGGACTTCGATGCCCAGCAGTATTATCCGCTGCTGATGGTGAAGGACTTCAATGCCGCGGGCTTTACGACGTCCGATGAGTTTATGACGAATGGCGATGTGCCCACGCTTGCGACCTCCGGCCTGATTGAAAACCCGACGAATCCCTTCACCGGGAAGGCCATCGACAGCAGTGAAAAAACGGCGCATCCGCAGTATGTTATTGCCTCGAATGATTGGCGCATTGACGAGAACAACGGCAATCAGTTTCTTCCCGGAGACTGGTACAGCGTGCAGAGCGATATGCGCGTGAGCAGCAACTGGCAGGCGCTTGCGAAGAACGCGACTTCGCCCTTTGCCGGAAACTGAATCATCGGCCCGCGCATGCACCGTCTCCGGACGGGCATGCGCGGGCCATTGCTTTCAAATGTGTGGAAAGATAACATTGATTCGCCGTGAACACTGTGCTAATCTGTAGATAATGCCAACATATTCGGGCGGCACGGCCCGAGCATGGCAGCCGCAGGCAGCTTTTTACCCTTTTCATGTCTGTGGGCTGCCGCCGCGCGCGGGAATCGGCGGGCGGTCTTGGTAAATATATAAAAGGAGAAAGATTATGAAGAAAGTGCATCAGGAGGCTCGCATCGAGAACGTCTATCAGCTGGAGGGGCGGGTGCCGGTCGGCAAGGCCATCCCCTTCGGGCTGCAGCATGTGCTGGCCATGTTTGTAGCGAACATCGCACCGCTGATTATCATCGCCTCCGTGGCCGTTTACAACGGTCAGGCGTTCACCACCATTGAGACGGCGCAGCTGCTGCAGAACTGCATGCTCATCGCCGGCATCGGCACGCTGATCCAGCTCTATCCGATCTGGAAGATCGGCTCGGGTCTGCCGGTTGTCATGGGACTGAGCTTCACGTTCCTCGCGGCCTGCATGTCCGCCGCGTCGCAGGATTACGGCATCATGGTCGGGTCAATCATCGTCGGCGGTATTTTTGAGGGCATCCTCGGCCTGACGGCGAAATACTGGCGGCGGATCATCTCGCCGGTGCTGTCGTCGTGCGTGGTGATTGCGATCGGCCTGAGCATTCTGAATGTCGGCGTGTCGTCGTTCGGCTCGTCGTCAGCCTATCCGCTCGGCTCGTGGCAGAACCTGCTCGTCGCGACGATCACGCTCACGGCGGCGCTCGTGTTCCACACGACGCTCAAGGGCGTCGCCAAGCAGCTCTATGTGCTGCTTGGGATGCTGGTGGGGTACGTGGTGTCCATTTTCTTTGGCATGGTGGACTTCGCGTCCATGGGGCAGACGATCCAGTCGCTCGGCGTTGTGGCGATTCCGAAGCTCTTCGCCTTCAAGCCGCAGTTCCAGCTGGGTTCGATCCTCTCATTCGCACTGGTGTTCATCGTCTCCGCCGTGGAGACGATCGGCGACACGACCGCGACTTGTACCGGCGGCCTCGGCCGCGACATCACGGCGGAGGAGGTCTCGGGCTCCCTGTGCGTGGACGGCTTCATCTCCGCTGTCTCCGGCGGCGTGTTCGGCTGCTCGCCCATCACGTCGTTCAGCCAGAACGTGGGCCTGATCTCCATGACGCACGTTGTCAACCGCTTTACGATCATGTTCGGCGCGCTGGCGATGATCCTCGGCGGTCTGTTCCCGCCGATCGGCGCGTTCTTCACGACGCTGCCGGACTGCGTGCTTGGCGGCTGCACGGTCATCATGTTCGGCTCGATCATGATGTCGGGTGTGCGCATGCTGCAGGACGCGGGCATGAACCAGCGCAACACCCTCATTGCCGCGACGTCGATCTGCCTTGGCGTGGGCGCGACGCAGGTGGACGGATTCTTCGATAATCTCCCGTCCGTGTTCGGCGAGATCTTTGCGGGGAACATGGTCGCGGGCGTGTTCGTGGTGGGGCTGATCCTCGAGATCTGCCTGCCGAAGGACATCAGCAAGTACGAGATATAAGTCAATACAAAAAGGATCCCCCGGCTGTGCCGGGGGATCCTTTTTGTATTGAGATTCTCACTTCGCTCCGCGAACTCTGTGAGACTTTTATGGGTGAAGAAAATTCGACCGGGGTTCAATTGCGGTGCGGTTTTTGACGGAGATGACAAAAGCACTGAAAAAATTTGCGCGTTATGCACAGAAAAACTGCGCGTCAGGGGGCGGTTGAGCGGAATTGAACCGACGTCAAAAATTGTTGGCTTGCTTCTTCCCATCGGGGTGGTTAAAGCCCAGCCCGCTCTCGGCAAGGGCGACAAGGCTGGTGTCGTCCACGGACGTGCACGAGGAACCGGCGGTGATGCCCATGTGCTGCGCGACGGGGAGGGCGATGCCGCGCCGATGGCGCGGAGCTTCGCGGTGAGCTGGGAATTGCAGAAGCCGGACACATCCTCCACCGTGATCCCCGGGTGCAGGGCGCGGAAGCTCTTGAGAATGCCGGGAATCCAGTTGATGCAGGTGCTCGAGCAGGTGCCGAGCTTCACGCGGCCGGAGGAGAGCCCCGTCAGGCCGCGGACGACCTCCGCGAACGCCTGATCGGCGCGGATGACGCTCTGCGCGTAGGGCAGAAGTGCCTGCCGGCGCTCGTCAACTCCCAGCCGCTGCTCCCGCGGAAGAACAGCGGGACGGATAGCTCCTTTTCAATCTTGGAGAGGTTATGGCTCACGGCGGACTTTGTCAGGTGGAGCAGGTCCGCGGCGGTGATGATGCTCCGGCACTCGGCCACGGCCAGAAAATTGAGATAATCGAAAAGCGTCATAGAGAAACCTCCTTGCATGGTGGGAGCACGGCTTCCTGTATTATATCCGGAACCGGCACGCTTTGCAAGCGCGGCGGGGCGGCCGCCGACCCATTCAAATCCGAACAGAAAGAAGAGACAAAGCCATGGATTTTTCCCTGACCCGTGAACAAGAACTGATCCGCAAGATGATCCGCGCCTTTACCGAAAACGAGGTGAAGCCCATCGCGGCGGTGATTGACCGGACGCACGAATTTCCAGCCGAGAACATCCGCAAGCTGTTCCGGCTGCGCGTCATCAGCATGACCGCACCAAGGGAGTACGGCGGCGCCGGGTCCGACCAGCTTTCCGCCGCCATCTGCGCGGAGGAGCGGGCGAAGGCCTGCGCCTCCACGAGCGACATCATGGCCGGGCATACGCTCTGCTGCGTGCCGATTCTGGAGCACGGGACGGAGGAGCAGAAGCGAAGGTACCTGCCAATGCTGACAACGGGCGGCGTTCTCGGCGGTATGGGCATCACCGAGCCGAACGCGGGCTCCGACGCGTCGAAATCGCAGACGCAGGCGCGTCTGGCGGGCGACCACTACGTCATCAACGACTCGAAGATATTTTCATCACGAACGGCTCCAAAGCGGGCGTGTTCGTCATCTTCGCCATGACGGACAAGTCCAAGGGGACGAAGGGGCTCTCCGCCTTCATCATCGAGAGCACCTTCCCCGGCTTTTCCGTCGGGAAGATCGAAAATAAGATGGGGCTGCACGGCGTCCACACCTCCGAGAGCGGGATCGTCCCGAAGGAGAATCTGCTGGGGCAGGAGGGCAAGGGCTTTAAAATCTGCATGCAGACGCTGAACGTGGGGCGTATCGGCATCGCCGGGAATCTGGGGCTGTAGGGCGGAAAGAAGTTGACCGCCGCGCGCCGCTGTGCTAAGCTGGTGAAAAAGCCGCACGGAGGACGGAATATGAAATTTTTGCAGTTTTACAGGGACGGGCGCCCCACACTGGGCGTCATCACGGAGAAGGGCGTTGTGGACATGTCGGCGCACCCGGAGCTGCCGCAGACGATGCTGGCGCTCTGCCAGAGCGGCGATACCGCCGCGCTCGCGGCGCTGGACGGGCCGTATCTGGAGGAGGAATCTCTAACGCTTGCGCCGGTTGTGACGGGGATGGAGAAGATCCTCTGCATCGGCCTGAACTACCGGGCGCACGCGGCGGAGTGCGGCATCCCGCTGCCGGAGAACCCCACCGTGTTCTGCAAGCTCCCGAACGCGCTGGCCGCGCACGGACAGGCAATCGCCCTGCCCGCGGCGGAGGAGATCGACTATGAGGCGGAGCTGGTACTGGTGATGGGAGAGGGCGGGCGCGTGTTCGCCTGCACCTGCGGCAACGACCTCTCCGTGCGCGAGTGGCAGCGCGCGTCGGGCCAGTGGCTCTGCGGCAAGACGTATGACGGCTTCGGCCCCATTGGCCCCTATGCCGTGGACGCGGAGAGCCTGCCCGCGGGAGGGCTCGGGATCTCCTGCCGCGTCAACGGCGAGCTGCGCCAGCACTCGAATACCTCTGACCTGATCTTTTCGCCGGAGGAGCTGGTGCGCTATCTCATGCCGCGTATCCCGCTGAAGGCGGGCGACGTGATCTTCACCGGGACGCCCTCGGGCGTCATGCTGGGCTATCCGGCAGACCAGAAGCGCTGGCTCCGCGCGGGCGACACGGTTGAGGTCACAATTGAAGGAATCGGCACTCTGAAAAACTCCTTCCAATAAGAGCATACACCCCCGAGCGCTCAAGCGCTGGGGGGTGTATGCTCTTTCAACCTGCGGCTTCGCCGGTTTCATCCGTCTGCGCAGCGAACTGGCGGCCGGTGTGGTCGATGGTGTAGCTCTCGTGGAGGATGAGCTGGCTGATGGGCAGGACGGTGTAGCCCTCCCGGATCATGCACTCGAGAATCTCAGGCAACGCCTCGGGCGTGTGGAGCGCGGCGTTGTGGAACAGGACGATCGACCCCGGCGCGAGCTTCGAGGTGACGCGCTTGCAGATCGTCGGCGCGTCGTAGTCCTTCCAGTCGAGACTGTCGACGTCCCACTGGATCGGCTCCATGCCCATCGAGCGGATAGCGGAGATGACGTGGTCGTCGTACTCACCGTAGGGGCAGCGGATGAGCGTCGGCGTGACACCGGTGCTGGCGCTGATGCGCTCGTTGCTGGCGGTGACGTCGGCGATGATCTGCTCAGCGGTGAGGGTGTTGTAGTGGTCGTGGTGGTTCGAGTGGCTCATGACCTCGTGCCCCGCGTCGTGCAGCGCCTTGACCGACTCGGGGTATTTCTCCGCCCAGTCGCCCACGACGAAGAATGTCGCCTTGATGTCATAGCGCGCGAGGATGTCGATGAGTATTTGCGTATCCTCGTTGCCCCACGCGGCGTCGAAGGAGATGGAGCAGAACTTGCCGTCCGTGCGCTCGACCGAGTAGATCGGGAGCTGCCGCTTCGCGGCGGCCGCGCTGACGGAGCCAGGGTAGCTGACGGCGTAGAAGATTCCGGCGGCCAGAGCCAGCGCCGCCAGCACGGCCACGACCCTCCGCCTTACGAGAAAGACCTTTATTGAGCGCTTGCGCATGCTGCATCCCGTCCTTTACCGATTTGGTAAAAGCGTATGCCGCGCGCGGCGGGATTATGTCTCCAGCGCCGAGAGCACGTCGCCGAGCAGGTACAGCGACCCGCAGCAGAGCACCGCGCCGTGCGCGCCCGCGCGCGCCTTCGCAAGGCGGACGCCCTCCGCGATGGAGGAACACGCCGTGACGGGCTTTCCGAAGGCGCGCAGCCCCTCCGCGAGCGTCTGCGCGTCCAGCGCGCGGGGGTTATCGGGCGTGACGGTGACGAAGCCCTCCGCGAGCGGGGCGAGGGGGGCGAACATGTGCTGCCAGTCCTTGTCCGCGAGGACGCCCGTCAGCACCGTGAGCGGGCGGCTTGGGAGATAGGTGCGCAGGTTCTCCGCCAGCGCCTGCACGCACTGCGGATTGTGGCCGCCGTCCATGAGGAAGAGCGGCTCGCGCCGCACAACCCCGAGCCTCCCCGGCCAGCGCACGCGCGCAAGCCCCGTGCGCACGGCGGGCTCCGGAATGTTCCAGCCGCGTCCGCGCAGCACGTCCACCACCGTCAGCGCGACGGCGGCGTTTCGCAGCTGGAAGCCGCCGAGCAGCGGCAGGCGCAGCATCGACCGTTCGCCGAAGCTGAAAATCTGCCGCTGGAGCGACGCGGCGGTCAGGCGCAGGGAGGAGAAGTCCACCCGATGCAGCGGCACGCCCAGCGCGCGGCAGCGCGCGGCGATGACGTCCTCCGCGGCCGCGTCGGAGGGGTAGAGCACTGCGTCGCAGCCGGGCTTGAGAATTCCGGCCTTCGTCGCGGAGATTTCTTCGACGGTGCCGCCGAGGTACTGCATGTGGTCGAGGCCGATGTTCGTGAACACGGCGGCTTCGGGCGCGGGGATGACGTTCGTGGCGTCGAACTCGCCGCCCATGCCAACCTCGCATACGACGATGTCGCAGCGGCTGCGCAGGAACCAGAGCATGGCGATGGCCGTGACGAGCTCAAACTCGCTCGGATGGTCGGGCATGGCGTCGGCCTGCGCGCGCACCTCCTCGGTGAGGGCGCAGAGCGCGTCGTCCGGGATCTGCTCGCCGTCGACCTGGATCCGTTCGTTAAAGCGCACGATGTAGGGCGAGGTGTAAAGCCCCGTGCGCAGCCCCGCCTCGTGCAGGATGGAGGCGAGCATGGCGCAGGTGGAGCCCTTGCCGTTCGTGCCGGTGACGTGAACGAACTTCAGCTGCCGCTCGGGGTTTCCGAGCCGGTCGAGCAGGGCACGGATGCGTGTGAGCCCCGGCTTCGTCCCGCGCCAGTCGGTCGTGTGGATATAGGCGAGGGTTTCGTCGATGTTCATGCCTGCTCACTTCCCGTCACTGCGACCGGCGGCCACAGGCGCACGGCGGAGAACACGCCGCTGCGCCCGAGCATCCAGACGATCAGAATATCCGCCGCGCCAGTCACGGCGAACTGCACGCTGCGCGAGGCGAGCTGGGCGAGGAAGAACGCCTGCTTGCTCGCGCCGCCGTAGACGAGGGCGAGCGCGCCGCTCTGGTAGAGTACCGACCCGAAGACGAGCGCGGGCAGGAACGCCAGCGCGATGCGCGGCAGCGTCAAACCGCGGCGGGCGAGCATGGGGCGGAAGAGTCCCGCACACAGGCCGTACAGGATCGGCGGCACGCAGAAAATGGGGTTATAGCCGTACGGAGAGAACAGGCAGCCGATGAAGTCGGCCGCGAAGCCCGCCATCGCGCCGGGGATGGGGCCGAACAGCAGTCCCGCGATGAACAGCGGCACGGCTTCGATGGAAAAGCGCGTCAGCTCGTTCGGAATGAGCGACATGAGCCGCGATAGCACGACGCTCAGCGCCGTCAGCAGTGCGCACCCGGCGAGCACGCGGACGGACATGGCCTGTTTGGGGTTGTTGGACATAAAAAATACCTCCTGACTTTGATAAAAGTGGGAGGTAGCAGTTATCATATGCAAAAAAATGATGGCGCCCGCTGTGGAAGCTGGAATGGCATCGCGGAGCAAACGCTCCTTCGTCCGGCGGCAGCCTCCCATCCGTCCGGCACTTGACGCGCCATCCCTACACATAGGGCGGTCGGGCCTGCTGCGGCCCAACGGGGTTTATTATAAGCGCATTGGAAGGGAATTACAAGAGGTAACTTTTGATTTGCAATTTGCAGGTATATTCTTCGTTTGCTGCCTATAAATGTACTGCAAATATGTGATTATGTACAAATATAAGTGTAAAAAACAACAAAAAACGATATATAGAGTTGACATTAAGACACTATTAGTGTATTTTTGCGTTAGATAACTGTAAGGGGGAATGAACGAGACGAGCAATCGAAATTGAAGCATAAGTTATGCGGACGATGAAATGAAGAGGTTAAAGTGAAAAAGATTGTAGCTGTGTTTTTGGCTGTGTGCATGATCGAGCTTTTAACCCTACCGGCATATGCGTTGGATTTAGAAAATAATAAGTATATATTGGCATCTGAGTACAAAAGTGCTGATTCAGAGGTACAGAAAAGAATTGAGCAGGACTGTAATAGCTTTTCTCAAATGGGACTCGATAAAGAGTGGGTACGTATTGTCAAAATAGATGGTGTAGACGACAGAGAGATTTTATATGCAGTATGCAGCATGGACAATACAGCATATGTAACACTTAGCTATCATGCGGGTGCCATTATTGCGAACATGTCTGATCCAGATGGAAAAACGACGGAATTAATATATATTTCTCCGACAAATATCTGGATCAATGGGCAACGTGTGGCATTTGAAACCGAAGAAGTTGAGGTGGCGCAGCAATCGAATACTGCAAGAATGCATAACAGACAATATAGTACAACACCATTGTATGGCAGTGCATCTGAATATACTAAGAACAGGTATTACAAAGAAAAGCAGAGTGTTACGTTTTCTAATTTTATCAAAGAACTTGTATGGAGTGCAATTGCTGTTGTTATCGCGGCGGCTTTTAGTGCTGCCGGAATGCCGGGAATTACGGCAGGGATTATAAGTGGACTGGCTACCGCCGTAGCTAACGCGGCGGATAGCGCACCGTCATCAACAGTTGGTTCGTTTTACTACTATGGGTCAGAGCATATTACTTCTATTGGCGCAGATCGGCAATATAAGTATGAGGGGCGGTTTTATCTGCAGGAAGGGTTGAAGGGAGCAAGCAGCCCCTTTACATATTATTGCCATAGCTACTACTCTTGATTGCAGATAATCTTGGGGTGAGAAAATGAGTAAGGATAATAAGATAGCTGCAATACAGCGGCGAAAGGCATTTATCGCCATTCTTTCACTCTATGTCGGATTTGTGCTGGCGCGGATGGCTTGGTATTTTTCTGTACAGCGCGGTTTGGTGCTACAGGATGATGTATGGATACTGTATGGGCTGATTCCGTCGTTGGTATTTGCTGTTGCTGCTATCTGTTTGCAGATTCGGGCTTTATGGAGTTTGCGTCATGAGATGCAGAGAGGCGCTCGTGTTGCCGATGTGATGTCCGCTATTGCTGTTGCAGCCATATTGGCTTGGGTAATAGCGGTACTCGTAAGCGGGTTGTGAAAAGTACATATTTGAAAACCATTCGCGGCAGACATAACGTCTGCCGCGAATGGTTATGCAGTTCAAAATCAGAACAGGATCCGATCCGGCTCCATTTTCCGCAGCGCCGCCTTTGTGTGGTTCACAAACTGGTTGGCGGCGGGGGAGAGCGTGCGGAACGAGCGTGCGGCCATGACCAGCCGCCGCGACTGGGGCGGATCGAATGGGCGCAGCACGGCAGCGTTCTCCTTATCCGTCAGCATAAGCGCCGCTTCGATGCTGATGCCGAGGTGGTGCTGTACCATCGAGAAGATGATGTGGTCGAGATTGGACGTCGCCTCGATGCGCGGGGTGAAGGAGGCTTCGGAGAGCACCTTCGCCACGTCGTAGTCCAGCCCGCGCGGGTTCGTCGCGAGCAGCAGCGGCTCGTCCTTCAGATCCTCGAGCGCGATGGCGCGCTTTTTCGCGAGCGGGTGCCCCGGATAGAGCACGACCATCATCGGATCGTCCACGAGGTCGATATACTCAAACGGGCCGCCGCGGATCAGAGGGAAAAAGCACAGGTCGACGTAGCCGTTGTCGGCCGCGCGGAGCAGAACCTCGAGCTTTTTCAGATCCATCGCGTTTCCTCCTTTGAAACTGCGAGGCTGATTATCTCTATTTTACAGAAAAGAACGGGCCGTGTCAAATTCCTGCGCGCAATCAAACAGTAATAATCTGCGGGATGCGCTCGCGGATGTCCTTTTCCATCACGCCGTCCGCCGCGTCGTAAAAGCCGAGCCGCGCGAAAAACGGGCGCAGGTAGGGATCGGCGCAGCGCAGGCGCAGGAAGGGAAGTCCCAACTCGCGATAGCGCTGCACGAGCTGCCCCATCGGGGGGATGCCGAAGCGCCTGCCGCGCCACGCGGGCGCGAGCCAGTACCAGTCGACCCAGCCGGCGTCGCCCTCTGTGTGGCTCTGCAGCGCGCCGACGGGCTCGCTGCCAAGGCGGATGAGAGTCGCTTCGCCGGGGCGCGGGACGCCGAGCTGCGCACGCAGCGCATCCGGCATGGGGGCAAACTCCGTGCCCTGCTCGACGGCGTCCTCGTTTTTCCACCAGGTCTGCTTGGCGAAGATGGAGAGCTCGTCGCTGCCCGTCAGGTGGCTGTTGTCGTCGCGGAAAACGACGCGGAAGCGGCCGTTTTCGTATTCGAGCAGCGAGACGGCGGTGTTGTCGCCGTGCGGGCTGGTGCCGACCTCGCGGAGCGTCAGCCCCTGCAGCGTGCCGAGGACGATGCGCAGCGCCGCGCCGTGGGAGAACAGGGCGATCGTCTCGCCGTCGTGCGCACGGGCGACCTCCTCCAGCGCGGGGAGATAGCGCTCAAGCACCTGCCGGGCATTTTCGCCGCCCTCGGGCTGCCAGAGGTCGATGCGGCGGTTGAAGTGATAGAACTCCTCCGGCCACAGGCGGCTCACCTCTTGCCATGTGTGCCCCTCCCACGCACCCATGTGTACCTCGCGGAAGGCAGGAGAGGTGTGCAGCGGAAGATGCTTCGGCACATAGATGGCCTGCGCCGTCGTCTGTGTGCGGTAGAGGTCGGAGGAATAGACGGCGTCAACGCGGATGCCCTCGAAGCGCTGCGCGAGCGCGCGGATCTGCTTCGGGCCGCGCCAGTCGGTGATCAGGCCGTTATAGTGCCCGTGGGCGATGCGGTAGAGGTTGCCCTCCGCTTCGGCGTGGCGGACGAGGTAGATTTTCGTCATGCCGCCGCCCTCACAGCACGGGGACGAGCTGCTTCATCCGGCGGATGGCCTCGTCGATGGCTTCAGCGGGCTTTTCGGCGTACTGGAGGTCGCCGTCCGCGAGGAGGGCGCCGTGGCCGTAGTCGTCGAAGGCGGGGAGGGCGTTCTCACCGTCGCAGCCCGTGAGCAGGAGGAAGCTCTTCTCCGCGCGGCGGCGCAGCTCCTTGATATCGAGCGAGTAGCCCGTCTCCACGAGCAGAGCCGCGCCGTGGCGCGCCATCTGCCCGGCGGCGGCGGCATAGAGCTTGCGGTCACCGGCCATGAGGTTCTGCAGCTGCGCGGCGGAGGGATTAGCCGTGCGCACGGCGGCGAAGGCGGCCTTTCCCTCCGACACGGCACAGCAGTCCGAGCCGATATAGGGCATCACGGTCACGCCGTCGGCGTTCACCTCGCCACCGACCCAGACGTCGGGGTAGACGGTGCGCGCGTCGATGATGGTGTACATGCCCTGATTTTTGGCCATGTTGACGAGGTTGCTGAGCACGTCCATACCCATGAAGCCGCAGCGCAGATAGCAGTCCGCCCGCAGCAGCACGGCGGGGAGCTTCCCGGCGGCGAGGGAGATGAGCTGGCTGCCGTGGTAGCGGAGCGTCTCGGCGCGGGACATGGGGCAGTCGCCGTAAAGATCGGTGAAGTTCTTGCGGATCTTGGGGCTGACGCGCTCTAAGTCGGGGTTGAGCTGCAGCGCGATGGGCGTTTTGCAGCTGCGGATCAGTTCTTGCAGATGTTCGATGGACATGGCTGGCTCCTTTTTATCCTGAAAATTTCGTAGTTCTTGCGATTAATTTATCTATTATAGCGCAATTTCCTGCATTTGGCAACGCCGCGGCGTGTTTTTTTGCGCGTGGCGGGCATACTAACGGCGTACCGAAAAAGGAGTGGAGCAATATGTGTATGTCCTCATTCCTGCGCGGCGTAGCGGTCGGCATGCTGGCCGGCGCCGTGCTGGAGATGGTCGTCTGCCCGTATCCGAAGACCAGAAAAACCGCTGTCGGCAAGGCCATGCAGCGGATGGGTAACGCGGTGGATTCGGCGCTGGAGACGGTCGCGGAAAAAATGAACTGAAACCCGAACGCAGGGGTATCGCAAGCAGAGAGGGGACGCCGCGGCGTCCCGCTTCTGCTTTTTTCGGGAAAAAGATGATTTTACCCCTTGACAATCCGCAAAGTTCTGCTATAATAATCCATGCTGCTTGTCAGCGTAATCGAATATGCAGTGGTATCGAAGAGGTCATAACGAGCACGACTGGAAATCGTGTTGTCGTCAAAAGCGGCACGAGGGTTCGAATCCCTCCCACTGCGCCATATTAACGAAACGGTATAGATGCGTCTGGCGAAAAGTCAGGCGCATCAACCGTTTCCGGGCTTTTTAGGGCCCGGATTTCTTCTCTCAAACCATAGATGCAAATCGCTGTTTCAGAGCGTCTGCCCCGATTCGAACCGGGCGTTTTCCCTTTTCGGGCAGATGCATTCAGCCAGCGCCCTTTTTCAGCGGCGATTTTTCACGGCTGGCAGCGGTATTTTTCTCAAAAAAACTCACAAAGACTTGGGCGTCGTTTTGTTGGTCCTGACGGACTGAGAAAGCGGTGCCCTTTTTCATTTCAAAAAGGGCGCTGGTCGCAGCGTCTGTATTTGTAGGTCGGAGCATGATCGCTCCGGCCTTATTTTTTATGCATAGGAGGAGCTATATGAGCATCAGCGCAGAAGAAAAGGTCTGTTACCTCAGAGAAGCAGCAATCGTCCTTGCCAAGGAGGGTTTCCAGTTGGACGAAGTTCACACTGACAGGCTGTGTATCCTGCTTGACGGTTCGCCGCTTTGTGAAGTAACTGAGAGCGGTGGTGTTGCCTACCGCAATGAGGATATTGACGAGCCAGAACGGATCGCTGCCAAGGACAAGGTGTATGAGATTGTCAGGACCACAGCGGAATATATGCGCCAGATGGAGACAGCGCCCGTTTTGAAAGCCGACGGTCTGGAGGACGGCTACAAGGTGCTGGCGGATTTCAACGGCACTGTGCTGGCTGGAGTTCAGAGCAAACACGGAGTCCACTTCGTCACATGGGATTGGGCCTATGGGCACACAGGAGTATGTCATGGGTACTATTTCATGGAGAACTATGCAGGAGCCAAACAGGACTTTGCTATCCGCTCCGGGCTGATTCAAAAGGAACAACTTTTCAGCCCAGAGCAGCTGACCGAGATTTATCGCTGCTGTGCGTACTCTGTAGACGGAGATTTCTTTGAACTCACGGGAGAGCAGGAAAAAATGATCCGCAGTGTTCAGCAGCAGATTGAGGAGTGTGTGCCGGATTTGGACGAGCGAATCCGGCAGCAGGAAGAAGCCTTGGAACAAGTCGCGCAGCAACAGACAATGTAATATCAAACGGAACGGGCCGGAGTCTTAGCAATAAGATTCCGGCCCTTTTTTCATTTCAGAGAGGAGTTCGCTTATGCCGTACTATTTCATGCGAGACACGCCGCTGCAGGCGTTGGAGCAGTTGATGATGTCTCAGCCCGGTCAAAAACCCAGAGGCGGTGGAATATACCGCAGCCCATTTCATTACACGCCCAAAGATGTGGCGTGCGAATACTGCCAGAACTATGACCGCAAGCATCCGTGCCGCCTGTGTGAATGCACCTGTCTGGAGGAACGGATCGAAGCAGGTGTACTGGAGATGAATGAGTTCGTGCGGGACTGCTTCGCACCCTCTATGGGGCCGCAGTTCCGAAAACGGATGCATCAGCAACTCAGAGAAAGAAACCCTCAATTCTTCCTGTCCAATGCCCACCGGCGAAGATGGACATACTGGCGGGAACGCTGCTGGCGTCTGTCTGACCGGAACAAAGCTGCCCTCTTCCTTCTCACGGCATATGAGAGCCTTTGGCGCAGGATGGTCTGGAAATGCGGGAATGACGGCTTTGACTTCCAAAGCGTCCGCCTCGGAGGGATCGAGCCGGAGCTATACAGCGTATACCAGGCGGCGAAGGCCATTGCGGTCGGCTGCTGCAATATTACTCTTGCGGACCTTGCGTCTCCGGAATTGGTCACAGATGAGGCGTTCCACCTGATCACCGGCGCACTGCTGATGGCCAAGTACGGAGATGTGGTTTTGAATTTGGAAAAAGGAGCTGATATAACATGATGATACAGGCGGTTCTCGGTAATCCCAACCACCCGGAATACGGCGTGGCGACCATCCCATTCCCCATCCCACATGACCAGTACGCACACTGCATGGGGCTGTTGGAGGCATTGGAGATCGGCGACGCGGTCAAGACGGACTGCAAGGTGGAGAAGATCGACAGTTTCTACACTGTCCTGAAACGAGCGGAAATGCTCACGGTCAATGTGGAGGAGCTGAACTACCTCGCCAAACGGCTGGACAGCTTCGACACCGGCGAGGCTGCGCAGTTTCAGGCGATGGCGCACAAGCTGGAGCTTTTTGAACTGAAGGATCTCATCAACCTGACCTTTTGCTGCCAGCAGGCCACGGTCATCACCGACTTCTCCGACCTCGCCGCTGTTGGCCGTAACCACTACATGAACCTGCACGGCGGCAGTGCAAGCGTGGATGAACTGAACGCGCTGGATGGCAAGGGAACCGCACGGCAGCTCATCGAAAATGGCAGCGGCACGATCACCCCCTACGGCGTGGTTTACGACAACGGCATGAAGCTGGAGCAGGTCTACGACGGACGGTTCTTCCCCTGTTATTACTATGAGCCGAATGTCATCACCGTCGCGGTGACCTCCAAAGCCGAACCGGAGGATACGGAGCATATCACATGGCTGTTCCTCCCCATGGTGCAGGAGGAGATCGACCGCGCCCTCCTTCGTGGGGGTATCACAGATCCCGCCGATGTCCGCCTGCGGCTGGAGGACAGCCAGCTCCCCAACGAGGTGGATGTTCTTCTTGATATGGAGTACGAAACTCTCTCCGATCTCAACGAACTGGCAGAGGCGACGGATGGATTATCAAACGCGGATATGGAAAAGTTGGGGGCTGTTGTGACCATGGCAAAGCCACAGACGGCGGCACAGATCAAAAACCTTGCGGAAAGCCTTGACCTCTTTGACCTCGCTCCCGGTGCGCATACGCCGGAGGAATACGGCAAGTACATGATTCGTCAGTCCGGGCGTTTCGAGTATGACGAAAACCTCGACGCTTTTTATGACTATGAAAAGTACGGCACGGAGCGCATGAACGCGGAGGACGGGATGTTCACCGACCGGGGCTATGTTGCCTACAAGGGCTATTACAGCATGGAGGAAGTGATGAACGGAAGCCAGAGCAGCCACATGGAGATGGGAGGGCTTTCACGATGATCATTCGGGCGGAACTGAAATGTAAGCAGACCGGGTGTGAGGCAGACCCCTGCGCCGTGGATAAGGTCATCGAGCTGCCAAGCCCGCGGTTCCAACAGTTCAGCCGCGCACTGCTGGCTGACTATGATTTTATCGCAGAGAACAAAAACGCTGTCCGACACGATGATGATGCCAGGCACTGTCTGCTCGTCCTCGACGCGGAGGGAAAGGACGGTTTTCTTGTTGACCCACAGGGATATAACTACGCCCGGTACAGCGCCTTTGTCCCCAACGCCCGCAGCTTGCTGACGCCGGATATGGCAATCGACCGCAGCTATCTTTCGCCGGCAGAGCCTTGGCGGGATGAGAGCCGAGATGAAATGCTCCGCATGACGCTGCGTGTCGAGGGAAAGCCGGACTACACCCTCGTCCTCCCCGCCGATGAGGAATACCTCGACGCTGTGAAGGCTTACCTTGATATTGATGTTTTCGCGGATGCCAGGCTTTGTGACATTCGCTTCAAGGTGCCTTACATTGGGGAGCTGATCCGTGATACGGATTGCCCCGCCGTGGAGGACTACAACGATTTTGCCGAAGCCTTGGAGGACATCTGGCAGCAGGACGGTGCGCTCCTGACCTACGCCGCCGTGCTGGAGGCTGAGAAGCCGGAGACCCTGCACCGTGCCTGTGATCTCCTGCAAGATCTGGACAACTACCAACGCATCACGGAGGGCGCCTATGGTTACGGTCAGCAGCGATTGCAGGAAACGCTGGAGCTGGATGATGAGGCTATCTACGAACTGGACGGCTACATGGATTTTGAGCAATACGGTCAGGACCGCATGGAAAATGACGGTGTAACGGAAACGGAGTTCGGTCTGCTGCGCCGCTTGGACCCGCCCTTCCCGGAGCAGCGGCAGGGGCAGCAAATGTTTCAGTAGACTTTGCGGCAGATGTGTAGTATGTTTGCCGTTACCAAGAAAGGAAGGAACACCAAATGGCTGTAAACGCAAGAACAGAGGAATTCCAACACATTGAAGTATTTGATAAGCCCGCGCTGTTCACCAACGGGCGTATTGCCCGTGATACCGTGCCGAAGGGCTGGTACTGCTATGACATTCGAGGCTCTGACGATGATCCCGGTGAGCTGTGCTACATGGAAGAAAATGTTGTGGTCAACCACGCAGGCTCGGTACTGATGCCGGAAAAGCTGGCGATGCCTAAGTTCGGACGGCTGGATGTGCGGGATGAGCTCGGTTTTCTCGATGAAGGCAACATGACGCTCCGTGAGTTCTGCGAAGCACATCAGCTCCCGTATCCCGCGGAGAACATGAAATTTCATATCCGACCCGCCCGCCCAGATGAGGCGGGCTTATTTTATACCCCGCACCCCGAAGAAGATAAACGGCTGGGTACCATCGGTCATGTCCGCATGGACTTCGGGCGCAGCGGTAACGAGTTCTGGCATACTTGGTGGCCGAGGGGACCAGAGGAGCTGAACAGCCCTGTGTTCAAAGCGGAGCTGCAAGAGGTCGTGGACACGCTGCGGGAAAATGTACTGAAAAGCCGCTTCGCCATGGAGCGATTCTGCTATGACCACGGCGGCAAGATCGCCGGCGGCTATGTGCAGAACTACGGCTATATCGTAGAAACGGAGCATTACCGCTACTGCCTGCGTTGTAATCCGTCCCCTGGTGACTATAACGGGTATCTGACGGCCTATGATCTGGATGTCCAGCGGCAGAACATGGCACAGGAAGAAGCATCCCACATGGAAATGGGCGGCATGGTATGAGTTGGAACGGAGCTCGTGCCAGAGGGCCTCCCGTTTTTCTTTGGCGGCAGTGCAGATTCCCGTTGACTTGTGGGCAGTCCTGTGGTAGTTGTGTTGTGTACCGGCACAGGACGGAAAAATAAAAACTGGAGGTACAAAATGAAAAAACTGCAAATCATGGCGGGCATGCTGAGCGTGCTGCTTCTTGTAGGCTGCGGCGGGACCGGAGTATCCGCAAAAACCGCAGGAGAAGATCCGCCGCAAACAACATCTGCCGATGCTTCCGGGACCACAGCGGCGCAGAACGGGAACGAACATGCTTCGGAGGCGGCAGCACAGGGGCAGGATGAAAAGCCCGGCGTTTCCGACGCAGCTCATGGACAGGTGACCGAAAAGAGCACTTCAACGGGAGACACGAATCCTGCGGTAGGGACGGCTACGGCATCGGGGACTGGAGCGAGTACATCATCTAAGGCTGGCTCTACGGGGAGCGGGACATCCGATTCTGCGGGGAACGGTTCTCCCGAGTCTACTGGGAATCATCCATCCACATCTGCGGAAAGCGGAGCGTCTGCGGAGGAAACAACTGCTCCACAGCCGGAGGAGAAAGCCTTTGCCATGGACTACTGGCTGGCCTACGCCAAGGACTATGCCGTGAGCATCGGGCTGGTGCTGGATCCTGCGGCAGCCGGCACATGGGACACTCCCATCCGCTGCAGCAGCAAGACGGAAGATGTTCTGGCCGCCTATATCCGGGATGATCTGGCGTACTATAAGGATCAGGAAGGCTGCACCGCCGTCTGGATCTGGGCAGAACAGATCGGAGACGGACAGTACGAACTGTTCATCGGTCGCGGATAACGGCAGCCATATTAGAGGAAAGGCTCTCATTGAGAGCCTTTTTCTTATGTAAAAATTTAGGAGAATAGGAGGCCTATTTTGAAACGAATCATCAAGTGCGGGACGGCTTTTCTGCTGGCGTTGGTGCTGTGCCTATGCCTGCTGCCTACCACAGCCTTCGCCGCATCCAAACAGGTGTATATCTGGAATTTTCCCCTGTCAGATGATACCTTGAAGTCCAGCGGCAACTGGGGCCACGGTGTGCTGAATTTGCGGTTTGGCTACCGGGTAGGGGCTTCCAGCTACACGCAGTTCCGGTGCCTGGACTCCTGGCAGGGCGAAGTGGCTTACTGCATCGAACCCGGCGCACCGCAGAAAAACTACGATTCCCTCACAGATCACGACGACACATGGTGGGATCACCTGACTCTGCCTGACGGGCATCCCCTTACGCCCCGTGAGGTGCAGCGGCTGATTGGCCGCATTATGAGCTACGGCTACCACGGCACCATTGGCGGCGGCTGGTGGGCAGATGTAGAGAGTACGGCGGAAAAGATGGCCTGGGCCTATGCCACGCAGGTCCTCATTTGGGAGGTGGTGGCAGGTGAACGGGACAGCAGTTTCCACCATATTGACGTGAAATCTATAGGCTATGACGAGGCCTTGGAGCGGGTGGACGCTACCCATCCCCTGCGAAGCAAGATCCTCAGCTACTATGATTCCATTGTGGACTCCGTGCAGACTCACAGCAAGCGGCCCAGCTTCTGCACTTCTACCGCCACCAATGCAGAGACGCTGGAGCTGACTTGGGACGGCAGCAAGTTTACCGGCAGCATCACCGACACCAATGGAATGCTGGGAAGGTACAGCTTCAGCTGTGAGGATGCCGACCTGACCTTCAGCAAGAACGGAGATGTGCTGACGGTCTCAGCGGAAAAGCCCATTTCAGATGCCATCACCATCACCGCTACCAAAGATGGCACCACCAGCGCCGGTATGGTGGTGTGGGGCGATGGCGTGTGGGGATCGCCTGCCGGTATTCAGGATGTGGTCACCTACTCTGCCAGCGTCCGGGATCCGGTGACGGCTTACCTTAAAATCAAGACCGCCGCCATCCCCGGCAGGATCGCGGTGAAGAAGGTGGATGCCGAGGGTGATCCTCTGTCTGGGATCCGGTTTCTGCTGGAATCCTCTGCGGATCAGGTGAACTGGCAGGAGGTGAGCACGGCGGAAACGGATGCGGACGGCTCCGTTTGCTGGGAAAACCTGACAGCAGACGGCAGCACTTACTACAGGGTAACGGAGGTGCAGGCGGCGGAGGGAATGACGCTGCTGGCGGAGCCGTTGTTCGTGGGGGCGCTGGACGCAAGCAGCCACGACATCACCATTACCGCCTGCAACAATGCGGGCTTTGCGCTGCCCTTTACGGGAGGCACAGGCTTAACAATTTATATTCTGTTTGCGGCACTCATGCTCTGCATGGGTGTTTATTTTTGCAAAAAATCCACGATGAAAAAGGAGAACTGAACGATGAAGAAAACAAAACGACTTTGGGCGCTGCTCCTGGCTATGGTCATGGCCTTGGGGCTTATCAGCACGGCGTTTGCAGCGCCGACCATTGACTCCGGCAGGAAAGCATCCCTTTCCCTTTACAAGTACGACATCACGGCAGCCAGCGCAGACGGAGCGTGGGATGCGGCGTCCTATGTCAGCACCGGTGTGCAGGACGATGCCGTTACCGACAAGCTGGCGCAGTACGCCATCCAGGGCGTGGAGTTCACCTATCTGCGGGTGGCTGACATCGCCATGAATAACGAACTGGTGAACGGGCAGCGTCAGGTAGGCGTGCTGTACGGCTTTGCCGAGGATACCATTCTTCAGGCCATCGGCCTGACCGCCGCAGATGCACACAAGAGCGAAAGCGGCATCCGCTACTATACCTCCGACAAGCTGAACAAGGCCATGAGCGATGCGCTGACCGCCAACGCCACTACCGTTAAAAATGCGCTGGAGGCCGCTATCCGAAATGGCGGCAAGGCTATGCCCGAGACGGATGCAAACGGACACAGCAAGGTCAGTGGACTGGAGCAGGGCCTGTATCTGGTGGTGGAGACCCGTGTGCCGGAGAATGTCACCAGTACCTGCAATCCCTTCTTCGTGTCTCTGCCCATGACCACCATCGACGGCAAAGGCTGGAACTATGATGTGACCGTGTACCCCAAGAACCAGACCGGTAGCCCGGACCTTGAAAAGACCGTCCGGGAGGACAAGAACAGCACCGGCAAGAATACCGGCAGCCTGACCGACATTGCCGATGGCTATGCACACACCGCCACCGCCTCTGTGGGCGATGTGGTGGACTATCAGATCATCAGCACACTGCCCACCATTACCTCCAAGGCTACCAGCCTCACGACTTATACTTTTGTGGACACGCTGAGTAAGGGGATCTGCTACAACAAGAATGATGTGGTCATCGAGTTCTTCCGGGATGCCGAGTGCACAGATAAAATCACCACTTGGGACGAGGATTCCGGCAAGTTCGCCGTTAGCTATGATGACGCTGCCAACACCATGAGCATTGGTATGACCGAGGCCGGGCTGGCGGACATCAACGAATCTGAGAGCGTCTACACGGGCAGCGTGAAGCGTGGTTACAGCGACTGTACCATGCGGATCACCTATGCCGCTACCCTTACCGCTGACGCACAGCTGGGTGATACCGACAACCCCAACGAGGTGGTGCTGACCTGGAAGCGCACCAATACCGGTTACTTTGATACGCTCCAGGACTGCTGCCATGTGTATACCTACGGTGTGGATGTGCTAAAGCAGTTTTCGGACGGCAAGGGCGACCTGACGAATGTCAGCTTCTTGCTGCACAACGACACAGACGATGTGTATATCATTGCCGAGCAGAGGAATGGCATGTACTACGTCAAGGGCTTTACCGACAAGAAGGCCGATGCAACCACTTTTGTTCCGAATGACAGCGGTCATATCATCGTGAACGGTCTGGAGGACGACACCTATACGCTGACGGAGACAGACACAGACAAGGGGTATGTGCTGCTGAAGGATGGCATCGAAATTATCATTACCGCTGTGGAGGGCGAGAGCGCCTGCGAGACCTGCGGCGTGAAGCTCCTGACTGCCAGCGGCAGCGTCAACGGCGACGCAGTGGACCTGGAGAGTGGCAATGCCATCGTGCCGCTGACGGTCATCAACAACCCCGGTTTTGACCTGCCTAAGACAGGCGGCTACGGCACTTGGATGTTCACCGTGGGCGGCTGTATGCTGCTGGGCGTGGCGGCGTTTATTGTGATCCGTGGCCGGAAGCACAATAGGAACGACCAGTGAAGTGGCGACTGCTGGCGGTAGCCTGCGGCATTCTGGCGCTGGGGCTACTGCTTTACCCGCTGATAGGTGAACTACTGAGTGAGCGATATCACTCGGATGTGGAGACGGTGTATGCCGCCGCCATTGCGGACGCCGACGATGCGGAGCTGACGGCCCAGCGGCGGGCGGCGGAGGTGTATAACGCCATGCTGCGGGGTGAGGCGTCGGTCAGTGCGGGAGGGGCTTCGGCCCCTCCCCTGCTCTATGCGGAGCAGCTCACGGTGGGCGGGGCTATGTGCACCATCGATATCCCGAAGATCGGCGTGTATTTGCCGGTGCAGCACGGCACGGGAGCGGAGACGCTGGAGCGGGCCGTGGGGCATGTGGTGGGGACTTCCCTGCCTGTGGGAGGCAGCGGCACCCATGCGGTGCTGTCGGCCCACAGCGGTATGGCCAGCGCCAAGCTGTTTTCGGACATTGACCAACTTGTGGAGGGCGACACTTTTTACATCCATATGTTGGACGAGGTGCTGGCCTATGAGGTGGACCAGATCGCCACAGTGCTGCCTTCGGACACATCACTGCTGCAAATCGAGGACGAGCAAGATTTGGTGACGCTGGTGACTTGCACGCCCTTTGGTGTGAATACCCACCGATTGCTGGTGCGGGGGCATCGGGTGCCGTATGTGCCGGAGCTGGTGACAGAAAGCAGCACGACGCAGAAGGCCGCTTCCTCATGGACGCAGCACTATCTCACTGGCTTGGGCGTTGGCCTTGGCGTGTTAGCTGGGGTTGGTGGTATCTGCTTTTTTGCAAGGAGGCGATGCCGTGGATAAGAAAGCTGCTTTGCTGGCGGTGGTGCTGGCGGTGGTGGGGCTGTTGGCTCTGCTGTGGCCGGTGGTTTCCGGGCATAGGCTGCAAGGGGATATGAGCGAGACATCGCAGGAATTTTTGGAGGAAGCAGATCAGCCATACCCCGAGTTGCTGGCGGACTTGCAGGGATATAACCAGCGCATTTATGCGGAGCGGCAGGCGGGACTGGCCGATGCTGCGGCTTGTGAGGAGCCTGCGGTCGAGCTGAGAGACTACGGCGTGGAGGACGAGGTCATAGGGGTGCTGGAGATCCCTGCACTGGAGCTGGTCATGCCGGTTTACTTGGGCGCATCTGATTCGCATCTTGCCGCAGGAGCCACCGTGCTGGGAAACACTTCGGCACCCATTGGCGGCATAAATACCAACTGCGTCATTGCCGGGCATAGAGGGTGGTACGGTGCGGACTATTTCCGCCACATAGACCGATTGCAGGCGGGCGATACCGTAACAATTACAAATCTGTGGGAGACGCTCACTTATGCCGCGGTTGACATCCAGATCATCCAGCCCTATGAGGTGGAGAAGATCAAAATCCAGCCGGGGCGTGATCTGCTGACACTCATCACCTGCCACCCCTATGCCAGCGGCGGGCGGCAGAGATTGGTGATCTATTGCGAAAGAAGGAAGTGATGTAATTATGGAGCCTATTGGCAAAGCCACATTTATTGGAGACGATGATATTCTCTATTACGATGCAGAGTCGTTTCTGGACTGCATCCGGGCAGAACTGCCCTACCGGGATACCACCGGTTTTCGTTATGAAGTCCTGACGGACGATCCTGCCGTCCGCAAGGCGGCAGATGATATTTTGCTGGATTTCTTCGGTGAGGATGATCCATATACGCTATCTGAATACACACAGAAAATGGGAGGGATCTAAAGATGTTTACATCCGAAAAAATGGTGAAATTCCTGCGGGAAAAATACCCGCCCGGCACCCGCATCCGGCTGGTTTCCATGGAGGACCCCTATGCGCCGGTAGCACCCGGCACAGAGGGTACGCTTGTGTGCGTAGATGACGCCGGGCAATTTCAGATGAAATGGGACAACGGGCGGACTCTGGCCCTCATCCCCGGCGAGGACAGCTTCACTGTCCTGCCGCCCGAACGCAGCGTGCTGAAGTTGTATATGCCGCTGACTGCCGAACTCTACGAGCCGGATGAGTGGGGCGATATGCCGGAGGAGGCGGAACGGCTCACCGGCGGCGAATTGGCATCGTATGAGGACAAGATCCGCAGCGCCTTATTCAAAAACCGCATGCAGGAGGAACAGGTCAGAGGCATCATGTACTGGTACAGAAAACCGGACAGCGTCAACGACAAGGTACATTCCGTTGTCTTCGATGTGGAGCAGCGGCACGGCAGGCTGTGGGGCGTGGCGGAGTGTCAGATCAGCGGCGAACTGTCGGCTGGAGAGCTGGCTGCGCTGAAGAAGTACATCTCCGGCCAAGCCTCGGATGGCTGGGGTGAGGGCTTCGAGCAGCGGGAGATCGCACTGGACGGTGGCCGGGAGCTGTATGTCCACCTGTGGCAGGATGAGGACTGGAGCATCCGGACGGAGCAGGAGCGGTTCGAGCCTTACCGGGACAAGCTGCCTCAGCTGTGTTTTACCCTGCTGCCGGGTACGGGGCAGCTCATCTGCGTGAAGCGTGGGGAGAGCGGGTACTATCCCAGCGACTGGTCTACGCCGGATGCACAGGAAAACCGCCGCATTGCGGATGAGCAAAACCGGAAGCTGGGTGTGACACCCGCTCAGGAGGAAGCTATGAAGATCGGCAGCATGTGCGGCTGGGATGTCCCCGGCGCAGACCCGGATCACTGCGTGGACATCGTGCAGCGGAGAGGAGGTATGGAGCTTGGGTAAAAAGGTATTTTCCATATATATGGGCAATCCGGATAGCAGCAATCACGCAGAGCTGGATCTGCCCGCCACGCCGTGGGAACTGATAGATGCACTGGATAAGCTGCGGCTGGAGGATGGGCGGGAACCCTATTGGCAGGTGGAGGACATTGGCCGGTACGGATTTCTTGCACCGCTCCTTGATGGCAGCGACCTGTATCAGTTCAACGCTCTGGCGGAGCAGCTGAGCACATTCGACCATGTAGAAGCCATTGCCTTTGAGGGACTGGTGCAGATGGAGGTCGACGAGCTGTGCCAAACCAATGGCGACGAACTGACCCTCCAGCGATTGCTGGATCTGGCGTACAGTGTGGATGGCTGTCATGTGGTGGCGGAGGTCCGGGATGATGCGGCACTGGGCCGGTTCTATGTGGAGAACGATTTCCTGCCGGAGCTGGAACAAATGCCGGATGGTGTGCTGGAGCTGTTGGACTATGCCAAGGTCGGTGAAAAAATGCGCCGGGACGAACACGGCGCTATGACCCCGAACGGCTATGTAGTACGGGAAGCCGAGCTGCGGCAGGCTCCGCCCAACTTGGGCAGGCCGCCACGAAAGCCGCCGTATATGATCCATTTCCTCTGTGTCAGTGATGTCCGTGCCGTAAAGTTGTACCTGCCCGCAAAGCAGGCGGAGTTGGACGCCGTGCTGGACTGTCTGGAGGTGGATAGCTGGCAGGAGGTGCAGCTGGAGGAATGCGACACCGCCATGCCGGAGATGTGGGCCTTCGTAGATATGGCTCACACCAGCATGGAGCAGGTCAATCAATTTGCGCAGTGTCTCGAAATGCTGGATGCAAATGGGGAACTGGCGGCGTTCAAGGCAGTGGCCAGTCAGCTGGATATTTACAAGCTGGAGGATGCCATGGCGCTGACAGAGCACCTGAGTGAATACGCCTTCGAACCGAATATCCACTCGTTGGAGGATCGGGCACGGGAGGAACTTTCCCTTATAGCAGACGGGCCAGAGCTTGACCTGCTCATCCGGAATTTGAATCTCACCGCCTACGGCGCAGACCTGATGTATAGAGATAGGGGCATCCTCAGTGACTATGGCTATGTCCATCGTCCGGATGGACAGCCTATGCATCTGCCGCAGCAGGGCATGGATATAACCATGCAGTAAACTGAATCAATAATGGGGCCGCTTTCCGAAAAGGGACAGCGGTCCCACTTTTTGCACCCTTTTCGGTGAGCGGTACCCGGAAAGGAGTGCAAGAATGACGAAGGAGACCATCTCCCGGTATCTGGAGAACGGATGCAAGGGACATAAAAATGTGGTCAGTAGCCGGGAATTGGAGCGGGCGCTGGGCATCAGCGGAAACGAGCTTCGCAGGCACATCAACCGCCTGCGGCGAGGCACTGTGCCGATCGCAGCAGATCAGCGGGGGTATTACTATGCGGAGACGGCGGCAGAGGTCTATGCCACCATCCGAAGCCTTGAGAAAATGCGCAGCGGGTTAGACGCCGCCATCTCCGGACTGGAGCGGGCGCTGGAGAAATTCGGTGAGTAGGCAGATGACGAAGCTCATGCCGTGGGTAGGCGGCAAGGCCCAGCTCATGTGGGCCATCCAAATGCTGCTGCCTACCCACTACAAGACACTGGTGGATGTGTTTGGCGGCAGCGGCATTATCACCATGAATACTTCCGTCCCCAGCGGGTGTCTGCAGATCTACAACGACCTGAACCACGATTTATATAACCTGCTCTTCTGCGCCAAGGAGCGTCCGCTGGAGCTGGTCAGGGAGTTGGGCTTTCTCCCCATCAACGCCCATGACGAATTCGATGTGTTGCAGCGTCAGCTGCAGGGCGAGGACTTCACCATGGAGTACATGGAACGGCAGTTGGATCTGACGGAGGTGTTTTTTGAACCACCCCAGGCGGAGGTCGTGCGGCAGCTGCTTTTGGAGCGTGGCAGTTTAGGCAATGTGCGCCGTGCCGCGGCGTTTTATAAGCTGCAGCGCTACAGCTACAATGGCAGCGGAGACAGCTATGGCGTAGGCTCCTGCGATATACGGCGGTTTTTCCGGGATCTGTGGGAGTGCTCCCATCGGCTGAAGGATGCGGTACTGGAAAATAAGGATTTCGAGAGCATTATCACTGCCCGCAACGACCCGCAGACCGTGGTCTACTGTGACCCACCCTACTATGAGGCGGAATGCTATACGGTGGAGTTTCCACGCAGCGACCACCAGCGGCTCCACGATGTACTGGTAAAGCATACGGGCTTCGCTATGGTGTCCTATAACAACTGCCCATACATCCGGGAGCTGTACGATGATTTCTTCATTTACGAGGTGGAGCGCCCCAACAGCCAGTCCAAGAAGAAAAACAACAAGTACCGTGAGTACATCATGACCAACTACGATCCCCGCACCTTTGCGCCGCAGATGTCCTTCTTCGGCGACTATGACAGCCGGGGCAAATCGTGCAGGCTGGTGCATACACCGCAGCGGCCTTTAAAAGTATAGGAGGATCTTCGCATGAACAATGAAATGAAATTTGAAAAGAACGGCCTGCTCATTCCCAACGGTGCGCTGGAGGAACTGGGCGTGGCGGGTATCTCCCTGTCTGCTTGGCTGGGACAGGACCACATCCTGCTCATGCCGCAGGAAATGACGGCAGAGCAGCTGCTGCACGCACTGGATGGCTTGTCTCAGGCTTCCGTAGAACTGCTGGGTGTGCTGCAGGAGGCATGCAGGATGCCCTGCGCAGGCGACTGCGAAAGGGACATGGACGATGTGCCGCAGGTACCGGAGAACATTCGTCCCCTGCTCATGCTGAGTGGATGCTGCCCGTCTGCACTGGCGCAGCTTTTGGAGGAAGGAGACATTGTCTATGCTGCCGAGTGAGACGATGTACCCCTACACGGCCAAAGAGGCTCGGGAACGGGGCGAGTTGGAGCTGTGGCGGGCTAATTTCCGCACCAACTGTGCCTGTGCCGGGGCCATAGAACTGGCCATTCGCAGGGACTTTGACGGGATGCATCTTTGGGCCGACTGCGCCAAAAGCGTTATCGACCAGTATGGCTACAAGCGGGTGGGCTTTGTGCTGGCCAACACCTTGCAGGAGCAGTCCTATGACGGCCGCTACCATGAGACCAATAAGAAGTGGAGCCGAACCATCTTTATCCCCGAAGATGGAGGACACCGGCATACCTTCCTCATAAATAGCCACCCCGCCGTGTTGGAGGGATTCGTCAGCGAATACCGGGCAGAGCTGGCAAAGCTGCACCTGTTCGGCGCAGAACACTGTGAACCCAATTCCGGGGAGCAGGACTTCACCGGCAGGGTGCTGATCCTGTCGCCAGACACGCTGCGGGAATCCTGCTGGCAGCCGGAAAATCAGCTGTGGCTGGCGCTGAGCGGCTTTGGCTGTCAACCCCACGCCCGTGGTCGCTCGGTACTCTGCACCTGTTTGGGAGACGGCGAGACCACGAGGTGGAACCGCTCCGAGTTCGTAGGCATTATTCGTGACGAGTGTATCCCCGATTGGGCAGCGGAGAAATTGGGCGATCTGCGGCGTGGGATACATGAAATGACAATGTAAAGGAGGACGCAAAATGAAAACTGCAAAGCGTATCATGTTCATTCTAAGCATTACGGCGTTGCTGTGCTGCCTGCTGTCTGTAGTGGTTTTTGCCGCAGGCAGCGGCGATGTGGCGGGCGCGGTGGAGAGCACCTGGACGGCAGCGTCCGGGCAGATCAAGTCGGTGGTCAACAAGGTGGTATTCCCCGCCATCGACATGATTCTGGCTATTTTCTTTTTCGTGAAGCTGGGGACGGCGTATTTTGACTATCGGAAAACAGGGCAATTTGAATGGACGGCTCCGGCCATTCTGTTTGCATGCCTGGTCTTTACGCTGACGGCGCCGCTGTATATTTGGAGTATTATCGGGGTATGAGTGGGAAATTGCGCTGTTGGTTGGCGGGACGGTTTTTGCATGTTCAGGAGGTGATGAATTGTTTATCTGGGACTTTGTAGCGGGCAAAATACTGGGCCAGATCGTGGACTGGTTTTACAGTCAAGTGGTTGGTTTCCTTGGAAATTTCTTTTCCGAGATGGGCAGCATGGGCGCTGAGCTCTTCGAGATGAACTGGGTGCAGAGTGTGGTGCTGTTTTTCTCCTATTTGGGCTGGGCCCTGTTTGCCACGGGACTGGTGGTGGCTGTGTTTGAATGCGGCATCGGGTATTCCGCTGGGCGGGGCAATGTGAAAGAGACGGCGCTGAATGTCCTTAAGGGATTTCTGGCCGTCTCTCTTTTTACCCAGGTGCCGGTGCGGCTCTATTCTTTGGCAATTTCTTTGCAGGGCACCTTGACGGCGGGCATCACCGGCTTTGGGTCCACCAGCATCGGGGATGCGGCAAAGGCGGCGCTGGCAGATCTTGAAAACCTGGAAAGCCTAACGGAGTCCACCTATCCCCTGCGGGGCTTTGGGCGGGAGACCAGCGGGCTTATGGTTCTTTTCTGCCTTATCCTCATGGCCTATGCGGTCATTAAGGTGTTTTTCAGCAATCTGAAGCGCGGCGGTATTTTGCTGATCCAAATTGCCGTGGGGAGCCTGTATATGTTCTCTGTGCCCAGGGGGTATGGAGACGGATTCGTCCAGTGGTGCAAGCAGGTCATCGGCCTGTGTCTCACCGCTTTCTTGCAGGCCACCATCCTTGTGGCCGGGCTGATGGTGTTCAAAGACCACGCCCTGCTGGGCTTGGGACTCATGCTCTCTGCCGGGGAAATTCCCCGCATCGCTGGGGCCTTTGGGCTGGACACCACCACGAAGGCCAATCTTACCTCGGCGGTTTACACAGCTCAGAGCGCCGTCAATATTGCCCGGACGGTGGCGGCCAAATGAGGTGCATTACTATGGGCAGCCTGTTTGACGGCATTGGCGGCTTTCCGCTGGCGGCTATTCACAACGGCGTGATCCCCCTATGGGCCAGTGAGATCGAGCCTTTCCCCATTCGAGTCACGCAGCAGCGGCTGCCGGGGATGCTGCATTATGGAGATATTACGAAGCTGAACGGGGCCATGCTGCCGCCGGTGGATATCATCTGCGGCGGCAGCCCGTGTCAGGATCTGTCCGTAGCCGGAGCCAGGGCCGGGCTGGCCGGAGAGCGCTCCGGCCTCTTCACGGAACAGACCCGCATCGTAAAGGAGATGAGAGATGCAGACAGATCACGAGGCCGGGCAGGTATCCATATTCGGCCCCGATTTATGGTATGGGAAAATGTGCCGGGAGCCTTCTCCAGCGGAGAGCGGAAGGGCGAGGACTTCCGCATCGTCCTGGAAGAGATCGTCCGAATTAAGTGCGGTACCGTTCATGTCCCTGGACCTTACCCCTGGGCATGGCAACCTGCTGGGCGAATCCTACTGGGAACTGATTTCTCCCTATGCTGGCGGTGCCTGGACGCTCAATACTGGGGTGTCCCCCAGAGGCGCAAGAGAATCTTCCTTATCGCGGATTTTGCAGGGCGCACCGCCGACAAAGTATTATTTGTCAGCGAAGGCTTGCATGGGGATACTGCGCCGGGCGTTTGAACGGGGCAAAGCGCTGCCAAAGAAGCTGGAACGGGCGCTGAAGATCCAGGCGGGTCTTGCGCTCCCGGACGGCCAGATCACAGATATAGATGCCTATCACATCAACCAGCGGGACGAGGGCATCGACCTGCAAGGGGTGTCTGGTGCTTTGATGGCCACCTCAAATATGCAGATGCAGACTTTCGTGACGCAGGCAAGTGAAAATACTGAGGGCTTTGACGGCTACAACGGAGACTTGACCGGCGATGTGGCAGCTACCCTCGGAGTCAATTGCGGGATGTCCACCGGCAGGAATGGCGTTATAGCCTTTGCGGCCAACCAAAGAGATGAGGTTCGTGACTTACATGATGTGGCGGGTGCTCTAAATGCACAGCCGGGAATAAAACAGCAGACATTTGTCGCCGGTTTTTCTGCAGGTGCCGGAGCCAGTGCCGGGAGCATCGGATACCACGAAAGTGTTGCCCCAACACTGAAGGCAGGCGCCAGTGGCAACTGTATGCCATCCGTGCTGTGCATCAACGATCAGGGCGGTCAGGTCATGGAAATTTCCGAGGGTATGACAGGTACACTGCGGGCGCAGGAGCACGGCCATCAGCCGTTGGTGTATGAAAACCACGGCATTGACAGCCGCTACCGGCAGATGGAGGAGGTAGCGCCCACCATGTCGGCCCGCTATGGGACGGGCGGAAACAATGTGCCGCTGGTGGAGCAGGAACCTGTGATCTGCATTACGGGAAATGCCATAGACCGCCAGCCACAGAACGGCGGGAACGGCATCGGATACCAGCAGGACATCGCCTATACCCTGACTGCCACAGATCACCATGCGGTCTACAGCCGCCAGCGTGTGGATGACTTCAGGGAGAATGATGTGGTCAGCACACAGAGCGCACGGCAGTGTAAAGATGCCGTCGATCTCATTTGCCAAAAGGCAGATGTCAATGCCCATCTCATTCGCCGCCTGACTCCATTGGAATGTGAGAGATTGCAGGGCTTCCCGGACGGGTGGACGGACATCCCCGGTGCATCCGACAGCGCAAGGTATAAGGCGCTGGGCAACAGTGTGGCCATCCCCTGTGTGGACTTCGTGATGCAGTGTTTGGTGCAGGCGGTCCAGATGAGCGAAAATATTCGTTAGACTTGTCCGGTATGCTGCCTTTGTGCTTCTATTCTCGTTAGACTTGTCAATAGCTTATGCGCCGCAGTTGGGCTATGCTTTGCTTGCCTCGGGAGAGGCGGAAAGGAGCGGACTATGGAAGAAAAGAAAAACCTTTGCGCACCCATCCCGCTGTCACTGCACCAGCGGCTTCGGGCGGAGCAGGAGCAGCGGGGCCAGACCCTGTCCGACTACATCACGGACATACTCAGAGAACATTTTGAAGGAGGCACACGAAGCATGCACGCTAACAACCGTACCATTGCATTCCAGGTACCGGAGGAACTGTTCGTCCGGCTGAAGGACTATCTGGCCAGGAACGGCCTGAAGCAGAAGGATTTCATTCTGGGTCTCATTGAGCGAGAGCTGAATGATGCCGGGAACGAAGAATAAAACGCACAGAAGCCGCAGGCGCACACCTGCGGCTTCACTTTTGGGAGGAAAACTATGTATCTATACCCCGAAAATTTAACGGCCCGGCCTATGCTGTGGCTGTGGACGCTGCGGGATGTGGCGTGGATCGGGACAGGGCTTTTGCTGTCGGTGCTGGCGCTGACCCAGACCGGTAGCATGATCCCCTTGGTCATTACAGCGGCGCTGGCCTTTCTCTGCATTCGGCACGGAGGGATCAGCATGCTGGACTTCCTGCGCTATGCTGCGGCGTTTTTCTTTTTCGGACAACAATATTATGTGTGGAGGGAATCGGCATGAGCAGGAAAAAATCTACCCGGCAGCTCATCGGCATCGATGATATTAAAAATGACAGCGTCGTAACGGCGGACGGAGAGCTGGCCTTCTACTTCGTTCATCCCAGCAATCTGAATGTCCTGCCCGAACAGGGCGTTCGGGCAAAGGTGCAGGAGCTGTTGGGCGTGCTGAAGGGTATGGCGGAACTGGAGCTGCTGGCCCTGGACTCCAAGGAGTCCTTTCAGGATAACCGCCAGTTCTACCGGCAGCGGCTGGAGGAGGAAGATATGCCCGCCATCCGTGGGCTGCTGGTGCAGGATCGTCAGCATCTGGACAGCGTCCAGACCACCATGGCCTCCTCCCGTGAGTTCTGCTTCGTGCTGCGGCGCAGAAAAACGGACGGGACCATGAACTATGCGCCCCTGGAGCAGCAGTTCCGGGACTGCGGATTTGTCGTTCAGCGTGCGGAGGGCCAGCGGCTTCTGGAGCTGCTGGCTATTTATTTTGAGCAGGACGCCACCCACGAGGTATTCTCCTTTGTAGACGGGGCGCAGTGGCTGACAGCGGAAACGGAGGTTTGAAATGCGAATTCTGAAAGTGGAGCCGGGAAAAGCTCCGTATGCGAAAGAGATGGAGGAGGGCCTGAAAGCCATCCAGCGGGAGGTAGAGGGTCTGTTCCAGCCTCTCTCTATGGGAGACGGCGTCATCCTCTGCTGTAACGATGAGGGAAAACTGAACGGCATGCAGCCCAACCAACGGCTGGGAGATGACATCATCTGCGGGCCTTTCTTTTTGGTGGGAGATGACCATGCAGGGGGCTTCTGCTCCCTGACGGAGGAGCAGATACAGCGATATACGCAGGTGTTTCAGGAGCCGGAACAGTTTACCGGGCAGGAGCCGGAACTGGAGCCGTACATGGAACTACATATGTGGTGAGGAGGAAAAATGAAGAATCCATTTTCTAAAAAGGCCCCGTCCCAGCAGGAAGCGTTCCTCCGCACTTATCTGGATTGCATCGCACCGGGGGTTGTGAAATTCGAGGTGGACCATTACATCTTCGGCAGCACCTACCGCTGCGTGTGGGCGCTGCGGGAATATCCGGCCAGCACCGAGGCCCAGGCGCTCTTGCGGGAGCTGGGCGAAAAAAGCGGCGTGACGCTGCGCATTTACTGTCGGCAGGTGTCCCCCGGCGAGGAGGACAGGATTATCGACAACGCCAACAAGAAAAACAAGCTGGACGGCTCAGACCCCAACAAACTGCGGCAGGCGGTGGCGGCGGAGAGCAATCTGCGGGATGTGGCGGAGCTGGTGCATAAAATGCACCGGGAGCATGAGCCGCTGGTCCACTGTGCCGTGTATTTGGAGATGACGGCGGACAGCAAGGAACGGCTTCGTCAGCTCCAGACGGATGTACTGACGGAGCTGGTGCGCTGCAAGCTGAATGTGGACAAGCTGCTCCTGCGGCAAAAGCAGGGGTTCTGCTGCGTCAGCCCTGTGGGCAGTAATGTGCTGGGCCGGGAGTTTGAGCGGGTACTCCCCGCCGGCAGCGTGGCCAATCTCTATCCCTTCAACTACTCCGGCAAGACAGATCCCAACGGCTTTTACATTGGAAAGGACAAATACGGCAGCAACATCGTGGTGGACTTTGACCGTCGGGACAGCGATAAGACCTCTGCCAACATCCTCATTTTGGGCAACAGCGGTCAGGGCAAGAGCTACCTCATTAAGCTGCTGATCTGCAATCTGCTGGAGGCAGGCAAGTCGGTGATTGCTCTGGACGCCGAGCACGAGTTGGAGGAGCTGTGTGAAAACTTAGGTGGGTGCTTTATTGACCTCATGGCCGGAGAAAAGCGCATCAATGTGCTGGAAGTGCGGAGCTGGAACGAGGACACCGACAAGACAGCCCCGGATGCCTTTCGCAAGTCCACTCTACTGGCTCGGCACATCTCCTTTTTGAAAGACTTCTTTCGGGCCTACAAGGATCTCACCGACCCGCAGCTGGACACCATAGAGATTATGCTGTCTAAATTATATGCCCGTTGGGGCATTACGGAGGAGACGGACCTACGCCAGCTTGCACCGGAGGACTATCCCATTCTTTCTGACCTGTATGACCTCATGCAAGAGGAACTGGCTCACTACAAGTCGGGTGCGCTGTACACACAGGAGCTGCTGCAGGAGGTGCTGTTGGGCCTGCATTCCCTGTGCGTGGGGGCGGATGCGCTGTTCTTCAACGGACAAACCAATATCTCCGGCGACCGATTCCTGGTGTTCGGTGTAGGCGGTGTGCTGACGGCGGCCAAGAGCCTGCGGAATGCCCTGCTGTTCAATGTGCTGGCGTATATGTCGGACCGGCTGCTGACGGGCGGCAATACCGTAGCGGTGCTGGATGAGCTGTACCTGTGGCTGTCTAACCCGGTGGCCATTGAGTACATCCGCAACTGTCTGAAGCGTGTGCGCAAGCGGGACTCGGCGCTGGTAATGGCTTCTCAAAACTTGGAAGATTTCGACCAGGAGGGTGTGCGGGAGATGACAAAACCGCTTTTTGCTATCCCGCCCCATCAGTTCCTGTTCAACCCCGGCTCCATCGGGAAGCGATTCTATATGGATATGCTGCAGCTGGACGAGGCGGAGTTTGAACTCATCCAGCGGGCAAGGCGTGGCGAGTGCTTGTATAAATGCGGCATGGAACGGTACCATCTGGAGGTAAAAGCGCCGACGCACAAGGCGGCGCTGTTTGGCTCGGCTGGTGGTCGGTGATGGAGGAGGTGACTTTGCTTGAGCGCACAGCTTGTTCGGCTGGCGACCGCCGTGCTGACCAGCGAAAAGGGCCGCAGGACAGTGGGGTGGGTGCTCACGGCGATTTTGTCGCCGGTGATTTTATTGGTGGCGTTCTTGTGCTGTGTAGGTTCCGGCACAGCCGAGCACAACGGCGCTGTCGTATCGGCGGCGTTCTATGGGACGGAGCTGTCTGCAAGTGTCCCGACAGAATACCGGGCGCAGCTCACGCAGATGCGGGGATCTTTCTCCCATCTGGATGCGGCGGTGGCCGAGGCCAATCAAAAAGCCGAGGGAAACAGTCTTGATCCAATACAGGTCAAGGCTGTTTTCTTTGCCCTCTGCTTTGGAGCAGATGCGCTGTCGCAGGCGGATGCAGAGGCGTTCGTGGCTTGCTTCTATGAAACGGAAACAAGGGTGCGGGAGGAGACGGATGAAACCTATGAAGTGGTCGTGCCGCTTCCTATGGAGGAAGTCTATGCGCAGCTATCCGTGTGGCGGGGGCGTGCGGTCACGGCAGAGGAACGCTCCAATGCTATGAAGATCTATTCCATGGTCATGGGCAGCGCGGGCGGCGGTACCTATAACGGGGCCTATGAGCCGGGCGGCAATGCGCCGATGGAACTGGAGACATCCATGTTTACGGATCCTGCTACAAAGAACAGCGCAGATCTGGCTATCTATGCCGCCAATGCATGGAACTCCGGCTGGGGATATGTGTGGGGTACCTTTGGGCAGGTGCTGACGCCGGAGCTGCTGCAATATAAGATCTCGCAATACCCGGAGGGCGTAGGGGATGAAGCCGACTTCATCCGTTCCCATTGGCTGAATAGGCGCACCACCGACTGCGTGGGGCTCATCAAAGGATACGGCTGGCTGAACACCGTGACTATGGAGATCCAGTACGGCAGCAACGGTATGCCCGATGTGGGGGCGGACGGTATGTACTATAACGCCGGGCACAAAGGTAGCATCGAGACCATGCCCAACACGCCGGGACTGGCCGTGTGGAAGTCCGGGCACATCGGTGTATATATTGGAAACGGTGAGGTCATAGAGGCCATGGACACCCGGTACGGCGTGGTAAAAACGAAGCTCCAGGGCCGAGGCTGGACCCACTGGCTGGAGGTGCCGGGGATCAAGTATGACTAAGGAGGAACGGAAATTGGAAAGTAAGAATATCACCATCGGATTTGACGCAGCCAAATTGGATGCGCTGGAGTTTGTGCTCCGCAAGCAGCGGTCTTCCGTGCAGCGGCGCATGGAGGAAGTGCTGCAGCAGCTCTATGAGTCGGAAGTCCCGGAAGCGGTGCGGGAGTATGTGGACAGTAAGTCTGCTCCTGCGGCCAGACCCAGGCGGCCCGCAAAAGCGTCCGTAACGAAGCAGAAAGAGGGCGATGAGCATGGCACAGCATGAAGAAATCGTCCTGTGGCTGGACTGGAGGTGGAAGAACGCCATTGAAAAGCACCTCAAGGGTGAGACGCTGCAGGAGCATTTGGAAACTGTGCTGGACGAGCTTTGCAATCGGCTTCCGGAACGGGAGTATGAGCGTATCAGCCGTGCAATCCAGTCGGAAGCTGCCGCACAGCGTGCGGAGGAAGAAGCGGCCCGGACTTATGCCGCCTACCATGTGACGGAATGCGGCCAGGAATGGTACTTCAAAACCTCGCCCGGTGAGGAGCTGTTGGCGGTCGGGAAAAAGCTGCGCGGTTATGTTACGAAGGGCAGCGGCGTGGCGCCAGACAAATTCATCGGAATGTTTTTCGACGGGCAGCCCATCACAGCAAAAGAGTTTGATGCCCTGACAGCCCTTCGCATGGAGAACACCGGAAAGGTGCGCGGCGTGTTCGATGTGAACTTCGACAAGCGTGAGTTCTCCGCTGTTCACATTATAGATGGTTGGCAGACCTGGGCAATGCGTGATGTATCGGTGGCGGTCTATCACGCCACCCGGTCGCAATTCGCATCTGGCGATGATAAGTGGCGCAAACTGTTGGATCATCTGAATGGCAAAGAGATCACCTCGGCGGGACATCTCTCTGCACGGAATTTTTCTTTCGGTGAGGAGATCATCGAATCGGATGGCAAGCTCAACTTTTATCTGCAGGCGGACTTCGATGTGGATGCCGCCTTCGGTACATTCGTCTGCACCGATCAGAACGATGACTGGCTCAACATCTATGCCAACTACGACATCGAGAAAGACCGTCTCTGTGACACGCTGGAGCTGAATCTCTGCAAAGGAGATGGCACAGAAGAAAACTGGAGCTATCACCTCAACGCTGCTGAGCAGGAGGTGTTGGCACGCAAGATGGAGGACTACTGCCAGCAGCAAACCGGCATGAGCCTGCACGAGTACGCCCAGCAGCTTCGGGAGAGTGGATCACAGACTCCCGAAATGCAGATGTAAGCATGGCAGGCAGAGGTTTGCAAGGTTTTCTCTTGACTGATTATCGGCGCACCGATATAATAAGAGCGGTGATGTATATGACGATCCAACAGATACTGCGGGAAAAGAACCTCTCCCGCTACCAGCTCTCCAAGAAAAGCGGTGTGCCTTGGGCAACGCTGGCGGACATCTGCTCCGGCAAGACAACGCTCTCCCGATGCAGTGCCGGTACACTCATGAAGCTGTCCTCCACACTGGATATCCCGATGGAGCAGCTCATTACGCTGACCGTGGAGAAACCACAAATGCATGGCGGCAAGCCGACTGACCGAACCTATTTGGAAAAGAATCTGCCCGCCAGTTTGGATAGGGCGCTTCGTGAGTACATTCAGGGCGAAAAGGACAAGGTGTCTTATATGGACTGCCTGTGGGGAGAATTGTATAGTGCGATTAACTCCAATCAGTGGAGCAACGCCATTACCCAGGAGCAGGCTGATTATCTTCGCACAAAATATTTATGAGGGGGGTGAGAACCTATGATTGATTTTACCAACTGCCTAGTCAACCGCTTCCGCGCCTACGGCGGAGCCAATGGGAATAAAATCAATATCACCTATCAAGGACATAGCTATATGCTCAAGTTCCCTCCAAAGCCCAGCCGAAATCGGGATATGAGTTACAGCAACGGCTGCATCAGCGAATATGTCGCCTGTCATATCTTTGAAATGTTGGGCTTTCGGACACAGGAAACGCTCCTCGGAAACTATACGGACAGCCGCGGCAAGACAAAGCTGGTAGTTGCCTGTCGGGATTTTACAGAGGACGGAAAACGGCTCATCGAGTTTGCCCATCTGAAGAATACCTGCATCGACAGTGAACAGAACGGTTATGGAAAAGAACTGTCCTCCATTCTGGAGGCCATCGAGGAGCAGAGTATTTATCCCTCCGATGAGCTGCGGCAATTTTTCTGGGACATGTTTATTGCGGATGCGTTCCTTGGAAACTTCGACCGGCATAACGGCAACTGGGGTTTCCTCGTGGATGAGGAGAAGCAGCAGGCAGAGCTGGCGCCGGTCTATGACTGCGGTTCCTGCCTGTACCCGCAGCTTGATTTGGAACGGATGAAAACTGTGCTGCAAGACGAAGCGGAAATCGACCAGCGCATCTATACCTTCCCAACTTCCTCTATCGAAGAAGGCGGGAAAAAGATATCTTATTTTGATTACATTTCCTCGCTGAAAAATCCGGATTGCAATGAGGCGCTCAAGCGTGTCTGTTCAAGAATCGACCTCGATGCGATCCATAACTTTCTAGAAGATGTCCCGGAACTGCTGCCGATCCAGCGTGAATTCTACCTGACCATGCTGACCGAGCGCAAGGAGAAAATTTTGGATTACAGCTTGGAACTTCTGATGGAGCAGGAGCAGCACACTTCGCCAGTGCTGGAGATGTGAAACCGAATATTCTATTTGGAGAGTCGTGCCAATTGGTGCGGCTCTCTTTTTCCGTCTCCGATACATGTCGGCTGAGATGCCGAGCAGGAGATGCCCCGTGTCCGCCCCTGTGGGCCGCTGTGTGGCCTCGTGGGAGCGCGGGAGGGTAAGGATAGCACCCTGGCAGGTTGAGCGAGGTTTTGGGCCGATTTTCGGTGCGCCGAAATCGGGGCAGGAGAAAGCCTTTGGCGCTTTATTGCGCCATTGGCCCTTACGGCAGCCCGCAGTGCGGACTGCCACGGAGGTTTGCAGCACTTTGAAATTGACGCTGATCATGCGGAGACGCATATGCTTTGGCGCTATTTCTTGTAAAAATGCCTGTTTGCCCCGTGTTTGCAGGGCCTTTGGGAGGCTCTGACACTCAATGGAAGGAGGTGCAGTTCAATGGATAAAAACGGAAAAAGCCGACACTCTGTCTGGCTGTCAGACGAGGTGTGGCAAGAGGTGGACGCATTCTATAAGCTGGATAACTGCCCTACTCGCAACGAGTTTGTGGAGAAGGCGCTGCGGCAGTATTGCGGTCGTCTGCACGCCGAGCGGACAAGTGCGTATCTGCCCCACGCACTACAGGAGATGCTGGAGGGCACACTGGGCGTGTTCGGCGACAGGCTGGGCAAGCTGCTGTTCAAGCTGGTGGTGGAGCACAACATGACCAACCATCTGCTGGGCGGCGACATAGATATGACCCGGGACGAGTACAACAAAATGCGCGGTAACAGTGTCCGGGAGGTGGCGGGTACGCATGGAAACATCTCTTTTAGGGATGTGCTTCTGTTCCACCGGGAGGAGTAACCGATGGCACGGCTGATACAGAAAAGCGGGTACATCCAAGGAGGCCGTGCGGCAAGATACATGGAGTATGTTGCCAAGCGAGATGGCGTGGAGGTCATTCAAAGCACCGAGCCGGTGACTAAAAAACAGATGCAGTTCCTCACAAAGCTGCTGAAGGACTTCCCGGATGCAAAGGAATTGTTCGAATACAGAGACTACCTACAGACACCCAACCGGGGTACGGCGTCTGCGTTTATTGTTGCCGCGTTGGACACGCATCTGCATGAATTGGAATCCGAGAGCGGCTATATGGCCTACATCGCCAACCGGCCCCGGGTGGAAAAGCACGGCGGTCACGGGCTATTCAGTGCGGCAGATGTCACGGATCTCAAGGCGGCAAAAAGCGAACTGGAGACTCACACCGGAAAAGTGTGGACCTTCATTTTCTCCCTGCGGCGTGAGGATGCGGAGCGCCTGGGATACAGCAAAGCAGCCGCATGGCAGAACCTATTGAAGCAGGAGAGCCACTCCATTGCGGAGGCCATGCGTATTCCACCGGAGAAGTTTCGTTGGTATGCGGCATATCACGACGAGGGACACCATCCGCATATACACATGATGGCGTGGTCGGACGATCCCAAGGTGGGGTTTCTAACGCAAAAGGGGATCGCATCGATTCGGTCCAAGATGACGAACGAAATTTTTCGGGATGAGATGACGGAGCTTTACATTCAGAAGGATGCCGCCTACAAGGAGAGTATACAAACCGCCAAGGCATTGTTTCTGGAGCGCATTTGGGCGTTGGAAACCGGTGCCGCCGATGACCCCGGGCTTGTGAAAGAGCTGCAAGAACTCTCCCAGGCACTGGCGCAGGTCGGCGGCAAACATGTCTATTCCTATCTGCCAAAATCGGTCAAGGCACAGGTGGATGCCATTGTGGAGCGGCTGGCGCAGCTCCCGGAGGTGGCGGCTTGCTACGACCAATGGTGGCAGCTGAAGGACGAGATTGCGGGCTACTACGGGCGGAACACACCGCCCCATCAGCCGCTGACACAGCGAAAGGAGTTTCGCTCTCTTAAAAACTGGATCATCCGAGAGGCAGAGGACATCTCGTTTTCCCCGTCTGCTGACAGTACGGAGCCGGAGGAAAAGCAATCGGCAGAGAAAACGCCGCCTATCCGTGGCTCTGTTGATGTGCAGTCAGTGGGAGAAGCTGTGTCTGCAAGGCATATTCCGGCAAATGTGGTCATGCGGCTGCTGCATCATATGGGGCAGATATTTAGGACGAGTATGCCGGTCATCCCACCTGCGCTGCGAATCGACTCCAAGCGCCGCAGACGGCTGCAGGAGAAGCGCATGGCCTTGGGACACAAGCGAGATGACCACGAGGACGAACGGCTTCACCATGTCAACGACAACACCATGTAACAGGAGGTATAATGCATGGGTAAATTTGTATATTTCACATCCACAGAAAAACGGCAGGCCAACGAGGTTGACCTGCCATCTTTTTTGCGTGACCGGGGCGAAAAGCTCCTCCGGGCTGGACGGGAGTACCGGCTGGTCAGCGACCACAGCATCACTGTGCGTGGCAATAGGTGGTATGATCATGCTGCGCGGAGGGGCGGACACGCCATCAGCTTCGTGCGGCAGTTCTATGACAAGACCTATCCCGAAGCGGTGTCCATACTGCTGGGCCGGGACGGACAGGGCATCATTCCCATTGCAAAGCAGGAGCCGGAGCCGCAGGAGCCAAAGCCCTTTGCGCTGCCGAAGTCTTACTTGACTATGCGCAGGATGTATGCCTATCTCACCAAACACAGGTGCATCGACCGGGATGTGGTCACGGCGTTCGTGCAGGAGAAGCTGCTCTATGAGGACGACCCACACCACAACTGCGTGTTTGTAGGGCTGGATGAAAACGGAGAAGCCCGGCACGCACATCTGCGCAGCACCAGTTCCCAAGGCAAAGTATTCCGCATTAATGTGGAGAGCAGCGACCTAAAACACAGCTTCCACAAAAACGGGACGGACCGTTCCCTCTATGTCTTTGAAGCACCCATTGATCTACTGTCTCACATTACCCTCTACCCGGCAGGTTGGCTGGAGCACAGCTATGTGGCCTGCTGCGGCACCTCCATCCAGCCCGTACTGGAGCGCCTGCGGCAGAACCCGAAGCTGGACACGGTGTACCTCTGTTTGGATAATGACGAGGCGGGCGAAGATGCCTGCGATGGCATGATGGACACCCTGGAGGATATGGGCTACGATGTGGAGCGCCTGCGCCCGGAGGGAAAGGACTGGAACGATGACCTGCGGGCAAAGCGGGGTGGCCATGGGTAATCTATGGATCCTCCTTGCAGCGGGCGGCGTCATGGCGGCGGTCATAGGCTGCCTGACGCTGCTGAACAATCGCTACACCCTCAACAACATTAAATCCAAAACCGTAGGCGACGGTCAGCACGGCACGGCCCGCTGGGCCACCGACACAGAGATCCGCAAGACCTATGCCCTTGTGCCGTTTCAAGTTACAAACTGGCGCAGGGGACTGCACCGCCCGGAAGTGCAGGGGCTGGTGCTGGGCAGCATCAGCCATAAGCATGACATCACCGCACTGGTGGATAAGGACGATGTGCATTGCCTTATGATCGGCGCATCCGGCGTGGGCAAAACGGCCTACTTTCTATATCCCAATTTGGAATATGCCTGTGCCAGCGGCATGAGCTTTCTGGCATTGGATACCAAGGGTGACTTGGCCCGAAACTACGGCGCCATTGCGGAAAAATACTACGGCTACCATGTATCCGTGGTGGATCTGCGAAACCCTACCCGTTCAGATGGCTACAACCTCATGACGCTCATCAACAACTATATGGATGCGGCGCAGGCCACCGGCAGCCTTGCCGCCCGTGCCAAGGCGGAGAAGTACGCCAAGATCCTGGCCAAGACCATCGTGTCACCGAATGGGGATACGGACTACGGCCAGAACGCCTATTTCTACGATGCCGCAGAGGGACTATTGACTTCCGTGGTGCTCTTGCTGGCGGAATTTCTGCCGCCGGATGGGAAACAGGAGCGGCGGCACATCGTATCCGTGTTCAAGCTGGTGCAGGAGCTGCTGGCCCCCTCGGGGGTACGGGGTAAAAACTGGTTTACTATCCTCATGGAAAAGCTGCCCCCGGAGCACAAGGCACGGTGGTTTGCCGGGGCGGCGCTGAACACATCCGACCAGGCTATGGCCTCGGTCATGAGCACGGTATTGTCTCGCCTCAACGCCTTTCTGGACTCCGAGCTGGAGCAGGTGCTGTGTTTTGACAGCACCATGAACGCCGAGCGGTTTGCGTCGGAGAAGTCCGCTATCTTCCTGATCTTGCCGGAGGAGGATCAGACTAAAAATTTCATGGCAGGCTTGATGATCCAGACGCTGGCACGGGAGCTGTTTGCCGTGGCGGATGAAAACGGCGGGCGGCTGCCTGGTCGTGTTGTGTTCTTCTGCGACGAGCTGGGGACCATGCCCGCCTTTGACATCCTGCCGCTGTTCAGCGCAGGACGCTCCCGTGGGCTGACCATGGTGCCTATCATCCAGGCGCTGGCGCAGCTGGAGAAAAACTATGGGCGAGAGGGGGCAGAGATATTGACCGATAACTGCCAGGATACCATCTTCGGCGGCTTCGCCCCCAACAGCCAGACGGCGGAGCAGCTCTCCAAGGCACTGGGCAGCCGCACGGTATTGTCCGGCTCGGTCAGCAGAAGCAAGAATGATCCAAGCCAGAGCTTGCAGATGATGGAGCGGCCCCTCATGACGCCGGACGAACTGAAATCCATCCCCAAGGGCAGCTTTGTGGTCATGAAAACGGGGACGCATCCTATGCAGACAAAGCTGCGCCTGTTTCTGGACTGGGGCATTACCTTCGGTGCGCCATATATTACCCCGGAGCATGCCTCTCGACCTGTAACCTACGCCAGTCGACAGGAGCTATTCCTCCGCATCGACCGGGCCTACGGAAAGAAGGGCACCCAACCTACGCAGGTGCAGCAAGCACCTGTTGCCGAGAGGAGAAGCCCCTATTCGGCAATGGGACTTTACAATGAGGACACAAAGACATGAGTTACTTTGGAAGCATCTATGCGGATCAGGAACTATCCCATCGGGCCAAGACGGTCTATATGTACCTCAAGGACCGCTCCAACGCCGACGGCACCTGCTGGCCCAGCGTCCGCAGGATCGCGGAGGACTTGAAGCTGTCCCGCCGCACTGTGCAGCGGGCATTAAGTGACTTGGAACATCATGGTTTTCTGGAACGCACCCACCGCCGTCGTCCCAATGGCAGCCTGACCAGCAGCCTGTATCGCATCAAATGAACGCAGACAGAGCGCACCTCCCACCAAGGGAAAGGTGCGCTCTCGAGTTGTCACGAGGGTAGCGTCACCATGGCGCATCCAGAAGGACTCACTCTATCGGAGGGTATTAAGACAGAGAAAGAACAAACAATAGCTCCTATGATCAGAATCTTCCGCCCTGGAGAAGCATGATGAGCACCCCGAAAAGCACAAATGCAAGTATCGGGAAAAGAGCTCGGAGGGTATTGCCTATCCTCACTTTTCTCTCGTATGCCGCATCCTCGGCGGACATGCCGTCTTTCGCTTCCTTCTCGTCGGAACGATACTTTAGCCTTTATTAGCTACTGTAATTTGTAACTGTCATCCAGTACCAGTTACTGACTCCTGAGCAATGTGTCAATCTCAGCAATGCGATTCTTCGCCTTGCTCAGCTCCCGGTGCCTGTCAGCAAGCTGCTTAACCTTGTATTCTACATCGTGTGATGATATAATTAACGACATATAATGACATCATTATTGTAGGAGGGAATTTCGTTGATTATCTACTTACAGATGATAGAAAGCGACGAAGATAAATCCAAGTTTGAACAGCTTTACATAATGTACAAGGGCTTGATGTTCCATGTTGCCATGAAAATTCTGAAGAATGAATTTGATGCCGAGGATGCAGTACATCAGGCGTTTCTATCCCTTATTGAGAATCTGAAAAAAATATCGGATGTCAAATGTCCAAAAACTAGAGCTTATATCGTTATTATTACAGAACGGAAAGCAATAGATATCATTCGCAGCCGATCAAAACTGGTAGATATGGAATTTTGGGAGAGTACCTATGGCATCGAAATCCCATTGCCTGGTGATCATGGTTTGGCCGATGCTATGGCACGATTACCGGCTGCCTATCGTGATATCCTATTGCTGCGCTATTATAATGGATACTCTGTACGAGAAATATCATCTATGCTGCATATAAAAAAGGATACCGCACAAAAGCAGCTTTGGAGAGCCAAGGCCGCTTTGCAAAAACATTTGAAAGGAGATGCGTAAAATGTCAAACATTGCATGGTCAGAACAGGAACTGGCCAACGCGGCAAAGCGTGTAGCAGAGTCCATGCTTACTTCATTCCCGTCTCCCAGTGAATGCGAACATGTATTTTCCGATGATTTTGAACATAGCATGGAGATATTACGAAAAAAAAGCAAGCGTAGGGTTGTTGCGCATAAAATATGGCAGCGGGCTGCGGTAATATTAATTGTGACGATTCTGTCTGTCAGCACATGGCTGACAGTTGATATACAGGCAAGAGAGCGCGCCTTCCAATGGATAAAAGAAATCTACGAGAGCATAACGATCTATCTTTTCAATAGCGAAGATAATGAAATAGATCACATCTGTTATGAGCCGTCGTGGATACCGGACGGATTTTCGCTGGTAGATAACTATCAAGATAGCGATTATTGTCTTCGCGTATATGCCAACGATACCGGAGAAAAAATGTTTTCTGTTGAATATACCTTGATGCAGCATACCAGCATGAGCACAACAGCACAGGAGTATAGCGAAGTAGTCAAAGTCGATATCAACGGAATTCCAGCGGATTTATACATTGGCAATGAAACTTCACCAGAAAAAGCTTTAATATGGGTGGACGAAGCGAATCAGGTTGTGTTTAATATACAGGGAAATATCAGCAACGAGGACATAGTGCACATAGCGCAATCCCTTATTTTGTCGATTCCTACAAAATAATAAAATCATGTAATTATGGTGTCCAAAAAGCACCCCCTTTCTCCGTTCTAATGCTTAGAAGAATAGAGAAAGGGGGTGTATTTATGAAAAAAAAGACGATTTCTCTCATCCTTGCATTGATCCTGTTGTTATCCTGCTCCGCGACAGCGCAAGCTACATCCGTACAAGCAGCTACGCCGTCGGCTTCAATCACCATCAATGGAACAACAGCTACATGCAGAGTGTCTATCGCCAAGCCTGGAAAAACCATCCATGCAACACTTCAATTATGGCAAGGCCGTACGATGATCGACTCCTGGAGCGGTAACGGGACATCGTATCTGCTTATCACAGGCTCTCATGAGGTAACAAAAGGGAAAACATATACAGTAAAAGTAGTATGCACAGTTGATGGGCAAAGCTTTTATGTGAATCCAGCTACTGCAAAAGGATGCAACACCCTGACAGTAAATCAAATACAAAGCGTTCAAAACAAGCCGAGATGGAGCAGTAAACATTAGCGGAGGAATAACATAATGGGGAACTGTATTAGAACCGAAATGTGGAAAGCATTTCACAACAAAATGATGCGCAGTGCATTGCTGATCGGTTTTATTCTTGTCATAGCTGATTTGGTTCAAACTGCAATTACCGTCAGTGACTTAGGCGCATCCTATGCACATTCCCCGGGCGGATATGATGGGTGCAGCTTATTTGTCAATTGGATCGGCGTCAACGGAGTCACCGTCGGGGCTGTAGTCTTCTATGCCGTTTGGCCATTTTTGGCTGCTATGCCTTATGGGTGGTCATTGTATGAGGACAACAGGTCTCATATGACAAATAATATTCTTACCAGAGTTCCGTATTCTCAATACCTAACAGCCAAAATGGCGGCTGTATTTGTTAGTGGCGGCATTGCTATTGCATTGCCGGTAACTACGGATCTGTTTGCATCCGCGATGGTATGTCCCGCCTGTATTCCTCGGGTTGCACTGCCTATTACAGGATTCTGTTCAGGCACAGCCTTTTTGGCGAAGCTATACTATACCCACCCTTGGCTGCATGCAATCATCTGGTGCGTTATTGAGTTTTTCTGGGGCGGCGTTGCGGCCAGTCTGTGCATTATCGTCGGGCATAAGGTAAAACACCGATTCTTTGTGACAGCAACTCCACTTCTGCTGTTCCTATTACTTGATTTCATTACCCCCATGCTTGCCGACGCAATGAACTGGTATATAGAGCTCTCGCCTTTAAGGCTGTGCAATTTGGCAAGTACAAATCCCAGTCCCACATGGATCATACTTGCGGAACTTATTCTTTTGACATTCGTATCTGTTCTTACGGGGATATATAGGAAATACAGACATGAGGTTTTATAGGCTGTTGCGCTATGATCTGCGGCAGGGATTGCAAAGGAGAAACTATCTGATTGCCACTCTCCTCTTTTCCATGCGCTTATTCGCAGTATACCGCTCTGTGCAATTCTACTGCCATGTGGAATCCATTTCAAGCCGGGGCTCAATTGGTGACTATATGCTGTGTCTATTTCGCGGCATGGCCATCATGCAGCACGGCTCTATGGAAGAAAAAGCGTCGATCCCCATCGAATGGCTGATTGTGTGCGGCTTTTGCCTGTATATAACAGCAGCATATCCTGCGCAAGGTATCAGTGTACAAGGTCAGCAAGTTTTCCTGCGCACATCGCGTGTGAAATGGTGGCTGTCTAAGTGTATATGGTGCATAGCAAGCTGCACTCTATACTTTGCCTGTGAAATGGCCGCCATAATAGGTGCGGTGATTCTGACGCCCATTACCTTCGGCCTGAACAACACGCCCGAAATCACCGCCTTCCTGTTTTCGGAGGCCCTGTGCGGGGAGACAATTTCACTCACACCGGCAAGTGTTATCCTATACGCTTTGGTCCTTCCGTTTGTGACGCTTACGGCCATGTGTATGCTGCAAACACTCTTAAACCTTGTAGTCCGTCCGGCCATCAGCTTTCTGATATGCTTTGTCGCATATATTGCTGCCGGATATTTCCCTATTGAATGGTTGGTCGGCAACGGAGCGATGGTGATGCGATACCAGCTTTTTGATGCAAATGGATTGAGTTATCGTAAAGAACTGGTGTTTGCACTTCTGCTGTTGTTCTTATCAATAGGCGCAGGATATTTACTGATACAAAGAAAAGACCTCATATCTCTTGAAAAATAGGACGGTGATACGATGAATATTGTGGTGGATCATGTCAGAAAAACCATTCACGGAGCGGTCGTGCTGCAAGACATCAGCTTGAATTTTGAAAGCGGAAAGGTCTACGGATTACAAGGGGAAAATGGATCGGGGAAAACGATGCTTTTGCGTTTGATGTGTGGGTTGATCTACGCGACAGAGGGCAGTGTTTCAGTAAACGATCGCCGCCTGGGGAAGGATCTGGATTTCCCAGCATCTGTGGGCGTGATGATCGAGAGTCCCGCATTTATTGACGAATATACCGGGCGAAAAAATCTGGAGCTGCTTGCTGGTCTGAAACAGCTGATTTCGATTTCTGACATCAATAACACCCTGCAGGCGGTTGGCCTGAACCCGAATGATAAACGGACTTTCAAAAAATATTCATTAGGCATGAAACAACGTCTGGGTATTGCTGCGGCCTTGATGGAAAAGCCCGATCTGCTGATTTTGGATGAACCCACAAATGCACTGGATGAGCAGGGCGTTGCTATGATCGCACAGTTGATCCGTAAAGAATGTCAGCGCAGTGCATTAGTAGTCGTTGCGTGCCATGATGCTGACTTTGTGCAGAGCGTATCGGATGTTGTTATTCAAATGCAAGCGGGAAGGGTAACATCGGTGATAGGCAAATGAAAGACAAAAAGAAATTCTGGCTGATTTTCTCCGTTGCGGCAGTAGTGCTCTTTGTTTGGATGATCCGCTATAAAGCAATTAATCAGGATTATCGTCAACGATGGTCTGCCAATACAGAGAAGACATACTCCGTTGGAGAAATCGTTCCTATTGCGCCGGATTTTGTCGGGTATAATTTGGCGGCTGAAGGCTATATGCTTCGGGTCAACCGTTTTGAAATTGTAGATTATCGTGCCTATACTTCAGCTTTGCAGTATGACGGGGCCGATCGAAGTCGGATCCCCGATAAGGTCGCATTGGTCAGCGTTACTGTTTCGCAGCAGAATAGTCCCGCAGAAGGATTCCCTTTAACGGAACTATCATTATACACCACGGATATGCTCATGAATATGGATTGGGATCTCTTGGGTGTGGTCAATCCTATATTGGACGGTGCCACCGGGATTCGGTTACAGGATGGCGCCTCATGTGATATTTTGCTGCCATTTGATCTGTATAGATATCGCTTCACATCCGCTGAATGGAATCGTTTAGAGCAAAGCAATATCTGGCTGCAAGTGACAAATTATCCTACCAGAAAAATCGTTCGAGTGAATATAGGTGAGGAGTAACTGTAGTTCCGGATTTTCGTATTACTAAATAGATGTTGCCATCCCTTATCTGTGCATTAGTAGAACATACACCATCCCGCAAGGGTAGTGTATGTTCTACTTTTAGAATATTGACAACTTGGGCTGCTGTTTTACAGGCTGAGTCATAAAGCATTCTTCCAGGACTCTCGTGAGGATAAGGTACAATAAGGGACCTGGATAATGTACAATAAGTTGCGTAAATTGAAAACCGCATAAAAGAAGACATAGCTTGCAGGCTCTGGTAGAATGAAGTTACCACACAA